>SXGS01670000.1_pt1 | contig 26151 bp, 25 predicted proteins | sample 3174681 | NCBI WGS metagenome assembly SXGS01 (sample SAMN11356861, study PRJNA531348) | freshwater metagenome | isolation source: freshwater sample F1-80 | place: China: Fuxian Lake, Yuxi | collected 2017-12-25 | reverse complement strand
GGCTGGGTGCCGCTGGCAAGCGCGATCCTGGCCGTGCCGCAGCTCACGCACTACGTGCTCGACGGCTACATCTGGAAGACCCGTGCTACGGTCGCCGGGTGACGGCCTTCCTCTCCCGCCACGCCGACGCCATCGAGCGCGTCGTCGTCCTCGTCTTCTACGGCTGGCTGGTGGTCCGCATCCTCGCCGAGCACCAGCTGGCGACGGGGTGGATCCAGCTCGTGGCGGAGGGGCTGATCTTCGTCTTCACGCTCTTCCGCAAGCCGGCGCAGCGCATCTCGCTGCAACCGCGAGACTGGGCGCTGGCGCTCGGCGCCACCGCGCTCCCCATGCTGGCGACCGGCGGCACCGGAGAAACACACGCGCCCATCGCGGTGGCCGCGGTGATCCTGCTGTTTGGCGTCGTCACGCAGGTGCTCGCGAAGTTGTGGCTCGGCACGCGCTTCGGCCTCGTGGCGGCCGTCCGTGGCGTCGTGACCGGCGGTCCCTACCGCTTCGTGCGTCACCCGATCTACTGCGGCTACCTCTTCACCCACCTCGCGATCTTGATGATGCGACCATCGCCCTCGAACCTCGTGATCTACGCGCTGGCGTGGACCCTGCAGCTGCCGCGCATCCTCGCGGAGGAGCGCATCCTCGGGGAGGACGAGGGCTACGCGGCCTACATGCGCGAGGTGCGGTGGAGGCTCTTGCCCGGGGTGTGGTAGAGGCGCGGCCGATGCATATCCGCCAGTTGCTGGTCGACGCTCGGGGCTGCTCCGGGCCCCTCGACGACGCCGACGCCCTCGCCCGCGCGGTCGATGCCGCCGCGCTCGCGGTCGGCGCCACCATCGTGGAACGCGCACGCGCCCGCTACGTGCCTCACGGGGTGACCGTTGTCGCGATCCTGGCAGAGTCGCACGTGGTGTTGAGCACCTGGCCAGAGCACCGCCTGGCCCTCGCGGATATTCTTCTTTGTAATGACATGATGAACCCACGCCTCGCGTGGGCTGCGCTCGCGGCGGCGCTCGATCCCACGGAAATCGTCGCGACCGAAGCCACGCGAGGCCTCGTGGCCTCGACGCGACCGCCCGCCATCGGGTAGCTTTGCGCCGATGCGCGCCGCCCTCGTCCTGGCACTCGCCCTTCCCGCCCCGGCCCTGGCCGCCTTTCCCGAGCGGATCTCCATCCTCGCGATGGACGACTACGCCGGCGCCAGCACCGAGTCGCTCCAGGGCGACGACTACGTGGCCCAGGGCTACGAGCAGGTCGTCCTCGAGCTCGGCAGCACGCTGGCCAACAAGCCGATGGCGCCCGCGCGCACCCTCGGCGTGTCCGGGTTCCACGTGGGCGTGGGCAACACCCTTGCCTTCATCAGGACCGGCAGCGTCGATGGCATCAACCCCGCCGGCTGGGACCTGATGGACCCCGACGAGGAGCCCATGGTGGTGCTCTTCGTGCCGCAGGTGCAGATCCGCAAGGGCCTGCCCGCGTCGCTGGAAGTGGGCGCGAATTTCGGCTGGCTCGGCCTCACCGAAACGGGAACCGTGGGCGCGTATGGGCGTTGGGGCATCATCGAGGGCTACCGTTACCTGCCCGACCTGAGCGTGCAGTTGGGCTACGCCGGCTACGTCGGCAACGACGAGCTCGAGATGGGCGTCCTGGACTTCGGCGCCAACATCGGCTACACGCTGCCCTTCGGCCCCGTGGCCGGCATCAACGTGTCGCGTTTCTCGCCTTTCGTTTCCCTCGGCGTCAACCGCATTCACGCCGCCCCCCGCGCCGACCTGAGCGAGTCGGGCCTCGACGGTCGCGTCACCGAGGTCACCGGGTTCACCGACACCGAGTCGGCCGACTTCTTCGATGCCGCCTACGCGCCCTTCGCCTTCGGCGGTGGCATCGAGCTCGAGAGCGGCGACTTCACCCTCGGTGTGTCGGGCAGCTACGCCTCGGGCGGCGCGCCCACCGTGAACACGGCCATCGGGTTCACCTACTGATCCTCGCCTCACAGTGATCATCGCGTCATTGGCGCACGCCCTCGATCTGCGCGTGCGGGCCGAGGTGGCGGCGGACTTCCAGACCATCCGCGGCAGCATCGAGAGCGACGCCGCGGTGACCTACGTCGATCTCTTGTCGCGAATCCCCATGCCGGAGGGCGATCTGCAACGAGGACGGGTTTTTCCGGGTCCTGTCGATGGCGGAAAGGTCACCTGGAACTGCGACGGACTTCGCTGTACCTTTGAGAGCCACGTGCCGCGGCGAAACGGCGACATCGGCGCGAAGCCCGGAGAAGGTCTCTGGGCCAACGGCGCCTGGTACCCCGTCGTGGAGGGCGCCCCGGCCGCGCGCTGGGACGTCGAGCTCACCCTCCCAGCCGGCGCGCTGGGGGTGGCCAACGGGGCGGTGGCCACTGACCAGCTCCGCTGGCGGGGCGAGGCCGACCGCGTGGCGATCGCCGCACTCCCCGGACCGGACACGCTCCCGGCGCGCATCGCCGTGGGCAGCGCCGGGCGCGCCTCTGCGCTCGGGCGGCCCGCGCAGCGCCCTGTGGTGGAACGGGAGATTGGCCGGATCATCGGGGAACGTAGGCCCTTCGACGCGCCGCTGGACGTGGTGATCGTCAGCACGCCGCATCGCCAGCGCCTGGCAACCGCCGGACCCGGGGTCGTGTACCTGTCTGATCGCGCGTTTCGTCTCTCACCCGGCCTGCATCGTTTCCACTGGGCGGCGGTGCGTCGCGCGATCTACTCGGCCACTGCGCCGTTCACGGGCACCTGGGATCGCGAGTTCGCCGCCACCGCGATGGCCCAGGGCGCACCGACCCCGAGCGTGAAGAAGTCACTGGGCTGGGCCGCGTGGAACCCGATCATCGACGCCATCCTCACCGACGGCACGCTGCCCTTCTACGAGGACGTGTTCGACAAGGCCTACCCTGTCGCGACCGATCCATACTTGTTTGGGCGTCGGGACCCGCGCGCCGCCGCGCTCCAACTCGACGACGCCGCCCCTGACCGCCCCGGGGCTGCCGACCTGGTGATGCTCGCCCGGCGCGAGGGCATCGGCATCGTGGAGGCCGGCGAGCGTGTGGGGGAGCTCGCTCGGGTGGTGGCGGCGTGGCGGCTGCCCGAGGATCCCGACCAGGACTACGCCGTGGTGAGAGCGGGCCCCGCCGCGCAGGTAGAGCGCCGAGGGGGCTCCGCCACCGAGATCGTGGTGATGGAACACGAGGACGACGCCACCTGGAGCCCGATGGAGCCAGGCGACAAGCACCCGGTCGGCGCCGAGGCTCGTGCGCTCGCGGTCGACCCCGAGGGACACGTGCTCGACGCCAACCGGGGCAACAACCGCTGGCCGGCACGCTGGTCGCTCGTGGCCACCGGCTGGATCGACGACATCTCCCCCTCGCAGGAGAGCTTCGAGGCGTGGGGCAACCTCGTCTTCCGCCGACAAGACGACTCCCGCAACCTCTTCGTGGCGGGCCTGTCCCACGACGCGCGCGATCTGGTCTCCGGGAGCCTTGGCTACCTCCATCACTTCGGCCCCCTGGTCAACCGGCGCGCGCGGCAACACCGCATCTACCTGCTCGCTGGGCCCACGCTCTTCGACCCGAGCTACCAGGACGTCGCGACCGGGCAAGTGGCCATGGAGGGCAGCGTCGTGTACGCCTGGGACACGCGCGTGACCGACATCTACGCCACCGAGGGACAGCGTCTCGCCTTCGCCATTGGCGGGGGTACCGTGCTCGACGGCGATGACACCTGGGCGAGCGCGAGCGCCACGGCGGTGGGCCTCCTTCCCCTACATCCCCGGCACGTGCTCGCCGGGCGCCTCAAGGGCGGCTGGTCGTCGAGCGACGTGCCCCATCGTCTCTTGTCGCTCGGCGGCGCCGACGCGCTCCGCAGCCTCGGCGACGGCGAGGGGCTCGGCAACGAGCGCGCCCTCGCCACGCTGGAGTACCGATGGGCGCCCCTGCGCGACGCCTCCGTGCCGCTGGGGCTCGCCTGGCTGTCACAGCTCCAGCTCGTGCCGGGGCTGGAGGCGGGGGCCACGCGGGCGCGCGAGGAGGACGTCACCTCGGCGCTCGGCGCCACGCTGGGACTCTACGTGGTGGCCGACGTGTTCGGCGCTCGGCCCACGCTCGTCGGGGCGGTGGGCGCGATCCCTTTGTGGCGCCAGGCCGTACCGTCCAGCGGACCACAGGTGTACGTTTCTTTCGACCACGCCTTCTGAATCGGAGTCCACCCATGCTCGTCGTCCTCTCCCTCCTCGGCTGCGCCGAGATCGACAAGTTGTTCAACCCGGAAACCTACGGCGCCTACACTTGCGACGAGTACTGCGAGCAGGTGGTCGACAAGACCGACGAGTGCGCGGCGGAAGAGTGCGCGAACAACCCCGATTGTGGCGAGTACAGCGAGGAAGACCTCTCCGCCTACGCCGCCGAGGGCCGCGACGACTGGGAGGGCGCGTCGAAACAGGACATGGTCGACTCCTGCAACGACGACCTGTCGAGCGCCGACAAGTCCGACACCGAGTGCCAGGCCGAAACGGCGGTGCTCAACAATCTGACCTGCGACGAGATCCTCTCGCTCCTCGGCGAGATCCAGAGCGCCGGCGAGTAGCTATTTCTCTTCCTGCGCCGCCTCGCGCAGCTTGCGACGGCGTCGCAGGGGGAAGCCCAGCACCGCTTCCACCGGACCGCTCAGCACGTAGATGGAGCCCATCGCCACGAGCACCGTGGAGATGTCCATCATCACGCCCACGTAGATGAAGGCCCCGGCGAAGACGGTGATGCCCGCGAAGGTGCGCACGTTCTTTCGCATCGTCTTGAGCGTGCGGTAGGGCACGTTCGACACCATCAGGATCGACATCGCCAGCGCGATCCCCGCCAGCGTGGCGGTGCTCATCTCGTAGCCGTCGCCGCCCCCGGCCTGCCACATGATCATCGCCGCGAGCGTGCCGCCCGACATGGTGATGGTGGAACCGGGCGCGTAGGTGTGCACCTTGCCGTCGCTCATGATGTTGAAACGAGCGAGGCGGAAGGCGCCGCAGAGCATGAAGAAGAAGGCCGAGAAAACGCCGAGGCCACCGAGCTCGTGCAGGCGCCAGAAGTAGGCGAGGGTGGCCGGGGCCACGCCGAAGCTGATGATGTCGATCAGCGAGTCGAGCTGCACCCCGAACGCACTGCCGGTGCCGAAGAGCCGAGCCACCCGGCCGTCGAGCGCGTCGAAGAGCCCGGCGTAGAAGATGAACAAGCCCGCCTGGTAGAACGCGTTCGGGTCGCCATTGCCCTGGCCGGCGAGGAAGATCGCGTACAGCCCACAAAAGAGGCTGGCGGAGGAGAACCAGTTGGGCGGGTTGAGGAACTGGCGAATCATGGCGCCGCGTTCATACCGGAAGTCGACCGCAAGGCCAAGTGGAGGTGACCTTCCAGTGACGCCGCGCCCGAACATTTGACACGAAATACCACCTCGTCGGCTCCCGCCCAGAAACCCTCGTGACGCCCTTCGGCCGCAGCGAGCACCGCGCTCAGTATGGCCGGATCGGTGCCGACGCGGGTACCGACCACCGCCACGGTCGCGACCGGCTCGAGTCCCGGGATCGCCGCGTGCACGTTGCGCAAGTCGACCAGCAGGCCCCGCTCATCGGCGCGACGCACGCAGGGACCGGGGAGGCGTGGCAAAAGCGCGAGAGGGGCCGAGCCGAGCTGGGTGTCGCTGACGACCGCCACCATGCGCGGCGGTCCGCCACCGGGGCGAATCACGGTCCCGCCCCCGTCATTCGCGGTGGCGGACGCCCGGATCACGATGCCCTCCCGGTGCGCCCAGGCGACGGCCTCCTCGTAGAGCACCTTCGCGCCGTTTCGGGCCATGGCGAGCGCCTCATCGAGGGTGAGCGTGTCGAGCTTCACCGCCTCGGGCACAGCACGAGGATCGGCACTCCAGACGCCATCGACGTCGCTGCAAATCTCGCACTCGTCGGCCCGTAGCGCCGCCGCGAGCACCACCGCAGTGGTGTCACTACCGCCGCGCCCGAGGGTCGTGACCTCGCGGTCGCGACTCACCCCCTGGAAGCCGGCCACGATCGCCACCTCGCCCTGCGCCAGCGCCTGGCGCACACGGTCGGGCCGCACCTCCACCACGCGGGCGTTGGCATGGGCGCCGTCGGTGATGATGCCGGACTGGCTCCCGGTGAAGCTGCGCGCTGCGACGCCCTCCTCGTGGAGCGCCATCGCCAGGAGCGCCATCGCGACACGCTCTCCCACTGAAATCAACATATCGAGCTCGCGACGACCTGGGGCCTTGCTGACTTCGCGCGCGAGGGCAAGCAGCTCGTTGGTGGTGTTGCCCATCGCCGACACCACCACCACGACCTCGTGTCCGGCCCGGCGGGCGCGCGCCACGCGAGCGGCCACGCGACGGATGCGCGGCACATCGGCCACCGACGAGCCCCCGTACTTCTGCACCAGCAACATCAGCGCAACCGCACGTCGTCCAGGAGGAGAGTGTGCTCGCCACGCACCGCGCCGCGCTCACCCGACACGTCCTCGATCACCAGCCCGGCCACGCGCCTCAGCTCGACGGGGCCTCGCGCCTCCGGCCCGGGAGAAAAGTCGGGGCGGTGCAGCGACACTTCGCGCCAGGCGCCAGCGGAGACGGCGATGTCCTCCGAGAACCAGGCGCCGCCATCGTCGTCCTGGGCCGTGACGCGAAGCACGGCATCCTGGTCGGCCGCGCGGGCCGAGAACCGGACCTCCTCGAGCTTCAAGCCGGCCTGGAGGCGCAGCGCCAGCCCGTCGGGCTCGCCCGGTCGCACCGTGGTGGTCCACGCCAGCACCACGCGATCAGCATCGCGACGCACGCCGAGGTCCTTGGCCTTTCCGCCCGCGCGCACCCGGATCGCAGGGAATGTGCCCGTCTCGAAGGTCCAGGACGCGGGGAGCGCGCGGACCTCGTGCCGGAGCAGATCGGCGGCCGCGAGGAGCGCGATGGCCGCCGGGCGGAGGCTCGGGTCGGCGGCGGCGGCGCCGAGCGCCTCGAAGGCGGTGCCGTCGTCGATGGCGCCAGCCAACACCCGGTTGCGGCCGAGCCAGTAGGCGATGGTTCCGTAGAGCGGATCGCTGGGCTTGCGCTCGTCGAGCAACTCCCGGTAGAGCTCCTCGGCCACCACCGGCGTGCCGTCGGCCACCTCCACGAGCAAGGCGTCGTGGAGTGTGCCCCAGTCACGCGCGGGGTCGTCGGCCCACGCCAAACCGGCGGCACCGAGCAGGGCCACCGACCCCGCCATCAGTGCTCCGCGGCGATGAACTTGTAGCCGATGCCGTGGAGCGTCTCGATGAACTTCGGCGTCGTGGCATCGTCGCGCAGCTTCTTGCGCACGTTGAGGATGTGGGTGTCGACGGTCCGCGTCGTCACGCCGGCGCTGTATTTCCAGATGCTCGTCAAGAGCTCGTCGCGCTGGAGCACCTTGCCTCGGTGCTCGATCAGGTACTTCAAAAGCTCCTGTTCACGATTGGACAGGCGCTCCAGGTCGGCCTCCTGGTCGCCATGCCGGATCACGTAGTTGTCGAGATCCACTTCCACCCCCCCGTAGCGGTAGACGGACTTGCCGCCGCCGGCTCGCTTCAGCGCGGCGCGCACGCGGGCGCGCAGCTCCAGGAGCGAGAAGGGCTAGGTGATGTAGTCATCGGCGCCGAGGTCGAAGGCGAGGAGCTTGTCGTGCTCCAGGGTGCGCGCGGTCAGGAAGATGACTGGCCCGTCGAAGCCGCGGTCGCGCAGCGCGCGGAGCACCTCGAAACCGTCCTTGCCGTTGGGCCCCTCGGGGCCCTCGTGGAGCATCATGTCGAGCACCGCGATGTCGGGCTTCATTCGACCAGCGGTCTGGATGGCGGCGTCGCCACCCCGAGCGTGGAACACCTCGAAGCCCTCACGCGTGAAGAAAGCCACGAGGGAGGTGAGAAGATCCTCTTCGTCCTCGACGAACAAGATGCGGGCCATGGGTCAATCTCCCTGGGGGAAGTGCAACGTGAAGGTGGTGCCAACGCCAAGTGTAGACCGTAACGAGACGCGACCCCCGTGCGCCTCCATGATGTACTTCACGATGGTGAGGCCGATACCCGTGCCCTTCTGGCGGCGGGCGTTGGGGTCGGAGCTGCGGTAGTATTGTTCGAAGATAGCGGCAAGTTCCTGCGGTGCGATGCCGATGCCGCAGTCGGAAACCTCCACCAGCACCTCGTTCGCGGCCGCGCGCACGGTCACACCGATCCAACCAGCCTCACCGCCGTATTTCGCGGCGTTGGACAACAGATTTACCAGCACCTGGGCCACCGCGTCGGCGTCGTGGCGCACGGGTGGGAGGTCTTCCGGATAGTTCTCCTCGATCGTCTTGGCGCGCATCTCCATCGCCACGCGCGCGGACTCCACCACGTTCTGCACGGTGACGACGAGGTCGCCAGGGCGCAGGTTGTACCGTTTCTGTCCCCGTTCGATGGCAGCGAAGTCGAGCATGTTGTCGACCATGCGCGACAGGCGCTCGGCCTCCCGAACGATCACGTCGTAGTGCCGTGAGCGCTGTTCGTTTGTTTCTGCCAGCCCCAGCTGGAGCGCCTCGGCCTTCAGGCGGATTTGCGTGATCGGCGACCGGAGCTCGTGCGACACGTTGGCCGCAAATTCCGACTTGAGTCGCGCGGCATCGAGCTCGCGGCGCACGAGGCGCGCGCTCACCAGGAGGCCGAGGACAATCATCGCCACCGAGATCGCCACGATGCCGATAGCCTGCCGGACCTCGTCACTCTGGCGGGCCTTCAACTCCACCGGGTTGCGGGCATAGGCGACCAGCGACCAGCTCGGCGCGCGGGCAAAGGGCCGCCGCACGCGCACGTCGGTAGGCGGGGCATCGCTGGCGTCGATGATATCGACCGCCACGTCGCCTCGGTTGCCCACCGATCGCAGCGCGAGCAGACGCAGCTCGCCAAGCAGGGCGTCTCGCTCGAGCGCGAAGACGTACTGGTCGGTGTCGGTCCAGGTCATGGCCCACAGCGCGCTGGGTGTGGCCCGGTAGCTGAACGTGCCCGGCTCCTGCCGCAATAGGCGACCCTTCGCGCCGAGAGAGTCGAGCTCGTCGAGCAGCTCACCCGCCCAGTAGAGCTGCACGGCCCGCTCTTCCAGGCGGCCACGAAGTCGAGCCACCACGTCGCGCGGTGCGAGGCTCGACACCAGGTCGAGCGCGCGACGCGCCACGGCGGGCTCACCCCCCTGCCCGAGCGTCCAGTCCTCGACGAGAAGGCTCTCGGCGAGCGCGCGCAGCGCCGCCTCGCCCGCGACCGAGTCGTGAGCAAGAAGGATCTCCGCCCGCTTCAGCCGGGCGAGGTCGCCGAGTCGAAAACCCTCGGGCGACCGGGCGGCCGACCATGCACGCTCCACCGTGGCCAACGCCGCGTCGGCCGACCGTGTCTCGCCGGCCCGCAAGAGGGCCCTCGCCTCAGCGAAGCTAGCGTCTCCGCGCGCGAGGGGGTCGCTCTGCCGCTCGGCGAAGGCGCGGTAAAGCCCTGCTGCCTTGCGGAAATCCCCCGTTGCCTCGGCCGTGGCCGCAGCGCGCCAGGACTCCGAGAGTCGCCACCGTTCGGGATCCGGACCCTCGGCCTCGTCGCGCACGAAGGGGGCCGCGAGGCTCCCGTCCTTGTCGAATCGATACACCACGCGCAGCGCGTCGCTCATCTCACCGAGGCCCGCGTGCAAGGACTGGCCCGACTTCAGGCGGTTGAGCGCTGCGTCTTCGAACGCGCGGAAAACGGCCTCCACCTGGACGCCCACCGCGTCGGCGGCCAGCTCCGCGTCCTGTTCCACCCGGGCGGCGCCCGCCTGCTGTTGGGCGCTGATGCCCTGGATGCCGTAGTAGGCAAGCAGGGCCCCCGGCAAACCGATGGTTGCCGCGAAGAGGGCCACGAACCTGAACACGCCGCGGAGGTGGTAGAGATCCTCCTTGGCGCGCACGTCGCCCCGCCGCGCCGCGAGCACGCGGCGTACGAGGTCGAAGGGACCGAGGCCGCCGGAGGTGCGCACGGGACGATCCTAATCCACCGGGGTACGGCCCTGGCATGAAGGCGATCCGCATCGAGCGCCACGGCGGTCCCGAGGTGCTCGGCGTGCGCGAGCTCCCCGGGCGCGAAGCCGGCCCAGGCGAGGTGCGACTGGCCGTCACGCACGTGGGGCTGAACCACCTCGACGTGTGGGTTCGCCGCGGAGTGCCGGGGCACGACTTTCACCTCCCGCGCGTGCCAGGCTCCGACGTGGCCGGCATTGTCGATGGTCGGCCGGTGGTGCTCCACCCGTCGTGGGGATGCGGACAATGCACGGCCTGTCTCCGCGGTCACCAAAACCACTGTCGCGACTTCAAGATCCGCGGCGAGAGCGCGGATGGCGGCTGCGCCACCGAGCTTGTTGTCCCGAGCTGGATGTGTCTGCCGGTGCCCGACGGGCTCGATCTCCCCGGCGCCGCCTCACTTCCGCTGGCCTTGCTCACGGCGTGGCACATGCTCCACGCCCGAGCGCGCATCGTGAGCGGCGAGCGGGTGCTCGTGCAAGCCGGCGCCAGCGGCGTGGGCGTGATGGCGATCCAGGTGGCGCGGGCGCACGGCTGCGAGGTCCACGCCACCGCGAGCAACGAGGCCAAACGAGCGGCGATCGCGGCGATCGGCGCCACGCCCTGGCCTTACGACAAGGTGGGCGTCCGCGAGGTCGACGTGGTGGTGGAGACCGTCGGAACGCCCACATGGGCGGCGTCGATGAAGGCCTTGTGATGGGGCGGTCGGCTCGTGTGCTGCGGCGCCACCGGAGGACACGAGGTGCCGCTCAACCTGCGCGCCCTCTTCTTCAAACAAGTCGACGTGCTTGGCTCCACCATGGGGACCAGCGGCGACATGCTGGCTGCCTGGGCCGCCGTCACCCGGGGACAGGTTCGTCCCCTCGTGCACGCCGTTCGTCCCATGTCGCGATTGGGCGACGCCCACGCGATGCTGGAGCGCCGGGAAGTGATCGGCAAGGTGGTCGTGGAGCAAGACCTCGATGGCTAGCGGCTACCAGCGTGATCCCTCCCTGCCCCGGTGGTGGCCTGGGCCTGGTGCCGGTGGCACCTGGAAAGCCGAGCCGGCCGACTTCGTCGTGGAGGAGCGCCCGAGCGCCTGCCTCCACGGAAAGGGCGTGCGCTGGTACCTCCTTCGGCGCGCCGGTCGCGACACGGTCGACGTGGCGCGCGACCTCGCCCGCGAGGCGCGCGTTCCGCCCGAGTGTGTGAGCTGGGCCGGGCTCAAGGACCGCGAGGCGCTGGTCACTCAGCGCTTTACCGTGGAAGGCGGTCGCGCGGTGTCGCGACTCGTTGGCGCCGAGCTGCTCGACCGCGGCACCACCCGGTACATGCTGCGCCCGGGCGACCTCGAGGGCAACACCTTCGTCCTGCGCATCCGGGGCGGAAGCCCAGTCGTGGCCACGCGTCGCCTCGCCACCATGATTCGAGTGCCCAACCGCTTCGGCCCTCAGCGCGTGAGCCACGGCGCGCCCGAGGCGGGTCGTCGCATCCTGCTCGGGCGAGAGCGCCGGGTCGACCCGGTGCGCTCTCGCTTCGCCCTCTCGGCCTGGCAGGCCCGCTTGTTCAACCGGGTGCTCGATCACCGGGGCGCGGCCGCGCTGGAAGGCGACCTGGTCGAGAACGGCATCGTCACCGGTCCGCTCTTCGGCGCGCGCATGCGCTGGCCCCGGGCCGCCGCGCTCGCGCTGGAGGAAGGGATCCTGCGCGAGGAGGGCCTGCCCGAGGGTGCGCTCGACCGCGTGGCGCACGTCGTCCCCGGCAGCCGCCGTCCCCTCTGGATCACGCTGGACGACGCAAAAATCGAACACGCGGAAGACGGGTTCGTCGTCCGCGTGTCGCTCCCGCCGGGCAGCTACGCCACGGCGGTCTTGCAAGAGCTCTTGTAGCTAGTTCGCGTTGGGAACTGGGCCCTTGCCCATCTTCACGCCGTGCGCGACGATCGTGGAGCAGCGCTTGCCGAAGATCGGCGGGCCGAACTTGCCGGCGGTGAGGCCGTCGCTGGTGGTGTGGCTGCGGTAGGCGGCCAGGTGGGTGGCCTCGGGCATCTTGTCGAGGGCCTCGTAGAGGGCACGAGCCTCCTCGGGGTTGCCGCCCATGAGGGCGCCGAGAAGGGCGCTGAGGGGGTCGGCCGCGCCGCCGCCAGACGCGCCGGCCTTGTCGACGAAGAGGTGACCGAAGTCGATGCCGAAGACGTAGGTGCCGCAGGCCTCGGCGCTGGTCTCGCCGAGCACCGAGTAGTCGACGCTGGCGAAGCGAGAGCCGCTGGGGCCGAAGCCCGGGGCAGCGTGGTTCTTGTAGGAACAACCGGAGAGAACTGCGAAGGCCACGGCGGCGATAGCGAGATTGCGCATGAGATGAACCTCTGGGGGAAAGAAACTGAGGCGAGCCCTGCTAACGCAGGTGGCACCTGCGGCAAGGCGCCCCTGCTGCCGACGCGCTAAGCGCGGGGACGGTGAACCGATGCTGACGCTCGCGCTCTCTGCTTCCCTCGTCCACGCCACCGAGATCGGCACCGAGCGCAAGATCGGCGTCGGACTGGAGAGCGGAAACGGCGCCCTTGGCGCCACCGGAAAGTACTTCCTGTCGCCGAGCATCGGCGTGAGCGCGGGGCTCGGCAACTTCGGCAAGCTCCAACAGCTCCGCGTCGACTTCGAGATGGACATCTTCACGCTGCGCGACGAGCCGTTCGGCCGCTTCGACCTCTTCTGGCTCGCCGGCATCGACACCGGGCTGTACCTGTTGCCCGGGGTCACCTCCGGCCGCTTCGGTGTGGGCGCGGGACTCGGCCTCGACCTGAAGCTGCACGACACGCCGTGCGAGGCCTTCATCCACATCGGGATGGGTGTCTTTCCCGTGGAATACTGCACCAGCAGCAACTCGAGCTTCTGCCTCTTGGCACCTCGCGGCGGGCTCGGCGGGCGGTACTACTTCTAGGCGCGTGGTGTCCCACCTCGCCTGGGTGCGTGGGTTGCCGCCATGGTGCGAGCCGCGCCGGCTCCTCGGTCCAGGCGACTGGGTGATCGAGGGTCGGACCGCGCACGCGACACTCAGCACATTCGCGGCCGCCGACCTCGACGCGCGGCTTCGGGGCATCGGCATCGGTGGCAGCGTGATGGAAGTGAGCATCACGCCTCCGCTCACCCGGGCCGCCGTCCGCGCGGCCCGCACCACCGATGCCCGGCGCCGTCGCGACAAGAGCCCCGGCTTCAGCCGCGCCGGCGCTCGCCTCGACGAGGAAGGCCGCTACTCGCTCACCCCGGAGGCGCTCGCGCTGGCGCTCGGTCAGCGAGCCGGTGGGCGCTTCGTGGTCGACGCCGGGTGCGGGGCGGGCGGCAACAGCATCGGTTTCGCCCGCGCGGGCTGCCGCGTGATCGCGATCGAGGCCGATGCTCGCCGGCTCGCGGATGCGCGCCACAACGCCCGCCTCTACGGCGTGGCCGACCGGATCAGCTTCCACCACGGCGACGCGCTTGCCCTCGTGCCCCGCCTGGAGGGCGAGATCCTCTTCGTCGACCCGCCCTGGGGCGTGGAGTGGTCGCGACAGCGCACCACCGTCGACGAGCTGCCCTTGCTCGCGCCGCTCCGGGCGGCGTCCACCCGGTTCCCGGAGCTCTGGGCGAAGCTGCCGCCGTCTTTCGACGTCGCCGCGTGGCCGGAGGCACGCCCCGAGGCCTGGTATGGCGTGGCGAAAGGCGACGAGCGCCGGGTGAAGTTCCTGCTCCTCCGGTTGCGCCGAGAGCGGCCGGAGGGGTGAGCGCCGGGCCGCTCAGCGCGCCCACACCAGGGCGAGCTCCTCCGGCGTCAGCCGCTTCCAAGCACCTTCGGCGAGGCCCTGGCCCTCGAGACGGCCGATCACCACCCGGATAAGTCGGAGCGTGGGGAAGCCCACCGCAGCGGTCATGCGGCGCACCTGCCGGTTCTTGCCCTCGGTGAGGGTGAGCTCGATCCATGTGGTGGGGATGGACTTGCGGAAACGCACGGGCGGTTCTCTCGGCGGGACCACCGGTTGCGGATCCGGCACATGCACGCGGCAGGGTCGGCTGCGGTGACCGTCGATGATGAGGCCGCCGCGACGGAGCCGCTCGAGGGCCTCGGGCGTGGGCGTCCCGTCGACCTGGACGCGGTAGGTGCGCGGGTGGGCGGTAGACGGGTGGAGCAGGCGGTTGTTGAACCCAGGCTCGTCGGAGAGCAACAGCAGGCCCTCGGAGTCCTGGTCGAGCCGCCCCACGGGGTACACCTCCGCTGGGAAGCCGAAGTCGGCCAGCGTGCGCTGGCCGGGCTCGTTGCGGGTGAACTGGCAGAGCACGCCGTAGGGCTTGTGGAAGGCAAGGACCATGGGCGAAGCCGCGCCGCGCGTTCGGCTTCGTCAGTCGTCGAGCGGGTTGGGCTGCGGGCCGGCCACGATGCCGATGAGATCGGGGTCGCCGTCGGTCGGGGGGCGGTTTGCCTTCTCCTGCTTGCGCTCAGCGCGCTGGGCGGCCTTGTCGCGCGCGCGCTCGCTCAGGTTCAATTCTCGCTGGCGCTTGGCCTGGGTGGTGGGTGAACGGCCCATGGGATCTCCTCCGCGCGCATTACCCGGTGGAACGGCTGGTGGCTCGCACAGCCTGTCCCATCCCGTCGCTCTTCGTCAACAACGCTCACCTTGTCGCCCCTCGGCGCATCGGTCCCGGCCGCTCACAGCGGAAGGAGCACCACCTCGTTCTCGGTGAACAGCGGGACCATGAGCTGGTTGCGCGACACGTCGTAGCCGATGTCGGCGGGCGAGGTCAGGTTCTCGGCGAGCACCTCCCAGCCCGCACGGCCCTGCCGGTAAAGCGTGCTCGTTTCCCAGCTCGAAACAATGTAGTTCCCGTCGTTGTCCTTGACGAGGCCGTCGAGCTGCGCCGCCGGCAGCGCCTCGCGACTGCCGATGTCGCTGTTGAGTTGCACCTCCACCAGCTCGCCGTCGGACAGGGCGAAGATCGAGGGGTACTGGAAGTACAGCCCGTTGGGCTTCGGGAGTTCGTCGCCGCTGGCCTGGAAGAACGTGTCACCGCCGCTGTTGACGGCCCACATCGACGTGTCCCTCCCCGTGGCGGCGGAGTCCGACACGAACACCCCGTCCTCGCCGGAGAAGGTGACATCATTGAGAAACGTTGCGCCTTCGACGGGGAACGTGCGCAGGGACTCCCCGGTCTCGCGGTCGAACACGCGCATCGTGTCGATATCGGCCACCCATAGCCAATCACCGACGATGTAGCTTCCCTTCGGCGCGTTCAGCTCGACGTCGGCGTCGGCCCCGTCGATGAACTTCAGGTCGAGCACTGTCCCGTCTGGGGCCAGCTTGGAGATGAAGCCGTTGTCATCGACTTCCGTGGCGCCGCCGTTGATGTTGGACACGAGGTACACGTCGGCCTGGGCGTCGTGGAGCACGCTCTCGGGCGACGCGAAGCCCGCCGTGCCGGTGTCGCCGGTGTCGGCGGAATCGCCCGTGTCGCGCGACCCGGAATCGACGCTTTCGGTGCCGCCGGTCTCGGCAGCGGCGCTATCGAGTGGCGAGGTGCAAGCCATGAGCGACGCGATGAGCATGCCGACGTCGTAACCTGCGGATGCGAGGGCCAAGCCCCGCAGCCGCCCTCCTGCCGCCTAAGGCCTATCGCCGACAGCCTCTCACGGACACTCCCCGTTTGCGAGCCCCGGTGTCCCGTAGTCGGGATGCCCCACCAGCGACGAGTCGCTCCACACGTCGCTACTACTGGCGATACACCAGTAGTTCTCGTCGTCGTTGAGGGCGCTGTCGTAGGCGCTGTCACCGAGCTCCATCGAGTAGGTGGCCGTGCGCGGCCAGTAGCCGCTGGCGTCGTCGTAGGTCCAGTGCACCTCGTCGATGCGCTCGGTGCCGGCGTAGAGCATCACGAGGTCGTCGTCGCGGTCGAGGTAGAGCGTGGCGTCGTAGAAGCCCTCGCCCCAGAGACTGTCGGCCCAGGTGTAGTCACACACCGAGGGCGTCGCGAAGCTCGAGTCGTCGTAGCACAGCACCGCGTGGGCGCCGGGTTCGACCCGGATCGCCGCCGCGGGGGGCACGAAAGCGCCGTTGCCAGCGATGTCGCCGAGGTACCAGCCGTCGAGGGCGAGCACACGTGCGCTTACGTTGTAGACCTCGATCCACTGCGCGTAGTAGTTCGTGCTCGTGCCGCTGCCGCCGGTGTAGGGTTGCCGGGCGATCTCGGTCACGACGAGATCGCCCTCGACGACGAAGTCCTCGTCCACCAGCACGTCGCAATCGTCATCGGCACCGTTGTCGGCCTCGCTCGCCGAGGGTGACACCGCGCCGTCGGCGTCGTCGCAATCCTCGCCGTCGAGGGTCTGGCCCGCCTCGCCCTCGCAGGCCTCCGTCCCCTCGCCCGCGCCGTGACCGTCGCCGTCGCCGTCGGTATACCAGGTGGGCGCGTCGACTGCCTCCTCATCGCTGCTCAGGTCACAGTCATTGTCGCGACCGTCGCAACGCTCTGCACGCCCGGGATTCACTGTGCTGTCCGTGTCGTCGCAGTCGTCGGCGGTGGGCGCGTAGCCGCGGGGTTCGCGGCAGGCGGGGGTTGTGGGCGTGGCCACGCCGTAGCCATCGACGTCGGCGTCGTAATAGAAGGTGCTCGCGTCGAGCGCGTCGGGCTCGTCGGTGGCGCCGTCGCAGTCGTTGTCGCGGTCGTCGCAGGTCTCGGTCGTACCAGGGTAAACGGCGGGGTCGGCGTCGTCGCAGTCACTGCCGTCGGCGAGGGTGCCCTCGGGCTGGGCGCAGGCGCTCTCCCCGGCGTCGGCGTCGCCGAAGCCGTCGGCATCGCCATCCGGGTACCAGATGGCCCCGTCAAGCGGCGAGTCGTCAACGAGGTCGTCGCAGTCGTTGTCGACCTCGTCGCAAGTCTCGTCGAGCGAGGGTGCCCGGCTCGCGTCGCCATCGTCACAATCGTCAGACAGCTCGCTGTAGCCCGTCGGGATCCCGCAGGCCTCCGCCGAAGTCTCCGGGTCGCCATGGCCGTCGGCATCGAGGTCGGCGAAGTAGGTGCGGTCGCCCACCGTCTCGCCGTCGATGGCGCCGTCGCAGTCGTTGTCCTCGAGATCGCAGAGCTCCTCGGCCCCCGGGAAGACCAGCGCGTCGTTGTCGTCGCAGTCGTTGCCGCTCTCCACCCAGCCCGCGTCGAGCGCGCAGCGCGGCTCACCGTCATCGAGCTCACCGTAGCCGTCGCCGTCGCGATCTGGGTAGTACTCGGTGCCGTCGGAGGGCCGGTCATCGACGGCACCATTGCAGTCGTTGTCGCGACCGTCACACACCTCGCTACCGCCGGGGAAGCTCTGGGGGTCGAGGTCGTCACAGTCGCCGAGCACGTCGGTCGTGCCGTCGATGGGCTCGCACGCGGCCCACAGCGACTCGCCGGCGCCGAGGCCGTCGCGATCAGTGTCGGTGTAGAGCACGAGGCCGTCGGCCGGATTGTCGTCCACTGCCCCGTCGCAGTCGTTGTCGCGACCGTCGCACACCTCCGCCCCGCCGCGGAAGCTCCGCGGGTCGAGGTCGTCGCAGTCGACGGCCACGTCGCTGCCGTCGCCGTCCTGGTCGTCGTCGTTGCCGTCACAGTCCTGGTCGACGCCGTCGTACCAGGTCTCCCGCTGACCGGGAAAAACCGCCGCGTTGGCGTCGTCGCAGTCTCCCTCGTCGGGCGACACCCCGTCGCCGTCGGCGTCGGTCTCCGGGACGTAATTCTCCTTCTCGTCGACCGGCCCGCAGCCGAGGACGAGAAAGAAAACTAGATACAATCCTCGTTCTCCAGGCCGGGCGTCCCGTACTCCACGGCCGAGGCGCCATCGTCGTACCAGGTCTCCGACGGCGTGACGCACCAGTTCCCGTAGTCGTCGTTGTCGCTCGCGGTGAGCACCAGCGGGTCGAGCTGCATCGAGTAGGTGGCCGTGCGCGGCCAGGTGTCCATCGTCTCGTCGTAGCTCCAGTTCACGCTGTCGATCGCCGTGGTGTCGAGCGTGAAGGCGAGCGTGTCTTCGTCGCGCTGGAGGTGGAAGGTGTTGTCGACGTACTCGCTCACGTAGGTGTCGGACTGCGTGGGATCGCCGTAGGCGTAGTCGCAGACCAGCAAGCTGTTGGCGTCGTTGGCCATCGCGTAGAGCTCGGTCTCGCAGAAGACGGCGTAGTCGCCAGGGGCGAGGACCGGGGAGAGCGAGGGATCCACGGCGAAGCCGTCGGTGCCGGCGTCGGTGTTGGAGCGGGTGACGACCCAGCTCGCGAGGTCGATGGTGACCGAGCCCGCGTTGTACACCTCGAACCACTCCGCGTCGGTGACCGTCGAGGTGCCGCCGATCCACGGCTGGCGCGCCACCTCGGTCACGACGATGTCGCCCACGCTCACCCAGTCCTCGTCGACCCAGCCGTCGCAGTCCTCGTCGCGGTCGTCGTCGGTCTCGGCCACGCCGGGGTTGCGGGTGTCGTCTTCATCGTCGCAGTCGCCGTCGAGAGTGACGGTGTACTCCCCCTCGGCCTCGCAGAGAAACAGACCCTCGCCCGACACGCCGTAGCCGTCGGCATCGACGTCCATGTAGAAGAAGCTCGCGTCGACCGCGTCGCTGTCGGCATCGCCCGAGCAGTCGTTGTCGATGTCGTCGCACACCTCGGTGGCCGACGGGGAAATCGCGGCGTCGGCGTCGTTGCAGTCGTCGTCCAGGATGGACACACCGCCCACGTTGCCGCAGGAGTCCGCAGCGGAGAGCGTGGCGTCGCCGTGACCGTCGCCGTCCGCGTCGGTCCACGCCGGGAAGACCGGCAGGTCCTCGTCGACGCCGCTGTCGCAGTCGTTGTCGACGAGATCGCACACCTCGGTGGCGCCGGGGTTGGCGGCGGCATCTTCGTCGTCGCAGTCGGTGTTGTCGAGCACGCCCGCGTACTCGCAGCGGAAGTCGTCGGTGCCCGGGGCGCCGTAGCCGTCGCCATCCTGGTCCTCGTAGTTCTCCACGCGGTCGACCGCGTTCTCGTCGACGTTCTCGTCGCAATCGTCGTCGCGCTCGTTGCAGTACTCGTCGGCCCCGGGGTGCACGCCGGACTGCGTGTCGTCGCAATCGCCCACGTCTTCGCTCCACCCCTCCGGCGCCTCGCAGGCACGCACCCACACGCCGTCGGTGCCGTAGCCGTCGAGGTCGGCGTCCATGTAGAAGGGGCTCGCGTCGACCGCGTCTTCGTCGATGTCGCTGTCGCAGTCGTTGTCGAGGCCGTCGCAGATCTCCAGCGCGTCGGGGGCCACGCTGCGCTCGGTGTCGTCGCAATCGCCGGGAAGGAGCGAGTAGCCTGCAGGCACCTCGTCGTCGCAAAAGGTGACCATGTCGGCGTTCTCGTCGCCCCAGCCGTCGTAATCGGCATCGACGTAGGCGCTCTGGCTGCCCTCCACGTCCTCGTCGATGTCGCCGTCACAATCGTCGTCGATGTCGTTGCACTCCTCGGCGAGGCCGGGGGCGATCTCGGCGTTGGCGTCGTCGCAGTCGCTCGACACCTCCACGCCGTCGCCGTCCTGGTCGTGGTCGCTGCCGCCGTTGCAGTCCTGGTCGATGTCGTCGTACCAGGTCTCGCTCGCGCCCGGGTGGACGGTGCGATCGTCGTCGTTGCAGTCGCCCTCTTCGGTCGAGTAGCCGTCGGCGTCGGCGTCACCAGGGAAATAGTCAGTTGTATCCTTGGTAGACTCGACCTCGGGGCAGGCGAGCAGGAGCGCGATCAGCATCGGGAAACCTCGGGGGGGCGCGCGGGCGCGAACAAGGGAGACAAGTGTACGCGGGCGTAGTCCAGCCCAGCGACGGTGCCAAGTAGGCCGGTGAGCAGTGTAGCGGGGCGGGCGTCGATGCCCAAGAGCACCGAGCACACCGCCAGGAACAGGCCGATCGCCGTGGCGCGGCCCCAGCGGCTGGTGCGTGGCTGGCCGATACCCGTGCGCCAGCGGTGCACCAGCACCGGGATGAGCAGGACCTGGATGAGCTCGCGGGCGAACCAAGCCAGCATGTAGAGCGCGGGCATCCGGTCGAGATTGACGAGGGTCCACGCCAGATTCACGTGCAGCACCTTGTCGGCCCAGGCGTCGAGCGTGGCGCCTGCGGCGCCCGCAGTGCCCTGCCGCCGCGCCACCGGACCATCGATCACGTCGGTGAGGATGGCGAAGCCGTACAACCAGGGCAGCGCCTCCACGCCCGCGAAGGGGGCCAGCGCCCCGAGGACGAGCCGCAAGAGCGTGAGCGCGCTCGCGGCGTTGGCGAGGTCGGCAAAGTGCACGCCTCCGGGCTAACCAACTCCGCGATGTCCCCCACCCTCATGTTTGCCCTCCAGGGCTGCCCTTCCTTCGACGACACGGGCGACAGCGGCAGCGGCGCCGCCCCCGACCTCAGCGAACGCCTCGGCCCCGCCTCCGTGCGCGCCGGCGTCTTGACCGATCCCGCCGCGCTCTTCGGCGGCATCTCCGCCGAGGGACAGCTCGGCGACGTGAAGATCTACAACGACCGCGTGCGCTTCATCATCGAGGCGGTGGGCGACTCTGGCTACTACGTCGACTACGGCGGCAACCTCATCGACGCCGACCTCGTACGCGAGCCAGGGCAGCCCGGTCGCGACATGATCGACGAGCTGGCGCCCATGGTGAGCCTCGCTCGGGTGGTGGATGCCACCGCCGTCGAGGTATTGAGCGACGGCAGCGACGGGCGCGCCCACGTGCGGGTGACCGGCCGAGGCGCGGCGATGCGACTCGCGACGGGTGCCATCGGCGACGTCGTCCCCGAGCACGCGCTCACGGTCGTGACCGACTACACGTTGGAGCCCGGCGCCTGGTCGCTCGAGGTCACCACCACCGTCTACAACGACGACGCCACCGACTTCTCCTCCGGCGTCGGCCTCGTGGCCATCGTCGCCCAGGAGGTGGGCGAGAACTGGCGACCGGCCACGGGCTTTGACGACCCCGAGGAAGGCGAGCGAAGCATGGAGGCGCTGGTCGGCCGCCGCAACGAGGGGGTCTTCGCGGTGATGTCCGGGACGGGCAGCCTGCAGCCCAACGCCTTCGGTGACGTGCTTTCGAGCCTCGCGGCGGGCCTGAGCGCCTTCGGCCCGGTGGCCACCGTGGCGCCCGGCGACTCGACGAGCTGGACCGCGCGTGTGGGCGTGGGCCCCGACGTGGCCACGCTCGAGCGCGAGCGCCTGCAACGCGAGGGCGTGAGCTTCGAAGAGATCGGGGGCACGGTGACCGCCAACGGCGTGGGCCTCCCCGGTGCCCGTGTCCATCTGCTCGACGCCAACGGGGCGGTGCTTGGCTTCGCCGTGACGGGCAGCGACGGGAGCTGGAGTGCCCCGGGCTACGGCGTGCAAAGCTTCGTCGCGACCGGACGCGGCACCGGCATCGGCATCGACCTGCCCAGCGGCTACGCAAACATCGGCGCTTACGACCGAAGCCACGACAACGCCCTGGCCTCCCTGGGCAGCGGCGCGGTGCCCATCGACTTCGCCGAGGGCTTCGGCGCCAGCCCGGTGGTCGAGACGCCTGACATCGAGCTGGCGCCACCCGGCTACCTGCACGTGACGGTCGCGGATGGCGGCCCCGCCACGGTGCTCGTCGCCTTCACCGGCGCCGACCCGGTGGTGGAGGACGACCGCTTCTTCCCCGGGCGCCCTGGCGGATACGCCATGACTGGCTACGTCCTCGACGGCGAGGCCACGTTCCCGGTCGAAGCCGGGGACTACACCGTGACCGTGCACCGCGGTAGCCGCTACGAGGTGGCCACGGCGACGTTGACCATCGGCCCGGCGCAAACCACCGAGCTCCCCGCCAGCCTCGCGCTGGCCTACGAGGTGGACGGTGCTTTGACCATCGATCCGCACAGCCACGCCGCGCCCTCGGCCGACGGTGGTATCTCCATGGAGGAGCGGCTCCTCGTCACCGCCGCCACCGGCACCGACGTGCACTTCGGCACCGACCACGACCACATCGTCGACTACAACCCCACGCTGCGCGCCATGGGCCTCGAAGCGTGGCTCAAGACGGTGGTGGCCGACGAGGTGAGCCCGGTTCCCCGCGGGCATTTCAACGCCTACCCGGGCGAGCAAGACGGTCGACCCAACGGTGGCGCGCCCCGCTGGTGGTTCGGCGTCGAGAGCACCGACGCGCTGTTCGCCTGGATCCGCGAGTCGATCGGCCAGGACGGCATCATCCAGTCGAACCACCCGCTCGGAAACTCCGGGATGTTCGAGCTCGCCGACTACCAGCTGGCCAGCGGCACCATCGGCATCGGCAACAAGTGGAGCAACGACTTCGACGCGATGGAGCTACTGAACTCTGGGACGTACTTGGAGTATTTCCCCTACTACGTCGACCTCGTCAGCCGCGGGAAGCTGGTCACGCCCGTCGGCGTCACCGACAGCCACAGCCACCGAGGCGGCGACCCGGGGCTGAACTACTCCTGGTTGTACACCGGCGACACGCTCGCCAATTTCGACGACGAGGCGCTCAAGTCAGCGATGGCCGCGCGTGCCACCGTCGTTTCCCGCGGCGTCTTCCTCGACGCCAAGATCGATGGGGCCTGGGCCCCCGGTCGCGTGGTCGCGCCTTCGACCTTGAACGTGCGGGCGCAGGCGCCCTCGTGGATCCCCGTCGATCGGCTCCACCTCTACGAGAACGACGTCATCGTCGCCACGGCAGACTGCACGGGTCGTGCGCCCAACTGGTGCCGCGCGGAGTTCGAGCTCGCGCCGGCCGCCGACGTTGCCTACGTGGTGGTGGCCGAGAGTACCGAGCGACCCATCACCGCCGTGTGGCCGGGGAGCTACGCTTGGGCGGCGACGAGCGCCATTCTCGTCGACGTCGACAACGACGGTTGGGAGGCGCCGCGCCCCCCCCTCGTGGTGGAGTAATTCATGGGAATCTTCTCGAAAGTCGCGGAGAAGCTGGTCGACCGCCTCTCCGGCCGCAGCAACGATAGCCGCGCGCCGCTGGCTCACGCACCGAAGCCGGCCGCGCCGCCCAAGCCGCCATCGCCGCCCGCGAAGACCGCGCCTCCACCGGTGCCGGCCAGCAAGGCCGTCGCGGTGGTGGCCGGTTCGGAGGGTCCGGTGGCCGACGGCGACGCGCTCGCCACCCTCGACGCCGGCTGCCAGGAAGTGAAGGAGCGCGTGGAGGCCGGGGAACCGGTGGTGCTCCTCGACGTGCGAGAGCCCGACGAGACGGCGCGCGGCGTCATCCCCGGGGCCGTCCTCATCCCGCTCTCCCAGCTCGAAGCCCGGTGGAGAGAGGTCGAGAAGTGCAACGAGATCATCTGCTACTGTGCCGCAGGTAAACGCAGCCTCACCGCGGCGAAAATGCTGCGCGAGCGTGGCCTCTTCAACGCGACGAGCCTCGAGGGGGGAATCGCCGCCTGGAGCAACCTGGGCGGGAAGGTCGCGCTGCCGCCGCGGTAGCTTCCGGGCACCGCGCTATACTCCGACCGTGCCTTCGACAGCCCCCACGCACGAGCGAGTCCTGCGCCGGGGTGACTACATCCACGGCTCCTTCCTCAAGCCGGAGTCCATTGAAGGCTATTTGAACGCGTCGAATCCGGGCGACCGGCGCGACGTGCTCGGCCGATTCCCCTTCTCGGTGAAGAGCATCGATGACGCGGTGGAGTCGGCCCAGGCCGGCTCGCGGGCTTGGCGCCGTGTGGGCCTGATGGACCGGGCGGCGATCATCGGCCGCTTCCGCGAGGCGCTGGCCACCCACGCCGAGCCGCTCAGTAGCCTGCTCGTGCGCGAGTCCGGCCGCCCGCTCTGGGAGTGTCGACAGGAGGTGGCCGCCTCGGTGCGCGCCATCGACGCCTTCCTCGACGATGGCCTCGGCCTCATCGCGCCGCGAGTGATGGAAGACATCTCCGGGCGTAGCGACTACGTGCCTCGCGGCGTTGTCGGCCTCTTGTTGCCCTCGTCGATGCCCATGTTCAATGGCGTGGTCACCAGCGTGGCGGGCGTGCTCGGTGGCAACGGCGTGGTGATGAAGCCTTCGAAGTACGCGCCCGTGATCGGCCAGGCCGTGGCCGAGGCCTGGGACAAGGCGAAGCTCCCCCGCGGCACGTTCAACCTCGTGCAGGGCCCGGGATCGGTCGTGGGCCAGCGGCTCGTGGCCCACGCCGGCCTCGACGCGCTGGTGCACACCGGCTCTTACGACACCGCCCGAGAGATCCGCCGGGCGCTCGTCGAACGTCCTGAGCTCACCACGGTGTTCCAGAGCGGCGGCAAGGCCCTCGCCATCGTGTGCGAGGACGCCCCCAAGGAACGCGCCGTCTACGAGATCGTCGTGGGCGCCTTCCTCAGCGCCGGCCAGCGACCGACGTCCACCGCGCGCGCCATCATCGTGGGCCGCGCCTGGGACGCGATCGTGCCCGAGATCGTGCGTCGCGCCCAGCGGGTGCGCGTGGGCTACGGCTTCGACAACGACATCTTCATGGGGCCCCTGTCGAGCGAGGCGGCCCGCACCCGCTTCCGTCGTTACTGCCGGGCGCTCACCGCAAAGGGACACGTGGCTTTGCTCGAAGGCGACGTGATGGAGCTCTCCAACCACCGGGGCAACTACGTCACGCCCGGGGTGTACAAGATCAACCACGACAACGGTGCGCCCTTCCTCAACGAGGAGCCACCGGGCCCCCTGCTTTTGCTCTACAAGGCGCGCGACATCGACGAGGCGATCGACTTGCACAACCGCGCGGTCTACCGCTCGGTCACCAGCGTGTTCACGCGCCCCGACAACACCGCCCTCGCCGACATCCGCGAGCAGCTCAAGACCGGCGGCATCCACGTCAATCGCAGCACCATCGGCTCGAGCGTGCGCCTCCCGGCTTCGCCGCAGGGCCGCGCTGGGAACGGCCTCGCCGGGGCCATCGACCTCGTGCGCGCCCTGACCTTCCCGCGCGCGGCCACCGTGGAGTCGCGTCGCTTCGAGCCGGCCCGCGTCGTGCCGGGGCTGGCGTGGGCCGACGATGACGACGGGACCATGGAGTATGGGCCGATGGAACTGCGGGTGGAATAAGGCCCACTCATGTCGCACATCGCCATCGGCAACGTCCACATGGACCTCGGCGCCGGCCGCCGCGGGGTGGACATGGGGCCCTCCGCCATCCACCTTGCCGGCCTGAACAAGGGCATCGAGCAGCTGGGCCACACCGTGGTCGACACCTTCGCCCTCGGCGTTCGCTCGCAGGAAATGCTCGAGGTGGGCGACCCACACGCGCGTTTCCTCGAGGAGATCACGCAGGTGTGCTCCGCGCTCGCCGACCGCGTGGAGTCAGCGCTGGAATCGGGACAGTTCCCGGTGATGCTCGGCGGTGACCACTCCGTTGCCATCGGCACCATCTCGGGAATCGCCCGCTACTGGCGCAAGCGCGGCAAACACATCGGCGTGCTCTGGGTCGACGCGCACACCGACGTGAACACCCCCACCACCTCGCCCTCGGGCAACATCCACGGCATGCCGCTCGCGGTCTTGCTCGGTCACGGTCCCAAGGAGCTGGTGGCCATCGCGGGCGACCGGCCGGCGCTCGACGCGCGCAACGTGTGCGTGATCGGCGCCCGCGACGTGGACACGGGCGAGTCGAGCTTCGTACGCGACGTCGGCTTGCGCGTATACACGATGTCGGAGCTCGACGAGCGGGGGACGGCGCTGTGTGCCCGCGAGGCCATCGAGCGTTGCCTCGACGGCACCGCTGGTATCCACCTCTCCTTCGACCTCGACGGCGTGGACCCTCAGCACGCCCCGGGGGTGGGCACGGCCGTGCCGGGGGGCCTCAACCTGCGCGAGAGCCACCTCATCTGCGAGAAGGTGGCCGCCACGCGACGGGTGCTCGGGGTCGAGATGGTGGAGCTCAACCCCGTGATCGACAACGAGAACCGCACCGGCAAGCTCGCGGTGTGGCTGATTCTGTCGGCGCTCGGGAAGACGATTCTCTAGGAGCGCGTCGCGTGTAGGACCGCGATCGTGATGGTCGACGTGAGCGTGATCGTGATCGTGATCGTGATCGTCACTCGTTGAACGTGGACGTGGTCGGAGCGCGTCGCGCGTAGGACCGCGATCGTGATGG
>SXGS01002670.1_pt1 | contig 26167 bp, 24 predicted proteins | sample 3174681 | NCBI WGS metagenome assembly SXGS01 (sample SAMN11356861, study PRJNA531348) | freshwater metagenome | isolation source: freshwater sample F1-80 | place: China: Fuxian Lake, Yuxi | collected 2017-12-25 | reverse complement strand
TCGACTACGGTTTCCATCCCTACACCGTCAGCTTCCCGCTGATCGTGCACGGCGCGCTCATGATCGAGCCGACCGAAACCGAGCCCAAGCTCGAACTGGACCTGCTGTGCGAGGCGCTGATTTCGATCGCGCGGGAAGTGGACGAAGATCCCGAACTGGTGAAAACCGCGCCGCACACGACGCGCACCAGCCGCGTCGACGAAGTGACCGCTGCGCGCAAACCCATCCTGCGCTGGCGGCGGGACTCGCAATAGCGGAGCGGCCGTGAAGGCGCTCCTCGCGCTTCTCGCTCTTGTTCTCGCCATACGGCTGCCGTTTCTCGACCACGCGATCCAGGGCGACGACGCCTTCTACCTGGCCGTCGCCCAGCACGCGCAGGTGGATCCGGCGCACCCGCACCGCTTCGTTCATCGCTCCACCGGTATCGATGTCGACATGCGTGGCCACCCGCATCCCCCCGGCAATGGCTGGATTCTCGGGGCGATCCTGGCGGTGGTGGGCTCGGTGCGCGAGCCGCTGTTCCACGCGGCCTACCTGATCTTTTCGCTGGGCGCGACGGTGTTCGCCTGGTTGCTGGCGCGGCGGTTCGTCTCCGATCCCGCGGCGGCCGTGCTGGTTTTCGTCGCGACTCCGGCGTTCGTCGTGAACGGCACATCGCTCGAATCGGACTTGCCCTTTCTGTGCTTCTGGCTGGGGGCGATGGCGCTGTGGGTGGAGGCGGTGGAACTCGACCGCGTGTGGCTGGCGTGGGCGTCAGCGGCCTTCATGGTCCTGGCGTCGCTGACGTCCTATCAGGCGCTCGTGTTGATTCCGGTGGCGGCGGGATATTGTTGGAAGAGGCCGTTCCGGTGGTGGTACCCGTTGGCGTTGGCTCCGGCGGCGGGGTTCGTGGGTTGGCAGGCGTTCGAGTGGATGACGACCGGATCGGCGCCGTTTCTGGTGTTGCGGAGGTACTTGGCCGAGCACGGGTATCAGGATCCGGGGAACAAGCTGAAGAACCTGCTTTCGATGGTGGTCCATCTGGGATGGATGGCCGCGACGTCGCTGACGGTAGTGGCGTTCCGGCGTGGATGGCCGCTCGCGGTGGTGGCAATGGCGGCCTCGGCGGCGTTCGTCGACTGGCATCCGCTGGTCTGGGCGCCGCTGGGGGTGGGTGTTCTGGTGCTGATCCACGCCGCGCGGAGCCGCGAGAGCGGTTTCGCGAGATGGTGGCTGGCGGTGTTCTTCGCGGGTGCGGTGGCGATCTTCTTCGCCGGGTCCGCGCGCTATTTGCTGCCACTGGCTTTGCCGCTGGCGGTGCTGGTGGTAAACGCGCTTCCGGGTTCCCGGCGGATGGTGATCCTCGCCAGCTTTGCGCATCTGGCAATGGGCTTGGCGTTGGCGGCGGCGAACTCCGGGCACTGGTCGGCTTACCGGCGCCTGATGGCGGAGTGGGGCGGGGAGGCCAGCCGCGGCAGGCTATGGACCAACGCCGAATGGGGGTTGCGTCACTACGCCGAGGAGGCGGGATCGATGCCGCTGAAGCACGGGCAGTCCCTGCGGCCCGGCGATCTGCTGCTCGTCAGCCGGTTGGGACCGGGGATCGTCACCCACGCGGGCGGCGGTGCGCTGGTGGAGGTCGCGCGCGCGGAGGTGACGCCGCTATTGCCGTTGCGGTTGTTTGGCGTGGGATCGAAGGCGGGCTATTCCACCAATCAGCGCGGTTATCGCGCCTTCGATCTCAGCGCGGAGCCGGCGGACGTGGTGACGCTGCAACAGGTGCGCGAGGCCAAGCCGGATTTGTCCTACTTGCCGATGAACGCCGCGGAGGCGGCGCGGCATATTCTGGGCGGCGTCTATTCGGTGGAGGAGGGCGGGTGGCGTTGGACATCCGGGCGCGCGTCGTTTCTGCTGCGGCCTCCCGCGCGGCCGGCGCCGGTGGAGGCATCTTTCCGTTTGACGCCGCACGCCGCCGGACGCCGCGTGTCGATACTGGTGGACGGGGTGTTGGCGGCGGAATCGGCGTATCCCGCGGCCGATGCCTACACGTTGCGATCCACCGGACCGGTTTCCACGCGGGGGGACGTCGCGCGGGTCACCCTCGCGATCGACGGGACGTTTCGGGTACCGCCCGATACGCGCGAACTCGGCCTGATCCTCACGGGTTTGGGCTTCCGTGATAAAGTCGAACCGAATGCCGAGGATCGTTCGCGGAATCGATGAATTGAAGGGGTTGGTGGGGCAGGAGACCGGCGTCAGCGGCTGGTTCGAGATGAGCCAGGAGCGGATCGACCGCTTTGCCGCCCTGACACAAGACGAGCAGTGGATTCATATCGATCCCGCCAGGGCTCGCGCGGAGTCGCCGTATGGCACGACCATCGCGCATGGATTCCTCACGCTGTCTATGCTTTCCGACTTCAGCCGGGAGGCGGTGCATCTCGAGGGCGAGTTCAGCCGCAGGATCAACTACGGGCTGAATCGGGTGCGCTTTCCGGCGGCGGTTCCGGCTGGCTCGCGAATTCGAGGCCGGTTCACGTTGGCGTCGGTGGAAGATATCGAGGGGGGCGCGCAGATCCAATGGAACTGCGTGGTGGAAGTGGAAGGCCAGTCGAAGCCCGCCGCGGCGGCGGAATGGCTCTTGCGCGTCTACTACTGAGATCGCGCGAGAGCCTTCCGCCGCCGCGTGCGGGACGGGATCAGTTGCCGTCGAAGTAGCCGTGACCCAACTCGGGTTTGGCGGCCAACGCCTGGCTCCAGTAGATGCGAGCTTCGTCGGAGTGGCCCTGTGCCTTGAGGGCGTGACCGAGGTTGAGCAGCGCCTCAGCGAAGTCCGGCCGTTCGGTGAGAGCCTCCTTGTAGAGCCGGACTGCATCGTCCAACTGGCCGCTCTTCTGCAGGATGAGGCCGGTGTTGTAGAACAGTTCCGGGCTGCGCTCGCCCTTGTCGATCAGCTTGGCCTGGCAGTCGAGCGCCTGCTCGAAGTCCTCGCGTTCGATCGCCAAGGCGGCCAAGCCACGCAAGGCGTCGATGGAGGTGGGGTCCGATTCGAGCGCGGATTGGAACGTCGAGCCGGCCGAATCGCGGTCGCCGGTCTTCCAGTAGGCCAAGCCCAGATTCACCTGCGCCTCCGGCCACTGCGGACGCTTGCGGAGGCAGTGCTCGAAGGCCTCGGCCGCGGCGGGATAGTCGCCGCGTTGGAGCCGGAGATAGCCAGTGCGGAACCAGGCGTCTTCCCAGTCCGGGTTGCTCGCAAGCACGCGGTCGTACAGTTTCTCGGCTTCGACGGTCGAATCCTGCTGCTCGTGCAGCAGCGCCAGATTGTAGAGCACGGCCGGGATGTCGGGCTGGAGCTTGAGGGCCTTCTCGTAGGCCTCGCGCGCTCCGCCGAATTCCGAGAGCTCGTGCAGCACCACGCCGACGTTGACCCAGGCGTTCTTGGCGTCGGCCTTCAACTTGAGGGCCTCCTGGTACGCCTTGGCGGCCTGTTCCAGGCGCGCGGTGCGCTGGTGCGCCACGCCCAGATTGAACCACCGCTCGAAGCTGTCGGGCGTGAACTCGACCAGTTTGGAGCAGAACCTGGCAGCCGCTTCATAGTCGCCCGTGGCGAACGCGCAGGTAGCCAAGCCTTCCATCGCGGCCTGCGAGTAGGGCCGGATCTGCAGGAGCTTCTCCGAATACTGGCGGATCATGTCGTGCTCCTTGCGCGCCATGCCGACGCTGATGAGGTTGGTCATCGCGTCTTCCGATTGCGGGTTGCGCTCGAGCGTGGACCGGTAGGCCTCGGCGGCCTGATCGAGGCGGCCGGCCAGTTGCAGCGCCACGGCCTTGCCGAAAAGCGCGGTCTCATTGGCGGGGTCCGTGCCGAGCACCTTCTCGAAGTTCTCGAGCGCGGCAGGTCCCTTCTCGATGTGGAGTTGGCACACGGCGAGACCGGTCAAGGCGTCGATGCGGTTGGAATCGGCGTTCCAGGATTTCAGAAACGCATCCGCCGCCTGCGCCCACTTGCCCGTCTTCTCGAGACACACAGCGAGATTGAACGTCGCCGCCGTGTTGCGGGGATCCTGCTCCACCACCAGCAGGTAACTTGCGGCTGCCTCTTGGTACTGCTCCAATTCGAACTGCACGTGACCGCGCGCCGAGTGGATTTCCGCGGAGGTATCGCCGCGTTCCACCGCCTGGTCCAGTTCGCGCAGCGCCTCCTTGAGTTTGCCTTCCAGGTGCAGCGATACCGCGCGTCCGAGCGCCGAATGCGCGGCGCTCTTGTCGACGGCAGATTGCTTGGGTTCCGCGACCTTCTTCTTCGGACTCATGTTCTCCTAGCTCCTCGTTAAACCGTTTGGCTCTACTCTCCGCCCAGCCGCGGCGGCGCGATCATCGCGCATACCTTGCCTATGAAATCGTTTTGATGAGTGACGCTCATCCATCGCACCCGCGCCTGCTCTCCGCGTCCGGCGAAGAAGCCCGCGCCACCCTGCCTTAGACGGGGCTCGGACCAGGAATCGATGAGCGAATCCTTGATCGTCACCGTAATCTTCTCGTCTCGAACCGCCGTCACCACCTGATACGTCGTGTCGTTGCGGACCGGAAACGGGATGACCGCCCGCTTCACGGGTCCGGCTTGTCCACGCACGATGGCGAAACGCTCGAGCACTACCTTGGGAACGGGTCCGGCCTCGGCTACCACCAGCCTGACAGCCTGGTAGTTGCGCTGATCGGCCGCCCGCACCACCCAGGACAACGCCCGGCGGTCGATCTGGCCAAGGAACTCCATCTGATAATCGGAGAGCGTTATCGACGGGACAAACAGTCCCAACGCGCCAGGCCGGATAAACCCGGCCTGATCGTACGCCCAGCCCTTGGACCAGTTCCCGTCGCCCGACCAATCTCCCAGACCGGCCCGAAAGTCGTCCGCCAGATTTACGGCCGCTCGTCGCGAGAATCCGTTCTTGAAGTTTGCCCACGCTCCCGTCGAGAGACCTTTGTCTTTCGCCGCGGGCGGGGGCGTATCGGATGTGGCCGCGCTTCTCGCCGGCTGCTTTCGAGGCGCTTTCGCCGCCTTTTGTTTGAAGGGGCGAGCAGCGCCGGCTGCCGTACCGGTAGCCGAATCCGCTTCCATCGTTTCCGCGGTCTCCTCCGAAGGAGCCGTTCGTTGCTTGGAACTCGGGAGCGGCAGCGCGAAGCCTGCCAGCAATAGCGCAATGAACACGCCACCCCACTTGGCCATCAAGGGAGCGTCTCGCCAACGCTCGAGTGCGATTTTCCAAAAAGCAGGCGGAGCCGAGACCTCCGCAAGGAGATCCAAGCGGCTTCCATTCCTTCTTTCGGCAAAGCGGCCCGAGTGCTTTAGGTCGCCGTCGCGGGGCGGCTGCGACGGGCCGAAAACAGGAAGCGGCGCCGGCGGATGGTAGAACAGCGGACCCGCGGCGGTGGTCCGCCGGGCGGGGTACGCCTCCGACGGGACCGAACGGACCCGCAGCACGCCGCGGCGAGACACCCAGCCGTCCAGGGACGTCTTCGGAGCCATCGGAGGGTCGGCTTCCCGCCTTCGGGGTGGTAGCGGCTTGGCCGGCGCTCCGGCCGCTGCCTTCATCATCACGGGAGCGTAGCGCTTGGTCTCGCCCTTGTTCGGGAACGCCGGCTGAGGCTTGGGTTCGACGAAGCTCGCGGCGGGCCTCGGCCTCGGTTTCGGAGCCGGCGCGTTGGTCTTGGGCGGATCGACACGTACGGGTTCGAGCCGGGACACCGGCGCCTTCGCCGGTGTTCCCTCCGGGGGATACTCGTCGAACGACACGAGTCGTCCGGGCACGCCGGCCACCGGGGACGCTTCCATGGCCGCTTTTCCGGCGAGCGGCGGTGGGGGAACCACCACCTCCGCGGCAACCTCGATCGTCAAACACGCCGCTCCCGGCCGGATGTGGATCGGACTGCGCGCCTCGACGAGAGGCGCTTGCAACGGCGTCGCACGCACCCACAGGGGAGCCACGGGGCTCCATGGCGCCGGCCGGGCAAGCGCGAGAACCAGCGCCCGCGGACCAGACGTCCCCTTGCCGGGCGCGATTTCGCAGGGCGGTTGCCGCCTCATCGGGACCACGCGCACAAAGGCGGCAGTCATGTTCGACGCCACGGGAGGCTTTGCAACCACAAGACCGCCGAGCGCTTGGGAAGGGGCCGGCCTCACTGCTTCCAACCGCAAGCGGGCCTTCGGAACTCGGGCAGCCGTGTGAACGGCGCACGGGACCTCCGCGCCGGGCATGGGCCGTCCCGCGAGAGCCACCAGCGAGACCGCTTGCGGCGGGACCGGGCCGGCCGCCATGGATGCGGGCTCCGAGCGGACAACGTCAAGCCGGAGAGCCCGCGGCAATCGCGCCACTCGAGGAGCGGCCAGGGACTGCATCCTCACCGGGGCCACCCGCAACAATTCCGGCGCCGAGCGCCGATAGGCGGGCGCCGGCAGCCGCATGTGCCTGGTTGCCGTCCGGAGATCCGCCGGGAGGCGCCTAACCGAGCCCGAAGCGATCACGCGCAGCGGGAACCGCAGCGGCCGTGACTCCACCGGAGAGGGCAAAGCCGGCCGGTCCAGGATACCGGGAATTCGGGAGAGCGCGATCAGTCCGGCCGGGCTCGGGTCGTCAACGCCGGCGGATGTGGACGCCGCGGGGTCTGGCTCGAGTCCCGCCGTTGGAATCACGTAGGGCCGGCGTCCAATGCGGAACGGCGTGGACTGCGCGTAGAACCGGCGCATCTTCTTCGCTCCGCAACGGGAATGCGGTTCCGGCGACGCCACCAGGTCCCCTTCCGCCTCCGGCTCGTGGATCGGACAGGCGACATGTTCCGGTCTGTAGTCCAGCCGCCCACGCCATATCCAAGGCGTCCAGGAAGAAGGCTGGGGTGGATCGATCTCTGCCCGGACCACCGGACAGTTCCTCCACGGCAGCCAATCCGCGCCCAGAGCCAGCACCGCCGATGACTCGGGCACTTCGCAGGCCTTCCGCCGGACGGCCGCCAGATCCCGCACTTCGGGGATCACCAGCACCGCCCGATAGGGCAGATGAGAAGGGACCCGGCGTTGGAACTGCTGTGCCACCACCGGCGCCGGACTCTTCATTCGAACCGAGGACTGCAGCCCCGCCGGAGCCAAGTCGCCCCGCTTGACCCGCTTCTGCTTTTCCCACAAAGCGTTGGCCTTGGCGTCCTGCTCGACCGCCTTCTCCAACCTCCCGAGCGCTGCTTGCCTTTGCCCTGTAGAATACTCCAACTCATGCGCCGGAGAGCAGAACTCTCCCGCCACTTTTCGAAACAGCGGCAATCGCTTGCCGCACACTAGGCATCGCATGAGATCCGAACGGATTCCCTCACAGCCATGGTGACGGAAGTGCGGAGCGATTCCTAGAAGTGGAAAGCCTTAAGCTCCAGGGCCGTAGGCGGAATGCCGGTAGGCAGGACTAAGGCCATGACCTGAGAATCGCGGCTAGCCGAGCAGCTTTCTGGTCACGTTCGGGCGCGCCAACGCGTCCGCCGACAAGTCCACGCCCAACCCTGGTCCGCCCGGCAAGGGCAGGAATCCGCCCTCCGTCACCAGATCCGTCGTCAGCAGCCCCCGGTATTCTTCCAGATAGTGCCGCCGCACCGTCTCGAGGATGGACAGGTTCGTCAGATTGGCCGCCAGATGCGCCGATGCCCAGTGCAACACCGGCCCTCCACAGTTGTGCGGCGCCACGGGCAAGTAGTAGGTCTCCGCCATCGAGGCGATCTTCTTCGCCTCCGAGATCCCGCCGCACCAACAGATGTCCGGCATGATTGTCGACGCGGCGCGGTTTTCGAGCAGTTCCCGGAACCCCCAGCGTGTCATCAGCCGCTCGCTGATCGTAAGCGGCAAGTGCGTCGACGACTGTAGTTCCCGATACGCGGCCAGGTTGTCCTGGGGCAGCATTTCCTCCAGCCACATGGGTTCGAAGGGCTCGCAGGCTCGCGCGATTTTCCTGGCGCAGGGCAGATTCCAATAGCCGTGGAATTCCATCGCCACCTGCATTTCGGTCCCGAACTCCGCGTGGATCGCCCGTAGCGGCTCCATCCCCTCGCGCATCTCCGCCGCCGAGATCGTATTCCCACCCGTGCGGCGGGCGATCGGGTCGAACGGCCAGATCTTCATGGCGCTGATGCCCATCGATCGCAATTCGGCGGCCAGCCGCACCGGGTCGGTGAGGAAGTCCACCCGGTCGTAGCAGGTGTTGTATACCGGAATGGCATCCCGCGAGGCGCCGCCTAACAACCGGTGGATGGGCTGCCCGGCGGCCTTGCCCGCCAAGTCCCAAAGCGCGATATCCAGGGCGCTGATCGCCCGCATCTCGGCGCCCGCCCAGCCGTGGTACGCCACGGCGAGGAACATATCCGCCCACAGCCGGTCGATGTGCGACGCGTCACGGCCCAGCAACACGGGCGCCAGTTCGCGCTCGATCACCGCGGCCTCGGCGTCCGAGCACGGATAAGTTTCGCCCAGCCCGGTCAGGCCGGAACGAGTGTGGATCCGAACCCATAGCCAATCCACCGTGCCGGCGTGCACGGTGATCCCTCGTGGGTACCGGATCAGTTCAATGCCGGTGATGGTCACCGCGTGGCTACAGCGGTTCGGGGAACGGTAGCTGCGCCTTGGAGAGCGCCTTGCGCAGCACGCCCGCCGCCTCGTCGAGCGAAGCGCCGCGCGACGAGGAAACCTCGTTCAGCAGCATGTGACGCGCACGGTCGAGCATCTTTTTCTCGCGGAACGAAAGCGGCTTGTCCCTCTGCTGGGTGAGGAGCCCCTTCATCACTTCCGCGATCTCGATCAGCGCGCCCACTCGCATCTTCTCGGAGTTTTCCTTGAAGCGGTTCTTCCAGTCGGCGCAAGTCTGGCAGTGCCCGCCGGACAGGAAGTCCAACACACGCTGAATCTCGCTGTGCCGTGTCACTTTGCGAAGGCCCACGTCTCCGACATGGGAAAACGGAACCATCACCGTCAGGCTGTTCGCGGCTAGTTTCAGCAGGTAGAATCTCTCGGTCCGGGGACCGAACGACCTGGTGCTGATATTCTCGATCGTCCCGACTCCATGATTGGGGTATACAACTCTCTCACCGATCTGGAAGCTCACGGCAGGACCCATGTACACCTCTCCGAAGTTGTTATCTTGCCCGCTTGGACAGAACTCAGGGTAACCGGAACTTCGAGTGCGTGTCAATATCCGCGCACGCCAAAACGCTAGAAAAAACCGCTTCTTGTGAAAATCTGTCGACGGATTGAACCGCCCGGGCCGTTCGCGCAAATACGACCAAAAGCATCGGTCTTTCAAATCTGCCACCAACTCCAGGTGGTGCTTTTCAGCGTACTCCCCCCAGCGTACCGGGGCCTCGGCGGATCCGCAGGCTGTGTCACAATGTCCTCATGCCCTGGGACCCGGATACCGCAATCGGTGGCCCGGCCGTCCACTTCCCGACCACCTGGGGAGCGATCACCGAAGCGGCAGGTCCCCCGGACCTGAACGCCATCGCCGAAGCGTACTGGAAGCCTGCATACAAATATGTACGCATTCACTGGAACAAGTCCAACGAGGAGGCCAAGGACCTCACCCAGGGCTTCTTCGCCTCTCTCGTCGAGCGCGGACTGGTGGAGCGGTTCGACCCTGGCCGCGGCCGGTTCCGCACCTATCTCCGCACCTGCATCGACGGCTACGTCGCCAACGCCAATGCCGCGGCAACCCGGGTCAAGCGCGGCGGGGGCGCCATCCACGAATCGTTCGACTTCGCCGCCGCCGAACGCGAACTGGCGTCGGCCAGCCCGGCCACTCCGGAGGAGATTTTTTCGCGGGAGTGGCGCCGGTCGCTGTTCTCGGCCGCCCTGGCCGGGCTGCGTCTCGAATGCGACGAGCAGGGAAAGGCGGTCTACTACCTGGTCTTCCAGGAATACGACCTCGCCGGTTCGGATCGTCCGTCCTATGCCGGTCTGGCCGCTCGCCACGGAATCGCGGAGAGCGCCGTGCTCAACTACCTGCGCTGGTGCCGGCAACGGCTGCGCGCGCTGGTGGTGAGCCGCGTCGAGCGGTCGACGCCGCCCGGTTACGATCGCGCGGCCGAAACACAGGATGCTTTTCGGTGACTGGTCTCGGCGATTCGACGCTCCGCCGTCTGCAGGATGCCGCCGGCCGGCCCGACCCGCCACTCCGCTACCGTGTGGAGGAAGAGATCGGCCGCGGTGGAACCGGAGTTGTCTACCGCGCGTGGGATGATGTGCTCGAGCGCTTCGTGGCCTTCAAGGTGTCCGCCGGGCCGCTGGACGAAGCCCGAACGGCGGCTCGCCTGGAGCATCCTTCCATCGTCCCGGTTCACGACGCGGGAACGCTGCCGGACGGCCGCTCCTACTACGTGATGAAGCTGGTGGACGGACCGCGGCTCGACGAATTCGCCCTCGCTTCGCCCACCGTCGCGCCGAAGCTCCGCGCCTTCCGCAAGATCTGCGACGCGGTGGAATACGCGCACTCCCGCGGCGTGGTGCATCGCGACATCAAGCCCCGCAACGTCATGGTGGGCCGCTTCGGCGAGGTGTTCCTGCTCGACTGGGGCGCCGGCGTGATGGGCACACCCGGCTACATGGCTCCAGAGCAAACGGAGGACTCGAACGATCCCGCGGTGGACATCCACGCGCTGGGCGTGATGCTGCGCAACCTCGCCGGAGCCGGCGGACCCAGGCCAATCCTCGCGATCGCCGCCAAGGCGGCTTCGGCCGCGCCGGGCGGCCGCTACCCGAGCGTCGCCGCGCTCTCGGAAGACGTGGACCGTTTTCTCGACCGGCTGCCCGTCTCGGCCTACCGCGAGTCGATCCCCGAGCGCGCGCGGCGCTTCTGTTCCCGCAACTCCGTTTTGCTGCTTTTGTTCGCCGCGTATGTATTGGTACGGGCCGCGTTGTATTTTCTTCGGCCGGCCGCTACAGGATTCCGCTGAACCGCTGAATAGTCGTGCGGAAGGAGATTCGCTTTGACAAAACCTCTCGTGGGCGTCGCCGCTGGAGCGGCGCTCGGATTTTTGGACGGACTTTCGGCCTGGTTCACGCCCGCCGTTCGCAACGAAATCGCCGGCATCCTGATCGGCTCCTCGATCAAGGGGATCATGGTCGGCGTAGCCGCCGGCTTTCTCGCCAGAAGGGTGAACTCGCCCGCCATCGGCGCCGGGTTCGCGGCCATCGCCGGCTTGTTGCTGGCTTGGCTGGTGGCGTCGTTCCCCGCCGCCGACGGACGTCACTACTACCTCGAAATCATGCTGCCGGGATTCGTCACCGGCGCTATCATCGGATTCATCACCCAGAAGTACGGAACCCACACCCCAACCAAGGCTTGACATCATGAACAGACCAATGCACTTCGAAATCCCGGTCAACGACCCTGAGGCCGCAATGGCCTTCTATGGCAAGGTGTTCGACTGGAAGTTCACTCAGTTCGGCCCGGAGGCCTACTGGCTCGCCACCACCGGACCGCCGGGAACACCCGGCATCGACGGCGGCATCATGAAGCGGCGGCATCCGCAACAGCCGCCGGTCAACACGATGCAGGTGGCGGACCTGGACGCGAGCTCCGCCTTGGCGGTGGAGGCGGGCGGCAAGATCGTTGTGCCGCGAATGCCCATCCCCGGTGTCGGCTGGCTGGTCTACTGTACCGACCCGGAGGGCAACCTCTTCGGTATGTGCCAGATGGATCCGGCCGCTGCCTGAACGCCGCCGAGTGGAACGCGGTACTCTATCGGCTATGAAACTCATTACGATATTCGCGATCGCCGGCTCGGCCGCCATGGCCGCCGAGCCCTTCACCAACGACGTCAAAGGCAACCAGACGATGACCAAGATGAACGTCGTTCAGGCGGCCGAGAAGATGCCCGAAGAGAACTACTCCTTCAAACCCACCGACGATATTCGCAGCTTCGGCCAGTTGGTGGGCCATGTCGCCGACGCGTCCAACATGTTCTGCTCGGCGGCCAAGGGCGAATCCAATCCCGGCCAACAAGCTGAAAAGAACCTCTCGTCCAAGGCCGATCTGGTCAAGGCGATCACCGCCGCCATGGCCTACTGCGACTCCGTGTTCGAGGGAATGACGGACGCCAAGGGCTCGGAGATGATCTCGCTGATGGGCCAGCGTTCGCGGCTGGGCGCGCTCGCCTTCAACAACATGCACAACATGGAGCACTACGGGAACATGGTCACCTACATGCGCCTCAAGGGCCTGGTGCCGCCGTCCACCGAACGCTCCATGGCCGGGAAGAAGGGCAAAGGCAAGAAGCAGTAGTTCGATCTAGCCGGGGGCGTCCGCGGCGGCGAGGGCCTCGGACGCTCCGGGTAGTTTACACTCGGGTCAGAGGGAATGCTGTACGCGGCTGTGGCGGCGTGTGTGATCCTGCCGGGGATCGTCCTCTGGTGGACTGTGCTGATGTTCCGCGCGCGCATGCGCCATCCATTGAAGAAGTGCCCGGACTGCGGCTGCACCCGTCTGCATCGTTCCTGGCCCAATCTCTTGGACCGTGTCCTGGCCGTCACGGGGCTGATCGCCTACCGGTGCGCCGCTTGCCGCGGCCGGTACCGTGCGCTCGCCGTGCGGTCTACTCACGGTGCAGAAATTCGTCCAGATTGAGCAGCACGCGGCCCGCCACGGTCCAACCTGCCGCCTCCGCCGGATCGACGCCTTCCAGATCCGCGGGGAACAGCGCGCGCGCCTGCTTGCCATCGCTTCGGAACGATGCCACGCCGCGCTCGAAATGCCGCGCCATGATCTCCACTTCCGCCGGCTTGGGATCCCGCCCCAGCGCCTGCCGGTAGCCGAACGCCAGCCGCTCGCGGAAGCCCGGCGCCGATTCGCGCAGCATCCGCAGCGCAAGCGCCTGCGCCGATTCCAGGAACACCGGGTCGTTCAGCAGATTCAGCGCCTGTAGCGGCGTGTTCGACCTCTGCCTGCGGCTGCATGTCAACACCGATTCCGGCGCGTCGAAATTCATCAACTGCGGATACGGCGACGTGCGTTGGAAGTGGATGTAAAGCGCCCGCCGGTAACGGTCCGGTCCCTGGGAATCCACCCACTTGGCGTTGCTTGCGTAGGTGAGTTCGGAGACTCCCTTTGGCTGCGGCGGCCGGACGCTTCGACCACCCACCGCCGGATTCAGCAGTCCGCCGGCCGACAGCGCCGTATCGCGGACCGCCTCCGCGTTCAGCCGCAGCCTGGATTGCCGCGCTAGCAGCGTGTTGTCCGGATCGCGATCCTTCAACTCCGGGCGGATGTGCGACGACTGCCGGTAGGTAGCCGACGTCACGATCAACCGGTGCAGATCGCGCATGTTCCAGCCGCGGTCCATGAACTCGGCCGCCAGCCAGTCGAGCAGTTCCGGATGGGTAGGCCGCTCGCCCTGCTTGCCGAAATCCTCCGACGTGCGGACCAGCCCACGTCCGAAGTATTCCTGCCACACGCGATTCACGGTGACGCGCGCGGTGAGCGGGTTCTCCCGCGACACCAGCCAGCGCGCCAGCGACAGCCGGTCCGCCTTTGCGCCCGCGGGCAACGGCGGCAACGCGGCCGGAACTCCCGGCTCCACCTCGATCCCTGGATTGCGGAAGTTGCCGCGCAGCAGGATCCGCGTCGCCGGGGGCGTGTGATGTTCGAGCACCGTTTGCGCGCGGCTGATCGCGGGGGCTTTGGCCGCCAGGTCGCGCCACTTCTTGCGGAACTGCTCGAAGCCATTCGCGTCCAGTTCCTTCTTTTCGAAAACGTCCGTGCCGCGGTCCAGGAAGTACGTCAGCAGCGTCTCGCGTTCCTCCCGGGACCTCTTCTCTTTCGGCAGCCGGACGATCGCCTGCCCACCCACCGAGATGTTGCCGAGGTTCTTCCAGGCGCGCCAGTAGCGCTCGTTTTTCGACGGTTTGTCCGAGATATCCAGCACGATCTCTTCCCAGCGCTGAAACAGGCGCGGGATGCAGGACGCCTCGAGCAGTGCGTCCTTCTCTTCTTCGAACTGGCGCCGGCCTTGCAGCCAGCCGCCGGTTTCGCCGGGCAACGGCGCGTCGATGTCGCGTTCGAGCATCGTGTTGAAGAAGCCGTAGAAGCGGTAGTAGTCACGCTGGGACAGCGGATCGTACTTGTGATCGTGGCACTGCGCGCAGCCGGCGGTAAGGCCCAGCCAGGCGGTCGCCACCGTATTGGCACGGTCGAGCGTGGCCTCCACGCGGAACTCCTCGGTGTCCACGCCGCCTTCGCGATTGGTGATCGCGTTGCGGTGGAAGCCGGTGGCTACGCGCTGTTCGCCGGTCGCGTTGGGCAGCAGGTCGCCGGCGAGTTGCTCGACGGTGAACCGGTCGAACGGCATGCCGCGGTTGATCGCGCCGATCACCCATTCCCGGTAGCGCCAGGCGTGCGGCCGGGAACGGTCGGTCTCATAGCCGTCGGAGTCGGCGTATCTGGCCTGATCCAGCCAATGCCGCGCCCATTTCTCGCCGTGGTGCGGCGAACGCAACAGCCGGTCCACGGCCTCTTCGTGCTTTTCGGATTCGGCCGCCGGATCCGGAGGCAGGCCCGTCAGGTCGAGGGAAACGCGGCGGCGCAACGTAGCGGCGGACGCTTCGGCGGATGGCGCGATCCCCTCCTTCTCGAGCCGCGCGAGCACGAACGCGTCGATCGGGTTGCGGACCCACGCGTTGTTGCGGACCGCTGGGACCGCCGGTTTTCGAAGCGGCTGGAACGACCAGTGATCCGTTTTGCGCGGCGCCTCGGCCACGGCCGCGCCGGCGGGCCACTTCGGTCCGGCCTCGATCCAGGCTTTCAGTACGGCGATGTCCGCGGCCGCCAGCTTGCGCGGCCCGGGCGGCATCTTCCCTTCGGTCACCATGCGCAGCAGTTTGCCGTTTTGCACCACCGGCCCGGAGTAGCCTCCCCGAATCGCGGAGACCTCGTTGTCGAGCCGGAGCCCGTTCTGCTGCATCGCGGCGCCGTGGCAGCCGAAGCAGTTGCGTCGAAGGATCGCGATGGCATCGTCCGCCTGCAGCGAACAGGCAATCCACAGGACCAGGATGGCGCGGAGCATTGGTTAAATTATGGCGCGGAAGCGGGCAGCGCGGCGAGCCTTCGTTCGCACTCCTCCGAGCCGGCCGTGACTCCGGCGGATTCATAGAGCGCTTTCGCCTCCGTCCAGAGCGCGCGCGAGGCCTCGGTTTCGCCCGCCGCCGCCGTCAGGATGGCGTAGCCGCGAATGGCGTTTGCAAGGTCGAGCGGGCTCGTGCCCGGTTCGGCGCGATAGATGGCCAGCGCTTCTTCGAAGCGGGGCCGAGCGAGATCGGGGCGGTTGGCGTCCAGGTGAATATCGGCGATGTGCCGGATGTGGTGCGCGTACCGTCCGCGATCGGCGCCGCGAATCGCCGCCGCGGCTTGGGCGTAACGAGCCAGCGCCTGCTCGACGCGGCCGGCGTCGCGGTCGATCTGTCCCATCGCGGCGAGCGTTGCCGATAGCCCCTGCCGGCAGATCGAGGCGGCCTCTTCCAGTTGCCGCATCGCGCCATCCGGGTCGGCAAACCGGCTCTCCCGCGCCTGGGCCATCAACTGGCCCGCTTTCTGAAGCATGTCAGATTAACTCCTGAAATAATTCATTGGACAACAGGACGCCGCGGCGCGAAAGGCGGAGGAGCGCGCCGTCGCGTTCCAGCAACCCGTCGCCGAGGAACCGCTCGAACGTGGCGCCGTGCCGCCGCCAGTCCGCTTCTCCCGGTTCGATGCCACCCATCAGCCGCAGCCCGACCCAGAGCCGCTCGCTATCGTCCGCCGGCGATTCCGCCACGCATGGCGGCTCGCCCTGTTCGATGAGATCGACGTAGCGGCCCGGGTTGTCCGTGTTTTGCCGTCGGGTGACGCCGTCGAACCCGTGCGCGTCGGCGCCGAATCCCGCGTACGGCTCCCGCCGCCAGTATTTCAGATTGTGGCGCGATTCGAAGCCGGGCCGGGCGAAGTTGGAGATCTCGTACCGCTGGATGCCCATCGCCGCCAGCGTGTCCACCGCCGCTTCGTAGAAGCCGGCCGCGTCCTCCGCCGAGGGTAGCTTCGCCGCCCCGTAGCGCGAGCCGTTGTTCAGCACCTCGAGTCCGAGGCGGGAATCTTCGTCCACCTCGAGCAGGTACACCGATACGTGGGGTGGCCGCAGCCGTTCGATCCAGTCGAGCGACTCGCGCCACGAGTCGTGCGTCTGCAACGCGAGCCCCGCGATGAGATCCACGTTGATGTTGGCGATTCCTTCCTCGCGGAGCACGCCGATCTCGCGTTCCACGATCGCCGCCGTGTGACGCCGCCCGGTCTGGCGCAGTTCGGCATCGACGAACGACTGCACGCCCAGGCTCACTCGCGTGATTCCCGCGCGGAGCCAACCCTGGACCCGCCGCGCGTCGATGGCGCCGGGCGCGGCCTCGAGGGTCGCCTCCGCCCACGGCCTTCCGGGCACGGCGTCCAGCAGGCGGCCGAGCGCCTCCGGATCGATGCGGCTGGGGGTGCCGCCGCCCAGGTAAACGGTCTCCGGCGTCCATCGCCACGCGTGAGCCCGGATCTCGGCGCCGAGCGCCTCCAGATAGCGCGGTTCGAGCGCCGCGGGCAGCACATCCGACGCGAAGTTACAGTACGTGCATTTCTGGCTGCAAAAGGGGTGCGAGAGATAGACGCCGGCCATGCCGCGTCAGAGCGCCACGTCTTCGCCGAGATGGCGCGATATCTGCTCCGCCATCAGCGCGGGCAGCGCTTGTCCGCCCAGGGTGAAATCGTCCGCCGCGTCGTTCCAGTCGAGCTTGAAGCTCTTCACGTTGGCCGACACCCAGATCTGCCGCACCGGCGCGTTCGGACTGACGACGAAGCGGGCCGGCGGGTCCTCGAACTCCACCGTGAGGGCGCCATTGTTGAGATCGGCGTCGAACTCGTGACTCTCCGAGGCCGCGCCCAGCATCTGAAAAAGGCGGGCCACCGACCGGTCGGCGCGCCGCTGAAACTCTCGATCGTCCATCCCGTTATTGTCGCAATGCCGGGACGGCCATTTGGTACCCTGGAGAATCCCTCAATGGTTTCGTGCCTGAAGCACACGGATTTGCCGAACACGAGCAAGCTGTTCGCCGACTTCGTGTACCATCACGACCGCGTGGCCGCCTTCTACGAGGGATCGCCGCTCGACCCGGCCGCCTATGCCGCCGCGGCCGCCCGCCTGGACTATCCCGATTCGCGCCGCGCGGCGATGACCGCCGCACTGGCCGCTCTGAACGGCCCCTCCGCGGAACTGGCGCGGTTCGCCCAGCCGGGAACGGTGGTGGTGGTGACCGGCCAGCAGGTAGGGCTGTTCTCCGGCCCGTGTTACACCATCTATAAGGCGCTCACGGCCGCCCGGCTGGCGTCCGATCTCAACGAACGCGGCATCCCCGCCGTGGCGGTCTTCTGGCTGGCGAGCGAAGACCACGACTTCGCGGAGGTCAACCACGCCTGGTCGTTCGGCGCGGATGCCCGACCGGTTCGCCTTTCGGTTCCCCCGCCCGGCTCCGATCCCCGCCCGGTCGGCGAAGTGGCGATCGCGGAGTACCCCGTCGCCGCTTTGCGGGCTCAACTCGAGCAACTGCCGTTCGGCGCCGAGGTGGCGTCGCTGGTGGAGGAATCGTACGTCCCCGGCGCGACCATGAGCGGCGCGTTCCGCGAACTGCTGCAACGCCTGTTGCCTAAACTGGGCCTGCTTTTCCTGGATCCGATGCGGCCCGAAGTCCGCGCCATCGCCGCGCCGCTGATTCGCGACGCCGTGGAAGCCGCCCCGCTCCTGTCCGAGCGTCTGTTGGCCCGGGGACGCGAATTGGAAACGCTCGGCTATCACGCGCAGGTGCACTTCGAGGCGAAGAACTCGCTGTTTTTCCTGCTCGAGGATGGATGCCGCCACACGCTGCGGCGCGACGGCGGCGATTACGCCTACGCCGGGGGCCGTATCGCGGCGCGGGACTTGGCCGCCCGCGCGGACCGGATCTCCCCCAACGCCCTGCTGCGGCCCGTGGCGCAGGACTACATGCTGCCGTCGGTGGCGCAGATCGGCGGGCCCGCCGAGATCGCCTATCTCGCCCAGACGCAGGTGCTCTACGAGTCCCTGGGACGTCGCGCGCCGGTGGTGGCGCCGCGATCCGGCTTCACGCTGCTCGACTCGCGCTGCGAGAAGCTGATGACTCGGTACGGCCTGTCGATCCCCGCGTTCTACGAAGGCTTCGAACCGCTGCGCGACCGCATCTCCGCGTCGCTGGTTCCGCCGGAACTGCAATCGGCGATCGCGGCCTCGCGCGAGTCGGCGCGGAAGGCCTTGGACGGCTTGCGGCCGGGTTTGGCGCGATTCGACGCGACCCTGGCCGCCGCGCTCGACAAGAGCCGCGACAAGGTGCTCTACCAGTTCGCCAAGATCGAGCAGAAAACCAGGCGCGAGGCGCTACGGCGCGACGAACGGGCGCAACGGGAGGCGGCCTACCTGTACGGCCGGATCTACCCGGAGAAGCACTTGCAAGAGCGGCTGTACACGATCCTTCCCTTTCTCGCCGCGCACGGGCTGGACCTGGTGGACAAGCTCCACGAGCATGTGCGGCTGGACTGCCCGGATCACCTGATCGCGCGGATCTGAGTCCTATTCGAGCATCGAGCGCAGCATCCACGCCATTTTCAGGTGCTGCTCGAGCAGACCGGTGAGGAAGTCCGCTACTTCCGCGGCCTGATGCGCGGAGCCGGCGGTATCGATGTCGCGGCGCAGCGACTGGATCAGCGCTTCGTGATCGGCCAACAGCGCGCCCACCATCTCCTGCGCCTTCAGATTCTCGCTTCCCCTGGCTTCCTTCAGACGCGTGGTTTCGAGGAACTCCGCCATGGTCCCCGGCGCCTTGAATCCGAAGTAGCGGATGTTCTCGGCCACCTCGTCGATGGATGCTTCCAGTTGCGCATACTGGCCCTCGAGGAATTTGTGGAGGTCGTGGAAGAGCGGTCCCGTCACGTTCCAGTGAAAGTTGCGAGTCTTCGTGTAAAGGACGTACTCGTCGGCAAGCGCGGACTTCAATATCGAAGCCACTCCCGCGCGTTGTTCGTCGTTCAAGCCGGCATTCGGTTTCATTGTCGTTCTCCTTGGTGTGTTGATGAGCACGGAGAGGCGCGGGATTCAGTGGATGCGGCGGTAGACGATCGAGCCCGGCGTACGTCCGGTCTCGCGATAGCCGGCGAGCCACTCGCGCAGATCGGGATACGCACCGATGGCGAGCGCGGGATTGGCGGGTCCCAACCCGTCGACGACGATGTCCGGAGACGTGTCGCGCAGGCGGCGCCGGTTGGCTTCGGCAAGGGCGGGGAACGTCGCGCGCGATTCGGTGAGGTGGCGGTCGGCGAGCACGCCGGTGAGCGGTTGCGAGTCGAGAAACGGCGCTCCCACGCGCAGCCGGGACTCCCAGAGGATCTCGGGCCGGTAGCCCCACACGAAAATCGTGGCGCCGGGCGAGGCCTCCCGCGCGACGAGCAGAGCCGCTTCGTGGCTGTCGCGAGCCATCGCCGTGTCGCTCCAGTTCGACGCGCCGCCCGCCGCCAGTTGGACGTATCGCGGCCCGAACCGGATGAGCGGAATCAGCAGCAGCAGCAAGGCGTAGCGGGCGCGGCCGCGGGCCAGGCCCCCCGACGCGGCTATGATGAGCGGAACCAGCGGCAGGAAGTAGTAGCGGGGGAAGAAGCGTCCGCCGAGCAACGCGCCCGCCAGCGCGATGGCGATCCACGCGATCAGACGCTTTTGTTTCGGAATGGCCATCGCGGCGCCCACCGCCAGCGCGGCGTGGAATCCGAGCCAGTTGGCCGTGCGGCCGGCGCCGGCGGTCCATGGATTCGCATATAGCGGATCGGAGGCATACGCGGAGCCCCACACCCAAACCTGCTCCCAGTAGCCGTTCAGCGCGCCCATCGCCGCCAAGGGAAGCAGCGGCAACGCCGTTGCGCCCGCGAATCCGGCAAGCAGCGGCGCGATCGACGCGGGGCTCCACGCGAGCAACGCCGCGAGCACGAACAGCCCCTTGGTGTGGACCGCCATCGCGGCGCCGGCCATCGCGCCGGCCGCCAACGGACGCCGCCCGGCGAGCAGCCGCATCGCGGCGAGATGCGGCGCCACCATCAGCAGATCGGGCGCGAGCGGAATCGTAGCCGCCGGCACGTAGAACGTCAGGAAGAAAGCGGTGAGGCCCGCCGCGAGCCAACCCTCGCGATCGCTCCACAATTTCGACGCCAGCCCCAGGGCGAGCCAGGCGCACAGCAGCACGTACGCCGCGCCCGCGAGCCGGGTGGCGGCGCCGGGCAACGCACCCCAGGCAAGGTAAACCAGCGGCGCGAGCGGCGGCTTGTCGAAGAAGAAGTCGCGATAAGGGACCGCGCCGTGCAGCATCCGCACGGCGGCCGCGGCGGGATACGCTTCTTCCACCCAAAGCACGCCGGAATGGCACAGCCGCGCCGCCGTGACGAGCGCCGCCAACGCCAGCCACCGGCGCGCGGAGGTCACGCCTTGTCCAGCAGCTCCCGCAGACTCTGGCGGAACGCGGCGCCGTACTCGGGGTCGGCCAGCGCGAACTCGACGAACGTCTCGTAGTAGCTGGGGAAGTTGCCGATGTCGTAACGCTTTTCGTCCGGCCGCAGCTTCACCGCGAAGACGCGGCGGCCTTCGTCGCACAGCATCTTCATGGCGTTGGTGAGCTGGATCTCGCCGCGTTTGTCGGGCTTCACCTGGCGGATCATGTCGAACAGGATCGGCGCGAACACGTAGCGGCCGGCGATGGCGAGCCGGCTGGGCGCTTCGGCGGCGGCGGGCTTTTCCACCAGGTCCTGAACGCGGAACGTCTCGCCGTCCCCATCGGCCGGATGAATGATTCCGTAGTGCGATACTTCGTGTTCGGGCACCTCCTCCACGGCGACGACGCAGGCCGCGCGCTTGGACTCGAACAAATCGATCATGCGTTCCACGCAGCGCGAGTGGCCGTTCAGGCCGACGATCGAGTCGCCGAGAGCCACCACGAACGGCTGCTCGCCGGCGAAGCTCTCGCCGCAAAGGATCGCGTCGCCGAGTCCGCGCTGGACGCGTTGCCGCGTGTAGAAGAAATTGGCCTGGAGTTCGGAGAAGTCGATTTCCTTGAGCAAATCGGCCTTCTTCGCCGCCGCCAACTGCGACGTCAACTCGGGATCGGCGTCGAAATGATTCTCGATCGACGACTTGCCGCGGCCGGTGACGAACAGTATGTCGTGCACGCCGCTCGACACCAGTTCCTCGGCGACGTACTGCACGATCGGCTTCCGCGCGACCGGAAGCATTTCCTTGGGTTGCGACTTGGTCGCGGGAAGCAGGCGGGTGCCCAGCCCGGCGACGGGTACAATAGCGCTACGGACCACCTATCTAATGTACCGGAACCGCGTTTGGAACTCATAGTACAAGCCGGCGGAGCCGGCGAGCGTCTGGACCACTACCTCCAGCGCGAGCTGCCCGCCTACAGCCGCGCGCGCCTTCAAGAGTGGATCAAGGAAGAGCGCGTGCTGGTGGATGCGAAGAAGGCGAAGGCCTCCGCTTTGTTGCGCGCCGGACAGCTCATCGAGGTGCATCCCGCGGAGCCGGAGCCGTTGCGCGCGTTCGCCGAGGATCTGCCGCTTCGCGTGCTTTACGAGGACGCCTCCGTGCTGGCGGTGGACAAACCGTCGGGCATGGTCGTCCACATCGGCGCGGGCGTGCGCTCGGGCACGGTGGTGAACGCCTTGCTGCACCGGTTCGCGTCGCTGTCGAACGAGGGCGGACCGCTGCGTCCGGGCATTGTTCACCGGATCGACAAGGACACCAGCGGCGTGTTGCTGGTGGCCCGGAACGATGCGTCGCATCGCGCGTTGGCCGCGCAATTCGCCGGGCGAACCGTGGAGAAGACGTACCTGGCGCTGGTGGAAGGACGCGTCGCCAGCGAACAGGGACGCGTGGCCGCTCCCATCGAGCGCGATCCGGTGCATCGCATCCGAATGACGTGCCGCACGGGCAAGGGCCGTGCCGCGCTCACCGAGTACCGGGTCCGCCGGCGGTTCGAACGCCATACCCTGCTCGAAGTGAAGATCCACACGGGCCGCACCCACCAGATCCGCGTGCACATGGCTTCCGCCGGACATCCAGTGGCGGGCGATACGCTGTACGGCGCCCGCGCGGCCGAACCGGGCCGGCAGTTCCTGCACGCATGGCGGATCGCGTTCACCAGCCCCGGATCGGGCGATCGCGTGACCGTGGAGGCGCCGTTGCCGCCGGATCTCGAGTCCTGGTTGACCCGCCCGCTATAATCGAGGGCAGGAGTCCCTACGGAGTTGAAACGCCTTCTCATTGCGATCGCCCTCGTGCTGCCCGCGGCAGCGCAGCAGCCAGCCGGCGTGGGACAACCACAAACCGCTGTCGCCGACGACTCCTCGCGGATCATCATCGACGTCACGCGCGTGAACGTCCTCTATACCGTGTCCGACAAGCGCGGCCGCTTCATCACGGATTTGAAGCAAGACGATTTCGACGTCTTCGAAGGCAAGGCGAAGCAGACGATCTCCGAGTTCACGGCGGAAAGCGATCTGCCGTTGCGGCTGGCGATCCTCATCGATACCAGCAACTCCATTCGCGACCGGTTCCGCTTCCAGCAGGAGGCCGCGCTCGAGTTTCTGCGGCAGACGATGCGGCCGAAGGTGGACCGCGCCATCATCGTCGGCTTCGACACCGAAGCGGCGCTGGCGGCCGATCTCACCGACGATCCGCTGGTGCTCGAAAAGGCCGTTCGCGACCTGCGTCCCGGCGGAGGCACCGCGTTCTACGACGCCATCTTCTTCGCCTGCCGGGACAAGTTGAGCAAGGACCAGCCGCGTCACAAGTTCCGCCGCGCGATGATCATCCTCAGCGACGGTGACGACAACGCCAGCCGCTACGCGCGCGATCAGGCTCTCGAGGCGGCCCACAAGGCCGATGTCGTCGTGTACTCCATCTCCACCAACATCACGCGCGTGAAGAGCGACGGCGACAAGATCCTGCAATATTTCGCCGTGGAGACCGGCGGACAGGTGTTCTTCCCGTTCAAGGTGGAGGATCTGACGCAGCACTTCTCCAACATCGCCAACGAACTGCGGCACCAGTACAGCATCTACTACCGTCCGGAGCCATTGAAGGCCGACGGACTGTATCACACGGTGGACGTGCGAGTGAGGAACCAGAAGGGCATGGTGGTCCGGGCGCGCAAAGGCTACTACGCGCCCAAGCTTTAGACCCGCGGCCCGGCGATCGCGCCGGCGCGCATCAGCGCCTCCACTTCCTCCGGGGCCAGTCCCAGCAGATCCCGCATGGTCTCCGCGGTGTGTTGTCCATGCAGTGGCGCGGCGGAATCCACCGCGCCCGGCGTCTTTTCGAACTTCACCGGCGTCCCGGTGACGCGGATCGCTCCCGCGCCAGCGTGGTCCACCACGGGGAACATTCCGCGCGCCGCCGCCTGCGGATCGGCCGCCACTTCGTCGAGAGTCCGCACCGGCGTGCACGGAACCCCGGCCGCGCGGAAGACCGCCAGCCATTCGTTCGCGGGCCGGGCGCGCAACGTATCGGCGATCATCGGCTCGAGCACCGCGCGATTGGCCACGCGCGCCGGGTTCGATTCGAAACGGGGATCGGCGGCCCAGCCCGGATGGCCCACCGCCGCGCAGAACGCGGACCACAGTTTTTCGCTCGCCACCGCGATGGTGATGTCGCGATCCGCCGTGGGGAAGCACGCATAGGGCACGATGGTGGCGAATGCCGTGCCCATCGGCTCCGGCACGATGCCGGAGCCGAGAAAGTGCGCGAAGTTGGATGCCATCGCCGAGATCATCCCGTCGAGCATCGAGACGTCGACGAACTGGCCTTCCCCCGTCGCGTCACGCGCCCGGAGGGCCATCAGAATGCCAACCAGCGCGAACATTCCGGCGGTGACGTCGGCGACGGAGTGGCCGCATCGCGCGAGTCCTCCACCGGGAGAACCGGTGACGCCGATCAGTCCGCAGGAGGCTTGCATGATGAGGTCCATCGCGGGCTCCTCGCGCGAGGGACCGTTCTGCCCGTACCCGGAAATCGAGCAATAGACGAGCCGCGGGTTCGACGCCTTCACCGCGTCGTAGCCGAGACCGAGGCGCTGCATCGCGCCGGGGCGCATGTTCTCGATCAGCACGTCGGCGCGAGCGGCCATCCGAAGGCACAGATCGAGTCCGCGTGGATCCTTCAGGTTGACGGCGGCGGCCTGCTTGCCCGTGTTGAGCCCCAGGAAATAGGAGGCCTCGCCGCCCTGGAACGGCGGACCCCAGGTCCGGCCCATGTCGCCGTGATCGACGCCTTCGATTTTGTAGACGCGCGCGCCATACTGCGCCATGAGCATGGTGCAGTAGGGACCAGCGAGCGCGTGGGAGAAGTCGAGTACAGTGACGCCGTCGAGAGGCCGGTTCAATTCATCAGGCTATCATTCGCGATGTACGATCGGGGCTGGCGGCGGTACACTCTTCTCATGAGCGCGTTGCGGGTCGAGAGGCACACCGTCGAAGAGTATCTGGCGTTGGATCGCGCCGCCGAAGTACCCGGCGAGTACCACGATGGCGAGATGTTCTCCGTCGAGGCGGCAACCCTGAGACACTCCGCCATCTCCCTTCAGGCGAAGCGCAGGCTGACCGAGCGTTTGGAGGGCAAGCCCTGCCGCGTGGTGGAGGAAGTCCGCCTTCGGATCGGCCCCACGAAGTTCGTTTATCCGGACATCATGGTCGTTTGCGGCCAGCCCGCGACGACGGACGAATATCTGGACACGATCACCAATCCGAAAGTCATCGTGGAGATCCTGTCGCCTTCGACCGAGGACTACGACTACGGGACCAAATTCGAGCTGTACCGCCGGCTGCCTTCGTTCGAGGAATACCTGTTGATCGCCCAGGACCGGCCCCGAGTGGAAGTCTTTCGGAAGATGTCCGGCGAGCGGTGGGTTCTCAGCACCTATCGCGGGCTCGATGCCGAAGTGGCGTTGGAGACCGTGGATGTCGCGTTGCGGCTCGCGGAACTCTACGTTGGAGCCGGTTTTCCCGCTGCCGGGGAATGAGCGGTCCAGCCGCCGCGGGCCGCTGTTGCGCCTCGCGACCCACATCTGTGGCATAGCACCCACGGCGGAGAGCTTGGCGCCGTTATCTTCCTCATTCCACGCTTGACGGACGTGGCAGCCGGGTTGCATTACTCTGTACCGCGATGTTTCAGATTCGCATTCACGGCCGCGGCGGACAGGGCGTCGTCTCAGCGGCGGAGATGATCGCGGTGGCCGCGTTCCGGGACGGGAAGCACGCGCAGGCGTTTCCCAGCTTCGGCTCGGAACGGATGGGAGCGCCCGTGATGTCGTTCTGCCGGATTCAGGACAAGCCGATTCGTTCGCGCGAACCGGTGGCGGCGCCGGACGCCGTCATCGTGCAGGACCCGACGCTGCTCCATCACGTCGACCTGTTCGGCGGACTCCAACCCGAGGGCTTCGTTCTCATCAACACCTCGCGCGGATTCGACGAACTGGGACTCGGCGAGTTCGCCGCCGGCTTCCGGCACGACCATTGCCTCACGGTGCCGGCGAGCGATCTGGCCCGCAAACACGTGGGACGCTCGATGCCCAACGTGCCGCTGGTGGCCGCGTTGGCCGCCGCCACCGGAATTGTCACGCTGGAATCGGTGATCGAAGCGATCCGTGAACGGTTTCCGGGCAAGGTGGGAGAAGCCAACGCGGCGGCGGCGCGGGAAGCGTTCGCGGCGGTGGAACAGGAACGGATGGCGCTCGATGCTACGTCAGATTGAAGGATCGCGAGGAGTGGCCGCGGCGCTGGCGATGTGCCGCCCGGAGGTGATCTGCGCTTATCCGATCACGCCCCAAACGCACATCGTGGAGGCGCTCGGCGAGATGACGCGCACCGGCGAACTGCCCGGCTGCGAGTTTATCAACGTGGAGTCGGAGTCCGCCGCGCTGTCGGTGGCCATCGGAGCCTCGGCGGCCGGCGCGCGGACCTACACAGCCACTTCGAGCCAGGGGTTGCTCTTCATGGCGGAGGCGGTCTATAACGCGGCGGGTCTCGGTTTGCCGATCGTGATGACCATCGGCAACCGCGCCATC
>SXGS01705851.1_pt1 | contig 26171 bp, 13 predicted proteins | sample 3174681 | NCBI WGS metagenome assembly SXGS01 (sample SAMN11356861, study PRJNA531348) | freshwater metagenome | isolation source: freshwater sample F1-80 | place: China: Fuxian Lake, Yuxi | collected 2017-12-25 | reverse complement strand
GGTAACGGGGTGCTCCACCTGCCCGCGGGTGGTCAGCTCGATGCAGTAGAAGTCGCCGCTTGGCAGCAGCAGGAACTCGACGGTGCCCGCGCCTTCGTAGTGGACGGCGGACGCGAGGCGAAGAGCCGCCTCTTCCATTGCTGCCGGGGCGCCCAGGGCCGGCGCCTCCTCCACGAGTTTCTGGTGACGCCGCTGCACCGAGCAATCGCGGGTGCCGAGCGACACCACCTTCCCCCGGCGGTCGCCGAGTACCTGCACCTCCACGTGGCGAGCCCCCTCGAGGAGGCGCTCCACGTACACCGTCCCGTCGCCGAAGGCGGCCCGGGCTTCCTCGGAGGCTCTCACTCGCGCCTCGTCGAGCTCCGCCGCCGATCTCACCACGCGCATGCCGCGGCCGCCGCAGCCCGCCGCCGCTGTCATCAGGGCCGGGAAGCCCGCGTCGGCGCCGCTGGGCACCAGCGGCACGCCTGCCGCCCTGGCCAGGACCTTCGCGCGCTGCTTGTCGCCCATCTCGGCGATGCTCTCGGGCGCCGGACCCACCCAGCGAAGGCCAGCTTCGATCACGGCCTGGGCGAAGCTCGCGGTCTCGGCGAGGAAACCGTAACCGGGGTGCACCGCCTCAGAGCCGAGGGCCCTCGCCGCCTCGAGGAGTCGCGACACGGAGAGGTAGCCGTCGGACGCGCCCAGCGGCGCGCACTCGTCCATCGCCGAGCGATGCAACGCGTCGGCGTCGACCTCCGTGAACGCGCCCCGAGGCGACCACCCGATCTCCCGCGCCGCCCGGGCCACGCGCACCGCGATCTCGCCGCGGTTGGCGATGAAGAGGCGCATGCGATCAGCCCCGCTGGGGCGTGGGTAGTCGGGCTTCGGAGTCGGCCTCCCAGCCCTCGTACAGCGCTGCGATCTCGATGCCGATCCCCACCGAGCTGAGCGGCACGGTGTCGCCGGGCCCGTAGCCGCGGTACACCCACTCGCCCCGCTCGTCGAGCCGGTACACGTCGACGTGCATGCGCGACGACTCCACGAGCACGTACTCGCGCAGGCTGGGGAGTCGCTTGTAGTGGTCGAACTTCTCGCCGCGGTCGTAGGCGGCGGTGCCCGGCGAGAGCACTTCTACCAGCACGGTGGGGTTGGTGGCGGCGTGCCGATCGAGCTCGTCGGGCATGCGAGGCCCGCAGACGATGGAAAGGTCGGGGTAGGTGGAGAGGTCGGTGGCCGGGATGCGGATGCGCTGGCTCTCGGTGAACGGTCGGCAAGGCCGGCCACGGAGCGCGGCGCCAACGAGGACCGCGAGGTTCGTGCAAAGCGACGCATGCGCCATCGTGCCGCCGGCCATCGCGACCACGTGCCCCTCGATGTACTCGTGCTTGATGTCCGACCGTTCCTCGGCGGCAAGGTACTCGGCGTAGCTGAGCAGGCGGCGCGCGGCGGCGGGCATGTCGCCAGTATACCCCGCGCGATCGACCGACTACACTGGCCGCCGTGCTCTACCTGCTCGCCTGCCCCGACCCTCCCGACTCCGCAGATTCCGCCGACACCGCCCTGGATCTTGCCCCCTGGCAAGACGTGGCCGAGAACCTGCCCGGCGCCGTCACCTCGATCTGGGGCGACAGCGCCCTTGACCTCTACGTGGTGGGCGCCGACGCCGGTTCGGGGCCGATGGCTTACCACCTCTCCGGTGGAGCATGGACGCCTGTCGAGGGGCTCGGCAGCGGTGACCTCTGGTGGGTGTCGGGTGACGAGGATCGGCTGTGGATCGCGGGCGCCAAGGGGCGCGTCTTCCGCCTCGACCGCGCCACCGCGACACTGGAGTCGTGGGTGCTCGACGAGACGGTGACCTTCTTCGGGGCATGGGGAGCGGGCGACGGCTCCGCGTGGGTGGTCGGCGGGAACACCGAGGTGCCGAGCGACGCGGCGACCGCCTACCACTACGATGGTCGCGAGTGGACAGCAGTTGAGCTTCCCCCGGAGATCGCGTCGCAGTACGCGCTGTACAAGGTCTGGGGCAGCGGGGAAGCCGACGTCTGGGCGGTGGGCACCGGCGGCGTGTCGATGCACTGGGACGGCACGACATGGACCTACATCGACACCGTCGCCTATGTAAACCTCTTTACCATCCACGAGGGTTTCGCGGTGGGCGGCGACATTAGCGGCACGATCCTTGCTCTCTCCTCAACCGGCATGGTCTGGTCCGACGAGTCCCCCGACTACGCGTTGCAGCTCACCGGCGTCTACGGCGGCGACAAGCCCGTGGCCGTCGGCGCCACCGGCAGCGTGTATTTCCGGGATGGCGACGGCTGGACCGCCGATCCGCGCGAGAAGCCGACCTACCAGGACCTCCATGCCGCGTGGGTCGACCCCGACGGTGGAACCTGGGCGGTAGGTGGTCACGTTTCCTCGCAGCCCCTCATCCAGGGCGCCATCGTATATACTGGCCCCGCGGCCGTCCCGACCTTGGAGTAAGCATGCTTTTTTTGGCACTATTCGGTTGTCCTGCCGATACAGAAGATACGGCAGAAGCCGAGATTTCCTACTGCGACGAGTCCGTGGTGGGCAACATCTGCACCTACGCCGGCACGGCGCAGGCGGGCTTCAACGGGGACGGTCTCGACCGGCGTGAGAGCTGGATGTACTTCCCCATCGACATCGAGTTCTCCGAGTACGGCAAGCCCATCGTGCACGACTGGAACAACCATCGGCTGCGCGCCCTGGAAGACGACGGCACCTTCGCCACGGTGATGGGCACCAGCTTCGTGGGCGACGGCCCCCCCGACTTGTCCGACCGCGAGCAGCCCGGGGCGCCCGGTACCACCGTCAACCTCAACCACCCCACCGACGGCGTTTACTTGCCGAGTGGACTGTTCATCGATGCCTCCTGGCACACTCACAAGCTGCGCGCCTACGACCCCGCGACCGGCCTCGTGTACGTGCACTGTGGCGACACCCCGGGCTACGCCGGCGACGACGAGGAGACAGCCGACAACGCCCTCTTCAACCAGCCCAAGGCGGTAGCCTACGACGAGGCCGACGGCACGCTCTACATCCTCGACATGCGCAACGAGCGTGTCCGCGCGCTCACCAGCGACTTCCGCATCAGCACCGTCGCGGGCAACGGCACCAAGGGCTACGCGGGCGACGACGGCGTGGCCACCGACGCCAACTTCGCCTTCCCCAGCGGCACCAACCCCCGTCCGGGCGGCGCCATCGCGGTGGATGGCAACCTGCTCTACATCGCCGACACCGAGAACCACCGGATCCGCGCGCTCGATCTCGACACCGGTATCGTCACCAGCGTGGCGGGGAACGGCACCGGCGCCTTCGCCGGCGACGGCGGCCCCGCCACGGAGGCGAGTCTCAACTACCCGATGGACATCGAGGTGGAAGACGGCTTCCTCTGGATTGCCGACAGCGACAACCACCGCGTCCGCGCGGTCGACCTCGCCACCGGGATCATCGAGACGGTGGCCGGCAACGGCGACGTCGGCGACGACGGCGACGAGGGACCGGCGGCCGAGGCCCAGCTCTACACGCCGATGGGGGTGGAGCTCGATCTCGACGGCAACCTCTACATCGCAGACTCCTTCAACCATCGTATCCGCCGGGTGGCCCGATGATCCTTGCTTTCCTCCTTGCTTGTCCAGCGGCCAGCGACAGCGGCGACACCGCCGAGTTCACGTGTGACGAGGCGTCCGGTACCATCTGCACCTTCGCCGGGAAAGACGGTCTCGCCGCCCTCGGCCAGGACGAGATCGCGGCCACGGAATCGTACCTTTACCTGCCGCAGGACCTCCTCCTCGCCGACGATGGGACGGCCTACCTTCTCGACTGGAACAACCACCGGGTGCGCTGCGTCGACCCGGATGGCACGATCACCACGATCGCGGGCAACGGCCTCCTGGGCGACGGCCCCGAGGGCGAGGCACGGACGGCGATGTTCAACCACCCTACCGGGCTCTCGTGGGACAACGACGGCACCATCTTGCTCGCGGCCTGGCACAACAGCCGCGTGGAGCGGATCGACCTGGCGACGAGCACGATGACCTACGTCGCGGGCGACGGCACGCGCAGCTACGCGGGCGACGAGGGCGACGCGCTGGTGGCCAAGCTCGACCTGCCGAGCAGCGCCGTGGTCGATGCCGACGGGGTGATGTACATCTCCGACACCGCCAACCAGCGTATCCGCACGGTCACCCCCGACGGCATCATCCATGCCTACGCGGGCACGGGCGATGCCGCCTACGCCGGCGACGGGGGCGACGTGTCGCTGGCCGCCTTCTACAACCCGAAGGGCCAGGCGGCGGCACCGGCGGGGCGACTGGAGATCTCCCCCGACCAGAAGCTCTACGTGGCCGACACGCTCAACCAGCGCATCCGGGTGATCGACCTCGCCACCGACACCATCAGCACCTTCGCGGGGAATGGGAGCCCCGGCTTCTCGGGCGACGGCGGGCCGGCCACCTCGGCGACGGTCTTCTCGCCCACCGACATCGCGCTCGGCATCGACGGCGAGCTCTACATCGCCGACACCGAGAACTCCTGCGTGCGGGTGGTCGATCCCGACGGCACCATGCGTACCTTCGCGGGCATCTGCACCGAGCCCGACTACACGGGCGACGGTGGGCCGGCCACCGAGGCGCGGCTCAACAAGCCCTACGGCGTGGCCGTGGATAGCGTGGGCAACGTGTACATCGCCGACACCTACAACCACGCGATCCGCGTCGTCTACCGGTAGGCCTGCTCCTCGTCGCCCTGCTCGCTTGTGCCGAGCCCGACGCCTGCGGGCCCGGCACGATCTGCACCGTCGCGGGCACGGGCGACCTGGGTTTCAACGGCGAGGGCTTGCCGGCGCCCCTGTCGTGGCTGTACTTGCCGAGCGCTGTCCTGCTCGACCCTGATGGGCGGCTGGTGATCGTGGACTACAACAACATGCGGGTGCGGCGGCTGGACGACGGACTACTCACCACGCTCGTGGGCAGTGGCGGCCACGAGTTCAGCACGCCGGGCGCCGACGCGCTGGCCACCGACCTCGAGAACCCGGTCGACGCCGCCTACGGCCCCGACGGGTTGCTGTACGTTTTGCCAGCGCACGAGTCCCGACTGATACAAGTTGATACATCGGGACTGATACAGGTGGTCGTGGGCACCGGCGAGGAGGGCTACACCGGCGACGGGGGCCCGGCGCTCGAGGCCACGCTTGACCAGGCACAGGGTTTTTGCTTCGACAGCACCGGCGCCATCTGGATCGCCGACACGCTCAACGGGGCCATTCGCCGGGTGGTCGACGGCACCATCGAGACGGTGCTGGAGGGGCTCGGTGGCCCGCAGCGCGTACGTTGCGGCCACGGGCGGGTGCTCGCCACTGATACATTCTCGGGACGTATCATCGAGTTCAGCGAGGAAAGCCTAGAGTTCGAGGTCGTCTCGGAGGGCTTGAGCTACCCATGGTCGGCGGTCCCAACCGCTGACGGTTGGATCGCGGCCAGCTCCGGCAGCCACGAGATCCTCGACCAGGACGGAGCGCTGGCCGGGACTGGCGAAGGCGGCTTCTCGGGCGACGGCGGCCCGGCTCTCGACGCGCAGCTCTCGTGGCCAGCCGACGTCCTGCCGGTGGAGGGCGGGTTCTACGTGGCGGACATGCAGAACGCGCGGGTGAGGTTTGTTAGGGAGTAGGCGCCGGGTATGTGACTGCCGGACATGATCCCTTGCGGCAACGACCCGCGGCGGCGGCGACGAATACGTTTCACCGTGGTTATCAAAGGCACCGCGGACGCATGTTGCTGCTCACGCTGCTGGCTCTTCCCAGCGCTCCCACGGTCCAGACCTGGCGCGTGGTCGCCGTCGCCGCCCCCGACGTGCTCAATGTTCGCGCGCGGGCCGACGCCAACGCGCCGCTGGTCGGCAAGCTGCTCGCCGACGCGACGGGCGTGGTGGAGCTCGAGCAGGACGGCATGGGTTGGATGCGGGTGCGTCTCGGCGAGATCGAAGGCTGGGTGAACCATCGATACCTCCGCCCCGAGTTCCCGGCGGGCGGCGCGCTCCCTTCGGAGCTGGCCTGCGTCGGCTTCGAGCCCTCGTGGGGTGCCACGATCTCGGCCGGGCAGTGGCGGCTCACCAGTCCTGCCAGCGACACCTCGGTCCTTCAGCCCATGGTGATCGCGCCGCAGCCGGGGGGGAGCTGGGTCGTGACCCATGAGCCAGGCCTCTCGCTCGGCCAGGATTTCCTGATCGTGCAGGCGAGGCCCGACGGGGGCGGAGGCGGAGAGAGCGATGACACCTTCCCGTACCGTGCCGCCGCTTTCGTTCATGCGGACAGGGCTCTGCACGGTGACTTTTTCGACAACGGCGTGTGCCACGTTTCCAGCGAGAGCGACCGGGCCCGGCGGTGATTCCGTCCGCTTCAACAGGCCTCATTCATCTCGATACGTGGAGGCTCAGCCCTCGCCGCGAGGGGGCGCTGAGTCGACATCCACGTGGCCCACAGCAATCAACGACCTACGCCCGGCGCCGCCTCGCCAATGCCAGCCCCGCGATGACCGCCGCCACGCCGGCGCCGCCGGTCCCGGCGTCGCAACCGCAGCCGCCGCCGCCGGCCACGTCGTCGTCCTTGTCCACCTGGCCCACGTCGCTATCGCCGGGGGTGTCGGTGTCGCCGGTCTCTCCGGTGCCGGTGTCGTCGCCCGAGTCGTCGCCTGAGTCGCCGCCGCTGTCGCTGGTTTCGCCCGAGTCGTCGCCCGAGTCGCCCGTGTCGACGCCTGAATCGTCGCCGCCGGAGTCGCCCGAGTCATGGGCGGTGTCGTCACCGCCCGAGTCGCCGGTGTCGCCGGTGTCGGTCGCGAAGTCCTCGTCGACGTCGCCATCGCAGTCGTTGTCGACACCGTCTTCCAGCTCCGGAGCACCCGTGTAGGTGCTCGCGTCGTCGTCGTCGCAGTCACCGTCGTTCTCGCTCTGACCGTCGCCGTCGTCGTCGTAGGCGCTGGTGCCCTCGTCGGTCAGGCCGTCGCAGTCGTTGTCGGCGCCGTCTTCCACTTCCGTGGCCGCGAGGTTGGCGTCGGCGTTCCGGTCGTCACAGTCTTCGCAGGCGGGGTAGCCGTCGGCGTCGTCGTCCGCGTAGCCCACCGAGCCATCGCAGTTATAGTCGTTAGGATCGGTACAATCTAGCTCGTCGGCCCCCGGGTGATACATGTCGTCCGTATCATCGCAGTCACCGGTCACCGAGCTGTTGTCGGCCTCACCCGCGCCATCGCAGGCCACGTTGGCGCTCAGCGCGGTGGTGTCATCGGGCCGGTAGTCGTCGTCGTCAAGGTCGGTGTAGCAGAGCTCGTAGCCATCGCAGTCACTATCCACGCCGTCGCCGGGTTCTTCCGGCGCGCCGGGGTACGCACCCGCGTTGGCGTCGTCGCACTCCTCGCACGCCGCCCAGCCGTCGCCGTCGGCATCGGCGTAGGCCACCGAGCCGTCGCAGTTGTAGTCGGTGGGATCGTCGCAGGCCTCGGTGGCGCCAGGGTTATAGGCGATGTCGCCGTCGTCGCAATCCCCACCCGCCAAGCTGCTATCGGCCTCGCCGGGGTCGTCGCAGTCGCTGTCGGTCGAGCTCACCGTGAGGGAGTCGTCGGCGTAGCCGTCGCCGTCGGCGTCGACGTGGCAGTCCTCGGTCCCGTCGCAGTTGTCGTCCACCTCGTTGCCCACCGTCTCCGAGGCCGAGGGGTTCACCAGGCCGTCGCTGTCGTCGCAGTCGTCGTCGTTCACCACCGTGCTCGCGGAGCCGTCGCAGCTCGACTGGGCCACCGCAAGGTCGCCGTAGCCGTCGCCATCGGCGTCGTCGTAGTAGGTGTCCTGGCCGGTGGCGCTCGGATCGGCGTCGTCGGCGAGGCCGTCACAGTCCTCGTCGGTGTCGAGCGCGTCGCACACCTCGGTGGCGCCCGGATTGATGGCGGCATCGATGTCGTTGCAGTCGCCGCCCACCGTCACCTGGCCGGGGCCGACCTCGCAGGTGTACGCGGCGGTGCTGTCGTCGCCGTAGCCGTCGCCGTCGGCGTCGTCGTACACGGCGGTGCTCCCGCCCGACACGTCCGGGTCGAGATCGTCCACGAGCCCGTCGCAATCCTCGTCGGTGTCGGCGCTGTCGCAAACCTCGGTGGCCCCGGGGTTGATGCTCGAGTTCGCGTCGTCGCAGTCGTCGTCTGGGTCCGTCAATCGGCCCTCGCCCGAGTCGCGACAGTCGAGGTCGGTCGACGACGTCACGTCCGAGGTCCGGTAGCCGTCGTTATCGACGTCGGCATAGCAGCTCACCGCGTCGTCGCAGTTCTCGTCGTAATCGTTGCCGGCGATCTCGCTGCGTCCGGGGTTGATCCAGCTGCGGCTGTCGTCGCAGTCGCCGCTGAGGTCCGTGGCCTGATTCTCGCCCGAGTCGTCGCAGTCGGTGTCGGCAGAAACGACGGTGTCGTCGCCCGAGTAGCGGTCGGAGTCGGCATCGGCATTGCACACCTCGCCGCCGTCGCAGTCGTAGTCGACCTCGTCGCCGGTGGTCTCGGCGGCCGCGGGGTTCTTGCTGGCGTCGGCGTCGTCACAGTCGTCGCCATTGTCGACGTAGTCGGCCGGGGCATCGCATTGCGTGCTGTACACGCCCCCGTTTCCGTAGCCATCGAAGTCCGCGTCGAGGTACCAGGTGGGCGCGTCGATGGCGGTGGTGTCGATGTCGCCGTCGCAGTCATCGTCCACGCCGTTGCACACCTCGTCGGCGCTGGGGCTCACGCTGGCGTCATCGTCGTCGCAGTCGTCGCCGCCGAAGCGCTCGGCGTCGTGCCCGTCGCCATCGGCATCGAAGCTCACACTCATCACGGCAACGCCTGCGGGCCCGAGCACGCCGGTGCTCGCGTCGGCCAGCGCCAGCAAGTTGTCGCCGTCCACCACGTAGGACGAGAGGTCCGTGGTGCTGTCCTCGGCGAGGGTCAGCTCCGTGACATACGATCCAGTCGAGTCGTAGATGTACAGCGTCACGTCGCCATCGCTCACCACGGTGAGCGGGGTATCGCTCAGCCCGCTGATCGCCGGGCCCTCCCAGGCACTCGCGCTGTTGCCGGTGGGTCCGGCAGACAGGCTCGGCGCTTCGGCGCCGTCGACCCGGAGACGGCCCTCGCCACCGTCACCCGAGTAGTAGCCGGTGGACTCGCTGCCGCCGTAGCCGCCGGTCAGATCGAAACTGACACCGGACAGCCCGGAAAGAGTGTTCGCGGCTAAGAAGACGCCGCCACCCGATCCGCCCGCGCCCCCGGTCGACGATCCCGGGTTCACACCGTCGGTGTTGCCGCCGTTGCCGCCGTAGGCTTCCACGGTGGCGCCGCTGGAAAAGACCAGGCTCTCCGCCACGAGCAAGAGCGCGCCCCCGCCACCGCCGCCGCCCGCGCCATCGGCGCCAGAGGAGCCCGAGTCGCCGCCGCCGCCACCGGAGCCGCCGGCGAGGGGGACGAGCAACGCCGAGCCGTTCTCGAGACCGGCGCCGCCGATGTTGTAGCCGGATGACGAACCGCCCACGGTGCCGATGCCGTTCTCGCCGCTGGTACCGAAACCGCCGCCACCGGCACCCCAGCCGGACGCGTCGCTGTGCCCCGGACCGCCACCCCCGCCGAAACCACCGTCGCCCGCGGTACCGCAGCAGAGGCCACCGTCGCCGGCCGTGCCCCAGGGGTGTCCGGTGCCGCCACCGGTGCCACCCGCGTAGCCGCGCGCGCGATTGGTGACCGTGGTGAAGACGCCCTCGCCGCCGTCCTCCATGTCGTTGCCCTCCACCGCGCCATTACCGCCGTCGGTGTAGTCGATGCAGGTGCCCGTGGAAGTGCCGCCGCCACCGGTGAAGCCGTTCCCCGGGATGTAGGCGGCCGCCCCATTGCAATTGGAGCCCACGCCGCCGCCGCCGCCGCCAGGGCCGCCGTCGCCGCCGTCGGAGGCGTGGCTGTCCACCGCGTCCTCGCCGTCGATGCCTCCGAGCCAGATGCTGCCCTCAATGGTGGCGGTGCCCTCCACCAGGATCACCGCCGGGAGGAAGGCCTCGTTGCCGAGCGAGCCGCTGTTGGGGTCGGTGGTGTCGAACAAGAGGGTCGTGCCCGCGGGCACGTCGAGGCTCTCGAACACCACGGTGCCGCCATCGGAGCGCAGCGACGAGGAGAGGGTGATCACGCCGTCGGCCGCGCCGTCAAAGTCGTTGGTGCCGCCATCCACCGGGGCGGACTCGGGCGTCACGATGCGGAAGCGGTTGTCGATCCCACCGGAGAGCGACGACAACTGCGTGCCATCGATGTACACTCGGCAGTTCGCCGTGGCCGCCGAGCCGTCGATGTAGAACACCGACTGGAGCACCGCGCCGGTGATCGGCGTGCTCGGGTCGGCGCTACTGTCGAGCGCAACCACGGGACCAACGGTGATGTCGGCGCAGTTCGTCGTGAGCGCCTCGGTGCCGGTGAAGCCGCCGACGTCGCGGAGGATCGACACCACGACCGCCATGCCGGGCGCGCCGGCGTCGACCTGGAGATAATCGTCGGCGTACGCCCGGGTGGCGAGCGCGAGGAGGAGGAGCATGTGGGTACCCTGCGAGGCCCGCATTCTAGCCTGACTCGGCTACATCCGGAACGTCCCGAATGCCGACGCGAAGCCCGGGTCGGGGGCGCGATCACAGGCGGCGAGGCAGAGCCCGAGCACGTCGCGGGTGCGGGCGGGCTCGATGATCCCGTCATCCCAGAGGTTGGCGGTAGAATACCAGGCGCTGCCCTCCCGGGCCTGGTTCTCCACCACCGGCACGCGGATCATCTCCTCCTCCTCGACGGACATCGGTCCCATGCCGAGGCGCTCGCGTTGACCGTTGGCCACGGAGATCAGCACGCCCGCCGCCTGTTCTGCGCCCATGACGCCGATCTTGGCGTTGGGCCAGACCCACAGGAATCGGGGGCCGTAGGCGCGCCCACACATCGCGTAGTTCCCCGCGCCAAAACTGCCCCCCACGATCACGGTGAGCTTGGGCACCGTCGCCGTGGCCACGGCGTTGACCATCTGGTGCCCGTGCTTGGTGATGCCAGCGCGCTCGTAGTCGCGACCGATGATGAAACCGGGGACGTTCTGCAGGAACAAGAGCGGTGTACGCCGTTTCTCGCACAGCTGGATGAATTGGGTGGCTTTCTGGGCACACTCCGAGAAGAGCACGCCGTGATTGGCGAGGATGCCCACCTGGTAGCCGTGGACTCGTGCCGTGCCGCAAACAAGGGTGGGACCATACAGGGCCTTGAACTCGAGGAAATCGCTGCCATCCACGAGGCGGGCGATGAGCTCTCGCGGGTCGAGGGCTTGCGCGAGCGACTCGGGGACGATCCCGTCGAGCTCGGCGGGGTCGTGGAGTGGCGGCTCGCTGGCTACGCGGTCGATCCAGCCCCGTGCCGGAGCGGGCAGGCGCCCCACGATCTCCCGGACGATGCGAATCGCCTCGGCGTCGTCTCTGGCCACGTGGTCGGTCACGCCGCTGCACACCGCATGCACTTCGGTGCCGCCGAGCTCTGCCGCGCTCACCTCCTCACCGGTCGCCGCCTTGACCAGGGGGGGGCCGCCGAGGAAGATGGCGCCAGTTCCCCGCACCTGCACCACCTCGTCGCTCATCGCCGGGATGTAGGCGGCGCCGGCGGTACAGAGGCCCATCACCGCCGTGACTTGCGGGATGCCGAGCTTCGACATCAGCGCCTGGTTGTAGAAGATGCGCCCGCCGTCGTCGATGTCGGGAAACACTTCGCTCTGCAAGGGCAGGTAGGCCCCGCCGCTGTCGACGAGAGACACGAAGGGCAGCCGATTCTCCATGGCGATCGCCTGCATGCGCAGCGCCTTCTTGACCCCCATCGGGTAGATGGTGCCGCCCTTCACCATCGCGTCGTTACTCGAAACCACGCACTCGCGCCCCGCGATCACGCCGATACCCGCGAAGGTGCCGGCCTTGTGGACGCCGCCCTCGTAGAGCCCCTGGGCTGCGAGCGCGCCCACCTCCAGGAAGGGGGTGCCGGGGTCGAGGAGGCGGTCGAGCCGCTCCACGGCGGTGAGCTTGCCCTGCTCGCGGTGCCGGGCCAGCGCCTTGGCGCTCCGGTCGTCTCGCGCGGCGCGGAGGTCGTCGCGAAGCCTCGCCACGAGGGTGGCCGTGTGGGCAGCCCGCGCCTGGGCCTCGGGGCTCGCGGGGTCGTGCGCGGAGGGCAGGGGCGGCATGCAGTCGGGCTTATCCGCCCGTGGGTGCCCCGCTGGCGCGCAACGCCTCGATCGTCCGGCGCTGGGCCTCTCGGCCGTCGACCGCCGGGGTCCAGCCGAGATCGTCCCGGGCTGGCCCCAGGTCGTAGGTGTGCGACGTGGACAGCTGCTTTGCGACGAAGCGCGTCATCGGGGGCTCGCCATCGAGCCCGAAGATCGACCAGGCGCCCTCGAGCAAGACGCCCGCCCCGTAGGCCACACCGGCGGGCACCCGCCGAGTAACGGAGGGCACGCCGAGGGCGGCAAAGACCTCGTTGAGCCAGTCCCACACGCGCACGGGCTCGGCGTCGTTCACGAAGTAGGCTGTCCCGGCGCAGGGCGCGCCGGGTGAGAGTCCCAGGGCGGCGGCCACGTGGGCGCTGGCAGCGTTCTCGACGAAGCTGAGCGACACGAGGTTCTGGCCCTCACCCACGATCCGCAGCCGTCCGGCACGCGCGCGGGCGAGCAGGCGAGGCAGAAGGTGTGGGTCGCCGGGACCGTAGATCAGGTGAGGCCGCAGCGCGACGGTCGCGATCTGTGCCGAGTTCGCCGCCAGGACGAGTCGCTCGGCCTCGGCCTTGGTGCGGGGATAGTCGGCGAGCCAACTCGTGGGGTACGGCAGGTCGTTCCCGGCGTTTGTGTGGTCGTGGCCGTCGAACGTGACACTCGGCGAGCTGGTGTAGATGATACGTGTGATACCTAGGTCGCGACAAGCAGTGAGCACGCTCCTCGTGCCCTCGATGTTCGTGCGTTCGAAGTCCTGCCTGCGCCCCCACACCCCGGCCAGGGCGGCGACATGGAAGACGGTGTCGTGGCCAGTCATCGCCGCGCGGAGCGAACCGGGCTCCACGATGTCGACGCCAGATTGTCGCGACACGGGTGTGGCCGTGTGGCCCGCGGCCCGGAGCTGCCGGACGATCTCGGCGCCGAGGAAACCGTGGCCACCGGTGACGAGGGCGTTCACGCGAGGCCGTAGGCTGGAGGGGGTAGGCTGTAGGCCTGAGCGGTGTCGACGGGGCTCATCGAACAACCTTCTGGGCCCACTTGGCCAGGGTGCCGCGGTGGATCTTGGAGTTGTGTCGGGCATCGACGGGGAACGCCTGGTGAAACACGACGTGTTTCACTACGGATGTGTCGAGGATTCGCTGTTTCAGCGCGGCGTCTTCGGCGCCCTCGACCACCAGCACCGGCTCGCCACGCACGCCGACGAGCGCGGTACGCCCGCACCATGGGTTGAATCGTCCCTCCACGTTGTCGGTGTAGAGCGGGCCCACGCGCTCGGCCTTCCGGCCGCAGAACCAGAGGTTGCCGTCGGCGTCCTTGTAGCCCAGATCGCCCATCCGATGCCAAGTGTCAGCGCCGTCGGGAATCTTGCTCTTCTCGGTGGCATCGGCGTTGTCGACGTAGAGCGTGGTGACGACGGCGCCCTTCACGCAGATCTCGCCCACCTCGCCATCGGGGAGCGCCGGGGCCTCGCGGATGTCGAGGATCGGCTCGTCGCTCACCAGGATGATGCGCACCTCGATGCCCTCTGCTGGGCGCCCCACGCAGGTGCCCTGGCCCTCGGCGCTACGCTGGGCGAATGATTCGACGATGTCCTTGCCCCAGACGGCCGCCACCGGCAGAGCCTCGGTGGCCCCGTAGGGCGTGCCCACGTCGCCGTTCGGGACGGCCTTCCGTAGCTGGGCGATGAGCCGAGGGGGCACGCTCGCGCCGGCGATCATGAGGCGTTGGACATCGGGAAAAGTGGCCCCCTGAGCCTCTGCCCAGGGGGCGAAGGTCCGCCAGATCACCGGCGAGCCAAACACGTTCTGCGCGCGGTAGTGCCGCATCGCGTGGGCGATGGCCTCCGGACGCGTCTTCGCCATCTTCGAGGGGTCGAGGTCGGGAATGACGCTGGTCATGCCGAGGGCCGGGTCGAAGAGCGAGAAGGGCGGAAACGCCGCCACGTCGGTCTGCCCGGAGGCGTAGCCGTAGGTTTCCCGTAGGCTCGTCACTTGCGCGTCGAAGTTGCCGTGGGTGTAGAGCACGCCCTTGGCGGGTCCGGTGCTGCCCGAGGTGAAGAGGATGGCGGCGGCGGTGTCCTTGTCCACCTCCTCCACGCTGTACGGCCCAGGCGTGGCGATCAGCTCGGCGATGGTGTGGCCGTCGAACCACACGCGGCGCCCGGCGTAGATGCGCTGCTTCACCGAGGAGAAGGCGAAAGGAAAGAGGAGCGAGATGACGTGGGCGAGCTCGATACCGGCCATCGCCGCAGGGCGGATTCGCTCCACACAACGTAAGAAGTTGAAGAGCCCCATGCCCGGGTCGATGAGCACCGGGAGCACGCCGCACTTGAAGCAGGCCCACACGATGCGGATGAGGTCGGGCCCGGGTCGTACCATCACGAGCATCCGGTCGCCGGGCAACAGGTTTGCGTTGCGGAAACCCTGCGCAATCGAGGAGCTGTGCCAGTCGAGCTCGAAAAACGACAGGCGGCTATCGTCCTTCGCGAGGATGATCGCCGGGTCGTCCCCCCGCTCCGCGTGCGCGCGAGCGAGGTGCTCCGCCACGTTCATCGGGCTGCTTCCAACACGTGTCGCGAGAGTTCCTCGGGGGCGTCTTCTGCCACGTAGTGGCCGATGCCGCGCAGGGGAAAGGACTGCGCGGCAGGGAACCGACGCTCGAACTCCTGGCGGAACCAGGGGGTGAAACACCAGTCTTCTTCGCCCCACAAGAGGCGCATGGGCTTCTCGGCGAGCTTGGGCAGGCCCGCCTCGATGTCGGCGAGGGTGTTCCAGCTCGGGTGCCCCTCTGCCATGGGGATGTCTTCCACGAAGCGCAAGGTGGCGATGCGGTTTTGCCAGGAGTCGTAGGGCGCGAGGAGCCCCGCCTTCGCGGCTGGGGAGAGCCCCTTCTCGGTGGCCATGTGCACGGCGGCCCCCGCGAACCCGTTGAGGCCCCGGACCGCGAGGGCACCGAGGCCCGGGATGCGACACGCGGCGATTCGCCAGGGGATGTGAGGCGCGCGGAACGCGGCGGTGTTGGTGACCACGAGGCTACGGAAGCGCTCGGGCTGGCGAGTGGCGAGGCCGAGGCCGATGGCGCCCCCCCAGTCGTGCACCACCAGCGTGATGTCATGCAGGTCGAGCGACTCCACCAGCCGCTCGAGGTTCTGCACGTGGTCGGCGAGACGGTAGCTCCAATCCTGGGGCTTGTCGCTGAGGCCACAGCCCACGTGATCCACGGCGACCGCCCGGAAACCCGCGGCTGATACATCGCTGATACATCGGCGCCAGTAGAACGACCAGGTGGGGTTGCCATGCACGAACAGCACGGGACGACCTTGCCCGTGATCGACGTAGTGTTGGCGCCCCGCCGGGGTGTCTTTCCAGTGGGAGGCGAAGGGGTACTCGGCTCGCCAAGTCTCGGCGGCGGCACTCATCTCGGCTACCAGGTGAGGCTCATCATCGCGACGTTGAGCCCGCTCCCGATGCCCATGAGCGCCACGTGGTCGCCTGGGCGCACGCGGCCGGCATCGGCGGCCAGCGCGAGGGTGAGCGGCACGGCGGCGGGGCCCACGTTGCCGAAGTTCGGGTACGTGAGGTGACAGCGTCCCTCGTCGATCTCCAGCGCCTTGCAGATGGCCGACATGTGGGCCTTGCCCACCTGGTGACACACGTAGTGCTGGATACGGTCCTGCGACCAGTTGGGGATCTCGCCCGCCGCCCGGAGCCAGGTTTGCCGCGCCAGCGACACGCCCGCCTTCAACAGCCGGGTGGAGTCGGTGACCATGCGCTCGCTGGTGCCCAGGCACAGGCGGTTGTTGGCGGTATCCGCCATGGCGACGGAGCCGTTGACGCGGTGGCTGCTTCGGCTCAGGTCGTCGCGGCTGAGCACCATGGCCACGGCGGCGGAGCCCAGGGTGAGGGTGGCGAAGTTGTCCCAGAAATCCTGCGACGTGGACTGCGGCTCGTGCAAACGCCGGATCGTCGTATCGACGATCTCGCCGGCGCTCTCACCGTCGACCACCAGCGCGTGGTCGACCACGCCGGCCTCGATCATCTGCCCGGCGAACTCGATGCCGTTGATGAAGCCGAGGCAGGCGTTGGCGATGTCGAGGTTGCGGCAGGTGGCGGGGAGGCCGAGATCGCCGTGGACGAGGCTCGCCATCGAGGGCTCGAGGTAGTCCTTGCACACGGAGGTGTTGACCAGGAGCCCGATTCGCGACGGATCCACGCCCGACTGGGCGATAGCCTTGCGCGCGGCGCGGGTGGCCACCTCGTGTACCCGTGTGCCCGGCTCCCAGAAGCCGCGCTCGGCAATCCCGGTGAGCAGCTCGATGGGCTTTGGGGGCAGCCGCATCCTGACCAGCGCGCCGTTGAGGCGCTCCTCGAGCTGAGCAGAAGAAACGCGCCTTGGAGCGAGCTCATAGGCGACAGCGTCGATGGCGGTGCGACGGAATAGCATCGGGGCGCCGGTCGCTATCCCGGCGTTTGACTTTGCGCTAAGGGAGGCCGTGACGAATCCGTGACGTGGGGCATGGTGCGCTACGCCCGTAAGCTCAGGAACCGATCCCGCCATCGCGCGTCCGCCGCGTCGATCTCTGCACTGCGTCGCGACATCACTGTGTCGACGATGGCCGCCCCGGGCTCACTGATACATCGAACTGATACATCCGGTGTGTCGGCCCTCGGCAGCGCGTTGATCGCGTCGGCGATGGCCTGGCGTCGCGCGGCGAGGGGCATCGCCGCCAGCGTCGCCGGGGCGATGGGCGCGCCCACGTGGTGCGACTGCGGGGCCACGGGCACGTCCGTCTTCTCGCCGGCCACGCCGCCGCGGAAGGCCACGGGCACGATGTGCATGCCCCGGGCGATGGCGTAGTCCACCCAGATAGAGGCCACCTTCTCCACGGGCTGACCGGCACGGGTCTGGCGCGTGCCCTCCACGTGCACCAGCAGCGACACGCCGCTGGGTAAGGCCTCCAGCGTGGGCCGCAGCGTGGCCGGCTCGGCCTGGTCGAACCAGAGGATCTGGGGATCGAGGCGCAGGCCGGGGTAGCCGGTGAGCAAGGCGTGGAGCCGCCCGAGCCAGCGGGTTTGATGCTCGACCTTGGCGAGCGCGCGCATCGGGCGCCCAGTGACAGTGGGCATCACTGCCGAGAAGATCACGCTCTCGAGGTAGCTCTCGTGGTTGCCAAGGTAGAGCACCGGCGCGTCGAGCTGCGACAACGCGCGGTGATCGTGGAGGTACAGCTCGTCGAGGTAGGCCTCGGCCAGCGACTGCACCACCGCCTCGCCGGGCCAGGCACCGGCGTTGGTTCGTTCCCGCCACCAGCGAATCACGCGGGACAGGTCGCGCGCCGGAGGCAGGCTTGCGCGGCCCGTCGGCCCAGAGGCCCGGATCAGGCTGGCCCGTAGCGGGCGGGTCCGGGAGAAGGCCCGGTCGCCATCGAGGTCGATGTCTCGCGGGTGAACTTCCAACCGGGTGCTCGCGATGTCCTTGGCAGCGATCTCGCCCGGCGCGCTCGTGCCGTAGACGGCGTCGACCGTCCCCGGGAGCCAGTCGCTCAGTCGCACCTCTGCCGCGTCGCACGTGGCCACGCCATCGACGACGCGCGACAGTGATACACCGGGCGTGTATCGGCCTTGCAGGAAGTCGCGACGCATGAGTGGCTCGGCTCGGCCGATGGGCCCCTTGGGGAGCAGCACCTCCTCCAGCTCGAAGTGGGCCGCCAGGACCTCGCCGTCGAAGAGCCAGGCGCCCACTCGCGCGCGGCCCTTCTCCGTGCCCAGGGGGCGAAGCTCCACCCGCGAGGCACCCTGGGGCAAGCCCCCGAGGAGCACCAGCTTCAAGAGCCGCGCCGGGTAGGCGGCCCGCTCGTTGCCCAGCTCCGGGAACCAGCGTCCCATCGCGTCGTGCGGGATCCCGTGGGTCATGCCGTCGAGCAGCACATCGGGCGCGAGACCTGCCTTCAGGGTGACCGTGGCGCCCCAGGGGCCGTGGGCCTCGATGCGTTCGGCCGCCTGGAAGGCGGGGCCATGGAAGAGTTCGCCCGAGGCGTAGAGGTCGGCCCCATCGCGCGCGGGCCCGTCTCCGGCCGCAGACGGGGAGTCAACCGCCACGCTGGCCAGTCGCGCACGGAAGACCTCAGGCTCGCCGAGAACCAGCACGTCGCCATCCAGGCTGATGGGAATTTGGCGCGGCGCCTCGTCGTCCCAAGTGAGCCAGCTTCTCGCCACCCCATCAACGAGCGCGGTGGCGCCGGCGTGGGCGAGCGCAGCGAGCGCCATTGACATCATCGGCGCGGCCGGCCGCGTCCAGGTGGGACGGTGATCCGCGGGGCAGGCGAGGGTCACCGTGTCCGGTCGCTCGTCTTCTCGCACGCGCATCGCGAACTTCGGCAGCGCGTAGATGCGCTTGCCGTCTACCCACAGGCTGCCCTCGGCCGTCGCGAGCACGGCGCCCGCCTCCTCGCGCACCTCGACGATGCGCAGGTCGCTCTGGATGAGCTTATTCTCGGGCACCACCTGCCCGCGGTACTTCCAGGTCTGCGCCTCGCCGTTGGCGGTGGGCTCGAAGCGGGGGCGGCGGAGTCCGGTCGCGAGGCCCCGGTCGACAATCGCCACCTGCAACAACTGCACGAGCGCCTCGATCCCCAGTGAGCCCGGCTGCACCGGGTCCTGGTAGAAGTGCGCCGCGAAGAACCAGTCGCGCGCGGAGACGTCTTTCTCGCCGCGGTAGCTGCCATCGTGGAGCCGGTAGGCCCGGTCGAGCAGGCGCAGGCGGTCGCGACCGATGGACGGCGCGGTGGGCATCGTCACGGGCTCGCCATGCATCGTCAAGCGCGCCCGCTCGACGTCGGTGGAGCCCACGCCCACCTGGTTCACGAAGGCCTCGGGCGGGAAGAAGCCGAAGACCGTCGACATGTCGACGACGGGCCCCTCGGCGCAGGCTACCGTCACGGTGAAGGCCACGAGGATCATGCCGCCGGACTTCGACACGCGGTCGAGCTTGCTCACGGTGGTGAGCCTCCCGGTGCGGGGAGTGACCTCGCGGTGGATCGTGGCCGTGCCATCGAGATTGCGGAAGAGGAAGTCGTCTGGCCCCACCGCGCAGCCACTCCACGACGCGAGCCAGCCACAGGGCTGCAAGGCCGCCTCGAGCAGCACTGCCCACGGCATCACCGGGTGGGCGTTCTCGGTGAAGTACCAGGCGTCCGGGGGCACGTCGTACTCCACCGTGGCGCTGGCGCCCGACTTCTTGCCGCCCATCTCGCCGGTGGTGTGGGTCACCCGGGACATGAAGTGGTACGGAGGACCGGGGAGACGCGGCACCTTGCGGTGGCCGTCGAAGTCCTTGTACATCGGGCCGAAGGCGTCGGTCGGTTTGCCCCAGGCACAGGCCAGCATCTGTTTCCAGCCAAACGCTGCCGGGACCTCCGGCGCAGCGAGGAAGGGCGCGAAGGCGGGGCGCTCCATTGGCCAGTCGGGGACGAGCTCCACCACCAGGGGGTCGGCGTGGAAACACTTCAGCCCGTCGACGGTGCACAGGACCTGGGCCACCAGCCGCGGGACGGGGCCGCCCAGCCGCTCGGTGACGAAGATCTCGTAGGTCAACTTCTTCGAGCTCGGGATCACTTGCCCACGACAGCGTAGCTTGAAGGCGATGTCTTTCGCGGGCTCGAAGCGCCAGCCGTCGCGGTGCAGCGTGTAGCCGTAGCTCGCGAGCAAGATGTACATGGCCTGCAAGCAGCCATCGAACATCAGCGTGCCCGGCATGCACGGGTCGTTGTGGAAATGACCGTGGAAGAACCACAGGCCCGGGTGGATGTCGAGCTCGCCGCGAAGGTAGCCACGCTTCCAGGGGCCACCGTCGTGATCGAGGCTTACGCGGTCGAGAATAAGCATGCGGTCGGAGGGCGTCCGGGGGGTCCACGTGTGGGTGTGCGCCCGGGCGAAGGCCGGCCCAAAGGCGGCTTCGAGGTCGCCCCGGCCAAAGGACTCGAGCGCGGCGCGGTCGAGGTCGATCTGCGATGGGCAGGCCACCGCCGCATCGACCTGGCCCGCGCCGGGATCGTGAGCGGACGCCTCCCAGATGACGCCGCCGCTAGCCGCCAGCTCGGCGTCGGAGAAGAAGCCGGCCTGGCCCTCGCGGACCACGAGGCGCGCGCTCTCGCCCACGTGACAGTCGTAGCGGAAGAAGAACATCCGGACGTCGCCGAGCTTGGCGTGCTGGTCGATGCGGATGTCGTAGCGGAGCGTCTCGCCCACGCGGGGGAGCTCGCCCTGGTAAGTGAGCGTGCAGCCGAGCAAACGGTAGATGCGCTCGCCCTGGTTGAGCCAGTCGATGCCCTGCCAGGAGCCGAGCACGAGGTCGGCCTGGCCGGACTCGATCATCAGGCCGCCGGGCATGCGGCCGTCGTGGAGGTACCAGCTGTCTGGCTTGATGTCGGTCTCGGTGATGATCCGGCCCTTGCCCAGCACTCGGCAGGGACCCTCGAGATCGAGCACGCGGTCGGCGAGCAAGAGGGGCGGCTCGGGCATGCGCACCACCCGGCGGTAGCCGTCCAGCGCCGCGAACTCGGGGCCGAAGATCGTGGAGATCGAGCCGTTGGCGCCCATCTCGAGCTCAGCGCGAGTGAGCGTGAGCTGCGGCGAGGTTGTCCGGTTGGCCTCGGGGCGAGGGGCCGCTGTGGGCGGCAAGGTCCGGGTGACGGTGACGGGTGGTGGGAGAGCCGGTGCGGGCGCAACGACGACCACCGGCGCGGGTTCCGGGTCGGCCATGGGCGCGGCTGCCGGGATGCTGGGCAAGGGGTCGGGCGCGGCGTGGTTGCCGATCACCGTCGCGATGCGGACCAGGCCTTCCGCTTGCTGCCTGACGAAGGCGGCGTGTAGCTCCGCCTGCTGCGCGAGAAAGTTCGCGTGCGCGGCGGCCATCGAGGCACGCCATGCCATGAACGCGGCGACACTCTCGTCGTGCGTGACGGGGCCGAGCGCCTCGCCCACCGGAGGGTGGGGCGCCGGCACCTGGAGGGTCGGAGCGGTGGCGACGGGACGCGGTCCGAGCACGGGGACGAGCGCGGGCGGCAGGGGCATGCGGTGCACGGGGGCGCCTCGGGGCTCAGGTGGCCGCGTCGTGGCGGGACGCGCGGCAAGGGAGGGGATCGAAGGATGCATGGGCACCCGCAGCGTGGGTCCGGTGGGCAGGTGGCTCCGGGGGTCGACTCTTCGCACCCCGCGGACCCCGACGGAGCCCGACTCGCCGCCCAGGGCATCCGCCAGCACCACGCTGTCGCCGCCCCGGTAGATGGCGTCGGCGAGCGCGACCATCGCGTCGGCGGCACCGTGTCGCGGCGGCCGCGGCTGCACCACTGGGCCCTCCAGCTCCTCGTGCAGCGTGGCCAGCGGCGAGCCCTCGTCCGGCCGCGTGACGACCAGCATCACCACGGCGTCGTCGACCTCCTCGGTGGAGCCGAGCGCCTGCCGGGCTGCGCGGGCGCGGGCGTCCTCGGCCACATCGACGGCGCCCACGAGGGCCACGTCGATCTCGCCGCGATCGAGCGCGTCCCAGGCGGCCTCGAGGGCGCGGAGTCCGCTCAGCTCCTCGGCGGAGATCGAGAAGCCGGGCCCGGCGGCGTCGAGCTGCACGCTCAGCCGATTGGCCACGATGTTCGGCATCGTTCCCACCACGTGCTCCGCCCGCAGGGGAGGGGCGACGTCATCGACTGATACACTCAGTGATGTATCACCGTGTATCAGGCGCCAACGGAGCCCCCAGCGGGTGACGAGGCCGTCGCAGCCCATGCCCATGTACACGCCGAGCCGTTCGCGCGGCACGTCGAGCTTGGCACGTGCCAGGGCGTCGCGGCCCGCCTGGAGGGCAAGGGCTTGCTGGGCCAGGGAAGACGAGAGGTCGGCGGGGGGAAAGCGGAGTCCCTCCATCGCCACCACCGCGTCGTCGCCCCCTCGACGATCCACCACGGTGCGGACCGCGAGCGTGCCCCGGGACCGTCTCTGCGCCGTGCCGCGTTCCGAGGGGTGCTGGTCGACGATCAGGTGCCCGTTGTTACCGCCGAAGCCGAAGGCGCTCACGGCGGCGCGGCGCTGGCCGTCCGCGCCCGGCACCCAGTCGCGCGCCTCGGAGAGCAGCGAGAAACGGCCGAGTTCGCCGAGGGGGTCGTCGACGTGGAGCGTCGGTGGCATCACCCCGCGGTTCATACCCACCAGCACCTTCAACAGCCCGGCGGCGCCGGCGGTGGTGATGAGGTGCCCCAGGTTTGACTTCAGCGAGCCCATGGCGCCGCCCGGGTACACGGCGGTGAGGCTATCGACCTCGGCTCGGTCGCCCGTGGGCGTGCCCGTGGCATGGCACTCGAAGAGTTGCACGCTGTCGGCCGGCACGGCGGCGTCGCGAAGCGCCAGTCGCATGGCGCGTTGCTGTCCCTCGCTCGAGGGGGCCAAGAGCGAGCGGCCCCGCCCATCGTTGCTGAGTCCAACGCCCCGGATCACGCCGAGGATCGGCTCGCGGGCGGCCAGGGCGTCGTCGAGGCGGCGCAGGCTGTACACCACGCAGCCCTCGGCCGGCACCAGCCCGTCGGCGCCCCGGTGGAAGGGGCGGCTGCGTCCGGTCTTGGACATCGCGCCGAGCTGGCAGAAACCCACGTGCAAGAAGAGCGAGTCGGCCCTTTGCACGGCGCCGGCCAGCATCCGGTCCGCGCGGCCGGACTCGAGCGCGTCGCACGCGAGCTTGATGGCGTAGATCGACGAGGCGCAGGCGGCGTCGAGGCAGTAGGCGCCCGCATCCAGGCCGAGGGCCCGGGCGACGATCGCCGCCGGCAAGCCAGACATGAAGTGGTTGCGGGGGTCGCCGGGATCGGTGCCGCGGGCCAGCCCCTCGCTCCATCGCGCCATGCCGTCGGTGGGGAAAGAGAGATTGCCGAAAACGGCGCCCGTGCGAGCCGGCGCGAGGCCGTTGAGCGCGCGCCGCGAGCAGTGCAGGAGCCAGTGCACCAGCGGGTCCAGGCCGTTCACGCCGGGCACATCGAGGCCAGCGAGATCAGCCGAGAAGCCCGACACGTAGCCACCGGCCAGCGACCAGGCGCGGTCGCGTCCCTCGCCGCGTACCCGGGCGTTCGGCACGCCAAAGCGGCCTTCGGGCGCGTCGGTCACCGCGTCGCGACCCTCGAGCACGAGGCGGGCGAACGCGTCGATATCGTGAGCCCCAGGCAGGACGCAGCCTGCGCCCGTGATGGCGATCGGCGTGCGCATCGGCGCTTACTCGCCCTTCTTCCCTGGGTATTCCCCGCCGGGGAGGGCGTGGAGCTCGACGCCCTGGAGGTCGGCGTACACCCGGCCGCGCGCGTCGACGAGGCTCACGTCGGAAACCGAGCGCTTTCCCTCCAGCTTGTGCCCACGAAGCACGCCCCGGACGGGGCCTGCGGTGGGCTTGCCGTAGGGACGGTAGCTGCCGATGGCCGTGGGCAGCGATGCACCCTTCATCGCCTGGCGCGACCAGAGCACCGCGAGCTGCAAACCGCCGTCGCCCGCGGCGATGTCGGTGAGCCAGCCGTCGGTGGGCCAGCCGGCCTCGGTGGTGGTGCGCAGGGCGGCGGTGGCCGCGCCGGGACCGACCCCCTCCACCTCGCGGATCACCTGGAAACCCGGACCATGAAACAAGAGGCGGTCGTAGATTGTATCAGCAGAGTGAGGGTAGGAAGCCAATGAACCGGCATCGGGTGCTGCCGGTGATACAGGGGGTGTATCACCGAGTCGAACGTCGGCGCGGTAGTGCACGACGCCGCCGCTGCGCAGTTCCAGGCTGTAGCCGTCGGGTCGCTCGCCGAGGGTGTGGATCTCGAAGACGTCGCCCTCGCCGTCGTAGTCGCGCAACGTGATGCCCTTGAGCACCTTCACGTTGTCGACCCCGTGTACGAAGGCCCCCGGGCGTAGCTCCCGGGCACGCTGCGCGAACCACTCCACCGCCAGCACCACCGGTACCACCGGCTGACCGGCCACGCTGTGGTCGGCCACGAAGGGGTAGTCGCGACGATTCACGCGACGTAGCGACGGCGCGGCCTTGTCGCCGGCAAGCAGGCCTCCGATGACCACCTCCACGGCGCCCGGGCTCCCCAGCTCGTCCACGAAGGCGCGGGCCCCGTCGATGAGCGGGATGAGCGCGATGCCGCGGGCGTGGAAGGCCTTGGCCAGGGCGGGCGTCACCATGCCGCCCTCCCAGGGGCCCCAGCCGATCGACTTCACCACGCACGCGGGGCGACGTGATTGCTCTTGTGCGGCGAGGCGGTTGAGCACCTCGTTGGCGGCGGCGTAGTCGGCCTGGCCGAAGTTGCCGCTGCGCGCCGCTACGGAGCTGAAGAAACAAATCAGCTTCAAGGCGTCATTCGCGGTCGCGGCGAGCAACGAACGAGCGCCGTCGATCTTGGTGGACCATACCGCGTCCCACTGCTCAACCGTCTTTTCCTTGACCTTCCGGTCGTGGATCACGCCCGCGCCGTGGACGAGGCCGGTGACAGGCCCGAGCTGCGCGCGGACGGTGTCGAGCGCGCTCGACACGCTCGACGCGCTCGAGACGTCACAGGGCACGTAGATGGCGTGCCCACCGGCGGCCAGCACCGCGTTCACGGTGGCCCGGGCCTCGCGCGCCCCGAGGACGGCGCCGACTTGTTTCCGCAGGTTGGCGGGCGAGCCGGCGGTGGGCGCCAGCACGCGCATCAGCGCCGCCTCGTCGTGGGCCGCCTCGACCTGGGGGCTCTCTGGGGTGTCGATGCGGGAGCGGCCGAGCAGGGCAAAGCGAGCCTGAGTCTGGACGGCGAGTTCGATGACACACGCTGCGGTGACCCCGCGTGCGCCCCCGGACACCACGATCACGTCGTGGTGGTCGAGGTTGGGGCGGCGGTGAGGGGAGGGGACGACCACGCTCGACAGCGTGCGGCGTCCCGCGTTCGAAAGGCTTGTTTCCACAGGGCCGAGGCGGGCGATTTCGAGCGCCACCGCCTCCACGGGGGTGTCGGCGGCGGTGTCGAGGGCACGGACCAGCGCGTCCGGGTGCTCCAGCGCGACCGTCTTGGCCAGCCCGTAGAGGCCGCAGAGCAGGGCGTTGCCCTGGGCGTCGAGCCCGAAGGCGCCACCCTGCCGGGTGACGACCACGAACGCACCTTGTTTGTCGAGGCGGGCCATCTTGGCGGCGAGGAAAGCACCGCGGACGGTGGCGTCGTCGCCCGTGGAGGCGATGAGCACCACGCCGCGCTCGGCCACGGGCTCGCTGACAATCGCGTCGATGCCGATGGACACGAGCGCCTGGGCGAGGGACGCCGCGCCTTCACCGGCCACGGCGAGCGCGGGTACCTCACGACGCGCCCCTTCGCCCACCGGGCGAAGGGCGAGGTCGAGTCGCTGGAGCGCCGGGCCCGTCAGCGGGGACAGGGGCTCGGCGGTAGCACGCTCACTTCGCTGCGGGCTGGAGGTCTCGCCCCCCCTCATCGGGGGGGCAGGGGCAAAAGGGCCGAGCACCTCGACAATTTCTCCCAGCGTGTGGAGTCGTCCCAGGGTTTCCGCGTCGGGTTCGGGCAAGTCCGGTTGTCGTTCTCGCACCGCGCTGAGGATCTCCACGCGCTTGATGGAGTCGATGCCAAGGTCGGCCTCGAGGTTCATGTCGAGCCGGAGCATCTCGGCGGGGTACCCGGTCTTCTCCGCGACCACGGCGAGCAGGAGGGCCGGGAGGTCGATGGCAGGGGTGCTGCGGACGGGCGCCACCGGGGCTGCGACGGTCGGCGCCCCAGCCACCGTGCCGCCAAGCACCTCGACGATCTGGCCGAGGGTATGGAGGCGGCCGAGGGTCTCGGCGTCGGGCTCCGGCAAGCCGGGGGCCTTCTCGCGCAGCGCGCTGAGGATCTCGACGCGCTTGATGGAGTCAATGCCGAGGTCGGC
>SXGS01293118.1_pt1 | contig 26187 bp, 16 predicted proteins | sample 3174681 | NCBI WGS metagenome assembly SXGS01 (sample SAMN11356861, study PRJNA531348) | freshwater metagenome | isolation source: freshwater sample F1-80 | place: China: Fuxian Lake, Yuxi | collected 2017-12-25 | reverse complement strand
CGTGCGCCGGCCAAGGTCCAGTCCGCACTGCTCGAAGCCATGGCCGAGCGCCAGGTCACGGTCGGCCGCCACACCTGGCCGCTGCCGCGCCTCTTCCTCGTGATGGCCACCCAGAATCCGATCGAGCAGGAAGGCACGTATCCTCTGCCCGAAGCGCAACTCGACCGTTTCCTCTTGAAACTCGTCGTCGGTTACCCGAAGGAAGAGGATTACAGCGCCATCCTCGACCGGACGATTGGCGATCACGAAGTGACGATTGAGCCGGTGACCAATGCCGCCGAAATCGTGCGACTGCGGCATATCGTGCGCGCGGTGCCGGTGCCGGCGCATGCGCAGCAGTACGCCATTCAGGTGGTGATGGCCACACAGCCGGGGAGCCCGTACGCGCCCAAGAAGGTGAACGAGTACGTGGCACTCGGATCGAGTCCGCGCGGTGCCCAGTCGCTGTTGCTGGCGGCCAAGGTGCGGGCGCTGGTCAACGGGCGGTTTGCCGTCAGCATTGACGACATCAAACATCTGGCGCTGCCGGTGCTGCGTCACCGGTTGCTGATCAACTTCCACGGGCAATCCGATCGCGTGACTGACGCGGACATCGTGGCGGCGGTGCTGGCCGCTGTCAGAGAGCCGCTCGACGTTGCTTCATGAGCGCGGCCCCGATTCCGTTCGACAAACTGTTTGACCCGGGTTTCCTCGCCTCGCTCTCCCACCTGAGCATCACCGTGCAGCGGGTGTCGGCGGGGGGCCGGTTCGGAGATCGTCTATCGAAGGATCTGGGCGCCGGTATCGAATTTCGTGACTATCGCGGGTATTCCCCGGGCGACGATCCGCGGGCGATCGACTGGAACATCTACCGGCGGCTGGGCAAGGTGTTCCTGCGGCTGTATGAAGAGCAGCAGGACCTGCCGCTCTATCTCATGCCCGACGTGTCGACCAGCATGTTTCACGAGCCGGAACCGCGCGCGCTGACGGCGCTGCGCACCGCACTCGCGCTGGCGACCATCAGCCTGTCGCATCACGATTCGACGGCGCTGTTTCCGTTCGCGGAAAAAATGGAAATGCGCGTGAAGTCCATGTCCGGCAAGGCCAGCACCATGGCGTTTGCCGAGCACCTGGCGCGGCTGTCGCCGCCGGCCGAGGCGGGCACGAATCTGTCGGCCGCGCTGCGCAGGCTGGCCGACATGAACCTGCGGCGCGGCCTGCTTGTGGTGATCAGTGATTTTTTTGATCCCGCCGGACTTGATGCGGTGCGTGACGCGCTCAGGAGCATCCGGCACCGGATGTTGTTCGTCCAGCTGGTCCGCCCCTCGGATGGGCAGCCCGATCTCGACGGAGACCTGAGGTTGGTGGATTGCGAAACCGGTGAGGCCGCGGAAATTACCATCACGCCCCATGTGCTGGAGCGGTATCGCGAAGCGTACGCGCAATTTAATTCCGACCTCGCGGCGCTTGTGAAGTATCACCACGGCGGGTTGCTGCGTCTTGACGTCGAAGAAGACCTGGTCACGCAGCTCAATACACTGTTTGCCGCAGGAAGCTTCGTGGTATGACCTTCGCGAATCTGTCTGCGCTCGGTGTGGCGGCGGGCCTGGCCGGCTTGGCAGCGGCCCTGTTCGTGCTGCAGCAACTTCGCACCCGCTATCGCGACCAGACCGTCGTCACGACCTTGTTCTGGAAGCAGGTGGTGCACGAGGCGCCGGTCAGGAAACTGCGCGACCGGTTTCGGCACCCTCTCGCGTACGCCCTGGTGCTGGCGATCTGCTCGCTGCTGTGGCTCGCCGTGGCCGAGCCGCAACTGGGGCGTCGGCCGGATCAGACATTCCACATTCTGGTACTCGACGGATCGGCTGGCATGGCCGCCGGAGACCGGTTCGCGACGGCCGTGGACGCGCTTGAGCGGCAGGTCGCCCGTCTGCCCAGCGACCGGCGTCAGGTGATTTGGAGCGGAGCCGACATTCGGCCGTTGCTCAGCCCGGGTGAACATGCGCTCCTCTTGCGCGCGCGCCTGGCCCGGCTGGCGCCGCAAGCCGCGCCGGCATCGCTTGAGCGACTGCTGCGGCAGCTCAGTGCGACATCGGCCGATGGCGGCAGCAATGCGCCAACGTCGGTCCTGGTGTTTGGGGACGCGCCGGTTCGAACACAGGTGCTTGATCAGGTGCCCGCCTCGATGACGGTGAAGAGGGCGACAGCGTCGGCGCCGCTTGCGGGCAATAGCGGCATTACGGCGCTTGGGGTGTCTGATGCCGCCTCGGGCGCGTGGGACAAGGTGGACGTCTTCGTGCAGGTGCAAGGCACCGGCGATCGTCGCGCGGCACCGGTGGTGACGGCCGCGAATACGCCAAGTGTCCAGATCGAAGTCAACGGACAGGCGGTGCCCGGCAACGCGATTGCGCGTGTGGGCCAGGGCTACGTTGTGGCGGATGTGCCTGCGGCAGGCGGCCTCCTGACCGTGCGTGTTGTCGAAGACCGATCAGACGCCGACAGCCTGCCGCTCGACAACGTGGCCAGCGTGCGACTGCCCACCAAGCCCATTCTCAACGTGCAGCTCTCTGCGTCATTGCAGGCCGTGCTCAGGCCGCTGCTTGCGGCGGACGCCGGCGTGACGCTCGTGACGGGGCAGGCCGATGTGGTCATCCGGCGGAAGGGCGAGTCCGTGGGCGGCACCGCGCCCGCGCTTGAGTTCGTGCCCGCGGCGGCGCAGAGCCAGGCATTCCTGTTGACACACCCGGACTCGCTCGATTCGAGTGCGGTGTTCACCAACGCGGTTGCCGACATCGGGCTGCAGCAAATCGACGCGATGAGTCTGGCGCGATCATCGGGTCGGCCGATCGAAGTGTCGATCGCATCCGGCAACGAGTGGCGATTCTCAGTCTGGGAGGAACTGCTCGCGGAAGAGTTCGACTTCACGCGGTCTCGCGCGTTCCCGCTGTTTGTGGCCAACGCCGTGCGCTGGCTTGCCGACACGGAAAGTTGGCATCCGTATGTCGCTGCCGGCCGGCCGCTCATTGCGTCTTCCGCAGGACGAGGGCCGGAAATACTCAATGCCGGCGGGCGCGTGCTGGATCCCGTCGGTGTTAGGTTCGTTCCCGTCGCCGCGGGGGATCTGAAGGTCAATGGACGCGCGGCGCCGCTGTCGGTCTCGCTACTGGACGCTGATGTGACGACTGGTGCACGCGACGAGTCGCTCGAGATGGCGACGTTGGCGCCGGTCGATCTCACGCCGGCGACCGGACTGGTCACGGCTCTCTTGATCCTCGCGCTGCTGCTCCTCGCCGCCGAGTGGTACTTCTTCCAGATGGGCCGGATGCCGTAGTGACGCCATGATGGTGAGCTTCCTGTATCCGTGGTTTCTCCTGCTGGCGCCTGCCATCGCGCTGCTGTGGTTCCTGCCGCGCCGCCGCCGAGGCCGCGATCGCACCCAGCGGATCTTGCGCACGTGCGTGTTGCTTCTGGTCGTGCTTGCCCTGGCTCGGCCAGTGTTGCTGACTTCCGACTCTGCGACCTACCAGGTCTTTGTGGTGGATGAGTCAAAGAGCCTGAACTCCGCACGGAAAATTCGGCAACGTGAGGCTGTGGCGCAGCTCCGGAGTGAATTCACCGCCTCGACCTCGTCTCTGGTCGTCATAGGGGCGGGCTTCGAGAACCGCACCGGGTTCAGCGCAGTCACGGAAATTCGCGACGCCCACAGCGGGTCGCCCCTGGGTGCGGCGATCGGGGCGGCCGCGCGACAGATACCGGATGGTGCCCGCGGGGTCATACATCTGTTTACCGATGGCCTGGCCACCGACCGCAGGTGGGCCCCCGAGGTGCAGCAGATCATCGACCGCGGCATCACGTTGCACACCTACGACCTCGGTTACGACCCGGCCGATGTTTACCCAGCCGGGCTCACGGCCAGGGGGCTGTTGCGTGTGGGGCAGACGGCCCATGTCGCAGTGAGTGTGGCAGGCACGGGCACCGGGTTGCGTGTGCGTCTTGTCGGTGCCGGCGGTGAAGAGATCGCGGTCTCTGCGCCGTTTGACAGCGACGAACACGCCACCGTGCCGCTCACATTCGAGCCGAAGTCAGCCGGCTTCCTCACGGTGGCTGCGCAAGTGCTCGCTCGCGTCGATGACCGTGAAGCCGGTGGCCAGGATTCGAATGCCGGGAACAACGAGTTCCGCGGAACACTGGCCGTTCAGGATCCCCTCCGCGTGTTTTACCTCGGTGATCGGGTCCGGGGTGCGGCTTCGAGGATGGGTGGCTTGCTCGGTCGCGGGTTCGACGTGGCCGATGGAAGTACGCAGGCGCTGTCACCGAACATCAACTTGTCCTCGTACGACATGGTCCTGCTCGACGATCGGCCGGCCAGCCTGGTGCCGGAACCCTTTCAGCAGCACCTTGCCGATGCGGTGGCGCACCAGGGGCTAGGGCTGGTGTTTTCGGGCGGCAAGTCCGCATTCGGCACAGGTGGCTACGAGGGCACGCCGGTGGCGACGATTTCGCCTGTGGAGTTTGTGCAACGCACCGAGAAGCGCGACCCCAGCACTGCGTTGGCGATCATCATCGACACGTCGGGTTCCATGACCGGCACGCGCCTCGAGTTGGCGAAGCAGGTGGCCCGGCTTGCCGTCAGGCGCCTCAAGGCGCACGACCGCATCGGCATTGTCGAGTTCTACGGCAACAAGCACTGGGCGGTGCCGCTGCAGTCTGCGGCCAACAAGATCACGATCGACCGGGCGATTGGTCGCATGCAGGCGATTGGCGGCACGGTGCTGCGTCCCGGTCTTGAAGAGGCGTACTACGGGCTCAAGAACGTTGACACGCGCTACAAGCACATCCTCGTCATCACGGATGCCGGCGTCGAGACGTCCGACTACGAGTCCATCATCCGGCAACTCACGAAGGACGGCATCAACCTCTCGACGGTGCTGGTGGGCGCGCAGGCGCACAATCAGTTGCTCATTGACCTCGCGTCGTGGGGCAAGGGACGTTTCTACTCGGCGATCGATCGGTACAGCCTGCCGGAAGTCATCCTGAAGCAGCCATCCACAATGAAGCTTCCGGCCTACAAGACCGGTGCGTTCGGCGTGCAGAGTCGCGGTGGCGAAGGCTGGTGGAGTGATATCGACCGCCGCGCGATGCCCGCACTCAACGGCTACGTCGAAACCACGATGCGCGACGGCGCCGACGCCCTCATGGAAGTGGCAGGAAGCGGCGACCCCGTGCTGGCGACGTGGCGCTACGGGCTTGGGCGCGTCACGGCCATGATGACCGAGCCCGTTGGTGAGGGCACCACGGGCTGGGCGCGGTGGCGAGACTATGGTCGCATGATGGCGCGCATCGTCTCGCGCACGGCCGATGACTCGCGGCTGTTCGACTACGAGGTCCAGCGAATCGATCACGAGGTAGAGGTCACGGCACGGCGAACCAGTCGCGACTCCGCGCTGTATCCCGAAGCGGCTGTGCTCGACACCGAAGGCCGGCAGGCCGGTGTCGTCAACTTTCGTGAACTGGCACCTGGCCACTTCTCCGGCCGCCTCGCGGTGGACCCGGCTGAGGCCGTGCGGCTGCTGGCCTCTGCGCATCACGTGAGCGGGGTACAGGCGGGCCAGCAACCAACCCGGCTCATTTCGCCAGCCCTTGATGATGTAGCTGGCGAACAGCAGGTTGATCCCGTGAAGGGGCTTGATCTGGAAGCGCTCGCGGCGGCCACGGGGGGTGCGTATACCGACCCCGAGCTGCTCACGGCCGGTACATTCACGAGCACTAGCGCGCCTGGTCCCACGCAGGATGCCAGCGCGTCACTCTCGGCAGTCCGGTTGTGGCCGGTGCTGCTGTTGTTGGGGCTGCTGCTGTATCTTGCTGAAATTACCTATCGTCGCTGGCCGTCTGCCGCCACATCATTCCAGTGAACCCATGCACATGATCGTCGTCGCGTCTTTGTTCGCCGGCCTGCTGGGCGTAGTTCCCCAGCAGGCGCGGTCGATCGCCGTGCCTGCACGCATCGAGCCGCGGGTGGTTGAGCGGCTGTACAGCGAGGCCATTATCAGGGATGGATCCATCGACTCGCTGGTCGGCCAACTGGGTGCGATCTGTGCGGATGCCGCACGGCCGAAGCGGTCGCGGGCGAACGCGTGCCTGCTGCGCAGCCACCTCGAGTGGCGGCATGGGCGGATGGCGCCGGCCATGGCGGCGGCCGATGCCGGGCTGGCCGTCGATCCGTACGACGACATGGTGTTCCACAAGGCACGGCTGTTCGATGCGTCGGGCAAGATGGACGAAACACGCGAGTGGTACGAGAAGGCGCTGACCCTGACCACCAACCCGCAGTTGAAGGAAACCATTCGCCTTCGTCTGACTTTTACCGAAGTCATTGCAAAGAACGTGCAGGGCCTGGTGGCGCTGGCGAAGGCGAGTCCGCGCGACTTCAGGAATCGCGCGGCGATCGCGCTCGCCATCCTCGACTTCGACAAAGAGGCGGCGGACCTGTACCAGGTCTTCGGCGACGGCACCGATCGGTTTCGCCACCACATCCGGGTGGCGCAGTGGGCGATACAGGCTCGCGATGCGGCTAAGGCCCAGTCCGAAAGCTGGCAGGCCGTACACACCGCGACCCTTGACCGCGATCGCAACTACGGGCTGAGTCTGCTCGTGGAAGCCCACACGTTGGACAAATCCCTCGACAAACTCCTGGACCGGTTTGCGCAGCAGCCCACACTGTCCCCGGAAGCCCAGGGCGTGCGGATCGATTTGTTGCGCCAGACAGGGCAGTACGAAAAAGCCATCGAACTCTTCAAGAGCGCGAATGGCCAGCAGCTCGGTCCTGAGATGCGCCGTGAGTTGTTGCGGATGTACCGCGACGCCGGGCAGGACGCCGCCATGGTGGCCGAGTATCGCCGCCTCATTGCGAGTGAGCCGGCGCTCACCGACTGGGTGGAAGGCCTCAGCCAGTACTACCTTGAGCAAGGCGACCAGCAAGGTGCGCGCGCGCTGTGGACGGACTTTCTCGGCCGCAACAGCGCGGTCGCCACGTTGCTCATCGGCAGCGATTCGATGACGGACTTCGGGCTGCACGATCTGGCGGTCGCCGCCACCGAAAAAGCTCTTGCCAACAGTCCGGGCATCGAAGATGCCGCGCAGGTCCGCCTCGCGCAGTTCGAACTGCATCGCCAGCGCGGCGCCAACGCAGAGGCCGAGGCCGCACTGGCCGCGCTCGACGCGCTGCTGCCCGCCGGGTCGCCGTTCAGGACGGAGCTCGCGGATGGCTACGAGCGCATCCAGAAACCGCAACTCGCCGCCACCACGCTTGAGCGCCTCTCGGCCAGCAAGGGCGGCCTGAGCGTCGACGAACGCATGCGCCTGGCCTGGCTCTTCGATTCAACCGGCAGGCGAGACGATGCGTTGATGATGTGGCGGGAGTTGTGGAACAGCGAGAGCCTGGCGGCACGGCGCAAATTGGTGGAAGAACGGTTGCTGATGCTGGCGGCGGAGTTGGGTACGCTCGGTGCACTCGCGGTGGACCTGGAAGAAAGACTCGCAAATGGCACGGCGGTTCCGCGCGACGTCAGCCTGCTCGTGAGCATCTACACGAAGGTGGGCGACTCAGTCTCGGCTATCGAGGTGGTGACCAGCGCGGCTGCGCAGAAGGGCAATGCGAAGACTGAAGTCGAGAGTCTGAAAGAGCAGGCGCAGATCTACCTGGCGCTCGCCGAGTACCCCGACTTCAAGCGTGTGACGCGACGTTTAATGGAGGTCGATCCCGACCGAAAGGTGGACTATCTCCAGTCATTGTTGCTCAACCAGATTGAGGCAGGCGCTGACGGTGTTCAGGATGGCCAGGACGGCACCGTTCAATTGCGCGAGTGGCTGGGCCAACTTAGGAAAGTCGGCGGCGCTGCCGTGGGCGCTGAGTTCGAGGCTGGAGTGCTTGAGATGGCCGGGTTCCGTGATCAGGCACTGGAATCGTATCGACGAGCGCTGGCGCAGCACCCGGAACGCGCCGATGACCATCTGCTGCTGGCAGACCTGCTGCGTCAGGCCGGCCGTCAGGCCGAGGCGGTGACGAGCCTGCAGTACGTCACCGAAACGGCCGAGAGCGACGAGCTGTTTCTGGTGGCCATTGACGGCATCACGAACATGCGCGCCGGCGAGGCCACGATCAGGTGGGCGCAGCGGCGCGCGCTCGAGCGCCTCACCTCGCGTGATGACAAGTTGTATCTCTACGAGATGCTGGCCGAGTTGGCCGAAGAGACCAAAGACGCCAAGGCCTATATCGCGACGCTTGAAACGTCGCTGGCGCACGCCGACAGCCGCCGCTCGCATGTCCTGCGCGAACTGCTGTCCGCGACGGCCGAGGTGACCACGTACGAAGCCAGTCTTCGCCTGGCCACTCCGGAGGCCGCGCTCAACGCGGCGTACGCCAGGCGCCTGATTGCCTTGGGTGAAGAGTTACCGCCCGATGTGTACGTCGATCTGGGTCGCACGTTCATCAAGATGAACGATCCCGCCGCCGCGAGGCGGGCGTTTGACCTCGCCGTGGATCGTACCGGCCGGACATCAGTGGTTGTGGACGCTGCCAAGCTGTTCGAGCGGGGCGGATTCGACCGCGAGGCCATCAGGGAATTCGAGCGTGCGCTGGTGGCCAACAGCGGCGACCTTGAAACGATGGTGAGGCTGGCGCGTTTGCGTGAGCGCGCTGGCTCTGTGGACACCGCCAACGAACTGTACCTGCGCGCCCTGCTCGGCGTGGTTGGTCGTCAGAATCGTAAGATCGAAGGGATCGGTGCAGCCCCACCTCTCGATACCCAGGTGACGTTTGAGTACAAGCGGTACTACCAGATGCTGCTGAGCGGGTTTCTCTCAACCCTCCCGGCCCCGACGGCGCCAGCTGGCGCCACCGCCGCGCGCCTTGCGCCGGTTGAAGCGGCGTTCGATCAGGAATTGCGCCAGGTCACCGTGTCGTCCAGCTCGCCCTCGCAGTTGGCGCGCTACCCGCGACTCGCCGTCTATACCCAGACCCTGCGCGCATTGGCGTATGGCGCGGGTGTGCCGGCCGTGTCCGCGCGCGCCGATGCGGCGTTGCACCGGCAGTTCGGCGCGGATCCGGGTGTGGCGGCGCAGGCCGCGCAGGAGCGGGAGCGTTGGGGCTATTCGACGCCCGAAGCGGCGCCCGCGGATCGACCGAACGACAGCGGAGATTACCTGCGGGAGGTGGGCGTCGCGCTGAGCGCGGGCGACCAGGACGCCGCACTCACGGTCTATCGCCAGTGGGCCCGGTTCGCGGGCTCACCCAAGCCACCGTATTTCATCGGCACGATCGAGCTGCCGGATCGGTCGCCGGGCATTCCAGAAGTGGCCACCCACGCGTGGCAGCGTCTCGACGAGCGCCACTTCGGCAGTCTCGCGCAGCACCTCCAGGGTATCGTCGCCGATGACGACACGTACGCAGAAAAACTGGTGCTCGACTTGATCTACCAGTACGAAGTGCCGGAAGTGCCCATTCTCACTCGCGTCGAGCGGGCACTTGGGCAACCGCTGATCGCCGAGGAACGGTTGTGGCGGCTGGTCACCCAGCGCAAGGACTGGAGCCTACTGAACGTAGCCTACGTCATCAGCCACCTCTCTCCGGATCGGCAGATCGACTTTATCGACCGGTATGCCAAGGCATCAGAACTCAATTGGCTGACGTTGCTCAAATCCTGGGGCATCATGCTGCAGAAGCCTCTGGACGGCCCTCGTGCGGTCCGCTTCATAACCGTGGTGAAGGCCGCGCTCGTGGGCAGCCTCAAACGAGGCAACGGTATCGCACTGTTACCCAATTTCATGATCTATGCGTTCACGACCGGGATTGCCCCGGCTAACGCGCCACTCGTCGAGGAGTTGGAACAGTTCCTCGCTGAAAAGCATCCCCAGGTGTTTAAGGTGGGCTACTGGAAGGCGTCGCTCCTGCGCGATCTGGGCCGTGACCCGGAAGCCGTTGGTGCGTTCGTGGACGCCGCGCTGCAGATGTATGTTCCGCAGCCACTGCTGGGCACCGCCATACAACAGGGCGCTCCGAGTCCGTACGCCTTCGCCAGCTTCGTCAGTGCGTTCGCGCCATTCCTGTTGCCGAAGTACCGAGGCGAAGTGCTGGCGCTACTTGAGCAGAAAGAGTCAGCGCCGGCGGGGCTCACGGACGCACTCATCGGTCTGCGTATAGAGTTGAGCCGGTTCGACCCCACGGGTGACTCGCGACAGCTCATGGCGGCCCTGCAGGGGCTGTCCGATCGTCATCCAAAAAACGAGGAAGTGCGCAACCTGCTGCATCCGCTGTACGACCAGTGGGGGAACACGAACAAGGCGATCGAGGTGCTGACCGAGTTGACGCGCCTCAAGCCCGACAATCGTGAGTATCGCTACAAATTGATTTTGTTGTGGCAGAAGCTCGATTACCCTGAAAACGTGGTCAGGATCGCTGGCGCGCAGACGGTGGCTGAGCTGGCGCCGCCGGTGGTGCGCAACTACTACATGGAGTCGGTCACCGGGGGGCCAGCCGTGCGTTTCCCGACCCTGAAGCGCGCGCACGATCAGATCAAGGCGTTGGCGACCGGTGGTGATCCGAAAGACGCGGCCAAGGGGTTGCGCACGCTACTGCAGACGCTGCCGCCCTCCGGCATGTCGATCAACGAGTTTGCCCAGACGCGCGACCAGGCCGACCCGTATCTGTACATCCGCGATTTTCTCATGCTCGACGGCGAGCCGCCGCCAAAGACCGCGGACGCGCCGGAAACGGCAGCCCCCGCAGCCCCGGTTGCGGCTCGGGGCATGGTCGCCTTGCGGACGTTCGCCCCGGCCGGCACGGCGTCCACGGCCAGCCCTGCGCTCAACACGTACAACCGCCTGATGAAGTCGCTTGAACTGACCACCGCAGAGGTGGCGCCACGGGCGGCCAGACTCACGGAAGTCGTGGGGCGATCCGCGTTTGGCATCGCCGAGCTCGAGGCGTTCCTCAGCAATCTGCGGGCTTCGGATATCGACGCACAGTACATCTTCATCAACATGCTGGTGGACGCCTATGTCAGCGGTGGTCATGCCGATGACGAACTGCGGCGGCGGTCAGCCGCAGCGGCGTCGGGGCAGATGGGCCAGAAGGACGCGACGATCTGGCTTGGTCTCGCGGCGAGTCAGTCGGGGGAGGGCGCGAAGATTCTGCTGAAGGATGCTGTGGCAAGCGGCCTGGTGGGTCGCACCCAGAGCGCGTTGTCACGGATGTTCCTGGCGCGCCTGTATGCAGCTGCGGGTCAGCCGGACAATGCGCTGAAGGCCTACGTGAGTGTCGCCACAGCGGTGCTCGCAGGCGCGGCCAGCAACGTGCAGCCGAACCTGATGCAGACCGATGCCTACGGCCGCGACAACGGACTGATGCTCTTTACCGGCTTCGGGTTGTTTGACGAGGCGCGATCCCGACTCGACGCCGCCGGCTTGGACGCGCTCGTCGCCGAGATGCTGGCGCTGAGCCGGCCACCGATTGGCCCCGTGGTGCAACAGATGTACGCACGCTTCGTGAATGTGCTTTACGTGCGCGCGGTAGGGGCGGGCCTGAGCCTGCCATCGCTGCAGAAGGAAGCCGCGGTCCTGCAGGTGACCTCAGCCTGGCCCAGGGCCGAGGTGCTCCAGGCGTCGTTCGTGCGTGCGCACCTGGGGTCGCTCGATGAAGCCCTGCGGCTGCTGCTGACAACCCTGAGCCGCGACTTTGAGACGCGCGACATGATGACGAGCGAGAAATCAAACGCCCAGTTTGCCTGGCGGCAGTACCAGGTCGCCCTGGGACTTGCCGGCGACGTGCAGTTACTGGGGCCTTTCGGCATCAGTGGGGCTGGTGTGGAGCAGCTCAAGCCCCTCTTTCCGATCAAGAGCGATGCGTGGCCGGGTGCCGGCGCCTGGGTCGCCGGCGTCGCGCGCGCGCTGCCGTTGTGGCTCGAGCAGGGGGCCGCCAACCCGGATGCGGGCATTCAAGCCTTGTCGCTCGTGGCCCTGCGCCTCCACCAGATGGGCGACCGCGACGGCGCACAGGCAGCCGCGCGCCACCTCGTGGCGGTTCTTCGCAGGAGCCCCGTCTCGTTGAAGGCGTCCACACTCGCGATGTCAGCGGCCGACCTCGTGGGCGCGCCTGTGGATCTGCCGGTCCTGCAGGACCTGGCGCGACAGGGGCGCCTGGATCTGAGCCGCGTGCAGATGGTGATCGCGCGAACAGCCGCGGCCGACGGCGCCGAGGCCGCCCTCCGGCTGGGCGAGGTCGCCGCCCAGTCCACGTCTAACGCAGACCTGCTCAAACAGCTCATCAGCATCGCTCAGGCCGCCAGCAACACCCAGGAGGTGCAGCGCTGGACCGCCCGCCAAGCCGACGCCGACGCCGCCCGCGCCCAACTCAAGAAGCCGCCCGCCAAGTAGGCTGACCCTCGGGCTTGAGGAACAGCCCGAGCTACGTGCCGGACGCAGCTCGGCGCTTGCGTACGTAGCTCGGCCTGGTCTTCAAGGCCGAGGCTCGCCGCAGATCTCGATAGATCACGGTGCCCCGCATGGTGTACCGTTGCCGCGTCTGTCCCACCATACAGCGAGGCTCAAGTCCCATGGCCGATCAACCCACGCGTCGTGACTTCGTGAAGACCGCCGCCATTGCAGGCGCCGGATTCACTATCGTGCCCCGCTCCGTGCTGGGCCGCGGATTCCAAGCGCCCAGTGACACCCTGAACATCGCGATCGTCGGCGTCGGAGGCATGGGCTCAAGTAACGCCGCCGCCGTCATGAGCCAGAACCTCGTCGCCATCTGTGATGTGGACGACGTCCTGCTGGAACGATCGCTCACCCGCTGGAAGGACCGGGTCTATCCACCGGCGCCCGCGGCTGGCGCAGGCGGTGGCCGCCAGGGGGGTGCCGGTGCCGCCCAGGCCCAGGCTGGCCCTCCTCGGCCGGTGTGGAAGGAGTTCGGCAAGTCGACGCTGCAGCTCGAAGCCGACGCTAGGTGGACGCCGAACGGCCCCGACGTCGACATGAAGAAGTTCGTGGACGAACAGATTCCTCGAGTCGCGAAGTACCGCGACTATCGCGACATGCTCGCCAGACAAACGGACATCGACGCCATCATCGTTGCGACCCCCGACCACATGCATGCGGTCATCGCGTCCAACGCCATGGACATGGGCAAACACGTGTACGTGCAGAAGCCGCTGTGCTGGTCGGTGCATGAAGCCCGGCACCTGGCGAAGAAGGCTCAGGAAAAGAAGGTGGTCACGCAGATGGGCAACCAGGGCCATTCGCAGGACGATGCGCGCCGAGGGCAGGACTATCTGGCGGCGGGCGCCATCGGCGACATCAGGGAAGTGCATGTGTGGACCAATCGTCCGCTGGCGTTCTGGCCCCAGGGCATTCCGCGCCCGGCAGCCATGACCGGCAACCCGCCGACCGGTTGGAACAACAGCGCGATCACCCGGCGATTGGCGGCGACGATGGCGTCCAGTGGCGTCGCCAAGCCGGACTCGCTGGCCTGGGATCTGTTCCTCGGTGTTGCGCCCGACGTGGAGTATCACCCGGTCTATCACCCGTTCAACTGGCGAGGTTGGGTGGACTGGGGCCAGGGCGCTCTGGGCGACATGGGCGCACACCTCATCGACCATCCGGTGTGGGGCTTGAACCTGGGGCTGCCGACGATCATCGAGACCACGTCCACGCCGTTTGAACGGCGGCCGACGGCAGGCCTGGTGAGTTATCCCAATGCCACCACCACGTATTACGAGTTCGCGGCTCGCAGCGGTAAGCCGGCCGTGAAGATGATTTGGTACGACGGTGGACTGACGCCGCCTAAGCCCGAAGAAATTGGCGAGGAACGGCTCAGTGGCGAAGGCGGCGTGCTCTACATCGGCAGCAAGGGCAAGATGCTGCAGGATACCTACGGCGCCAACCCGCGGTTGCTGCCGGCCGACAAGCACAACTCGTATGGCGCGCCGAAAGAGAAGATGACGCGGGTGCCGCATCAGGCGCACGAAATGAACTGGGTCAACGCCATCAAGGGCAAAGACACCATTTCGTCGCCCTTCTCCTCCGCCGCGCATCTGACAGAGATCATGCTGCTGGGTGTCGCGTCGCTGCGCGCCAATACGAAGCTCCACTATGACGCGGCCAACATGCGCGTCACCAACAACGACGCTGCGAATGAGTTCCTGACTCGCTCGTATAGGGCCGGATACTCGCTTTAGGAACTTGTTTTCGTTACGCGGCCTGGTTGGCAGGGCCGCGCCCCTTGGCGCGCTTGAGAACCAAGGCGCCCTCGAAGATAGAGGAGATGCTGAACATGACGAAGGTCTTCGCCGCAGCGGCGATAAGTATAGTGCTCGCGACTGCGGCGCAGACCGCGACGGCCCAGTCGGGCTGGGTCTCGCTGTTTGATGGCAAGAGCATCAGCCATTGGCGCGGCTTCAAGCAGACGACGGTAGCAGGCGGGTGGGAAGTGGTGGAGGGGACCATCACCTGGACAGGGAAAGGCCGTCCCACGAGCCGGCCTGTCTATTCCGACCTGGTCAGTCTCGAGCAGTACGGCAGCTTTGAATTCGAGTTCGAGTGGAAGGTGCCGCCTGGTGGCAACAGCGGCATCATGTTCCACGTGAGTGAGGACTTCGAGGCGACCTACCACACCGGGCCGGAGTTCCAGATTCTCGACGATGCGAAACACGCCGACGGTAAGAACCCGTTGACCTCGGCTGGCGCCAACTATGCCCTGCATGCGCCCAGCAAGGCGGCCGCGAACCCAGTGGGCGAGTGGAACCAGGGGCGATTACTGGTCAAGGGTGCCCATGTGGAGCACTGGCTTAATGGCGTCAAGGTCGTGGAGTACGAACTCTGGACGCCGGCGTGGACCGCGCTTGTGGCTGGCAGCAAGTTCCAGAAGTGGCCCGAGTACGGCAAGAAGACCAGTGGCCACCTGGTGCTTCAGGAGCACGGGGCACGCGTGCAGTATCGCAACCTGCGCGTGCGGAGGATTCAGTAACCATGAGCACACGTCAGCGCCTGTTCGTCATGATGGTGCTCGAGTTTTTCATCTGGGGCGCCTGGCTTCCGCTGATCTTTGGGTACCTGCCCAGCCTGGGCTTCAGCCCGCTCGAGCAGTCGCTCATTCTCAGCGCCTTCCCGGTGGCCTCCATCATCGGGATGTTCTTCAGCAACCAGTGGGCCGACCGATCGGAATCACCAGAACGGGTGCTGGCACTCTCGCATCTGATAGGCGGACTCGCGATCCTGGGCTGTGGATTCACCCGCTCGTTCCTGCCGTTTTTTGCCCTGATGTTCGTGCATTGCCTCCTCTACGTGCCGACGATCTCGATCACCAACTCGATCGCGTTCGCGAACATGAAGAACGCGGACAAGGAGTTCGGCATCGTACGCATGGGCGGCACCATCGGCTGGATCCTGGCCGCGTGGCCGTTCACCTTCATCTTCGTCAACTGGGCGGCCGTGGACGCCGCGCAGCCGATCGGCCTCGTGAACTGGCTCGGCACCGCGCTCGCGAACCCGCTCACCGGTGATGCCGCCAAAGCCGCCACCCGTTGGACATTCATCGTCGCCGGGCTCGCATCGCTCGCGCTTGCGGCATTCAGCCTGGTGTTACCGAAATCCGCGCCGCAGGCCAGACCGGCCGGGGAGCGCACGGCCTGGTCGGAAGCCTTCGGCCTGCTCAAGCATCCGTTCATCCTGGTGCTCTGGCTGGTGACGTTGGTGGACTCGTTCGTGCACAACGCCTACTTCAACTGGACCGGTGTGTTCCTGGGCACCGCGCGCGAGGCGGGCGGCGTGGGCATCGCGTCCAACTGGATCACGCCAGTGATGAGCATCGGCCAGGTGGCCGAGATTCTCACCATGCTCGTGTTGGGTGCAACGCTCGTCAAGCTCGGCTGGCGCACCACGATGGTGATTGGCATTCTGGGGCACGCGGCGAGGTTCGCGGTGTATGCGTTGTTCCCGGCCAGCGCCGGCATGATCATCGCGGTGCAGATCCTGCACGGCATCTGCTATGCGTTCTTTTTTGCCACGGTCTACATCTTCGTGGATGCCTACAGCCCGAAAAGCATCCGGGCGAGCGCGCAGGGGCTGTTCAACCTTCAGATTCTGGGCATCGGCGCGCTGCTGGCCAACTTCATCTGTCCGTGGCTGATGCAGAGCGTCTACACCAGCGGCGGCGTGACGGACTTCAAGGGTCTGTTCATGGTGCCGCTTGTGGCCGCGTCGGTCGCCGCGATCGCGCTGGCTCTGTTCTTCCGCCCACCCGCGCCTGGCCCCGCGGCCACGTAGGGCGGGTGTGCTGATCTCGGCCTTGAAGAACAGGCCGAGCTACGTGCGGGAAGATATGGACCGGCGACGTAGTTCGGGCGAGTGGCCGGCAACATAGCTTGGGTGGCGGCAACGTAGCTCGGGCTGGTTCTCAAGCCCGAGGGGGCCTCCGAAGGAGAAACGCCTGATGAGAGTGTTGTGCACCTGTCTGCTCGTCGTCCTCGGCGCCGTCACGTCGGCCACGCCGGCGCAGACGCCGCGCGGCGGCCGTCCGAACATCATCTACATCATGACCGACGACCATGCGGCGCATGCCATTAGCGCCTACGGGTCCAAGGTGAACACGACGCCGCACCTGGACCGGCTGGCGCGTGAGGGCGCGTTGCTGACCTCGGTGTTCGCCACGAATTCGATCTGCACGCCAAGCCGGGCGGCCATCCTGACCGGGCAGTACGCGCATATCAACGGCGTCACCATGTTCAACCGGTTCGACAGTTCGCGCATGACCGTGGCGCGACTGCTCCAGCAGAGCGGGTACTACACCGGCATGATCGGGAAGTGGCATCTGGGCAGCGACCCGGTGGGGTTCGATCGCTGGGAGATTCTGCCCGGCCAGGGGGCGTATCGCGACCCATTGTTCTACACGGCCACCGACGAGAAGGTCTACACGGGCGAGTACGCGACTGATGTCATCACCGACCGTGCGCTGGATTTTTTGCAGAACCGGGCGCGTGACAAGCCGTTTTTCCTGATGATGCATCACAAGGCGCCGCATCGCCCGTGGCAGCCCAACGACGAACATGGGGCGCACTTCGCGTCGCAGCGAATTCCCGAACCGGTCACGCTCTGGGATTCGTACGCCACCCGCACGGACGCACTGTATGAAAACCAGCAACGTATCGCCGCAGACCTTACGAATCGAGACCTGAAGCTCACACCGCCAGCGAGTCTGATGGGACCGGAACTCTCGCGATGGCTGGGCACCAAGCCAGAGTTGGTGACGCTCGTGCGGGACGGCAAGGACGTGACGCTGACGGGCGAGGAACTCACACGCTGGAAGTACCAGCGCTACATGCAGGACTACCTGGCCACGGTGCAGTCTGTGGACGATAGTGTCGGACGTGTCCTTGCGTACCTCGACAAGGCCGGTCTCGCCCGAAACACGATGGTGGTTTACACGAGTGACCAGGGCTTTTTTCTGGGTGACCACGGCATGTTCGACAAGCGATTCATGTACGAAGAGTCCATTCGCATGCCGTTCCTGGTGCGATGGCCGGCAGGCATCAAGCCGGGCACGCGGAGTGACGCCCTCGGCCTCAACGTGGATTTTGCTCCGACCTTCCTTGAGGTGGCCGGCCTCCCGGCGTCTGCGGAGATGCAGGGCCGCAGCCTGGCCCCCGTGCTGCGCGGCCGCACACCCGCCGATTGGCGCAGCTCGATGTACTACCGCTACTACCATGACCCCGGCGACCACAACACGCGAGCGCACTACGGCGTGCGCACGCGCACGCACAAACTCATCACCTTCTGGAAGAAGGACCAGTGGGAGCTGTTTGACCTGGTCAATGATCCCTACGAACTCCACAATCTGTACGGTCAGCCCGGCCAGGAGGCGCTGACGGCCACGTTGAAGGCCGAGCTTGTGCGACTGAAACGCGAGCTGCGAGATGACGATCAGTTGGCAGATGTGCAGTTGCCCAGTGGTGTGGACGGGGCGGTGGCCCGGCTCAGGGGGAAATAGGCCTGGCGCCCGGCTCTCACGGCCGCGTCCGTGAGCAGGCTAATCCTGGTCGTCTGTGCCGAGTTCGATGCCGTCGAGCACCAGGTGATCGAGGCCCGCGATTGCCTCAAAGTCGTGATCGAACGTGAGGAGGCAGGCGCCCTGGTCGAGCGTACAGGCCGCAATCCACATGTCGTTGGCCGGGATGGGGGTGCCGGCGCGCCGGAGTCCCGCGAACACGCGGCCGTAGTGTCGGGCGACGGTCTCCGTGACCGGGATGACCTGGACAAACGGTTCGGCGAGGAAATCGCTGAGGGCCACTCGATTCTCGCGGGTCCGGGAACCGAGCTCGAATGCGCCGTGAAGTTCGCCCAGCACCGGCGCCGGCACCAGCACGGACTCGGCGTCCGCGATCAGATCACGAACGCGGGTGTCTCCCGAGCGGAGCTTCGACCAGGCGGAGGTATCAAGTGCGAGGCGGGGGATCCGCTCGCTACTGCCACTGCTGTTCATCGATCACCCGCTGCGCTTTGAGCTCCGTGCCGAATTCGGCAAGTTCCGCCGCCGACCAGGTCATGTAGCGGGAGAGCCGCTGCTTCCGGGCCTCGATCCCCACCGCCCGTTCCAGTATCTGCAGCGCCGTGGTGTTGACGCTCTGTTTACGGCTCTGGCCCAGCTTCGTCAGTCGCCGGTTGAGGTCGTCCGACACGCCGCGGATAGTTATCTGTGACGCCATGAGTGCAGGCATGATAGCACAAACGTGCAGGCATGGAGTCTTCGAGCGCGCCACTCGGGCTTGAGGAACTGCCCGAGCTACGTGCCGCCCCGAGCTATCTACCGCACTACGCCCAGTACGCTTCGCCCTTGGGCTGCGAGATGACGATGGGGCGCAGGAAGTCGATGGCTTTGCGCAGCCCCTCGGCCGGTGACATGAGGCTGTCTTCGTGCTCGATGCTGATGACGTGGTCGTAGCCGACGAGCCGCAGGTTCGAAATGATGTCTTTCCAGACGCGCGGGTCGTGCCCGTAGCCAACCGTGCGGAAGATCCAGGAACGGTCCAGTTCCTTCGTGTAGGGCTTGGCGTCCAGCACACCGTTGAGCGCGGTGTTGGCCGCGTCGATCCGACAGTCTTTGGCGTGGACGTGGAAGATACGGTCGCCAAGCGCCCGGATCGCCAACACGGGGTCGGCCTGCTGCCAGAACAGATGACTCGGGTCGAAGTTGCAACCGATCACCTTCGGAGCAATCGCCGACAACCGCAGCATCGTCTCGGCGTTGTACGCCACGAAGTTCGGATGCATCTCGACAGCGACGCGGACGCCTGCCGACTTGCATTTCTTGGCCGTCGCCGTCCAGTACGGCACCACGCGCTCGGTCCACTGCCATTCGAGCGCGGCCGCAAACTCGGGCGGCCACGGCGACACAATCCACGACGGCTGCTGGGCTTTGCGATCGCTGCCGGGGCAGCCGCTGAACGTGATGACCGTCTGCACCTCGAGCTTGGCAGCGAGTTGCACCGTCCGCTGAAACACCTCGTCGTGCGCCTTGGCGATGCGGCGATCGGGGTGCAGGGGATTGCCATGGCAGCTCAGGGCGCTGATCGTCAGACCCCGCGCGCGGATGGCGTCCCGGAACGCCCGCAACTTGCGGTCGCTCGACAGCAAATCGGCTGGATTGCAGTGCGCGTTACCCGGATATGCACCCGTACCCAGCTCCACGGCATCCAGACCGAGTTCGACGACCGCATCGAGCATGGGCTCAAGCGGCCGGTCGGACAGTAGCACCCCAAATACTCCTAGCTTCACGTTTCACCTCAGTCCCTTGTAGGGCGCGCTGGTTCTCAAGTTCCTCACCTGACCACTTCCCAGCGCCGCGATTTCGCCGCGCGTTCCATCGCCGTGAGGATGCGCTGGTTTTCCACTCCATCCGAGAAGTTCGGCGACGGTGTCTTTCCATCCGCGATCGCCTCGAGCAGGTCGTACACCGTGTGCACAAACGTGTGCTCGTAGCCGATGACGTGCCCGGGCGGCCACCAATGTCCGATGAACGGGTGTGACTGTTCCGTGACCATGATGGTGCGGAAGCCGCGGAGGTGGGGCGGGTCGTTGTCGAAATACACCTCAAGTTCGTTCATCCGCTCGAGGTTGAACACCACGCTTCCAAGCCGGCCGTTGATCTCAAACCGGTTGTAGTTCTTACGGCCGTTGGCCATGCGCGTGGCCTCAATGGTGCCCGTCGCGCCATTGGCGAAATGCACCAGCGCCATAGCGGCGTCATCCACCGTGACGTCGGCGCGCGTGCGTGGCTTGCCCGCGACGGGGCGCGTCTTCACGAACGTCGTCAGGTCCGCTGAGACCTCGGTGATTTCGCCGACGAGGAACCGCGCCAGGTCGATCGAGTGCGAGGCGATGTCGCCGAGCGCGCCCGACCCGGCCTTGTTGCGATCGAGCCGCCAGTTGAACGGCGCGGCCGGGTCCGACATCCAGTCCTGCAAGTACGTGCCCCTGTAGTGGCGGATTTCGCCGATCGCACCCTCACTGATGAGCTGCCGCGCCAGCATCACCGCCGGTGCCCGACGGTAGTTGTGGCAGATCATGTGCGCCACACCGGCCTTTTCGACCGCGGCCAGCATGCGCTCGGCATCTTTGAGCGAGTTGGCAAGCGGTTTTTCGCAGAACACGTGTTTACCCGCGCGGGCAGCCGCGATGGCGATTTCGGCGTGACTATCGCCGGGCGTGCACACATCGACGAGGTCGATGTCTTTCCGCCGCACGACTTCGCGCCAATCAGTGGCGCCTTCTTCCCATCCAAGCGTCTGGCGCGCGCGCTCAACTTCGGTGGCCGTCCGGCCGCAGATGACTTTCATCCGGGCAGGCCGTCGCGGCGAGAAAAACGCCGACGTCTGGCGGTAGGCGTTGCTGTGGGCCCGCCCCATGAACGCGTAGCCGATGAGCGCAACGTTGATTGGAGCCATAAAGTCCTCGTCGACCGTTACTTTTCCGGAGGCAGAGTCTTGTCGAACGAGCGCACGTGCGCCGCCAGCGCCTTGATCTCGTCGACTTTGAGTTTGCCCTTGAACGACATCATCGGTGTTCCGGTCACGCCCTCCGTGATGATCTTCACCATGTCGGCCGACTTCGTGCCGTGTTTCCACTGGCGTCCGATGAATGCCATCGCTGGAATGGCGGCCTTGCCCATGGGGCCGTGGCACATCACGCAATGCACGCGATACAGAGTCGCCGCGTTAGGTGCCTGGGGAACTGGGGAACTGGCGGAACTGGCGGAACTGGCGGAAATGACCGCAATGGCCAGGATGGCCGGAATGAGAATGACCTGGCGCATGGCCTATTTTCTCACGCGGGGGCGCGCGATCAACGCTCCCGCGTAACACAGGGCCACCAGGCCGATCAGTGCGCCGTAGCCGGTGATGAGCGCCAGATACTCTGCCACCCCGCCGGCCATGGCGCCAAGCAGGTTGGTGCCGTAGTCGCGCGGGAGTGACGAGGAGCGCTTGATGGCGGAGCCGAAGAGCAGACCCGCGCAGAAGATGGGACTGAAGCCGAGAACAACGTAGGTCAGGGACTCGGCCGCGAGGCTGTCAAACGCGAGCCGGCCCACCGGCACCATGTAGCTGAGGCCGAGCAAGCCGAGGAGCACCGTGCCCACCACCCAGGGCTGCCGAACTTCCCACCGCGACACCACGAAGTTGGCCGCCAGCGCCATCACGAGTACCGACACAATCGCCAGTGAAGCCACCACCCAGGTGGATCCCCACAAGAGAGCGAACTGCGTGATGGACTTCGTTTCAAGCAGCATGAACCCAGCGCCCAGCAGGAAAAACTCCCACGACCATCGCCCCGACGCCTTCCGGACGACTGGCGCAACAACCAGAACCGACGCGCCGAGAATCAGCAGGAGCGTGTAGATGTAGTGCCGTGGGACATGGCGATCGCGTAGATAGAGAAAAGGCCAGTCATCGGAGGCCGGCTCGATGTTTCTGTCGCGCTGATGCAGGCGCGCGGGACTCGGCGCGTGCGACTGTCCAAACGCCGTCACGCGCTCCGGAATCGCAGGTGACGCCGGCATCTGCGCCACGCGCGGTCCGGCCAGCATGACGCCCAGGAACGACCGCGCCTCGTGCACGTGCACATAAGGTTCAGCACCGAAGGCCACCGCCGCGCTGTTGGCCAGGCGATCGACCAGCCACGGTTCGCGGAAGTAGTTGTAGACGGCCAGCACGCCGTTGTCGGTCAGGCGGTCGCGCACGTCGGCAAACGCCTCCTGCGTGAACATGTAGCTCTCGAGCCGCACACCGGAGAAGCCCGACTGCAGCGTCAGCGAGTCTATGAGCGCAAACACCACCATGTCGTATTTCTTCGTCGTCGTTCTCAGGTAGTGCCGCGCGTCGTCATTGATCACCGTCACGCGCGGGTCAGAGAAGGGCTGGTCGGGATGCAGTTCGCGCCCGAGCCGGATGATGGTGGGATCGATTTCGACAGCGTCGACGTGTTTCGCCCCATGGCGCAGGGCCGCCGACACGTCGCTGCCCGAGCCGGCGCCCAGCACGAGCACATTTTCGAATGTGTCACCAAAGACGGAGTAGGGCCACTGGTAGAAGTATTCCTTCTGCTCGAGGGGCGCCATGGACTGGTGGAAGATGTTGTTGACCTCCACCACCGTGTCTTCGCCCTGCTGGCGCACGACGATCTTGTAGTACGGCGACCACAACGTGTTGGTGGAGATCATGTGCACCAGCACCACCGTGGCGGCGACGAGAGTGACGCCGACCGGGCCCAGCACGCGGCTTCTGCCGGATGGCGCGCCTGGTTCCGCGGACAACAGCAGCGGCGTGGCCACCACCGCCCCGATGCCGAACCACACCGACGGTGGCAGTTCGAACCACGACATCACGCCCAGCATCAACACACCGGCCAGGCTGCCCGCCACGTTCCACGTGTAAGCCGGCAGTGCTGGCAGCGTGCTCATCTCGCGACCCATCCTCTGCGCCAGCGCCGTGAAGAGCGCCACCACCACGAAGAAGATGGCCGGCAGCAGGAGCACGCTTTCGATCTGGAGAATGTCCTCGTTGGTCCCGCTCGTGAAATAGATGGCGCCCGTCGCCACCACATTCACTTCCAGCCGGAACGTCGCCGCGCCGGCGACGATGGCGAGCAGGATGAAGGGGAACCACGCGAAGAGTCGCGCGCGTGCATCCGCCAGCAGGCAGCCAAGGCCGATACCGAGGAAACTCGCCAGCAGGATGAAGTTCGAGAAGAACGAGAGCAACCGGATGTTCGCCGGGAGCCAGCGAATCAGCGCGATTTCCAGAAAAAGGACGAGGAACGAGACCGAGAAGATCTTGAGGGCAGCCATCACGTGTTACTCGCCCGCCGACAGGAGGCCGAGCTTCCTCAGTACGTCGTCTGGACAGCCGGTCCACGTGGGGACAAACGTGTTGCCCATGTACTGAAGGTCTTCGATGCCCATCTGGCTCGACCAGAAACCGCTGGCGGTGAGGTCACGGAAACTGTTGAAAAACGGCACACCATGAGACGTTGCCGCATTCACGCGCTGGGGCCACGCGATGTCATCAAGCACACCGCGCCGCTGCGCGTCGGAACATCGCACAAAATCCAGGTCGAACCGGCGATGGCATTCGAGATCGAGCCAGGCGAGTCCGCCGCGCATGGCGTTCTGGCGGTTGAGCTGTTCGTTGAGGATGAAGTCCATAAACTGCGGCACGCCGGCATCGGTCGCGCTTCCAGACTTGGCGTCTTTCGGGATGATGAGGTCGACAAGGATCTTGACGGTCTCGTATTCGTGCGCGGTGAAAAATACCGGCTTGAAGGGCGCCTGTGCGGTGCGTGTCAACAGGCTGGCGTGAACCACTTCTTCGCCGGTCCAGGAAAACGCCGCGGCCATCGGCGCCGCTGCCGCCAATTTGAGCAATGCCCGTCGATTCATCGTCGCCATTACAGTGCGCCCCGTTTCCGTTCTGCCGCGATGAAGTCGCTGGTGCGCCATGAGAGCGCGAGGATGGTCCATGTGGGGTTCTTGTCCGCCTGCGACACAAACGGCCCGCCGTCGGCCACAAACAGGTTCTTCACGTCGTGGGCCTGGCAGTTCTTGTTGACCACCGACGTTTTGGGGTCGTTGCCCATGCGGGTCACGCCCAGTTCGTGGATGATGCTGCCCCCGGTCGAGATGCCGTAGCCGCGCTCGCGAGAGGGCATAGCCGACAACGGGGTTGCGCCCATTTCCGCGATGATCGAGCGGAACGTCTCCTGCATGTGTTTGACCTGGTTGTGTTCGTGGTCGGTCCAGTTCCAGTGGAACCTCAGCACCGGGATGCCCCACTTGTCCACGGTGGTCGGGTCAATCTCGCAGTAGCTCTTGTCGTTCGGGATCATCTCGCCGCGGCCCGCGAAGCTCACCGTGGCGCCGTAGAACTTGCGGTAGTCGGCCTTGAGCCTGGCGCCGTATCCGCCGATCTCACGCCCGTTGTCGAAGCCACTGAAGCGCTGAATGCCGCCGCCAAAACCCGACCCCGGCATGCCGAGGCCGCCGCCGATTTCGATGTGATAGCCGCGCGGGAAGTCGAGCTTGCTGTTATCGAGCACCCACGGCATGTACAGGTGTGCGCCGCCCACGCCATCTTCATTGTGGGGAATCTGGTCCATCAGCTTGGGCACGAAGGCACTGAGACTGCCGCCGGTGCTGTCGGTGATGTACTTGCCGACCACGCCGCTCGAGTTGCCCACGCCCTGCGGGAACTGCGACGACTTCGAGTTCAACATGATGCGGGCGGTTTCGCACGCGCTGGCGGCCAGCACCACAATGCGCGCCTGCACGTGATTCTCGCGACCGGTCGTCTTGTCGATGTAGGCCACGCCCGTGGCCAGACCCGCACTGTTGACGGTGACCTCGCGCGCCATCGCATCCGTGATGATCGTCAGCCGGCCGGTGGCCATGGCCGGTGGGAGCAGGACTGATGGAGAAGAAAAGTTCGAGTGCATCGCGCAGCCGCGGAAACACTGGCCGCAGTAGTGGCAGGCCGAGCGGCCGTTAAGCGGCTGCGTGAGAATCGACAGGCGATTCGGGATGCACGTGATGTTCAGGCGGTCTGAGGCGCGCTTGATGAGCTGTTCGTAGCACCGCGGCTTGGGCGGCGGCTGGAAGATGCCGTCCGGCTCATTCGGGATCCCTTCCACCGAGCCAAACAGTCCGACGAACCTGTCCACCTGGTCGTAATACGGTTTCACGTCGTCGTACGTGATGGGCCAGTCGTCGCCCAGGCCGTCCAGACTCTTGCGGCGGAAGTCGTTGGGACCGAAACGCAGCGAAATGCGGCCCCAGTGATTGGTGCGGCCTCCCAGCATGCGGGTGCGGAACCACTGGAAACTATTGCCGGGCGCCGTCGTGTAGGGTTCGCCGTCGATGGCGAAGCCCCCGATCCATGCGCCAAATTCTCCCCACGGCCGTTCGGGTGTTCCGCCGCCGCGCCGTGGCGAGTCATACGGCCACGCAAACATCTGGCTGTCTTTGACCGGGTCCCAGTTCACGCCGGCTTCCAGCATCACGACTCTTGCGCCCGATTCGGTGAGAACCTTGGCGGCCATTCCGCCTCCGGCTCCCGACCCGACAATACAGACGTCGTACGTCTCGCGGCTTCGAATGATCTGCACGCCGAAATTGTAGCGTAGGACACGGCCCTGAAACCCACCACACGGGACCTGCCGTGCTCGCACCACTTTCGCGCGCGCGGTGTCTCAGTAGTTAGGGAAGCTTCTCCAAATTGTTACCAAGCCGCGTGAGCGGCCTTGCGAGAGCGTGCGGTGTCTCGCGCAAAGGGAGAGTGCCATGCCCCGAACGTTGTTTGAACAAGAAGTGGTCACGCAGACGCCGCGCCGGGCGCCGTGGTGGATGAAGGCCGGGTCGCTGGTTGTCCACGTCGTTGTTGTCCTCGTGTTTTTGGTACTGCCAATCACCGCGGCGCTCGACTTGCCTGGAATCCAGACCAGGCTGCCCACGGTCATGCTGGCTGCAGTGACCTCGCCGCCACCACCGGTGAGTCCATCCCTTGCCGCCACCGCGGCCACCCCGACGACGGCGCCGAGCGTGCCCCTCGCGCCGCCAGACGGGATCACGCCCGAAGTGGCTCCGCCCGCGCCGGCGGCACTCGGGGTCCCCGG
>SXGS01616097.1_pt1 | contig 26197 bp, 21 predicted proteins | sample 3174681 | NCBI WGS metagenome assembly SXGS01 (sample SAMN11356861, study PRJNA531348) | freshwater metagenome | isolation source: freshwater sample F1-80 | place: China: Fuxian Lake, Yuxi | collected 2017-12-25 | reverse complement strand
TGGGGCTACGCATAGACCGCGCTCCGGTATCGCTGCGACCACGCCCGCCGACTCTATTCCACCTTCGCCGTTCTCCTCAACGAACGTCCACCGCGCACGCAAGTCTCCGCCGGCCGGCCGCGAAGGCACCAGCAAGGTTCTCACGAAACGGGCGGGCGTCGGCACGACCGGGCGATAGACGCCGATCGTCGATGGATCGGCGACGAACATCGGCTGTTCAGGACCGGCGAGGAGCGGATCGCCGGACTTGATGAATCCGCGCTCCGAGCGACGAAGGAACACGACACGCGACGATTCACGCGCGGCAATGTCGGCGAACAACGATGCGTCCGCACCTGACCACCGCTCGACCGGAAGGGGCCTCCGGTCGAAGAAGCGGCTGAACGCCCACGGATAGCCGACGCCCACCAACGGCACACCGGCCGCGGGAACTCCGTCGTCCGGATCGATCACGACGATCCTCGTACCGGCAGGCTCGGACTCCGCATGCGACCTCACGGAGGCGAGGCGGTCGGCGATGTCGCGTGCCGAAGCGCGTTCGACGCGCGCCACGTGAATCGTCATATCCGCGGCGACGATCACCGCCGGTAAGGTCGCGAGGAGCATGATCCCCGGGCGCCGAAACGCCGCCAGCGCGACGCCTAAGATCGACGACGCTCCGACGGCGCCCTGATAGGCGCTGCGGGAGAACGTGTAGCTCCCGTCGTCGGCGAAGACCATCCAAGCGGCGGGGGCCAAAGCACCGACCGCCGCCGCACATGCGAATAGTAAGACGCCGATCCGGCGGCCGACGAAGAGCAATCCGCAGAGAGCCGGCGCCATCGCGACGGCGGCGATCCACCGAAGGTGCGACACGGCCGCGGTCGCATCCCCGCCGCCTACGAGCTCGGCAAGCCGCAGGAGAAAGGGTCGTACATCCGTGAACGCCGGGGCGCGATTCACCGGAGCGATCATCTGCCCGAGCATGGCAGGCAAAGCGGCGAACGCCTCGACCCTGAAAGGCCGCTCGATCGGGTAGCGCGGAAGCCAATGCCCGAGCATCGCGAAACGCCAAAGCATGAAAAAGCCGAACACTGCTCCGGCCGCGACCGAGGCGACCACGAATCGGCCCCGCGTCGGTCTGCCGAGCAACACGAACGCCGCCATGACGAACGGGACAAGTACGACGCCGGACTCTTTGAAGCCGATCAACGCGCCGACGCAGGCCGCACCTGCCAGTAGCGAAAGATCCCCGCGAAGATCGAGTCGTCGCGCGCCGTAGATCAACAGCAGCAATCCGAGCAATGCGGACGTCGTGGCCAATAGATCGCCCGCGGCCGCGATCCAAGAGAACGCTTGATGCGCCATGGGCGCGAATCCGAACCAGCCCGCACCGATCGCGGCGGCGACTACGGGCAGCGAAAGCCGTAGCACGCGATAGAGCAGCCAAGCCGCAAGGCCGTGAATGCAGAGCGTTGCGAGTCGAAAGACGATACGGTCCGCTCGGCCGCCGCCGAGGCGATTTAGCGCGGCCCAAAACGCCGACGTCATCGGGCGAAAGAGATAATTAGATTCGGCCGCCGCGGCCGCGGACTCCGGCGGCAGCGCAGCGCGCTCTGCGGCGGCGGGCGGTAGCTCGAAATCGACGGTCGGGGGCGTCGGCTTCACTCCGCACATGAACGCCGCTGCGGGCAGCACCGTGTAATCGTCGCCTGCGAACTCGAGCCCGAGCGTCCAAAGATGCGGAAGCACCGCGGCAAGAAAGACCGCCAGCCCGACTGGCCGCCGACGAAGATCGCCGGTCTGTTCGAAAGCCGCATTATCCATCGCCGACCATCGTACGGCGCCGGAAGGGCGGCTTCCCTTCGATCATTGGAACGTCAAGGAAAGAACGTTCGAAACGGAGTACGGATCCGATCCGACCGATGCAAAGACCGCTTGAAGATGAAGCGTAGAACCGGAGAGCCCCGGCGGGACGATCGTGCCTCCGGCCCAAAGACCTCCCGAGGGAACGGTCAACAAGTCCGGCGGCACGACGAAGACGAAGGTCGGTCCGTAAGGGTCGATCGAAATCGCGCCGACGTACGGAACGAACGTCGGCGCATAAACGACGTCGGCGCAGAGAATGAAGCCCTCCCCCGCCCCCCCGCGGACTTGCACGGCGAGCTGCTGTCCGGTCGCCGTGGAACCTACGGAGGTCAAGGGCGGCGACGGAGGCGACGCATCGATGCGAAGGTGATCGATATTCCATCCGCCGAAGTTGATGCCGGCGTCGGACGCGAGCTCGAAGCGGACGCGCACGGACGGCTGACCGTCCGCGGCCGTCAGGCGTACGACATGCCGCGCCCAAGCGAAATCGAGATGGTGGTCGTCACCGGTGATCGAGGCGACGTTGTTCCAAACGGGAACGAACGCGCCGTTGTTGACCGAAACAAGAATGCGGGCCTGATCGAAGGCGCCGTCCTCGACCGAAAGCCAGCGCCGATAGTCGAGCGCGACGAACGCGCGTCCGGTGCAATCGATCGCCGGCGACGTCAGATGCTCGACGACGTTCGGCGCGTAGATCCCGTCGAACGTCGCATTGGGCGCCAGGTCCGTGCCCGCGACGAATCCGCCGGAGAAGGCGGCGGGCGGATCGAAAGCGAACGCAGCGGCGCCGGGCGCTCCGAACTGCCAGTCGTTCGTTCCGCTCGTCGCGGCGGAGGACCAGTTGCCGACGGCGCCGTCGAATCCTTCTTCGAAGACGACGACCGGTCGGTACGTACGGAAAGTGAAGACGCCGTCCGGCGCGGCGCTCGGCCAATACACCGCCGTACCGAGGGCGTCGACGAACCGGAAGTAATACGAGACGATCGCGGGCGTCGGCGGCCTCGGCAGAGTCGCCGTCCACTCAGGCCCCGACGACGTCATCGCAAGCGCGGTGAAGGCGCTTCCGTTCACCGCATAGAAACAGGTGGCTCCGACGATCGTGCTGCCGGAGATCGAAACCGCCTCGGCGCGGAAATGAATCGGCTGCCATTGATCTGCGGTGTCGCCGAGCGTCGCGTGCTCGATGCGGATCGGAGGGATCGGAAACGGGACTCCGTGCGCCGTCGTGAATGCGTCGTAGTAATCCGCGAGGTGCGGCGTGCCGTCGCTCAGGTCCGCATCGTCGTCGTCGAGGAGAAGCAGTTCGAGGCACGATTCGGTCTCGGTTTCCGGCGTGCCGTGGAAGTGCGCGTACAACGCCGCGTCGACCGCCGCACGACCGTTCGCTCCGCCGGACGCGAAGCGGTTCTGCCGCGCCTTCCACCAAGCGCCTCCCGTGACTTTGCCGCGCGCATGGATCCCGACGCCGCACTGGAAGGGCCAACGGCAAGTGTTGTCGAGATCGCGAACGAAGGTGCCGGGACCGAGCAATCCCTTCCCGACCTGGGAGACATTCTCGCTCGTCGCCGCCTGCAGGTCCGAGAAGCCCTCGCCGAGGTGCCCCGGAACGATGCGACCATGCGCCGCGTAGATCGTCGCAGTCACATGATGACCGTACTCATGCTGGACGACGGTCGAAGAGAAAGCCGTGTCCGAGCAGGCGCCGCTTGCGGCCGAGAAGTTGATGGACACGCCGTCATAAAAGGCGTCGCAGGCCCCGACGAGCCCGACGTTCACCGGCAACGCCGTATTGAACAACGTCTCCGTCGGATTGTTTTGAAGTACGCGGTTCCGGGCCCGCACGCCGAAGTAGAAGGCGTCACGTTCGCTCTGCGTCGAAACGGAATCGTCCCAAAGAACGTTCAACGCACCCGTGGCGACGAAAGCGGAGTAGTAAGCCTGCGTCCCTCCGACCGCTTGGTTGAAGGTCGTGATCCATGGTCCGTCGAGCGAGGATTGCACGGAGACCGGCGACGCGCCGCCGAACGAAAATCCTCCCGTCGCATCCGTCACGTACGTCGCGCCCGCCGCTTGAAACGCGCAGTCGGGCAACGCCGTCGCGACCGCGGTCTGCCAGGGTTCGAGACCCTCATGAACGACCGACGTAACCGCCGCGACGAAGCCCCTAGGACGCGAGACGACGTGCGGAAGATGGGGCGATGACGCACGCTCGCCGCAGGCGGCCGCATGCCGGATGTCATTCCAAAATTCACGGACGGCGCCGTCGCGGGCGTCCACGTAGATCTCCCATTCTGCGCGCGGCCGGTCGGCGGAGAGACGGAGGCGATACACGAGATATGCGGGCGAGTTCGGTCGCTCGAGCGGCGCGTGCCGCACGAGTTCGGCCAGAGCAAGGCGCGGCGCGGATCCGTCGGCCAAGAGGCCGCGCGCCCGCAAGTGCGCGACCGCAAGCATCCGGGCGTCCGCTTCTGCAAGCAGCGCGAATTCGCCCGAGGTGTCTGCGCGTGGAAACCTTCCGCCCCACAAGACCAGTCTGCCTTCCGTATCGATTCTAAGCGTGAGTCCGGCGTTCGTCGCGCGAACGCCGCGATGGGCCTGCCGGAACGAGACGTACCAAAGGCGGCCGCCGCGGCCGATGTAGCCGATCTCCGGGACGTCGCCGGGCAAGCTCCATCGTGCATGCAACTCCGCCGCGAAGATCCGCGCTGCGGCGGCGATCTCGTGTTCTGCGGCGCCGCTCCGCGCAACCGGAATCCCCGGCCCGAAGGACCGCCACGGCATACCGCTCCGCGGATCGAAGAGGACACGCCATCCGGGATGATCTGCGACGAACCGACGAGCCGCCGGCGACGCACTTGTGCGGCGATTTTGATCACCGTCGTCGACCACGAAGGCGAGCGGCGACGGCGCTTCAGGGCCGACGGAGTCGCCCCATCGCTCGAGACCTCCGGCCGGGGCCGGGAACGCCGGCGATGCCGCCGGATCCTGAGCGCAGACGACGCTGATCGCCGTCGAGAGCAAGATCATGATTCGCGCTTCGCCGCGCACCGTCGCCTCCCCCTTCTCGCGCGTCTGGTCGGCCGCGGTATCTCCGCCGGACCGTCGATCCGCGACGCGCCGCACTCGCCGTCGTCGCTTTTCGGAAGCACGGCGGTGATTGCTGAACGGCCATCTACGCGCAGGTTTGCTGAAGCGCCGACCATTGTCGCGCCGAGCCGCACGAGGCACATTCAGGGTGATGATCCGCGCCTTTTCAACTCTGCTTTTTTTCCGCTCGGCGCTCGTCGTTTCTTTCGCCGTGTGCGGCGCCGGGTGCGGTTCGACTCAAGCGGTCGATCTTGTCGCCGCCTGCCCGACGTCGACCACCGCTTTCGCACCGCCGGCGCTCGGCGCTGCCATGGTGCGTTTGCGGCTCGACGCGCGACCGCTCATCGAGCACGGTCGGGAGTCGTATCTCGGAGAAAGCCATGTCGCAGAGCAGCAATTCAGAGTGCCCGTCGCGGAATCGCTGTTGACGATCCTCTTGCGCGACATGTCCTCTGCGACGTTGTTCCAACCTGTCTCACGACGCGCGGCGGATCAGCCGTTCCGGGTCGACTTCGACATTCTGCATGCTTCGGCGACCTACACGTCGGGGCTTTCCAGCGTGGTGCCGGTGCTGCCGTCTTCGCTCGAAGCGAACCTCGAGCTGCGGTTCGTTTTCACGGATGCCGACGGTCGCGTTTTCTTGAACGAGTCCTTCAGCGAGAAGCGCGAGGGCTCGGTGTCCGCGTTCGGCGGTACGAAACAGGCGGCGGCGGGCTTGCTAGGCCTTGCCGCGCGCGACGTCGTGGATCGCGCCATTCGGCGGATGCACGAGTCTTACTTCGAATTCTGGCGGAAGTACCCGGCCGAGTCGCGACCGGAGCGCGCCCGCTGACGAAGGGCCGACGAAACGACGGTGCGGCAGCAGGTCAATTCATCGGGTCGTGATCGTCGTCCGGCGCTTCCGGGTCGTGATCGAGCTCGAGATCCCAGTACTTCTCGCTGACGAACTGCGTCCACGAAGCTCTGCGCTGGGTGACGCCCACGGCGATGTACGGCGTCCACTTCGGGCGGTCCGGCGACTTGCACAACGACATCGCCGCCTCGCGGAGAGTTCGACTGCCCTTGCGCACGTTGCAGGGAATGCATGAGAGCACGCAGTTCTCCCATGTCGTGCGCCCCCCGCGGCTGCGAGGGATGACGTGGTCGATACTCAAATCCGCCGTGGACTTAGACTTACCGCAGTACTGGCATCGATAGCCGTCGCGCCGATAGAGATTGCGTCGCGAGAAAGGCACCGTCCGTTGAGGGAGATCGTCGTTCCCCGTCAACACGATGATTTCGGGGACCTTGATCTGCAAGGCGACGGTCCTGATGCACGGCTCCCCCGAACCGACGCGAAGATCCGCCCACGAGCGGAAATCGTGCGTCTCGCAAGTGTCCGGCTGGATGACGCGGGCCGCCCCACGACAAACAAGCGTCATCGCTTGGCGTACGGTCGTCGTTGTCACCGCGATCCAAGAGCGGTTCAGGACCAGGGTGGCGTCGTTAAGCATGAAGGGGCACCGGCGGCATTCTATACGACGGATGCCGCCGGAGAGCGTACCGCCGCGCCAAGAACCTTTTGACGGACCGTGAAGATCGTCGTCACAGACTGGGGAGGGCGCCTTTTACGGTCAGCGTACGCTCGTAGAATCGCCCCCCTCACACGCCCACGGAGGCGCCATGTCAAAGCGGTCGAAACAACCGATCCTGAGCGCTGCGCTGCTGATGCTCGGCACGCTCACGCTCGGTTGCGAACAGCTCGATAATCCAGGCAAGCTCACTCCCGGTTCGCCCGGAGTGTCGGGAACGCGGTCCGTCGAGCTTCAGCGCAGTCAGCTCGACGACATCCCCGTCCCGCGCGACATGACCCTCGTCACGCGTGCGAATCAGTCGTTCAGTTACTCGTCCGCGAACGTGCGAGTCGGTCGGTTCAAATTTTATGGACCGGTTTCGGTGGAGGAATCCGTCGAATTTTACCGAAATAACATGCCTCTCTCGGCCTACGGTTGGACGCCGTCGAACGAGCGGGTGGAGCGCGACACGGCGACGCTCTCTTTCGTGAAAAACGCCGATCGTTGCGACATCGAACTCAAGCATGAAGGCGGCGCTACGACCCTCCTCGTGCTGGTCAATTGCGAAGCGTTGAAAGACCAATGAACACCTCGACCCCTGCGGCGAAAGCCGCCGCCGCCGCCCCCGCCCCCGTCTCCGACGATCCGTTGAACGACGGCTTCGAGGCCTTCATGGACAAAGTCCGCGACAACCCGCGGCGCTACGTCTTCGGGGTCGTCGCGATCGGACTGGTCGCGCTGGTGGCCGTCATCGGCATTCGGTCCTGGCGAGCCTCGAAAGACAACAAAGTCACCGAGATCGCGGCCCAACTTCTCAAAGTCGGGCAAGCGACAAGCGCTACCGAGCGCGTCGCCACTCTGATCGATCTCAAGAAGCACACCGAAGGCGTGACTGTCGAGTCTCAACGCCTGTACCTTCTTTCGATCGCGTACCGGGATCTCGCCGAGCAGGCGACGTCCAACGAAGAGAAGAAAAACGGTTGGCAGAACTGCCTCGCCGCCGCCACGGAACTTTCTCAAAAGTTCCCCACGTCGACGTGGGTCACCATGACCGCGCGACCCGGGACGGCCGACGCAAAGTCTCCGAACGCGGCTCTTAAGTCTTTGGCGGAGTCACAGTTAGCGTGGTTGACGACCAATCCTTACGTCAACGCCCTGCTACCGGATAAGGATCTCTCGATCACTTTTGAGCTCGAGGACGGACGCAAGATCAAGATCGGAAAGCTGTACAGCAAAGCGGCGCCTTACGCTGTTCAGAATCTCGTCAACCTCGCACGTGACGGGTACTTCGACGGTCTTGCCGTCGGAAATCTGAAGAAGTGGTATCGGAAGACCGCCGCCGGAACGCCCGGCGAACAGTCCGTCGTGGGCGCCGAATTCGGCGACGCGATGACCCGCGCCACGCCGGACGACCGCACCGATGACGGGGCCGAACCGGACGCGAAAAACGATCTCCCCTACTCTCTCCCCGATGAATCGAGCGCGTTGACCATCGGGCGCGGGAGCTTGGTGCTTCGGCCCAACATGGCGGCGGGCGGAAACAGCGCGACACGCTTCACCGTTTACGTCGACGAAATCCTCTACCCTCAGGGGACGCCGTTCGGTGAAGTCACCGAGGGTCTCGACATCATCGAGAGCATCATGAAGGGCGAAACCGACATCGAGAACACCGACCGCCTGAAGGCCCCGGTGAAGATCAAGTCGGCCAAGGTCGAAGGCAGCGTCGAGAATCCCCCTGCGGGACGTGCGCTTCCGAAGTACTCTCCGGAAATGCTACCGAAGGGCGAAGCCGCCAAGGCTGCCGGTACCGACACCAAGGCGACGGACTCGAAGCCCAAGTAGAGTCGTTCTCGTTCGAAACGAGCCGCGGTCCTCCTTTGGGCCGCGGCTCGTTCCATTTTTGAGAATCGAAACATTGTCCCCTCTCGCAGCCGAGTCGAGGGATAGCGGTGTGTATCGGGCGAGGGCACATCCACCGAAGGATCGCTCGACCCACAGACAGTCAGACACGCCCCCATGACGCGCGCTGTGTTTCACGTGAAACACTCTTTGACCGACTTCTACACGCCTATCTATGCCGTGAGTGAATCGCGACGCTTCACCGCGTCGGGGATCCAATCCTCGTGTGCAAAGCCGCCTGACAATGCGAGGACCAGCTGAGTTCCCGCCAGCGCTGGACCGAGAATGGCTTTGTCTTCTGGATCGACAAGCTCAACGTCTAGACCATGACGGAAACAGCAAAGTGAATGTTGGGAACGGCGAGCAGCATGCATGTCGTAGGAACCCGCGAGGGCCGCATCGGAGAAGATGTTTCACGTGAAACAACCCGCGCCCCGGAATCACTGGTAGGGGCAGTCGCTTTCGCCGCCTGCCTTCCATTTACATGTCCAAGGAGTTCGGCGACCACGGGATCGCTGAAGAGGAGCCCGCAGAACCCAAGGCTCGGTGTTTCACGTGAAACAATGGCTGGGGGTGTCCCAGTCGCTCCGTGCCTCCAGACCCCTCCTGAACTCTGTTTCACGTGAAACATCACCCGGGGTCCCAGCAGCTCCGGCGGATTCGGGCCACACAGGACCACACTGGGCTCGATCGAGGACGACGTCTTAGAGTCGTCACATGGGCCGAGAGCCGAGACCGGGTGCGGAATCCCAACGTGAAGCCCCGCCTCAATCGCGAAGGCGGGCGTTCAACCGTTCGCCATCGAAGCTACGTCGGCACGATGGCGAGGGTGCGGAGCCGCGGCGACCGCCTCATCGCAGATCGACGACCCCGGCGCTTAGCTACTCGTCGGTGGCGTCGCCCAGCGCAATGAACTTCTTGTAGAGTTCCTGAAGCTCGCGAGCGGAGTGATAATCGATGCGGATAGAGCCTCGGTTGGCACTGCCGACGATCTGCACCTTCGTGCCGAGCGCTCGCTGCAGTTCTTCCGCAGCTGCCTCTCGGTTCGGATCCGCGGCCAATTTGCTCGGCTTGACCGCACCGGCCTTTTTCAGGCCGCGAACCAACTCCTCGACTTGACGAACACTGAGCTGTTCCTTGGCGATCCTATCGGCCATCGCTTTTTGAGTCGTTCGGTCGGGGAGTCCGAGGAGCGCTCGAGCGGCTCCGGGAGCTACGACTTGCGATGCCACAAGCGAAAGGACTTCAGGCGGGAGTTCCAACAGGCGAAGCGTGTTCGCGACGTTCGCACGGCTTTGGCCGAGTTTGCGAGCAGCTTCTTCCTGGGTCAATGAGAACTCGTCGATCAGGCGTCGAAAGGATCTCGCCGTCTCGACCGGGTTGAGGTCTGCACGCTGGAGATTCTCGATGATCGCCCACTCGAGCATCTGTTGATCAGTGGCTTCGATCACCAGAGCATCGATCTCCGACCAACCCAACTCCCTAACGGCTCTGAGTCGCCGTTCACCCGCGACCAACTGGAAGCCGTTCGACTTCGACCGAACGGTGACGGGTTGAATCAACCCGTGTTCCTTGATGGAGGTGATCAGTTCGTCCAGATCGCCGGCGGCGAACGCAACGCGAGGCTGCCAGGGATTAGGAGCGATCTTCTGAACGGAAATCTTCAGGACGCGCCGTCCGGAGAGTTCCGCAGGGACAGGTGATAGGGCAGGGGAGGGGGCTGTACCCTCGGCTTTCGAAACAGCAGAGGCCTGCTCCTTCGCCCGCGTGCCGCCAGAAAGAAGTTGTCCGAGACCTTTACCGAGGCGTCTTTCCCGTTGCATTGCAAGAGAGTTGTACGGACAATGCCGCCCGTTGTCTATGTTCCACGTGAAACACTGGAAGCTGTCACGTAAACTATTCATTGAAAACGGGTTGTGCCTCAATTGTCGCTAATGAGCCGCTTAATGCCGTGCAATAAACTGCGCACGATTAACTCCGGCCGAAAAGCCGCCCCCGCAGGCCGATAAGGGAACCAAGGACGAAACAGTGCGATACGCCATCCTGGGTGATCTCCACGGCAATCTCGAAGCCCTCGAGGCGGCGCTGAAGAAGCTCCGCCACCTGGGCATCGATCGATATCTGCAAGTCGGAGACGTCGTGGGCTACGGCGCGGACCCGGGCCCGTGCATCCAGGCCATGCGCGATTTGGACGCGGTCGTCGTGGCCGGCAACCATGATTGGGCGGTGATCGGGAAACTCGACGTCGAGTTCTTCAACGCCTACGCCAGAGCCGCCGTCGAGTGGACGCGCTCCGTGCTGTCGGCGGACGATCGTCGTTGGCTCGAACGATTACCGCTGCATAGAAAGATCGACGACGATCTCGAAATCGTTCATTCGACGCTCGACCAACCGGAAGTCTTCGACTACATCCAGAGCTATTACGAAGCGTCGCGGTCGATGGACTTGATGAGCGCACCCGTCTGCTTCAACGGGCATTCCCATATTCCGTTGACTTTCGTCAAGTCGACGTCGCTGTCCCACTCCCAAAGCGTCAAATTCAAAGTACCGACGGATGCGACGGCTTTGATCAACGTCGGTTCGGTCGGTCAGCCGCGCGACGAAGATCCGCGCTGCGCCTTCGGCGTTTACGATAGTAAAGACCGCTCATTCATATTGCACCGCGCGGAATACGACATCCGCGGCGCAGCAGCCAAGATCCGTCGCGCCGGACTTCCCTCCGTTCTGGCCGAGCGTCTGTTGCACGGGCAATAGCCGACGACGACGGCAATCGTGATCGCAACGGCTATTCGGCTGCTGCTGCCCGCCGCGTTCTCGTACGCGCTGCATCGCTCATTCATAATATTCCTGTTTCAATCGGCCGTCGCGGCCCTATTACGAATAGACGCACGCCCGCGGCGATCGGGCCCCGGTCTGTCGCTCGCAGCCGGTTTGATTTGCGTGCTCGCTGCTCACGGCGCCTCCGCCTTGGTCGAAAGGCCGGGCGAACCGTTCGCCGTATTCGTCTACGGCGCGATGGTCGCGATCGTCGTCGCGCTCGGACCCCGCGCCGATCGAGCGATAGGGCGAGCCGTTCCTTTCGGTCCCCTAGAGCTCCGTATGAAACGGTGCCTCGACTTGACCATCGGACTACTTGCCGCCTTGCCGGTTCTCGGGCTGATGGCCGCTATTAGGACCGCTCGCGATCCGATTTGGAAAGACGGCTTCCTTTACCGCCAGTTGCGGACGGGCCTTTTCGGCAGGCTCTTCTTGGTGACGAAAATCCGCACCATGTCGAAGCACGCGGAAGGGGACGGCCGACCGCGATGGTCGGAACGCGCGTCGGAGTCCGTCTCAAGAACCGGCAGGATCTTACGAGGCCGGTGGGCGGACGAGTTGCCTCAGTTGTTCGACGTGCTCTCCGGACGTCTTTCTTTGGTCGGACCGCGCCCGGAAAGACCGGAGTTCATTGAAGGTTTGGCGGCACGTTGGCCGAAATATGCCCGGAGGCTCTCCGTTCCGCCCGGGATCACCGGACTCGCGCAAGTCCTCGGCTACGCAGGCGACACGTCCATCCGACGTCGCGTCGCCTGTGACCGTTGGTACGCCCGAAACTGGACCCCTTGGACGGACCTGCGGCTCCTTTTCGCCACGGCATACTTCGCCGTCGCCAAGAGGCGCCGACCGTCGCGTGCGACGAAAGGGGAGCTCCGGACCTGAACACCGACGGAGCCACCGTGGAAGCGACCCTCGACGTCTATCTCACAGAGATCAACGAATCGGGCTTGTTGACGGCCGCAGAAGAGCTTCAACTCGGCGTTCTGATCCAAAGCGGCGATCAAGAAGCCCGGGACCGGATGATCCGGTCGAATTTGCGCCTCGTCGTCAACATCGCGAAGCATTACCTAAACCGCGGTCTCGGCTTCATGGACGTCGTCGCAGAAGGCAACCTCGGGCTGCTGAAAGCCGTGGAGAAGTTCGACCCGGACGCCGGTTGCAGGTTTTCGACGTACGCCACGTGGTGGATCAAGCAATCGATCCGACGCGCGCTTACGAATACGACGAAGACCGTCCGGGTGCCGTCGTACATGATCGAATTGATCTCTCGCCTCCGGACCGCCCAACTTGGAATAGCGGAACGGCTCGGCCGCAAACCGACGGTGGAAGAACTTGCAAAAGAGCTTGATTTGCCGGCGGAAAACATCGTCGTAATCCAGCGCGCCTCGGAATCGTCGACCAGCTCCGGCAAATCGTCATCTTTCGACGACGATGAAGGCCCGGATGCGGACGACCTGCCCGACACCTCGACTCCGCCGCCGGATCAATTGCTCTTGGAACGCACTCAACTCGAGGAATTACGCTCCTTGGTCGGACGCCTCGGTGATCGCTCCGCAACGGTCCTCAAACTGCGATACGGCTTGGATGGCGCGGAACCTCTGACGCTGAAAGAGATCGGGAAGCACGTGGGGCTGACCCGCGAACGCGTCCGTCAAATCGAAGTGGAAGCGCTAGATCGGCTGGCGACCATCCTCGACGGCCCGGTTTAGACGCTTATCCACAAACTTGACGGACCCTCAAGAAGGGTCGCCCCGAACACCCTGACCCTCCCGCCGGCGGTGATTCGGCTTTCACATCCTGGTGACCGACGACGGACAGGGGAGGGTGAAACGTCCCCGAAACCGGGACAACAAGCCCGCCGGCAACATCTCAATCGGCGGCCTTCCCATGCTTCTCCCGAACTCGTCGACGGTCAAAGCCGTCGTCTCGGGCTGTTTAAAGCTGCGCTCCGCCGATCATTAGTGTCTGCCTGAGATAGGTTTGCAGTTGTTCCAGAGTTTCCGGGAGCAATGCAAACGGACTCTATGAAGATGAAGAAGAAGAAGAACAAAGAAATCCGCTTCTAGGAGCTCGGCTGTCCGAACCGCTCGACCGTCCGTCCGGACCGGAGCTTCGAACAGGATCTCTTGACCTGATCGCTCACCCCGGAGATCTCGACAAGACCGCCGCCACCGGCTAATCCCTCTAAGCCATGGCGATCGATCCACCCTCCCTGCCCGTGACCGACGATCTCCTCGTCGTCCCGCAGGAGCCGGCGACCGACGCCTTGTACGTGCACGTTCCTTTTTGCACGCACAAGTGCCCGTATTGCGCCTTCGCATGCACGGACGAGTACGAGTATTCCGACTTCGATCGGTTCCACGACGGCATCGATCAAGAACTTCGATTGAGGACATCGCATCAAGGTCGGCGTCAGCTGAAGACTCTTTACTACGGAGGGGGGACGCCCAGCGCTCTTGGCGCGCGCGGTCTTCGACGTCTCACTCGATCCGTCGAAGGACGTTTCGATCTCAGCTCACTGTCGGAATTCACCGTCGAGCTGAATCCCGGGCAAGTCGACGACGTCATGGCCGTCGAACTCGCTTCTCTCCGAGTCGATCGCACGAGTCTCGGAGCGCAGACGTTTCATCAGGAACACCTGAAGCGGCTCGGTCGTGATCACGAGATTCCCGATGTGGAACGGTCCTTAAGAGCCCTAACGGCCGTCGGTATCGAAGCCGTCAACATCGACCTGATGTATGCGCTTCCTCTGCAAACGACGACCGAATTCGTCGAAGATCTAAAAACGGCTTTGGATCTCGGAGCCGTTCATCTTTCGCTCTATGCGTTGGAGTTCGAACCGTCGACGCCTTTCGGTCGGGCGAAGGCGAACGGCAAGATGATTCCAACCGACGACGGAATCGCCGCAGACATGTTTCTTCGCGCTCGAGAAGTGTGCGCCGAGTACGGACTGCATTGGTACGAAGTTTCGAACTTCGCACGTCCCGGTTTCGAAAGCCGTCACAATCAAGCCTATTGGGAGAATCGTCCTTACGTCGGAATCGGCCCCGGCGCGTACGGACGGATCGCCGACATTCGCTATCGCAATGCGACGGAAACAACGCCTTGGCATCAAGCTTTGCAGCAAGGACGTGATCCGGCCGTCGAAAAGGATCTGCTTACGGACGAGATCGATGCGATCGAAACGCTCGTCGCCGGACTTCGGACGCGAGCAGGCGTACGCTGGCCGGAACCGCCGGGAGTCCGAAACTGGGAGCATCGAGAAAAGACCGCGAAAAAACTGGCGGATGAAGGTCTGGCCGTTTTGACCGAGCAGCGCTTTCACTTGACCGTCAGAGGCATGTTGGTGCTCGATTCCATCCTTCTGCGCTTTCTTCCGACGAGCGACGACGCGACTTGAAGCCCGGAGTCCTCTTGGTGGATTGTCTGGACTCCTTCACCGGGAACTTGGTCCATGCGCTCGAGACGGCCGGCGCAGAGGTCCGTGTCGTGCGCAGTCTTTCGCCGAACGGTCCATGGCATGGCACATCACTTCCCTCGCATTTGGTCCTTTCCCCGGGACCGGGCGGACCTGACGAAGCCCTCACGGCGATCGAAGCATTTCAACAAGGATCGGGCCGCGTCCCGATCCTCGGCGTATGCCTCGGCCATCAGGTGATCGCTCGTCGTTACGGTGCCGTCGTTCGACGCGCCGAGGTTCCTCGTCATGGTCGAGCTTCTATGGTGAAGCACGACGGGGAAGGGCTGTTCCGCGGACTGCCCTCGCAGTTCGCCGTCGCTCGTTACCATTCTCTCGTCGTCGACGAATCGACGTTGCCCCGAGAACTCATCGTCGCAGCGCGTTCGACCGACGACGGCGGCGTGATGGGTCTCCGGCATCGCGACAAACCGGAGTTCGGTGTGCAGTTCCATCCCGAATCGTTCCTGACGGAATGCGGGATCGCGCTTCTGCGTTGTTTCCTACAAGTCTCATATTGACTTCGTTCATGACCTTGGAAAAAACCGCTTCTGACCGTTTGGCGGCGCTCGTCGCCTCACGGGGACCGACTTGTCTCGGCTTCGACCCGCGCTTGGATTGGTCTCCACCGGAGTTTCGACCTCGAGGTCCGGACGCCGAGTCCGCAGCGTCGGCCATCACCGGTTTCTTCCACGCCGTCTTAGACGCCGCGGGAGCGCACGCCTCTGCGGTCAAATTGCAAGCCGCGTTCTTCGAACGCTGGCTGGCACCGGGTTTCGCCGCGTTCGTCGCCTGCTGCCGCGCCGCCAAAGATCGCGGTCTGTTCGTCTTGGCCGATGTGAAGCGCGGCGACATCGGCACGACGTCGGAAGCCTACGCCGACGCTTATCTCGGTCCCGTCGGAAACGACCCGCCCGTCGCAGACGCCGTCACGATCAGCCCCTACCTCGGGACAGACGGTCTAAAACCGTTTTTTCAGACCGCCGAAAAGAACCACGGCTTGACGTTTACGCTCGTGAAGACGAGCAATCCTTCCTCGAAGGAACTACAAGATCTGATCGTCGACGGCCGAACCGTGGCGGAACGCGTCGCCGAGATCGTCGAGACGGAGTCTCGACGCACGATGGGACAGTGCGGCTACGGCGCGGCCGGCGCCGTGGTCGGTGCGACGCACCCTGAAGAGCTCGGCAAGTTCAGACGTGCGATGCCGCATGCTTGGCTCTTGCTTCCGGGATACGGCGCCCAAGGAGCCGGCGCAGCCGACGTCGTCGACGCGTTCGACGACCGCGGACTCGGAGCACTGGTCGCCGCCAGTCGTTCCTTGAACTATCCGTGGGGTTCGTCCGCGGCTCCGTCCGATTGGCGCACGCGCATCACGGAGGCAGCGAAGTCCATGCGCGACGATCTCGCCTCCGTGCGCCGAAGGCGGGCGACGTGACCGAATCCGCGTCCTCCGAAGAGCCGTGGTATCGCACGGCGTTCGGTAGCCACTACCGCAAACTCTATGCGACCCGCGACGATGCGGCAGGCGCGGAGGAAGCGGCGTTCGTCTTCAAGGCGGTCGACGGTTTCGCCGGGTGCCTTTGGTTGGACGCGGCCTGCGGCGACGGACGTCATGCGGTGGCGCTGCAAGCCCTCGGCGCGCATGTCACAGGGTTCGACCTATCTCCCGATCTGTTGGATGCCGCAGCGAAGCGCGGATTGCCGCGGCTGATCGAGGCCGACATCCGCCGTCCGCCGTTCGGCCCGTCCACCTTCGATGTCGTCAGCCTCTTCTTCACCTCCTTCGGCTACTTCGACGACGACGTCAACCGAGACGTTCTGGTCGGCCTTGCGCGGCTGCTTCGACCCGGCGGACGATTGTTCCTCGATCTTCCGGACGTCGCGCATCTCCGACGCACCTTGGTGCCGGAGTCTGAAACGAAAAACGTGCTCGGGCAGTGTCGAGCCCGTCGCACGCTGACGGCGACGCGCGTCGAGAAGGAAGTCGAGATCACGCCTGCGGACGGCGGTCCTTTAGTCCGGTACGTCGAGTCCGTGCGGCTGTACGACCACGACGAAATCCGCGATCTTCTTTGCTACGCCGGTCTCGCCTTGACGGCGACCTACGGCGGCTACGACGGTCGAAACTACGGCGCCGGCGATCGCGCTCTCTACGTCGCAAAGACCACCGCATGAAGTTCGAACGAGAACTCGCACCCCGCCCGACCGGTCACCCGCTCGGCCGCGCCCTGCGCACCTACGACTCGCCGTTCGTGCGTGCGCAATTCCCCCATGCTCCGACGCTAGACGGCGTGCTCGCCGCAGCGCGAGGACTAACGCCGACGTCCGATGAAGTCGTCCGACGTCTACGCGTCGAAAACGCCGCGCTCGGACATCCGGCGCTCGATTTCGCTTTGGCGCCTCTCGCCGCCGGCGGCGCCGCCGTCGTGACGGGTCAGCAACCCGGACTTTTCGGCGGGACGCTGCTTACGTTCGAAAAGGCGGCCGCCGCCGTCAACATCGCCGCCGCGGCGACGAAGCGGGGAGTCCCTTGCACGGCGATCTTCTGGTCGCAAAGCGAAGATCACGATCTCGAAGAAGTCAATCGTTTCGAAGTCGAACGCGAGGCCGGATTCGAACGCGCGTCGGCTCCGATCGCGGATCAAGGTCGACGCCTCGGCGATCTCCGTATCGACGCCGAAACCGTACGTTTCGCAGTCGAACTCCTGCAGTCGACCTGCGGGGCCGCGGCCCCGGCCTGCGCGACGCCGAAGGAAGGCGAACGATTCTCGGATTGGACCATGCGGATCGTGCTCGAGATGCTCGGGCCCCGCGGTCTGGTCGTCGCCGATCCTCGTTGGTTCCGCGATCTTCAACGGCCGCTGCTTGCACGAGCGATTCGCGAGGCCGCCGATTTCGACGCCGCGTTTCGAGCGGACACTGCTGCGGTCCGTGCCGCCGGCTACGAGCCTCAAATCGAAGCCGGTGCGCCGGGCGGTCTCTTCTTGATCGACGAAGACGGTCGGAGGAGACGGTTGACCGCCGGATCGCCTTGGGCCTATGAGAACGGCGCCGCATTCACGGAGGCGGAATTGCTGGCCTTACTTCAGCGCGAGCCGGATCGCTTCTCCCCGAACGTCCAACTTAGACCTCTGACGCAAAGCGTGCTCTTTCCTGTTGCAGCACAGGTGGGCGGACCCGCCGAGGTCGCGTACTTCGCGCAGTTCCCTGCGTTGTTCCGCTTCGCCGGCTTCGCGTTGCCGGCGATGATCCCGCGACCTTCCTCGACCGTGCTCGGATTGAAAGAAGCCAAGGCGCGCTCGGCTCTCGGCATCGCGACGCGCATGTTGCTGGACGACCCGGCGTCGTGGCCGCCCGAGCCGGACGTCGATCTCACGCTCAGGGCGGTGTTCGAGCGGCTGTCCGTCGCAGAAGAGGCGGCGTGGGCCGCGCTTGATCCGGCGGCGGGCAACGAACCCATGCGTCGGGCCGTCGAGGGCTTCAAAGAGCGCGGGCGAACCTCGCGTGAGAAGTTGCGCGAGACGTTCCGTCGCGATGCGGAGCGTGAAGCCGGCGTCGAACGAAACCGCCGGCGTAAGCTCGCCGAATGGGTGCGTCCGAAAGGGAAACCTCAGGAGCGCGTTCTTTCCGGGCCGCATGTTTGGTCGAGGGCGACGCCCGAGGCCTTCCGTAGTTGGCTCGACCAGTTGGATCCCTTCGATCCGCGGCATCTCGTTTGTACCTTCGAGCTCGAGGACCGCCCATGACTCCCGATTATCAGGGAACCGCCGTCGACGTCTTGGCGCTCGGTCCGCATCCCGACGACGTCGAGCTTGCGGTCGGCGGGACGTTGCTCGGACATCATCGCGCCGGGCGTTCCTCGGCGATCATCGATTGCACGCGCGGCGAGCTCGGCACGCGCGGGACGCCGGAGATCCGCGCGGTCGAGGCCGCGGAAGCCGCGCGCCTCCTCGGCGTCCGATTTCGCGGCAACCTCGGCCTTCCCGACGGTTCGCTCTTCAACAACGACGACGCTCGCCGGTTACTCGTCCGTGCGATTCGATCGTTGCGACCCGTGGTCATGCTCGCGCCGCACGATCACGATTTGCATCCGGATCACGAGCAAGCGGGCGCTCTCGCCCGTGATGCGGCGTTTCTAGCCGGAGTCGCGAAGTTCGAGCCCGGCTTACCGGCCCACCGCGTGCGAGCCGTTCTGCACTATCCGTCCCATCGCCAGTTCGAGCCGACGTTCGTCGTCGACGTCACGCAGGATTTCGCAGCAAAGCGGGCGGCGTGTCTCGCCTATCGCAGTCAATTTCATAATCCGGCTTCGCAAGAAGCAGGCACGTATCTTTCGCGGCCGCAGTTCTTCGAATGGTGGGAAGGTCGCGCCCGTCATTACGGAAGTCTGATCGGCGCCGAGTACGGCGAGCCGTTCCTCCACCACGGGCCGTTGCGCATCGACGACGTCGTGGGCGCGTTCGAGAACTACGGCTACTACCCGAAGACCCCGCGCTCATGATGCGACCTCTCCGGATCGGCGTCGCTTGCTATCCGACGTTCGGCGGCTCGGGCGCCGTCGCCTCCGATCTTGCGTCCGAGATGGCGGCGCGCGGACATGAAGTCCACGTCGTTTCGTACGCGACGCCGGTCCGCTACGAGCCTCGACCGGGACTCTTCTTTCACGAAGTCGACGTCTCTTCGTATCCGCTGTTCAAATTCCCCCCGTACGAGATGGCGCTTTCGAGCCGGCTTTCCGACGTGGCCATCCGCGAGAAGCTCGATCTCATCCACGCGCACTACGCCGTGCCGCACAGCGTCGCGGCGTTCCTTGCGCGGGAGATGGTCGGACGTGATCGACTCCGCGTCGTGACTACTTTGCACGGCACCGACATCACTCTGATCGGATCGGATCCGGCCTACCGTCCGATGACGCGCTTCGCCTTGCAGAAGTCGGACGCCGTCACTGCGGTCTCTCGCTACCTGCGGGACGAGACGCATCGGGTCGTTTGCGACGACTGCGACATCCGAGTCATCGGGAACTTCGTCGATGCGGAGAGATTTCATCCGCGGTTGAGGGGAGCCGCGCGCGCGCGATTCGCCAAGCCGGGCGAACGGCTGTTGGTTCACGTCAGCAATTTCCGCCCTGTTAAGCGCGTCGCCGACGTCGTGCGCATCTTCGCCTTGGTCGCACGCGTGCACTCGGCGCGATTGCTGATGGTCGGCGAAGGCCCGGAACGTACGGTCGCGGAGCGGGTCGCGGCCGATCTCGGCGTGTCGTCGCGCATCACGTTCGTCGGCGCCATCACGGACGTCGAACGCGTCTTGGCGAGCGCCGATGCGTTCTTGCTCCCGTCCGACGGAGAGTCGTTCGGATTAGCCGCATTGGAAGCGATGGCTTGCGGCGTGCCCGTGGTCGGAGCCTTGGCAGGCGGACTGCCGGAGGTCGTGACCGACGGAGTCGACGGCATCTTGGAGCCGGTCGGAGCCGTCGAAGCGATGGGTTCGCGGTTGGCCGCCTTGCTGGCGAATCCGGAAGCCGTCGCGGCGATGGGTGCGGCCGGACGCGCGAAGGTGGAGTCGACGTATCGGCCGGAGTTGGTCGTTCCGAGTTACGAGGCGGCCTACGAGGCGGCTCTCGCCGCGCCCTGACCGGAGTTACTTCAGGGCGCCGAGGCTTCGTGCGGCGGCTTCGCCGAGTCCGCGTCCGAGCGATTCGAAGACGGCACGGACCACGGCGGTGAACGCCGCGAGGATGCCGTGCCCGTCGTCGGCGCCGACGCTGAACGACGGCAACTCCGTCAGGTTCAACGAACGACGGATGTCGACGTCCGCGACCGTGGCCCCGGCGGTGCGGTGATTGAACGCCACGACGATCGGCAGCGTCGATTCATCGACGCCCTCCAGCTGCATGGCATGTCGAAGGACTCGGATCGTCTTCGCGTTGTCCAAGGCGCGTTCAACGCGGGAATCGGCGAGAAAGATGACGGCGTCCGCACCGGTCGAAAGGCCGGCCCACGTCGATTCGTGGTGCACCGGGCCCGTCGCCGTCACGATGGACAACCGCATTCGGCGTCCGTCGACGAGAGGGAGGTCGTCCGGCAGTGCGTCGAGCGTAAGGATGCGATCGTCGTTCGTCCGTAGCTCGGCGACTTTGGCCTCGCCTGCCAGAGCCAGCAGTTTTCCAAGATGGCGAAGAAAAGACGCCTTCCCGGCCTGCGAGGGGCCGCAAAGGACGATCTTCGCTCGAATCTCGTCTTGACCGTAAGGGATGCTCATGCGATCGCGCGGTGCTCCGTCGTAGGATCTTTCGGCCGGGCCGGAGGTCCGACTTGACGTCCGGCCCGATCGGCAACGCTCCCATGCAAAGAATCTACCTTGACCACAACGCGTCGACGCCGATGGATCCTCGCGTCGTGGCCGCAATGCAGCGGTGGCTCGGATCCGCAGGCGGAAATCCGAGCAGCATTCACACCGAAGGCCGGGCGGCGAGGCGCGCTGTCGAAGATGCGCGCGACGATGTCGCTTCGCTCCTCGGCGCCGACGCGGTTGAGATCGTCTTCACATCGGGCGCGACCGAGGCGAACGTCACGGCTTTGCGCGGTGCGTTCGGCGTCGACGGGTCGCCGCAGCGTTTGCTCGTTTCTGCGGTGGAACATGCGTCGATTTTGGAACCGTTGCGGAGCGGCGCCGCGAAGACATCCGGAGCGGTCCTCCTGCCTGTCGATCGAGAAGGGCGTCTCGAGCTCGCCGCCTTGGAACTTGAGTTGCGAGTTCCGACGGACGGCGTCGTGTTGATGGCTGCGAACAATGAGACCGGGGCGCTGCAACCGATCCGCGAAGCGGCGGATCTATGCGCCGCGCGGGGAGTCCGACTTCATGTCGATGCGGTCCAGCTTCCCGGGAAGGTCGCCGCCACCGTCGCTGCGATTCCCGGCGTGACTTCGGCCGTCGTGTCCGCGCACAAGTTCGGGGGTCCGAAGGGCGCAGGCGCCTTGTGGATCAAGTCTTCGACACGCTGTCGGCCGCTGCTGATCGGCGGGGGCCAAGAGCGCGATCGAAGGGCAGGAACCGAGAATGTGCCTGCGATCGTGGGCTTCGGTGTCGCTGCGAGGATTGCGAACGAGGAACTTTCCGAACGCACGACACGACTTCTCGCCGCGGAATTCGCGTTCCTGAATCGACTACAAGTTATTGGTGTGAATCATTTTAGAAACGGACCTTTGGATGCGATGCATCGCCTCCCGGGCACGATCAACCTCTTGCTTCCGGGCCGCTCGGGTGAAGCGGTCGTGATGGGCCTCGACCTTGAAGGTGTGGCTGTCGGCCTTGGTTCGGCCTGCGCGAGCGGTGCTGCAAAACCGAGCCATGTCTTGGCTGCGATGGGACTACGACCCGAGGACATCCTGTCGTCGATCCGCATATCTTGCGGCCATGGCACCTCGATCGAGGAGGCGATCGCCGCCGCCGACCGGCTTCTACGTGTTCTCACTCGGATCGACGCCGCGCCAACATCTCTTAGCGTTCTTTAAGTCGTTACCAAAATTCGATTTACGATCAGATCTGGCAACCGTCCGTAGAAACAATGCGAAGAGGCGAAGAAGGCCGCACAGGTCAATTGAAAAAAAAAGCGCGTTTCCGTCACTGTTCCTTGGCGCTGCCCTGAGCGCTCGAAGTCGTTGCGTTGAAAACGTTAAAGCTCCGCGTTGGAGCTCTGACTGAGCGGGGTGTGGGAAGTTGTCGAGGGGAAGCGATTGCCGGCGGAACAGGCCTCCCTATACTTCGCGCCCGCACCGGAACTGAGCTTTCAGGAGCTGCCAGGTCCGTCGCCCCGGTTTTATCTGTAAGTTGTTTCTCGTTAAGGAATTGGGAATAGGTCCTTGCATAATCCAATGAGCGATGCGAGCGACAACCTCATCTCGTCCGAAGCCTCCGACACCCGGGGCGTTTGGGCGTCGGTTCTGGTGGAGATCCAGACCAAAGTTTCTCCGCAACAGTTTGAAACTTGGCTTCGTCCGGTGCGAGCGGAGCTCCCCGGGAACGAGACCCTTCAGCTGTTCGTCGCCACGGGGTTCTTCCGTGACGCCATCCAGAGGAACTACGTGACGTTGGTCCGCTCGGCGCTCAAGGACCGCTTCGGCTGGTCGAACCCCACGGTTCAGGTCTTGGTCGAATCCGAAGAAACCGCCAAATCCAGTCCGTCTTCTGAATCTTCGTTGTCCGTCCCGGCTTCGAAGGCTTTGGACAAGTCGATTCCCGAACGCGCCATCCCCGTCCTCGCTCCCATCTCGACCCCGCAAAAGAAGGTCGAACAGCGCGGCGAGGGTCTGCTCCAGCTGAATCCTGAGTACACCCTCGACCGTTTCGTCATCGGACCGCACAACGATCTCGCCGAGGCCGCGGCGCGGGCGGTCGTCAAAGACCCGGGTCGCAACTACAACCCGCTGTTTGTCCACGGTCGTTGCGGGCTCGGTAAGTCGCATCTATTGCAAGGGATGTGTCACGCCCTTCTGCGTGAGCGTCCTGAGATCAAGATCGCGTACGTGAGCTGCGAATCGTTCATCAACCAGTTCATCGCCGCGGTCGAGAAGACCGATCTCGAAGCGTTCCGCGCGCGCTTCCGGAAATTGGATGTCCTGATCGTCGACGACGTCCATTTCCTCGCCAACAAGGAACGCAGCCAAGAAGAGTTTTTCCACACCTTCAACGACTTGCACCAACTGTCGAAACAGATCGTTCTTTCGAGCGACTGTGCGCCCCCGGAGATTCCGTCGCTGTCCGAGCGGCTGGTCAGCCGGTTCCGGCAGGGGATGGTCGTTCACTTGGACGCCCCGTTGTTCGAGACGCGCGTGCAGATCGCGATGCGGAAGGCCGAGTCCCTCGGTCGTCCTTTGCAGCCGGTCGTCGCGGAGTTCATCGCCAAGAACGTGCAATCCAGCGTGCGCGAACTTTGCGGCGCGGTGATCAAGGTCATCGGGGTCTCCACCTTGATGAACAAAGACATCACCCTCGAGATGGCTCGCGAGGCCCTCGGGGAAGTCTTGATCGACCGCCGTCCGCGGATCACTCTGGATGCGATCGTGCAGGCCGTTACCGAGCATTTCGGACTTCGCCGCGTCGATCTCCAAAGCAAGCGGCGTACGAAGCCGCTCACGGAACCGCGTCAGATCTGTATGTTCCTCGCCCGGAAGCTCACGAACCTCTCCCTCGAGGAGATCGGCGCCTACTTCGGCGGACGGGACCACTCGACGGTTCTTTACGGCGCCGAACGCACCTCCGTCCGCTATGGAACGGAGCCTGATTTCAAGCGTCTCGTCGATCAACTCGCCGTCCTTTCCGGCGGGTCGCTGCGCGGCTGATCGGCGATCTTTCCACACCTTTCCACAAGGTGTTGAAAACCACGGTCTCAAACTCAGGCGACAGGGTCGGGTGGACAGCCGCACCGTCGGCGGACGCGAGTCGTCGGCCCATTCCGACCGGATCGACCCGTGCGCCTAACCCGGCTGTGACTGACCGGTTCCGACCTTTGGCGAGTTCCCGGCCGGTGATTCGGACTGTCGCTGCTCCGAGTCATTGATCGCTTCGATCCGGAGGATCGCCGGGCTTTGTTGTATTGCGCACAACGCGTCCTGCCGTCGTCGCCTCGAAACCCGGAAAATAGGCTGCGATTCCGTGGTCGGAAGTGAAGTTCTCTCCTGTCCGAAGTCCCCGTGCTTGGCTATAGTTCCGTGCGCTTTGTGCGCGCGCCGGCGGCCACGTTTCAGCTCGATCCAAGGCCGCCGTCTTGGAGGCGCGTGAGACTATGAAATTCACGGGGAATCGGGAGCGCCTTTTGGAGGCGTTCAACATCGTTGCGTCGGTGGTTTCGCCCCGCGCGATCAAGCCCATTCTGCAGAACGTCAGGATGGTGGTCGGCAACGACGGCGCACTCCTGATGGCCACCGACTTGGAAGTCGCGATCCGCTATCGCATTCCGCTCGACATCGTCGAAGAAGGCGGCGACGTCGTCGTCCCGGCGGCGCGGATCCACGGCATCTTGCGCGAAACGTCCGTCGAGAAAGTCACGATCTCCTCGGAAGAGCGCCGTATGACGGTCGCTTGCGGCAGCAGCCGGTTCAAACTCCAAGGTGAAGACCCGGAGGAATTCCCGGTCATCCCCGCCTTCGAAGATCAAAAGTCTCTCATCATCCCGCGCGAGTCGTTTCGCGCGATGGTCCGTAAGACCCACTTCGCCGCGGCCAAAGAGCGCAGTCGATTCGCTTTCAACGGCGTGCGACTGCAAATCGACGGCGACGAAGTCCGCATGATCGCGACCGACGGCAAGCGCATGGCCGTAAAGCTTTGCACCGTCGACAACCCCGAGAAGCTCGTCGCCGGCCACATCATCCCCACCAAAGGCCTGCTGACCTTCGAGAAAGTCCTGACGGACGACGACGCGACGGTCCGCGTCGCAGTCGACGAGAAGCAAGTCATCATCAAGACGAAGCGCGCCGAGGTCTCGTCTCGACTCGTCGAAGGCGCGTTCCCTCGTTACGACGCCGTCATCCCGAAAGAAACGCCGCTTTCCGCGTCGTTCAAGCGAGACGAACTCATCCAAATGCTCCGACAGGCCAAGCTCTTCACTAATGAAGAGAGCCGGTCGGTCCGCTTCGCGTTCGAGGAGGGCAAGCTCGTCCTCACGTCGCGAGCGATGGACGTCGGCGAAGCCCGGGTCGAGATCGAGACGATCGTCGAAGGCACGCCGATCGAGACGGCGTTCAACCCCGACTTCGTCATCGAAGGCTTGGCGGCGACCGACGCTGAAAAAATCACGTTGCGTCTTTCCGGTCGCGACACGCCGGCCCGGATCGACGGCGAGAAAGACTATGTCTACGTCGTCATGCCGGTGACCGTGCGGTCGGCGTGAACGAAGACGGCATCCAGAGTTCGCTCGGCGAACTCGCAAAAAAGTTGGCGGGGCGGACGGCCAAGCGACGCGCGACGGCCGCCGACCGCGTCGCCGAAGCTTGGGCCGCGGCCGTCGGACCGGCGCTCGCGGACGTCACGCGCGTCCGCAGCGTGCGCGACGGAACGGCGGTCGTTGCGACGCTTTCCGCGCCGCTTTGTCACGAGCTGGCGTCGTTTCGACGCGAGGCTCTTTTGGCGGCGCTGAACGAGCGATTGGCGGCGGCGAAAGCCCCGCCGGTGACGTCGTTGGTGTTTCGGATCGGCGCGGGTTGAACCCTCGCCGGCGTAGCGGAAAGAGCACATGACCGAGAACATCCCAGGCGGATACAACGCCGCGAACATCAAAGTCCTCGAAGGCCTCGAGGCCGTCCGGAAGCGTCCCGATATGTACATCGGCGACGTGCATGAACACGGCTTGCATCACCTCGTCTACGAAGTCGTCGACAACTCGATCGACGAAGTGCAGAACGGGCACGCCAATTTCGTCCGCATCACGTTGAACGCCGACGGTTCGTGCTCGGTCCTCGACGACGGTCGCGGCATCCCCGTCGATATCCACCGCGACGAAGGTATTCCCGCGGTCGAAGTCGTTCTCACCAAACTCCAT
>SXGS01408247.1_pt1 | contig 26211 bp, 21 predicted proteins | sample 3174681 | NCBI WGS metagenome assembly SXGS01 (sample SAMN11356861, study PRJNA531348) | freshwater metagenome | isolation source: freshwater sample F1-80 | place: China: Fuxian Lake, Yuxi | collected 2017-12-25 | reverse complement strand
GGCGTCAGCCCCCCGGTTGTACGCACGCGTTGCGAACCACCGGGGGGCTGACGCCACCCCGCTCGCCTGTTGATTGGATTTATGCGGCCGCTTTCTTGGCGAGGAACCGCGTGGTTGCTGGCATGTCGTCGGCGTGTTTGCGAAGCGCGTCGAACTTCAAGACGGACAACCCCTCTCCTTCGAGGTGTTTCGAGTTGCTGTAAATCGGATCGCGCCAGTTCGGGACATGTCCGCCGACCACGGCATCGACCATTTCTTGGACTCCGTCGACCAAGTCGATCGAAGCTCGGAAGCCGACTGCCCGGCGGATCTTTTCAAAGTTGACCCGATAGTTGCGCATGTCGTCGTTGTTGCGAACTTCCTCGACCACGATTCCCGGACAGGACTGGGCGACCATCTGGCCAAGTTGGGTCAGCGTGTAGTTCTGGCTTTCGTCACCGACGTTGAAGATTTGGCTGCCGACTTTGGCGAGCGGGGCCTCCAGTGTCAGGACACAGGCGCGAGCGATATCGCGAGTGTGAACGAACGGCCGCCATTGTTCTCCATTGAAGACGCGAATTCTCTTGTCGGTCACAGCTTGAGCACTGAAGAGGTTGGCCACGAGGTCAAAGCGTGGGCGATGCGACCAGCCGTAGGCAGTCGCGAATCGCAAGATCGTCGGTTGGAAGTCGGCGTCCGCCGCATCGAGCAGCGCTCGTTCGGCGTCGATCTTCGTCGTGGCGTATAGCGAGACTGGGTTGAGCGGCGAGTCCTCGGACATGATCTCTTCCGAGTCGCCGTAGACGCTGCACGTCGATGCAAACACGAATTTCGACACGCCATTGGCCTTCGCCAGTTGAGCCATCATCTTCGCGGCGGCGTAGTTCACCGTGATGGTCGTCTCGCGATCGAGCGCACAGGCCGGATCGCCAACGATCGCCGCTAAGTGACAGACCGCGTCCATACCTCGCAGAGCGCGGGCGGCGTCTTCGATGTTTCGGAAGTCTCCCTTCATCACTTCCAGTCGTGGGTGCTCAAGCACATCCGCCAACGACTTGGTGCCGAATAATTCGAGGTCCAGCACTCGCACGCGGTAACCGGCGTCGAGCAGTTGCCGAGTCAGAATCGAACCGATGTAACCCGCTCCGCCGACGACGAGCACGTCTTCGATTTTCGTGTTCGCGGCTTCGCCTCTCACCACGACTCGGAAGCGTTCGCCGACTTTCATCCGAAAGTACCGCACGCTCGCAACGACCATGCAGAGCAGCGTCCAGGCGGGGAGACCAATCTCCAATGTCTGCTGCGACTTTTTGAAAGCAAACGTGCCCAACGCCAAGTGAGCGATCAGGCCGATGCCGCATGCCAACGCGATGGCGGTCAAACGTTGTTGTACTCGCGAGAAGGGAACCGGCAGATAGACGCGCGTCAGAGCGAACAGCACGACGGTTGAGAGTCCGAACCAGCCGGCGTTCATCAAATAGGTGGCGTTGACTCGGTCAAACAGCGTTCCGATAGGGTTATCCCAGCTCAGGCCTCCCATGAGGGCCAGTCGCACGACGGCGGCCATCACCAGCACCACATTCGCAACGATGAAATCGACAAACACACGCACCGCGAGTTTGTCCGACGCCAGTGATCCAAACAGTTGCGTCCACGCTTGATCGAACAGTTTTCGAGTTCCCGGCATCGTGACGGGCGGAAAGACCTCGCGCGGCAATTCACCGCTGCTCAGACCCGGCTGCATGAGGCATCCCTGCGACATCGTTGGCTCCTTCCCTGATTGCGTCTGCATTCCGGCTGGGCGCGCAAGCGAGACCGTCGATCGAGCGACGGATCGCGAACGCATCCCTGCGGGCGAGACTTCGCCCATCAGGTTTTTCGGACGACAGCCATCGGGAAGATGAGCAAACTTTGACGGTCACGCGGAGTTACGCGATTCCGCGAGCGGTGCCAGCGCGGCATGGAAACGGCAGAGATTGCCGGAGCGAGACCGATCGGCTCAGTAGCCGAAGTCGTGAGACTTCGGTCCGAACTCTCACGAGTTCGGCTACATCGAGTCTTTATGCCGCTCGCGCGAGTGGCATCAGCGACCGCTGCGTCGCATGCAACATGACCTTCGTGACGGCGCGAGCCGTGTCGAGCATGTCTGGTTCACTGAGCGTCGGATGGACCACAAACATCAAGCTCGTGTCGCTCAATTGCCGAGCGTTCGGCAGACGCTTCGCCGGTTTGAGGCCGGAGGTCTCGAATGCGGCTTCCTGGTAGATCTCGCAGCAGATGCCGCTGCCGCAGGGGATGCCTTCCTTCTGCAATGCTTTCACGATTACGTCGCGAGACCATCCGCCTTGCAGTCGCTCCGGCCGCAGGAAGGCGTATTGCTTGTAATAGCTATGTCCGCAATCGCTGGCGGGAGATTCCACTCGAATGCCAGGAACGCGTGACAGTGCGCTATCGAGTGTCACCGCGTTGCGGCGGCGAGCGGCCACCCAGTTCGGCAACTCGCGCAAAGCACACCGGCCGATGGCGGCCTGCATCTCGGTCATGCGCCAGTTGGTGCCGAGCGACTCGTGAGTCCATTTGAAGATCGTCGGATGTTCGCGGTTGTAGACGGCGTCCCAATCTTTGCCGTGGTCTTTGTAACTCCACGCGCGACCCCACAGGTCTTTGCGATTGGTGACGAGCATGCCGCCCTCGCCACCGGTCGTGATGATCTTGTCCTGGCAGAACGAGAACGCCGCCATGTGTCCGACCGAGCCCACCGGCTGGTCTTTGTAGGTCGCTCCGTGAGCCTGAGCACAATCCTCGATCACGGCCAATCGGCGGTCGTGAGCCAAGTCCATGATCGAGTCCATGTCGCACGGCCAACCGGCAATGTGAACCGGAATGATGGCTTTCGTGTTCGGTGTTAGCGCAGCCTCGATCGTCGCGGCGGTCAGATTGCCGCTGATGGGATCGACGTCCGCGAATATCGGCCGAGCGCCCCGTGCCCAGACCGCGCTGGCGGTCGCGATGAACGTGCGCGGCGGGACGATGACGTCATCGCCCGGCCCGATGTCGAGTGCCTGCAACGCCAATTCAATCGCTAGCGTGCCGTTGGCCAGAGAGATTGCATGTTCGCAATCGACGGCGGCGGCGAATTCCTTTTCAAACAGTCGGCATTCCTGTCCGGTCCAGTAATTCACCTTGCCAGATCTCAATACGGACTGAACGGCCTCGCATTGAGCTTCATCAAAGACAGGCCATGGTGCAAAAGGCTTTTGGCGGACAGGCAACCCACCATCCGTGGCGAGCAAATCGAGAGACATTTCGGAATCCTTTCCGTGGAAAAGTCGGAATTCGGGGGGCGGAAATTGGAAAGTGATCCTTCGATTCCGACTTCCCCACTCCGACTTCCGAATTCGATTACACCGCCCACCGCAACATCGTCGCTCCCCAGGAATAACCGACGCCGAAGCCGACCAGCATGACTCGGTCGCCGATTTTCAGGCGTCCGGCTTTGTAGGCTTCTTTCAAGGCGATCGGGATCGTGGAGGAGACCGTGTTGCCGCAGTGGCTCATGGAGACATAAAACCGTTCCGGCGGGATTTCGATTTTGTCCCGCAGGTGCCGCAGCATGTATTCGTTGGCTTGGTGGAAGAGAAACAGATCGACGTCATCGAAGGTGATGCCGGCTCGACTGCAAATGCCGGCGACCAAGTCGGGCACGGCGTCGAGCGTGAAGAGGAAAATTTCCGGCCCGTTCATGTAGAGCGTCGGAGGAACCAGGACATGCTCGTCCGCGTCCTCGACTCCGCCGCCGCTGGCGAACCCGGCGACCGGCTTGCGCATCCCGCCGGTCTGGACGATGAGATTCTTCGCCCCGCGCCCGTCCGTGCCGTACACGAACGGCCCGATCGCCGGGGCTTGTTCACTGTGCGAATCCTGAGCGGTGATCAACGTCGCGGCCGAGGCATCGCCGAACAGCGTGCGGACTGACATGTCGGTCGGCGTGATGAACTTGGTGTAGGTTTCGGCGGTAACGACCAGCACGTTCGTGGCCTGGCCCGTCTCGATCAAACCCTTAGCCATGCCGAGCCCGTAGATGAATCCCGAACAGCCGAGGTTGAAATCCAGCGCTCCGCAACTGGTCCGCAGGCCCAGCCGGTTTTGCAGCAGGCAGGCGGTTGTCGGGAGGAAGTAATCAGGCGACTGCGTGCAGAGCATCAAGTAGTCAATGTCTTCGGGTTTGCACGCTCCCGATTCAAACAGTTTCGTGACCGCTTTGACGGCGAGATCGGACGAAAGCTCCTCCTCTTCGGAGATGCGTCGTTCTTCGATGCCGGTTTTGCTTTGAATTTTCTGAGGCGACCAATTGGGCGCGATCTCGCACAACTGCGGGTTGTTGAGAACCTGCGGAGGCAAGTAGTACTCGATCGCTTTAAGAATCGCCTGCATGGATCATGTCTCGAGGGCTTCGACGGGGGACAGGATAGTCATCGCCGCACTCAGGCCGCCATCTTATTGGGACTGAGTTCGGCCGCGACCTCGTCCATCAGGTCTTCCACGGTGTGACAACGCAGGATCGTGCCCGGAGGAATCCGCACTCCGAATTCCTCGTCGAGCATCGCGATCAGGCCAATGAAGGTCATCGAACTCCAACCTTCGATGTCCTGTAACACCGAGTCTTTATGGATCGAGCCCGCGCTGACATCAAACAGTTCATGCAACGCGGCGAGGAATTGCGGCGCATTCATTTCGATCTCTCCTTCGCGAACCGAAAGTCTCCAAGGGGCGCGGCTTGTAGCAGAGGCCGTCCAAACCCGGCAACACGAGTTCCATTCGTGGGGCCGGTTCTCAACCTGCTCGGGCCGTCTCAGGTTGGTCCCACCGAATTCCGTGACTGGCAGGTTGAAAACCTTCCCCATGAGACCACAATGCGGCCCCTTTGTTGGAGAGCATCACCATGTTGATCGGATTTGTCAGCGACGAGCGCTACGTCGCGGTTTCGGATGTCCTGCTGGAATTTGTCAACGAGCGAGGCCAGTCGTGGGAGACGCGATCTCGCGCCAGCGGCTCCGTGCATCTCGATCTGCCGAGCGGCGAGTATCTCGTCACGCTGCAACGCCCCGGCTTCGGTGGCAAGCGTGTTCGGCTGACGCTTCCCAACGCGAAACCGCATCACTTCCGACTGCTGGCGGACGGACTGCTCGGCTATGCCTGGCCGAAGTGCGTTCGATCCGGCGAAGAGGCCGAGTTCCGCGTCCACTCGGTCGAATGTTTCCATTTGGAACTCTGGCGCTACGGCTGGACGAAAGAGCTTGTCCGCGGACTCGGCTGGCATGACGAGCACGGTCCGCGAGCCATGATGCAGATCACTCCCGACGGCGATTACACGCAGACCGGCGTCGAGTGGAATAAGTTCGGCTACACCAGCCCGGCTCAGAAACAGATGGTTCAAGCTCCGCAGCGATCGGGCTTGTACTACTTCCACGCCAGCACCGCGTCCGGCAGAGCGTTCGCGTTCCCCTGGGTCGTCGCGCCAGCCCAGCCGACCGCGCCGGTGGCGGTGCTGGCCTCGAACATCACCTGGAACTGCTACAACAATTTCGGAGGCCGCAGCAATTACATCCATGCGAACGCGCTGCCCGATGTGCCGGTCGTCAACTCGCGGCAGGAGATCGCTCGCTACATCGACCCGAAGTTTCAAACTTGGGGCTGGAATGACTACGCCGCGCTGTCGTTCGAGCGGCCGGAGCCGATCAACGACATCGCTCTCGCCGAACAGATCACCGATCCGATCGAAGGCCGCGCCGCGTGTCACATCGCTCCGGCCGAATGGCGACTGCTTGGTTGGCTCGAGCGCGAAGGATTTGCCTACGACTTTTACTCCGAGACGCAGTTGCACGACGAAGTGCTCGACCTGTCGAAGTACAAAGTGCTCATCATCAGCACGCATCCGGAGTATTGGACCCGGACGATGTACGACCGCGTCAAGCAGTGGGTGTTCAACGAAGGCGGCGGGCTGATGTACCTCGGCGGCAACGGCGTGAACTGCGAGGTCACGCTGCACGACAACGACACGATGACCGTCCACAACGGAACGATGACCAGCCTCTGGCCAGAAGGGATCGGAGCCGAAAGCCGGCTCGGCAAGCGGCATGAATCGGAAGCAAATCTGCTGGGGGTCGTATTCACCCCCAGCGGCATCATGACCGGCGCACCCTACCGAGTGACCGACGACACACACTGGTGCTTCGAGGGAACCGGCCTGAAGAACGGCGACACGTTCGGCGAGAAGAGCCTGCACCGTCGCTGTCCTGGCGGAGCCTCCGGTCACGAGACCGACAAGATTTCAGCGAGTTCACCCAAAGGAACGCGAATGCTCGCCAAGGGACTCAACCCAGACGACGGCGGCGCGGAGATGTCGATCTTCGATACCGAATCCGGAGGCGGCACATTCTCCGCCGGTTCCATCTGTTGGCCCAGCAGCATCCCAATCGACGACCACGTCTCGCGGATCACTGCCAACGTGTTGCGGAAGTTTTCAGAGGGGTGAATCGAAATCGTGTGTTGAAATGCGAGTCGTGGAAGCGACTCGCCTACGTAGCCCAGTCGCTCCCGCGACTGAAATTCCGTTGTGTTCGTCGCACTTATTTCTTGTCGTCCGCCACAAGCCCGCGTCGCAGGCGGAACGGTTCGCTCTTCACCGTTTCAACAATCAGAGTTGAAAACCGATATCCGTTTTGAGCCAGAGCCGTGGTGATCCGATCGACGGCGGGGCGGTCGTAATACTCAAGGCCACGTCCCAGAGCGTACGTCATCAGTTTTTCAGTGATACACCGCGTGAACAGAGCTTGCCGAGTCTTCAAAATCTCCTTGAGTTCGCTCGGTCCCGAAAACTTCTCGCCGGTCGGCAGTTCTCCGGCCGGGTCGATCGGGAACTCGCCATCCTTCTCGCGGAAGCGGCCGATGGCATCGAAGTTCTCGAAGGCAAATCCCAGCGGGTCCATGCGCGCGTGACAGTTCGCACAACTGGGATTCGCTCGATGCTGCTCCATGCGTTGTCGCAACGAGCCGGTCAGTTTCTCTCCTTGCTCAAGTTCCGGCACGTTCGGTGGCGGAGGTGGCGGCGGCGTGCCGAGCAATTGTTCCAGAACCCAGCGGCCTCGTTTGACCGGTGACGTGCGGGTCGGATTGGACGTGACCGTCAGCAGGCTCGCTTGCGTCAGCAGTCCGCCTCTGCCAGTGGAGCCGACATTGACTCGGACGAACTCTGGGCCGCGAATTGGTTGGCCTTTGTCACGATCCGGCTTCTGTCCGACTCGATTTCCGTTCGTGTCGGCGATGCCGTAATGCCGAGCGAGCGGTTCATTCACAAACGTGAAATCGGCCGCGAGCAACTCCAACAAGCTCCGATCCTCGGTCAGCAGCGTTTGGAGAAACATTCGCGTCTCGGTCAGCATCGCGCGGCGGAGAATCTCGTTGAAGTCGGGAAAGAGCTTCCCATCCGGAGCGATCAACTCCAACCGCTTGAGTTGCAGCCACTGCATCGCGAATTGATCGACCAACGAGGGAACAGCACGCGGGTCTTTCAACATGCGGAGGACTTGCGGTTCGAGGTTCTTCGACAGCTCGCCGCGCCGAGCGAGATCGAACAGCTCGTCATCCGGCATCGTGTTCCACAGAAAGTACGACAACCGCGAGGCCAGATGAAACTCGTCAATCGGCCGAGCCTCCGGGCTATCGGGGCGGTCATCGAGTTCGACTCTAAACAAGAACTTCGGCGAGCAGAGCACGGCTTGCACGGCCCATTGCATACCCGCTTCCCACTTCTCGCCACCGGCGACGAGTTGATCGACTACCTTCGCCATCGCTTCGACTTCTTGCGGCGTCGCGGTTCGGCGATACCCGCGTGACAACAATCGCGTCAGCACCTCGCGAGTCTGTTCCGCTTGCGGTTTATCGGGCGAACACTTTAGGAGCATGATCTGCGACGCCGGCCGAGTCTCCAGCGGCCCTTCGCTCCAGATGTGTTCAATGAAAAGCTGGGGAGTTTCCTCCCCTTCGGACGGCTTCACGATCGCCAGGCCGGCTCGTTGGATGTCCCCTCGGCGATTGATCGGGAATTCAATCTGCTGAACGCTCTTGGCATCGCGAGCGGTGATCTCGAAGACCTTCAGAATCTTCAGCGGCTTCATCGTCTTCAAAGCCGCTCCCATGAGCTGATCGACTTCTTCGTCCGGCGACGGATCAGGCAGCTTGCCTCCCGAAATGAACAGCGCGACCTTCACCGGCGACGAGCCTTTTGTCTCGGCATACATGTTCGCCCGCAGAATCAGATCGGCATCGGCGGAGAATTTGAGGTAATCGCCCGCCGCTGCAAACGGGCCGGAATTCACCGGCTCGGCATCGGCCGGGTTCATCGGACGGAACCGTCCTTGCGGTGTCTGGGCATTGTTCGGCTGCAAGTAGCGACCAGAGAGATATCGCTTCGCCGGTGCGGAGGGGTTCGGATTGATGACTCGCTGCGAAACCGTCTCCGCCGCCGCGAGATATTGCTCCATCAGCACCGGCGAGAGCGTCAACACGTCGCCGATGTTGTCGAAGCCGTGACCGATGTCGTCCGAAGGGAAATCGGCCGCCGGGTTAAAATCCGCTCCGACCAGATCGCGCAGCGTGTTGGCGTACTCAACCCGATTCAGCCGCCGCATCGTGACTCGGCCCGGATCAGGCTTCGCATTCTTGTCATGATGCTCAAAGACCGCTCGCGCGAGCGACGCAAACTCTTCGATCTCTTTGGCGGTCGGCTGCGGCTTGTCGTACGGCGGCATCTCGCTGGACTCGACCATCTTCAGCACCGACTCCCACGTCTTGCGCTTCTTGATGACCGAGGCATTGTCCATGAAGCCAACCAACGAAAGCTCGGCCTTCGGCTTGTCGCCGCTGTGACACTCGATGCAGTGCTTCTTCAGAAACACGACGCCCACTTTGCTGAAGTCAGGCGACGAATTTTGGGACTGGCTCCACGACGGCAACAGCAGCACGGACAGCAAAGCGAAGCCTGTAAGAAATCGAAGCGAGAATCGTCTCATCGACAAACAGCCTTTGCGGGAATCGCGGCGTGAGAGTTTGGGTGGGAAAATCGAGGCAGGATACCTATCGTCGTCGGCTGGTCCCCCCGATTTCAAGAGCCAAAGCCCGCGTCTCAACATGCTCACGATTTCCGATGTCGCCTGTCCTGTCTGTGGCTGTGTGTGCGATGATCTTCAGTTGACGGTCGACGGTTCGCGAGTCGTGCGTGCGGAACGGGCCTGTGCGTTGGCCGAGCCGTGGTTTTTGGCTCAATCGTCCGTGACTCGGCCAGCCGCCGAGATCGACGGTGAGCCAGCCGACATCGATCGTGCGATTGTGATTGCGGCGGACTTGCTCCGCTCGACTCGCGCCCCCTTGATTTACGGACTGTCGCGCAGCAGCACCGGCGGTCAACAAGCCGCCGTGAAACTGGCCGATCATCTGGGGGCAACCATCGATACCACCGCGTCGTTGTGTCACGGGCCGTCGATCATGGCGATGCAAGCGGTTGGAGAGTCGACCTGCACGCTCGGAGAGATCAGCACACGAGCCGACTTGGTCATCTTCTGGGGCTGCAACCCGGCAGCCAGTCATCCGCGACACGCCGAACGTTACTCGGCGTTCCCTCGTTGCGACTTCCTGCCGAATGGCCGAGCGGATCGCACAATCGTGATGATCGGTGACGAGCGGGACGTTCATGCTTGGCGACTCGACCGCGACGACGCTCGCCCCGATTGGGTGATTCCGATTGAGCCGGATCGCGACTTCGAAGCCATCTCCGTTTTGCGAGCACTCGTGCGCGGCGTGTCGTTCCGCGACCAGTGCCTGCCGGAGAGCACTCTCTATTCGCTGACCGAATTGGCGCGGCGCATGAAGTCCTGTCGTTATGGAGTCGTCTTCTTCGGCTTGGGGCTCACCGCGACCGACTTTCATCGACCACCGCGTGCCTCGGGGTTGGGGCATTTGAATGTTGAGAACTTGCTACGGTTGGTCACCGAGTTGAATGACTTCGCACGCTTTCACGCACGCCGGATGCGGCTGTATGGCGACGTCAGCGGAGCCGACAGCGTGCTCTGTTGGCAAACGGGCTATCCTTTCGCGGTCAATCTGTCGCGTGGCTATCCGCGTTACAATCCAGGCGAATTCTCAGCGAATGATCTGCTGACGCGCGGTGAACCGGACGCTTGTGTTCTGATCGGCAGCGAGACCCTGGGACAATTTTCGTCGCAGGCTCTCGACCACCTGCGTCGCATTCCTGTGATTCTGCTCGACTATCCCGCCACAACGCCGATCATCGAACCCACCGTCCGCTTCACCACCGCCGTTTACGGACTGCATGCCCCCGGCACGGCCTACCGGATGGACGAAATCCCGATCGCCTACCGGGCCTCCTTGCCAGCCCCCTGGCCGACCGACGAGGCCGTGTTAAAACAACTCATGGAGCGTCTGGCTCAGAACTAAAACTGAGAGAGCATCATGCCGCAATACCGCATCTGGGATTTGCACTGCCATCTGCTGGGAGTCGCCGGTCGCACTCCGGAAGAGAAGATGGCCAACCTGCTGGAGATCGCCGACCGGCACGGCATCGAACGGCTCTGTCTGTTCTTCAGCAGCACCAGGTCGAAGACGCCGACGCCGGAAGAGCTCAAGACCGACAACGATGTCGTCATGCAGGCGATGTCGCACTGGGCCAATCGAACGCACGGCTTCTGCTACGTCAGTGGCGAGCACGTCGACTTCAGCCTCGCCGAGATGGATCGTTGCATCAAGCACGGCCCGATGGTCGGCATCAAGCTGTGGGTCGCGATCCGGCTGGTGCTGTTGAATGTCTTTCGCTCGCTGCCTGTGCTGCAATGCGGCGACGTCGCTAAGGCCGATCAGGTCTGGTTCGACATCGCGATGCTCGAATCGGTCGCGGGAGTCGCCAAGCTCGTCGAGCAAGTGGGGCCGCAGCGAATCTTTTTCGGTTCACACGCTCCGCTGTTCTACTTCGAGTCGGCGGAACTCAAGCTGACCGAGAGCGGGTTGCCGGAGACTGTGTTACAACAGATTCGGAGTGCGAATGCTCAACGGGTTTTGCCGTGAACCGTAGGTCAGCCTTTCCAGGCTGACCCGATTGAGATTCGACGTCGTTTGAAGCGTTCGGTTCAGGCTGGAAAGCCTGACCTACAACAGGATCATCTCCGTCATTCCCGAACCGCAGAACCCGATCTTGGTCAAAATGCTGGACCGGCTGTTCGCGGGTTTGATGCGCGGACCAAACCTGAATTGCCGCCCGCATTCCAGCCGGCAGCGTGTCGATTGGACGCAGTTCGCCAAGCTGCAAGACGTGACTCCGGTCGAAGCGTTGCGGCGTCTATTGTCGGAAAAGCAGAGCACGCAACTGGTGGCTCGCGTCACCGCGCCGAAGAAGATCGAGAAGGTTTCGGAATCGGGGGAGGAAACGCTGTCGCCCGAAGAGCTGCGATTGCGAGACGAGTGGTCGGCTCAGCAATCGTTGCTGACGAAGCTGCGCGGGTTGGCCGAGGATGCTCGCGATTATGTACAGGACACCGGCGTGCATGCGCTGCATGTGGGCTTTCCGTTGCTCAGCCTGCCGCCGGGCACGGCGGGGACGTTGAAGGGGCAGTCCAGTGGAGCGAAGCGGTTGCTGGCTCCGATCGCGTTCGTCTTGGTCTCGTTGGCGATGCGAGCGGGGCCTCATCCGGCGGTTGTGGTGGAAGGCTTGCATGACGGGGCGGAGTTTCTCGTTCCGAACGAAGCGCTCTTCGCGTGGCTGGAACGTCAGACCGGCAAGAAGATTCTTCCGGAAACAAACGGAGCCGCGAGCAATCTGCCGACCGAGAACGATGCGTCTGATGCCGAGTCAACTCTTCCGGCCGCCCCGCATGATCCTTGGGTAGAGATCAACGACTTAGTGCGCCGTGTCTCCGAGGTCTTGCAGCTTGAGCCACAGACCTTCGTTCCCGACAAGCTAACCGAGTTGCGGTCGGCTCCACGAGCCGACGACGAGAACGCGAAGGCGGAAATCGTTCCTGCCGCCGTGCTCGGATTGTTTCCAATGAACAACCAGGGTTTGCTGCGCGACATGCAGGCGATGGTCGGGGGAGACTCGCTGGATGGCCCCGTGGAAAGCTTCATCGCGGCCGACGTGCGACTCGACGCGTCCCGTGACAACACCGAGCGCCCCGATGCCCCCACCGGCGAACGTCGCACACGGCAGTTCGAGACCGAGCGAATGGTGACACTCGCCGATCCCTGTCAGGCGCGAGCCGTGAGGTTGGCTCGCGAGTGTCGCGGCTTGGTCATTCACGGCCCGCCGGGCACGGGCAAGAGTCAGACAATCACGAACATCATCGGCGACCATCTCGCTCGCGGCGAACGGGTGCTGTTAGTGTGCGACAAGCGAACTGCGTTGGACGTCGTCGCGCGGCGACTGGAGCACCTCGAATTGGGCGACCTCTGCGCTCTGATTCACGATCCGCAGCATGATCAACGGAACTTGTACAAGCAGGTGCGCGAACAACTCGAAAATCTGACCGACACCAAAGTCAGCGGCACTGCGGAGGCTCGCCTGCCGAAGTTCGACAAAGAACTGCGGAAGACCCACGACACACTCGCTGCGGCTTGGTCACTGGTGATGGACCGCGACCCCGAACGAGGCGTTTCGTTTCACGAGCGAATGGGGGAATGGCTCGAAGCCGCCCTCCCCTCACTGACGGCAGAACGGACACCTGATGAGCCCTCAATCGCGACTGCGGTGACGCCGGAACCTGAGAAACCGACCAAACGCCGCCGGCGTCGGCGAGAAAAAGCCGATCAACCAGTGATACCCACGATGGAGCCGGCGACGGCCGCGATGCTCGAAGCTCATGCAACCGACGTGCGGGATGTTTTGACTCGCGCATTGCAGATCGAGTTCGCTCAGCAACCGTGGCGAAACGTTGTGGAACTGTCGTTGAATCAGTTTTTGTCTCGGTCGATGTCAGACATTCGCGACGACATGAACGCGATCGTGGAAGCTTTCGCGGAGACCGATGAGACGCTCGCCGCTCAATCCCCCCCCATTGCTGGTGCCAGGCGACTCCGATTCCACGAGCTTCATGCAACAAGCGACCGCTCGGCGCGAATTGGCCGACCGTCTGGAATCCTGTCTGAGCGACATCAAACCAACTTGGCGAAAGCGTTGAGCGAAAGCCTCCGCCTCGGTCGTTGATCGAGCTTGGCAGCGACTGAGCGAAATCCAACCGGCGATCGAAGAACTGCGAAGCGGATCGTTGGAACCGGACTTAGCGTTGCTCGTACAAACGCTGCCGCCGATTCGTGAAGTGGCGGCGCAATTAGGTGACGTCGAAGCGTATCTGAGCGTCTGCGATTCGTGGCGCGGCTGGCTCGCGTTCGGCCGGCGTTCGCGAGCCAACTCGAACTGCCGGATGATCTCTCGGAGCCGAGCCTCAATCGTCGGGTCATCCTTCATCCGCCGGACGACATGCGGCAGCACGCCCGTTTCGAGAATCACGCGGCTGTCGATGAGCTGCTGCGGATCGGCTTCCAGCAAGCCCGCATGAAAGCTCAGATGCTCGGTGACTCGTTCCATGTCGATGCGCCCGACGGTGAGCCCGACGCCGGCTTTCGATTCGACGATGCCGAGAAACTCAAGCGACTTGGTGGCTTGACGCAGACTCAGCCGACTGATGCCAAACGTCTCCGCAAGCTAAGTCTCCGTCGGCAGCCGATCACCATGACCGAGTTTCTGCTCGACGATGAATTGCTGGATCTGACCGGCAACCTGATCGCGAACTTTGGGACGACGCAGCGTTTGCATGAGGTTCCTCTCGACTCTTCGTTTGTACGACGCGGCTGCGACCGAGCCGCGTTCGCTGCTTGCAGCCCGAATTTCTCGTCGATAGATTATCTGACAATCTGATTCCGAGTCAATCTTGTCCTGCACTCTCCCCTTCCGAGGAGCCAGCCCCATGCCGACGGTCGCGATCACCGATTACTCCTTTCCAAATCTGGACGTCGAGCAGGCGATCCTGTCCGCCGCCGGCTTTGAGCTGCGGAGCGGAAACGACAAGCAGGTTCCCGCGCTGCAGGCGTTCGTAGCCGAGGCGGACGCGGTCATCACGCAGTTCGCGCCGATCAATGCGGACGTGATCGGAGCGATGCAGCGTGCCAAAGTCATCGTGCGATACGGCATCGGCTACGACAACGTCGATGTGAAGGCGGCACGCGAGCGGGACATTCCGGTCTGCAACATTCCTGACTACTGCATCGATGAAGTCGCCGATCACACGTTGGCGTTCATCCTCGGAGTCACGCGGCAGGTTGTGCCAAACACGTTGCACGTGCGAGACGGCAAATGGGGATTGGTGCCCGCGCTGGATCAATTGCGGACATTACGCGATCAGACGGTGGGCGTTGTCGGCTTCGGTCGCATTGGCCGCGAGGTCGCGGCGCGGCTGGGGCCGTTCAAGTGCCGACGGCTCGTGCATGACGCCTTTGTTCCGGCCGACGCTGTCCGCGCTGCGGGATGCGAACCGGTGACGCTCGACGAGTTGTTGGCTCAGTCCGACATTGTGAGTTTGCATTGCCCGTCGACGCCGCAGACGAAGAAGCTGCTGAATGCCGATTCGCTCGGCCGCATGAAACGCGGGTCGGTGGTGGTGAATCTTGCACGAGGCGACTTGATCGACACCGCCGCTCTCGTCGCCGCGTTGCAATCGGGACAGATTGCCTCCGCCGCGATCGACGTTTGCGACCCCGAGCCGATTCCGGCGGACAGCCCGTTGCGTTCTCTGCCGAACGTCATCGTCGCGTCGCACATCGCCTCGGCCAGTCCCAAGTCGGTGCGAACGCTTCGGGAGACAGCGGCCAAGATCGCGGTGATGGCACTGCGAGGCGAGCCGCTGCCGAACGTCGTGAACAAGTAGGACGGCCTTTCCAGGCCGTCTTGGTGAATGTCAGTGAATCGACGGCCTGGAAAGGCCGTCCTACGATCAATCATTTCTCACAGGAGTCAAACATGCCCAAACCTTTGTTTCGCGGCGTCTGTGCCTCGTCCATCACACCGTTTCGTCCTGACGGCAGTCTGTGGCTGGAACGGCTCAAGCCGCACATCGACTGGCTGATCGGCGAGCGTGTCGATGCGATCTCGCCGCTGGGAAGCTCCGGCGAATTCCCCGCGATGGAGTGCGCGGACCGCGAACGCATGTTGGCGGCGGCTCTCGAGGCGATCGCGGGGCGCGTGCCCGTCGTCGCCGGGACGCACGACTACTCGACCGCACGCACGATCCGGCTGTCGAAGTTTGCCGAGTCTGCCGGAGCCGATGCTCTGCTGATCGTGCCGCCGTACTACATGGCCCCGACGCCGGCACAGGTGATGGACCACTATCGCCGCATTGCGGAGGCGGTCTCGATTCCCATCATCGTCTACCACAACATTCCGCTCACCTCGGTGGACCTGACGACCGAGCATTTGCTGAAGCTGTTTGAGGAGCGGGCGATCGGCGGAGTGAAGATGTCGCACCCGGAGCCGGATCGACAATGCCAGTTGCTCCAGGCGACCAACGGCACCTTCACGGTCTATGCGGGCATCGACACCGCCGCGTTTGAAGGGCTATGCCATGGCTCGCACGGCTGGATTTCCGGCATCCCGAGCACCGTTCCGGGTGCGGCTCGCCGACTTTATGAACTGATCGCGATCGAAAGGAATCTGCCGGAAGCTCGCCTCCTCTGGCAGAAGCTCGCACCGCTAATGCGATTGCAGTTCCAGGCGTATCACTCCAAGGGGGAAGGGGCTCATTGGTTCAGCACGATGAAGGCCGCGCTCAACATGATTGGCCCGCCCGTGGGCGATCCGCAGCCGCCGATTCAGCCGCTGCCGGAAAGTCATCGTAAGACGCTGGCCGACATGTTGATCAACCTGGGCTATGAGGTTCACACCGAGTGACGGGGATGACCTGTACGACGGCCTTTTAGGCCGTCACTTGTGGCTGACGGCCGTCCTACTAACACAAATGGTGTCGCGCCGTGACAAGACACTGGAAGCCTATCCCACAAAGGAGAAACAGTGAGTAGCGAGTCGCGCATCCTTAAAGCTCCCGATGTCGTGCTGGTCGGCAGTGGGATCATGTCGGCGACGCTCGCGGTGATGCTCAAGCGGCTCGATCCGCGACTGCGGGTTCAAATCGTCGAGGTCGCTTCCGAGCTCGCGCGGGAAGCCTCGGACGGCTGGAACAACGCCGGGACCGGGCACGCCGGCGTGTGTGAGATGAGCTACACCCTGACTCGCGATCCCGACGGTCGCGTGCCGATCGCGAGGGCTCTGCGCATCTTCGAGCAATTCGAACACTCGAAGCAGTTCTGGGGAGCAATGGCTGCCGCTGGCGCAGTGGGCGAGCCGGCGGACTTCATTCACTCGGTTCCCCACATCTGCTTTGTGAAGGGAACGGACAACGTCGACTTCTTGCAGGCACGGCATGCGGCGATGTCGGAGCATCCCTTCTTCCGCGACATGCGACTGACAACCGACCGATCGGTCATTCAAGACTGGGTGCCGCTGGTGATGGATGGCCGCGCACATGGCCCGGTCGCTGCGACCGTGGGCGCCGGCACCGAGGTCAACTACGGACTGATTGCTCGACGCCTCTGCGGCTGGCTCGCGCAGCAAGAGGGCTGCGGAGTCGCGACGGGTTGGAAAGTGACACGACTTTGCCGTGGCGACGGTCGGTGGCAGATCGGGTTGCGCTGCGTCGCCTCGGGTGAAGTGCGCGAGCAGCGGACGCGATTCGTGTTCGTCGGCGCGGGGGGCGGCAGTTTGCCGTTGCTGCAATCGACCGGACTCGCCGAAGTCGCGGGACTCGGTGGCTTTCCGATCGGTGGCCAGTGGCTCGTCTGCGATGACCCCGCGATCTGCTCACGACACGACGCGAAGGTCTACGGAGCGACGCCTCCTTCGTCTCCGAGTCTGGGCTCCGGCCATCTCGACGTGCGGCGGCTCAATGGAAAGCGGCAGCTTCTCTTCGGCCCGTTTGCCTCGTGGACGACTCGCTTCCTTAAGCACTCCGGGAGCTGGAGCGATCTGCCGTTGTCAGTCCGACTTAATAACGTGGCGGCGCTGCTGCGAACTGCCGTGCGGAACCGGTCGCTGGTGAAATACCTGGTGACGCAGGGATTGCAGAGCATGGGCGACCGCCTGCAAGCCGTGCGCGAGTACTACCCCAACGCCCGGCTCGAAGACTGGCGGCTCGTGCAAGCGGGCATCCGAGTGCAGGCCATCAAGCACGCCGACCGCGGCGCGGTCTACTTCGGCACCGAGGTGTTCTCGCCTGCCGACCGCTCGCTTGCGGCGCTGCTGGGAGCATCGCCCGGCGCATCGGTCTCAGTGAACATCGCCCTGGAGGTCATCCAGACTTGCCTCCCTCAGTTGCTGGCCAGCTCCGAGGGCCGGAACCGCATGCGGCAGATGATTCCGACCTTCGACGAGGACATAAAGCACTCCGACAACTCAGCCTTGTTCGAGAGAGCCACGCGCGAAGCGGCGGAGCGGCTGAAACTCAATTTCCCTTCCTCATCGTCCCCTGGCCAACCGGCTGTCGCCACATGCGAGGGCTTAGGAGCTGTACTATGAAAATCGTTCGTTACCAAACCTCGACCGACTGCACGGCGTTTGGGTGTCTGCACGCTCCAGCATCAGGGCGATCCGATCGTGCTGCCGCGCCGATTGGCGGAGAGCCGGTTTTCATCTGTGCTTCGGCTTTGCCATCCGTGCTAATCCTTTTCGGAATTGAGTAGCACTGATGGCAAGGCCGAGGCACAGATAAGACATTGGGCTCAACCATTTTCGAGGTTTGCATCAGGGCATGATGCGGGCAACGGGCATCAGGAGATAGGTCGCATCAACGATGAATCAAGATCAAGAGTCAGCCGCCTCTTCCCGACTGCCTGCCTCCACGTTGCGAACGGTCGCGTGGCGGATCGTGCCGTTTATCTGCCTGCTCTATGTGTTGAACATTCTCGATCGTGCGAACGTCGGCTTCGCGCGACTGAAGATGCAGGACGATCTTGGCCTGACCAAGGCGACGTTCGATCTGGGCTACGGGATGTTCTACGTCGGCTACATCCTGTTCGAGGTGCCGAGCAATCTGTTGATGCGCCGGTTCGGCGCGAGACGTTGGATCGCGCGGATCATGATCACGTGGGGGCTGGTCTCGGCGGCCACTCTGTTCGCCCGCGATCTGTGGACGTTTTACGCCTTGCGGATTCTGCTCGGGGTCGCCGAAGCCGGGTTCTTTCCGGGGATCATTCTCTATCTCAGTGATTGGTTCCCAGATCGACAGCGTGCCAAGATGACGGCGTTCTTCATGCTGGCGATCGGACTGTCGAATGTGCTCGGGAATCCAGTCTCGGGCTGGATCATGGATCAGTTCGACGGCGTCAATGGCTGGCATGGTTGGCAGTGGCTTTTTCTGCTCGAAGGCTTGCCGACTTCGCTGGTCGGGATCGCGGTCCTGTTCTATTTGCAAGACTCGCCGCGCGACGCGCGCTGGTTGTCCGACGATCAACGAAATTGGCTGATCGAACATCTGGCCGAGGAAGACCGAGTACGTCGCGAGCAGCACGGCCCCGATCGCTGGCAGGCGATGCTGCAACCGCGAGTCTGGTTGCTCATCGCCATCTACTTCACGGTGGCGGTCGGGTCGAACGCCGGCGGAGCGTATTTCCCGACGCTCATCAAAGAGCAGTATCAATTGGCAACGAACTTTCAGATCGGACTGCTCACAGCTTTGCCGCATTTGTGCGCGATCGTCGTCATGTCGCTGGTGGGAATCAGTTCTGATCGTTCCGGCGAACGCCGTTGGCATCTGGCCGGTTCCGCACTGTTGGCCGCCGCCGGTTGGAGCCTCGTCGCGTGGGGGCCATCGCCCGTTGTCGCGCTGGCCGGACTCTGTCTCGCCCAGGCCGGGATGATGAGCATGCTGCCGGTGTTCTGGACTTTGCCCGGCGTCTTCTTGTCGGGAGTCGCCGCGGCAGGTGGGATCGCACTGATCAACTCGGTCGCCAACATCGGCGGCTTCTTCGGCGCGTCGATTCTGGGACAATTCGGACTGTGGTCGATGGCCGCGTGCCTGCTGTTCGGCTGCCTGCTCACGGCGACGGCCTTAAGAAACTGGAATCCAACTCGTAAGTCCACCCCGGAGGATTGAAATGAATAGCAGTCTGTTTTCGTTGACCGATCGAGTCGCTGTCGTGTCCGGGGCAGCGCAAGGTCTGGGGCGGGCGACCGCGCTGGCTCTGGCTCAGCATGGCGCACACACCGTGCTCGTCGACCGCAATCGCGAGGGAGCCGAATCCACCGCCGCTCAGGTTCAATCGCTCGGTCGGCAAACGCTGGTCGCGCAGACCGACGTTTCTAATCCCGAGGCAGTCGCTGAACTGTTTCGACAGGTCGATGCCCGCTTCGGCCGCGTCGATTTTCTGGCGAACATCGCCGGAGACGGGCATCTGTCGAAACCCGAAGACCTCACGATTGCGGACCTGCATCGCGTGTTGCAGAACCTGGTCGTCGGTCGATTCGCGATGTGCCAGGAGGCGGGCCGCCGGATGCTGGCCCAAGGTCGCGGCTCGATCATGAATATCGGCTCGCTCGCCAGTTCGACGGCGCTCGGTCGAGGCCACATCGCTTACAGCATGGCGATGGGAGCGGTGATCCAAATGACGCGAGAACTCAGCACCGAATGGAGCTACCGAGGCGTTCGCGTGAACTGCGTCACTCCGGCTCAAGTGGTCAATCCGAGCCTCGAAGCCCGCATGGCCGCGGATCCGACGCTCGAAGGCCGTTTCCTGAAAGGCATCCCCGCTGGGCGCCTTGGCCAACCCAAAGACATCATGGGCCTCGCGGTGTTTTTGGCGTCCGACAGTTCGGAGTGGATCACCGGAGCCATCATCCCGATGGACGGCGGCAACATGGCCATGAACGCCGGCGGCACACCCGGGCACGAGCAGCGTGCCGTCCAGTCTTTTCGCGCAGAGAACAAGTAGGAAACTATGAATCAGAACCAGTCGCTGTCCGACGAACGAATCCTGGCCCTCTATCGGACGATGCAGATCATCCGTCAGACCGAAGAAGAACTCGCACGCTGTCATCAGCGCGGGCTCATTCACGGAGCGTGCCACACCTATGTCGGCCAAGAGGCGATTGCCACCGGCGTCTGCGCTCATCTCACCGAGCGTGATCCGATCTTCTCGACGCATCGAGGACACGGCCACGCGCTCGCCAAAGGCATGCCTTCGCGCGAGTTGATGGCGGAACTCTTCGGTCGCGAAACCGGCTGCTCGCGCGGACGCGGCGGCAGCATGCATCTCTTCTCCCCCGAGATCGGCATGATGGGGACGAGCGGCATTGTCGCGCCTTGCATGTTGCAAGCCTGCGGCGGCGGATACAGCTCGAAGATCCTCCAGAACGGCACGGTGGCCGCGGCGTTCTTCGGCGACGGCGCGGTCAACAACGGCGCGTTCCATGAAGCACTCAACATGGCCAGCATCTGGAAGCTGCCGGTCCTGTTCATCTGCGAGAACAACCAGTTCGCCACCGAAGTCCCGTTTTCGTATTCGAGCGGCAATCCCAGCGTCGGCTCGCGCGGAGCGGCCTACGGCATCACCGGCATCACGGTCGACGGCAACGATGTCCTCGAGATCTACCGCGTCGCCGGGGAAGCCGTCGCGCGGGCGAAGAGCGGCGGCGGTCCCACGCTCATCGAATGCAAGACCTATCGCACCCGTGCTCACGCGGAGGGCATGGGCGACTTCACCTATCGCACGAAAGAGGACGTTGCGGCCTGGAAGGAGAAGTGTCCGATCGCGCGGTTGAAGTCAGCGGTGATCGGGCAATTATCGCGGGGCGACGAGTCCGCTCGGCGTTTCGAATCGATCGAGCAAGAGGTAGCCAACATCGTCCGCGAGGGGCGCGAGTTTGCCGAAGCCAGCTCGCCGCCCGCGGCGGAATCCGCCACGACCCATGTGTTCGCGGAGCCGTCGTCTCGTTCTCAATCCGCGAGTTCAACAGGACCGGAGCCAGGGGGCAAAGGCCGGCCCATCTCCTTCGTTGCCGCGACGCTCGAAGCGCTCGACCACGCGATGGCGGCCGATCCCACGATCTTTGTCATGGGCGAGGGGATCGGCGTGCGAGGCGGCAACTTCACCACGACTCAGGGCCTGTACGCCAAGTATGGCCCCCAGCGGCTGTGCGATACGCCCATTTGCGAACGTGGCTTTGTCGGCTTGGCGTGCGGTGCGGGCATGACCGGGACGCGCCCGATCATCGACTTCATGTTCATCGACTTCATCAACGATTCGTTCGGCGAGATCGTCAACCAAATCGCCAAAATGCAATACATGAGCAGCGGCCGCCTGAAGATGCCGGTCCTGCTGCGCGGCTGCGGCGGCGTCGGCCACTCCGCGGCGACACATCATTCGGGCATGTATCACTCGATCTATTCCCACATCCCCGGCCTGCGAGTCGTCCTGCCCTCGACCCCCTACGACGCCAAAGGACTGCTGGCCCATGCGCTGAGGAGTGACGATCCGGTCCTCTTCCTCGAACATCGCGAACTGATGCAGACGAAGGGGCACGTCCCCACGGAACACTACGAGATTCCCTTCGGTCAGGCGCGAGTCCATCGTCCCGGCACCGACGTCACGGTCGTCGCGTTGTCGCTGATGGTGCAGCACGCTCTCAAAGCCGCCGAGCAACTGGCTGCTGATGGCATTTCGGTCGAAGTCGTCGACCCGCGCACCGTCTCGCCGCTGGACATCGCGACGATTCTCCAATCCGTGTCGAAAACCGGACGCCTGCTCGTGGTCGACGAAGCCTTCGGTCCCTGCGGTTTCGCCTCGGAGATCGCGGGTCACGTCGCCGACTCGGGATTCAACGATCTCGACGCGCCGATCAAACGCCTGCACGGCGCTTTCGCCCCAACCCCCTACGCCCCGACTCTGGAGCAAGCCATGGTCCCGAATGTCGAGCGAATCGTGCAGGCGATTCGTGAACTGGTGACGGAGTGAGCGAAACGGGCCGTGGGCTGCGAGTCAAAACTGTTACATCAGGAGTTTCATCGGTGCCCCGGCCTTGCCATCTGTGCTCAAGCAAAAACTTCGGAATAGCACGGATGGCAAAGCCGGAGCACAGATGAAGCCAGATTGCGTCAATTCGAGATCCGCGCATCAGATAGGTACGACGGACTTCCAGTCCGTCGCGTCGATCGACGGACTGGAAGTCCATCGTACGAAGATGTGCATGACTTGCTGAAGTTACGAAGTCAGACCCTAACTCCAACTCCCCAATTCAATGCCGCATCCCATCACGATTCCGCGTCTCGGCTGGTCCATGGAAGAAGGCGTCTTCGCCGAATGGCTGAAAGCGCCCGGCGAGTTCGTCCGCGTCGGCGACATGATCTTTCTCTTGGAAGGAGAAAAGGCCGCAACGGAAATCGAGTCGCTCGATGCCGGCATTCTGTGCGTTCCTGCCGATGCACCTCAGCCGGGGACGACTGTCAAAGTCGGTGCGACGATCGGCTTTCTGCTTGCTGAGGGCGAACCGGCTCCGACTTCGATCGGAAGCCCCGAGCCTAGCACTTCGCCCGCTCCGCCGCCGGAAACCATCAGCCGGAACGCGCTCGCGTCCGGGTCTCCCGCAGAACCGTCGGCGGACTCGCAGCGGCCCGTTCAAATTCTTGAAAGCCGCGTGCAGCCTTCCGCGCCCCGAGCCGCCGGTCCCGCAGCTCGGCGCATGGCTCGTGAACTCGGCATCGACCTCAACGCCGTCTTCACGCCCGATCCCACAGGACGAATCCTCGTCGAAGACGTGCAACGCACTGCCGCACTTCGCCCGCAGCGTCCGTCCGTCGGCACCAGTCCCCGGCAAACCATTGCCACTCCGCGAGCCAAACGCCGTGCTCAAGAACTCAACATCGATTGGACGAAACTCGCCGGAACCGGTCGCGACGGCCGCATTCGTGAACGTGACGTCGAAGCGGCAGTCGGCAATGGGCAGTCGGCAGTCGAGAAGAGTTCCGAAATTTCCCGACTGCTCACTGCCAACTCCCCACTGCCTTCCTCAAAACTCCGTCAGGTTCTCGCTCAGCGAATGATGGCCGGCGCGCATCAAGCGGCCCCGGTCACGCTCTCAACGAAGGTCAACGCCGAGGCCCTGGTCGCGCTTCGTGAGCGACTCAAGCGTGAAGCAACCGACGGGATCGTCCCCAGCTACAACGACCTGTTGATTCACGATGCCGCTCAGACGCTGCGGGAGCTTCCCGACCTCAACGCCTGCTGGCACGACAACGGCATCCACTCCTTCGACGCCATTCACATCGCGACCGCAGTCGATACTTCCGACGGCCTGCTCGCCCCGGTCGTGCGAGACGCCGATCGCCTGACTCGACGAGAAATCACCGAGCAGACCCGGCAGTTGATCGCTCAAGCCCGCTCCGGCCAACTGAGTCAGAACCACCTCACCGGCGGCACCTTCACGATTTCGAACTTGAGCAGCTTCGGCGTCGACGCCTTCACGCCGATCCTCAACCTGCCTCAAGCCGCGATTCTCGGAGTGGGTCGGATCGTCGACGAACCCATCGTGCGAAACGGCGAAGTGGTCGCCGGAAAGACCCTGACCCTCAGCCTAACCTTCGACCACCGCGTCCTCGACGGAGCCCCCGCCGCCCGCTGGCTACAACGCCTCTGCCAAAGACTCATGACGGAACGCTAAATAGGCTGGAAGCCTGTCATTTGCGTTACATAACGACGGCCTGGAAAGGCCCTCCTACCAACACGCTCACGCCAGGATCTCCTGCACGACCTCGCCGAAGACGTCGGTCAGTCGGTAGTCGCGGCCGAGGTGGCGCCAGGTGAGTTTGAGGTGATCGAGGCCGAGCAGGTGCAGGATCGTGGCGTGGAGGTCGTGCAGGTGGACCTTGCCGGAGACTGGGCGGAAGCCGAAATCGTCGGTCTCGCCGTGCATGAGGCCGCCTTTCACTCCGCCGCCGGCCAGCCAGGCGCAGAAGCTGTCGGGTTGGTGTTCGCGGCCGTGCTTGTCGATGGGGGCGGTACCGCTGAGGTCTTGGCTCCACGGGGTGCGACCGAACTCGCCGCTCCAGACGACGAGCGTGTCTTCGAGGAGGCCGCGCGATTTCAGATCGCGAATCAAACCGGCGCAGGGCAGATCGGCAGAAGCGCAGGTCTTCGGCAAGCTGTCGCGAATCTCGCCGTGATGGTCCCAGCCGTCGATCGTGACTTGCACGAAGCGGACGCCTGCTTCACTGAAACGGCGAGCAAGCAGGCACGCTCGGCCGTTGCGGTCGGTCGTCTTGTCACCGATGCCGTAGAGCTTCTGAGTCGCTTCGGTCTCCTTCGAGAGATCGACGAGGTCCGGCGTCGCGGTCTGCATGCGAAAGGCCATCTCGAGGCTGTGGATCATGCCTTCCATGCGGGCATCGGTCTCGTGTTGGTCGAGCAGTCGCTGGTTCATGCGTTGGATGAAGTCAAAGCGCCGCCGCTGAGAAGCACTGTCGGTGGCGGCATCGTTGAGGAACGCGATGGCCGGATCGCTGGCCTTCGCCGGGAGCGTCACCGGAGTCCCTTGATGCGCGGCCGGCAGGAACGACGAGCTGTAGTTTCGCGTGTCGATGCCGGGATGAATGGTGAGGAAGGCGGGCAGATTCTGGTTCTCGGTGCCGAGTCCGTAGCTGACCCACGAGCCGATCGACGGCCGCGCCTCGGCGAGCACTCCGGTGTGAAACTGAAGAGCCGCAGGGCCGTGCTGATTGTTGTCGGCCTGCACGGCTCGCAGCAGGCAGAGTTCGTCAGCGATCGCAGCGGTGTGAGGCAACAGATCGGAAATCGTCATCCCGGACTCACCGCGCGGTCGCACGGGAACCTCGGTGCCGAGGGCGAGGAACTTTGCCGTGCTGTGATGTCGGAACTGCTCTGGCAGCGGCGCATTGATCCCCTGCCCATGCATTTTCTGGATGAAACTTTTTGGATCGAAGAGGTCCATTTGCGATGGACCTCCGCCCATAAAGAGGAGAATGGCTCGCTTCGCACGGGGAAAATGCCGCGCCGAACGCGGAGCCAGCGGGTTCTCGGCCGCCTGCAAAAGTCCATGCAGCGCCATCGCGCCAAAGCCCGCGCAGGACTGCCGCAGCAAAGCGCGGCGAGTGGAGGCAAAAGGAAGTTGTGAATGGCTCATAGGTGGTTCCGGTTGTGTGTGCATTTGCGATCGCATTGGCGGTTCCGGTTGCATTTTGCTCGCGGAGCGAGCGCAGCGCGTAGCCCCAGGCTTCAGCCTGGGGTAAGTAGATCGATGGAATTGTCCCGCCGTGGAATGGCGGCAGCGCGTGGGGCGTCGATTGGCCCCATCCTCATCCGTGATGCTCCTCCTCGAACAGATATTCCCGCTTGAAGGCGATCTGATGCCGGTTGAGAAACTCAATGTATTTGTCTTCGAATGTCCTTCTCCGATGATGTTCTTCTTGATTCTGAATGTACCGCTGCACGGAATCGAGATTCGAATGGCTGACGGTGAACGCGCCATATCCCTTCTGCCATTCGAAATGGCCCTGTGCGAGTTTCTCGGAATTCATCCACATCGACGAACTTCCCTTGATGTCACGAATCACATCGCTGACGGCAAACTTTGGGGAGAGATGAGTCGCAATGTGGACATGATCCGTAACGCCGCCGATTTCGATGAGATGCCCGTTCTTCGCCCGAATGATGCCGCCAATGTATTCGTACAAACGGCCTTGAATGTCGTTCGTAATCATCGGAGCGCGATGTTTGGTCGCGAAGACGATGTGATAGGTCAGCTTCGTAAACGTGCTCATGGTCCTGATTCCGCTGCCGCCGTTTCACGGCGGAATGATTCATTTGATCCGCTCACCCCAGGCTAAAGCCTGGGGCTACGCGCTGCGCTCGCTCCGCGAGCAAACGCAACCAGAACGTGTCTTTTATGTCACGACCGGTGCTTGCTCCAGAACCCGCGGCTAGCGCCTTGCGGCTCAGCCACAGGTACGACGGACTTCCAGTCCGTCGATCAGGCGACGGACTGGAAGTCCGTCGTACAAAGAGGTCGAACCAAGATGCGCGGCCTCAATTCATAGTCGCAGGAGAAACTCATTGGTT
>SXGS01484276.1_pt1 | contig 26215 bp, 25 predicted proteins | sample 3174681 | NCBI WGS metagenome assembly SXGS01 (sample SAMN11356861, study PRJNA531348) | freshwater metagenome | isolation source: freshwater sample F1-80 | place: China: Fuxian Lake, Yuxi | collected 2017-12-25 | reverse complement strand
GAAATCGCCCCACCTCGGAGGTTCCCGGGTGAGGCTGAGTTTGTTGTAGGACTCCAGGATGTAGCCCAATGACTTCCGAGGTAGGGACCGATCTCCGAGCGGTCCGTCTGAGGGCGTTGGAAACCCCGAGAGACCGGCGACCGCAGTTCGAGCCAGGAAACGGCGCTTTCAGAGAGATCTCCCAACCGAGGAAGAGTGTCGGAAGTGTTGCGCTCAGGGTGGCGATTGCCTCGACAGGGGGCAGGGTGGGGGCGAGTTTCTACTCGCATGACCGTTCGGGACACCTTGTCGTGGATCACCCAGACGCTTCAATCTGCCGGCATTGAGTCCGGAGAAATTGAGGCGTGCTGGATGCTATGGCAATTAACCGGGTCCAGTCCGGTTCAGTTGCGTTTGCGGGGTGACGTATTGGTTTCTCGTGAGCACCGCCAACGGTTGGAGACTTGGGTGCGACGCCGCTGCCAGCGGGAACCGCTGCAACACATCTTGGGCACGGCTCCGTTTCTCGATTGGGAGATTGAAGTCTCCGGTGATGTTCTGGTGCCAAGGCCCGAGACCGAGGTACTGGCCTTAAAGGCTCAGGATTGGCTCCGACAGCGGGCCGGTGGCATTGCGGGTCGCGCCTTGAAGGCCCTCGATATCGGCACGGGATCCGGTTGCCTGGCGATGGCACTGGCCGGCATTCCAGGGGTATCCGTCCAAGCGATGGATGTATCGGAAGCGGCCTTGCGAGTTGCCCGATCCAATGCAGCTCGGCTTGGATTCAATGGTATCGATTTTTTGCATCGCGACCTGAGGAGTCTTGGCGCGACTGAGTTCCAGAATCTGGACCTGATTGTGTCCAACCCCCCGTACATTCCCACCGACGAAATCTCCCGATTGGATCCCGAGGTGCGCGACCACGATCCTCGACTGGCCTTAGACGGTGGGGCCGATGGTTTGGAGTTGTACCGCATCCTAGCCAAGTTGGGTCAGCACTGGTTGAGCGCCTCGGGCTGTCTCCTGTTGGAGTTTGGGGACGGTCAGGCTCCGGCCCTGATCCGGCTCTTTACCGAAGAGGGTTGGGGCGAGATTTCAGCAGAGAAAGACTTGAGCGAGCGCGAGCGGATTCTCATCGTCTACCCATCGGCCGCCCGTGCGATCTGAATCCACCAACCCACGCGGGCATCTCCGGTTCCTCAATCCATGGATAGTTTTTTGATCGAAGGCGGACTCCCCCTGAACGGAGAAGTGACCATCAGCGGCTCGAAGAACGCTGTGCTGCCCATTCTTGCGGCAACGTTGCTCACCTCTGAAACCTGCATCATCCGTCGGGTGCCCGACCTGAGCGACGTTGGTTTCATGCTTAAGATCCTCGAGTCCCTCGGAGCCGAGGTGACTCAGGACGGCAGCACCTTGACCATTCGAGCCGCGAACATCTCCGGCCGCGGTGATTACGAATTGATCCGCAAGATGCGGGGATCGATCTGCATCCTGGGTCCGCTCTTGGCACGCCTGAAGGAGGCCGTGGTGTCGCTGCCCGGAGGCTGCGTCATCGGCACGCGCCCGATCGATTTACATCTCAAGGCGTTGCGTGGTCTGGGTGCTCAGGTCGAGGTGGAAGCTGGCTATGTGCGGGTGCATGCCTCGCGTTTAGAAGGGCAGATGATCTTCCTCGGCGGTCGCGTGGGTCCCACGGTTTTAGGAACAGCCAACTTGATGATGGCCGCCACACTGGCTGTCGGCATCACCGTCATCGAGAGTGCCGCCTGCGAGCCCGAAGTGGTGGATCTGGCCGACTTCCTCATCTCCATGGGGGCGAAAATCACCGGCGCGGGCAGTCCGACGATCACCATCCACGGAGTGAAGGAGCTACACGGTGCCGATCACGAAGTTATCACCGACCGCATCGAGGCCGGTACCTTCGCAGCCGTGGCTGTGGCGACCGGCGGTGAAGTCATTTTGCGCGGGGCCCGCGCCGATCACCTCGGGGCAGTCCTCGACAAGCTCCAAGAGGCCGGTGCAGAAATTCGCCGGGGGGCTGGAATGCTGACGGTCCGGGGTACGGGTTCCATCAAGCCCATCGACATCACTACCATGCCGTACAGCGGCTTCCCCACCGACATGCAGGCCCAACTAATGGCCTTGGCCTGTCAGGCTCCGGGGACGAGCATTATCACCGAGCGCATCTTCGAGTCGCGATTCATGCATGCCTCGGAACTCATGCGTCTGGGTGCGGATATTGCCATCGAGGGCCCCAGTGCCATTGTTAAAGGAGGTCGACCTCTGAGCGGCGCTCCGGTGATGGCCTCTGATCTTCGGGCGTCGGCGGCGTTGGTCATCGCTGGGCTTGCAGCCAAGGGCAGCACTCAAGTTCACCGAGTCTATCATCTCGACCGCGGCTATGAGCGGATGGAGCTGAAACTTCAGAAGCTTGGGGCTCGGATTCAGAGAATTCCCGGGGAGTAAGCGGCGGATCTTGGGGGTGGGTGATGCAGTGTGTGCTCCATGAAATTCGTGCTGCTATTTTTGTTGGTGGCCACGGTGGGATTCGGTGTTTACCGGATCTCGCTGGTCTACCGTTCGATACCCTCGGACGAGCAGTCACGAGAACAGGCCCGGGAGAACGCTGCCCCAGTGGTGGGCGATGAATCCCTGCCCGCCCTGTCACCGCCGTTAGAAGCCTCGTTGGCGATCGCCACGCAGGCCGGTCCGCAGGCGCTCCGTCAATGGCTCAACCAGAATGGGGCATGGGTTCCCGAGCCCCGATTATCGGCTATCCAATTGGACTACGCGCAAATGCTGGTCCGCAACAACCCGGCCGAAGCCCGGCGGCTTTACGCCGCGGTGAAGGCACGAACACCGGCCAACTCACCCTTGGCTTCCCGACTGAAGCAGCTTTCCCGAACGTTTGAGTGATTCCATGGACATTGTTTTCAACTGCCCCCACTGCGGCCTCGGTCTCGAGGTCGACCAAGACGCCGCCGGTCAGCAATTCGACTGCCCGACCTGCCAAAAGTCGGTGACCGTGCCGACTGCGGCCGCCGTGCCGATCAAGACGGCCTTGGCGGGGACCGCTGGTCCGACTCCATCACCGCGTGATGAAAAACGCATGGCGGTACCTGCATCCCAGAAACCGATCGAGTCCCTCATCCAAAAGCCCAACAAGTCGCTGGAACTGGCGGCCAAGGAGTCAAAGCCGGGGATGCGGGTGAAGACCCTCCGTCATTCCGACTGCAAGGAAGTCGGTAAGAACAAGTTCGATGAGTCGGTATCGGACTTCCTCAACAACATCGGCGATCAGAACATCGTGAGCATCAACCCGATTAACTACAGCTACCTCGACATCGTCTCCCAGAAGATCCTCACAGACTTCGGTGTCATGGTCATTTACCGGGGCTAAACCGGTTTCGCTGCCCTCCGCTCTAAATCCCGCACCATGGGAGCCCCCGGTCTGACGCCCTGGCTGGTAATCGCTCTCCGGGTGATTTCCAACCCGTGCTCAAACGCCCTCCAAAAGGCCTTGGCCGGAGGAGGATGGCCGGCGCCGGTCCTGCTGGCCTTCACGCATGGGGTGCTCGGTCCGGTGGCTATGGTGATTCTGCTTCGGGCCGGCGATTCGCTGAGTTGGGTCTTTTGGTTGTGGAGCTTGCTGTCGGCCGCCCTGGCCGTGGCGGCCAATTGGCTCATCATTGAGGCTGTCCGGCGCTCGGACCTGTCCCTGTTGGGTCCCATCAACGCCTGCAAGCCCTGGGTGAGCCTTGTTCCTGGTTGGTTCTTGCTGGGGGAACGGCCTGAGGGTTGGCAATGGGTGGGCATGGGATTGGTGTTTTTGGGCAGTCTTCTCCTGGGGGGAAGGGGAGGTAGGAAGGGGCGTCCTTGGGAGCTGTTTCTGGATCGTGGTGTCCAGCTACGTTTTCTGGCCCTGGTATTCTCGGCGGCCGAGGCCGTGACATTGAAACGGGCGTTGGCAGTTTCTGATCCGGTACGGGCCTTTGCCGGATGGGTGCTGTTGGGTTTTCTGGTGGCTGCCCCGTTTGCTTGGAAAGCCCGCGCAGCCTGTCCTCAAGCCGGGACCGTAGCCCTGGGCAGTTTGTCGGCTGGGTTGGCGCTCGCGTTAACGACGGGGCTGATGCAAGCCAGCACCTTTGTGGTCCTAGATCAGCTGCCGACAGGGATCGCGTTGTCGTTCTTTCAGTTGTCTGCGGTGCTGAGCGTATTCTTGGGATGGGCCTTTTTTGGTGAGACCCAGTTTGCTCGCCGGCTGACTGGAGCCTGCATCATGGCGCTGGGATCCGCGCTCCTGGTGGCGGCCCGATAAATTCCAGGCCCGAGGCCACGGTGTCGCGTTTCTCGGCGTGACAGAAAGCCTGTCCTGTTGTTATTTGTGCGAAGCATGAAACGAGTCCTTTTCGCGCTGGCCGCCGCGCTTCTTTGCGGCCTCGCCGTGTCTGCCGAAGACAAGGCTCCCACCAAAACTGACAAAAAAGAAACCCCAGTGAGCAACACCACCAACGAGGTCGCCGTCATCAAGACCGTTGCCGGCGACATGGTCATCGAGTTCTGGCCAGATGTGGCCCCGAAGACCGTCGAGAATTTCAAAACCCTGGCCCAAAAGGGCTTCTACGATGGCACCGCGTTCCACCGGATCATCAAGGGTTTCATGGTCCAGGGCGGCGATCCGCTGACCAAGGACGATACCAAGCAAAACCGCTGGGGCACCGGCGACCCGGGCTACAAGATCAAGGCCGAGTTCAACGAGCGCTCCCACAAGCGGGGTGTGATCTCCATGGCCCGGTCCCAGGATCCGGATTCTGCCGGCAGCCAGTTCTTTATCTGCCACGGAGATCCCAGCTCTTTGGACCGCCAGTACACGGCCTTCGGCAAACTCATTCAGGGCGACGACGTGCTGGAGAAGTTGGCCACCACTAAGGTTGGCTCCCAGGATCGTCCGGACAAGCGGCAGGGCGTGGAGAGCATCAAGATCGTGGACCGCGCCACCTTGAAGTAGTCGTAGCCTTTCGGAATACTGAGCAGCGGCCGGGGTCACTCCTTGCCGCCGTTTTTCTTTTTTGTGGAAGCTGAAACCCTCACCGCCATCACCACCATCCTTCAGGGGTTCGGGTGCCCGCCCGACAAATGCCCAGAGATGGCCCTGCAACTCCATCGACGCGCTGGCCAATTGTCTGAGGCTAAGGGGCGTTCCTACGAGGAGGCGCTTGGCCACTTGTTGCGGGCGATGGCTGGCGGTTGGGCTGCACAGTCTCAGGCGTCAACGACCGATCCGCAGGCATGAGTCCTCGAGATTTCAGCGGTGAGATCCGCTCGTGGCCGGATCTGGGGACCCACTCCTTGGGCGATTTCCGAATCTTCCAACTTCGTTCGGTGAGGCGTCGTAGCCCGCGCAATGGGGTGGAGCGCGATTTCTATGTGATGGATTGTTCGGATTGGGTGAATGTCATCGCCATCACCGCAGAGAATGAACTGATTTTGGTGGAGCAGTTCCGGCATGGCGTTGCGGCGGTGGAATTAGAAGTTCCTGGCGGCATCATGGACCCAGGCGAGATCGATTCTGTGGCTGCCGGCCTCCGGGAATTGCGGGAAGAAACTGGCTACGTGGGCGACGGAGCCATCGAGATTGGTTGTGTGCTGCCCAATTCGGCCATCCAGAGCAATCGGTGTCGAACGGTCTTGGTGCGGAATTGCCGGCGGGTCGGCGAGTTGGAGTTGGACGACTCCGAAGACATCGCGGTGCGCCTGTTTCCGATTTCTGAGATTTCGGCTCTGGTCACTGGAGGTCGTGTCCGCCATTCCTTGGCCGTGGCGGCTTTGTATCACTACGAGCTCTGGGGCCGTTCGGCGCAGAGTCCACCTACAAACTGACACGGGTTGCCGACCGATATCCCTTTTGAAGCGCTCACCGGTTGTCACCTGAATTTTTCGGTCTCCCCCTTTTGTTTGGAACCATCGGAGGGCATCTTCCAAAAACTATGAAACTGACATGGAGAGATTCTGATGAAATCGCCTGGGCCTTGATGGATGCTTTTCCGGATCAAGACCCCTTGAAGCTCAGCTTCCCGAAATTGCACAAGATGGTCTGCGAGTTGCCCGAATTCGGCGACAAGCCAGAGACTTCCAACGAGAAGATTCTCGAGAATATCCAGATGGCTTGGTACTCGGAGCAGAAGTAATCATCAGCCAGCGGTGCCTAGGTAGGGACCGATCTCCGAGCGGTCCGTGTCTGTAGACGTGGCGCTTTCGGAGAAATCGCCCTATTTCGGAGGTGCGTGGGTGAGGCAGAGTTTGCCGCAGGAATCCAGAATGTAGCTGGATGAGCTCATGAGTCCGATCGTGCCCCGTGGCGCTAGGACCTCAGTGCGATGCCCCACGGGCGATTCTCTTAAAGAAGCTATCGCACTGGGGGAAACAGTCTATAGCGCTCAGGCAACGACCGCGGTAAGACAACGACTGCGGTGAGACAACGACTGCGGTGAGACAACGACCGCACTAAGACAACAACGGCTCTGAAGCAATAAACCCTGAGCTGTTGGCTCAGAGTAATTGGCTCGGAGTAAGGTGGGGTGGCCGACGGGACTCGAACCCGCAACGACCAGAATCACAATCTGGGGATCTACCATTGATCTACGACCACCGACCGGCTGTGACGTTATGCAGGGGATCCCCCCATCGTCAAGCCGCACGCATCGGTCGTTCGAAATTAAAAATGGGCCCTCCGAAAATCGATCTCGGTTGAAGTAGCTCAGTCGAGCCAACATCCCTGCTGTTCAAATCTGGGATCACCCCTGCACGTCGACAGACCCCGAGGGCCAGTCATCCCCCAGACTCAGTGGCTACCGAAGCGGTGAGCCTTCGTGAGACTGTAAATAGGGAATGGTGAGTGGACCAAGCGGAAGGACCGCGACCCGTGCTCCGGGACCGTGGCGGAGGAGTGCGGTCCGAACGGCCTCACCGATGTCCGGACAGGGTTCCAGATGGGCTCTTCGCAGCAAGTCCTCCGGCAGGCTGGAATGGACCAACACCCTAGCCTTGCTCTGGACAACTCCCTGAAGTTGGGCCTGCCACTGTTCCGGTTGGGAAAACCCCGGTGTTGCCAATCGAGCCAAGACACCTTCAATGGAGGACTCCTCGCGCAGCAGCAGATCATATGGGCTTCCGGTGGGGATTCCGTCGGAACATTCCGCTGCAAGGATAATGGTTCCACCTGGGCGGATAATCCGCGCCGCCGCAGACATGCCTTTGACCCCCTGATACAAATTTTGGTCCAGCGGGAATCCCGAATTGGTGGTGACCACCACCTCGAATGGAGCATCGACCGGTTGCATGGCCGCCTGCCGCACAGTCTCGCGTCCGGCCCGGTGGGCCGTGGCGAGTTCTCCTGCGAAGACACCAGTGATCTCTTTTCGATCGTTCAGTGTGACATTGAGAAGAAAACTGGGACCTACGCGCTGGGCGATTTCCAGCATCTCTTCCCACACAGGATTACCCTCGCAGTGGCCGAAACTGGCCTTGGGGTTTCCCAGATTCTGAGCCCCATGGTTGCTCATGACGGTGTCCACATGTGCCACGCCCGGCATGATGCCTTTCGGGCCACCGCTGAACCCTGCGAAGAAGTGAGGTTCGATGAACCCCGTGACGATGCGGACATCGGCTTCCACACAGTGTCGATTGATCCACGCTGGAACACCGGTTCGTGTCGCTCCGAGGGCAATACACGCGTCGTGGTTGAAAGGTTCATGGTTGAGGACCCTCCAATTCGCCACCACTTCGGGCGTGAGCAACTGCTCGAATTCTTCTCGGGTGCAGGGTCGGTGGGTGCCCAGTTGGCAGAGCAGGGTGACCTGATCTCGTTGCACTCCGGCCTCTTCCAGATAAGCCAAAAGCCACGGAATCAGTCGTTCATTGGGGGTGGCCCGAGTGATGTCTGTGAAGAGGATGCAAATGCGGCAACCGGGCGTGAGCCACTCCCGCAATGGGGAGGCGCCGAGCGGTGATTCCAGCGCCGCCAGCACGGAGGCGTGTTCGTCTCGAAGGGGGGCGGCCGGGCGCGGTTCAATCACCGTCGTCGCATCGTCAGGAAACATCACTGGAAGCCATCCGCGTCCGTAGGCCAAGGGAACCATCATGGCCGGGCAGTCAACCCGGCTTTCCTTGGAAGGAAATATGAAAAAGAAAGTTTTTTTAAAAAAGCTGTTGCTCTCACCAAGATCCAACTCTAGTTGTAAGCGGTCTGAAGTCCGTCTGCGTTGGAGTTTTCCTTCCCCGCAGCTTCCCCAAGTCAATATTCCCGCGGCCCTTACTTCTGTCGCATTTCTGGGACCGGACTCTTCCGACATACCATAGCGCATGAGCAATCAGCAATCACCGGAGGAATCTGTTCCCCGGTCTCAGGAGCCCAATTCGGCTCCTTCGCCATCACCGCAACCGGCCCACGGACCCGATTCGGGTGACTCCCGCCCCAGCGGAGGAGATGCCTCTGGGTTTCAGGGGAATCCCCAACAAGGCGGGCCCCAAGGTCAGCAAGGCCATCAAGGCACCTTCCGTCCGGGCGGTGGCCAAGGCGGCTTCCGTCAAGGTGGCGGCGGCGGTGGACGTCGTCATGGCGGTCACCATCAGCGACACGGTGGCCATCAGGGGCAGCGTCACAATCAGGGTGGCGGCGGCGGCGGCGGCAATCGCGCTTACAACCAACACGGTGGTGGCCAAGGTGGTAACCAGGGCAACCAGGTTGGCCAGGGTGGCCAGGGTGGTAACCAGGGCGGTCAGGGTGGTAACCAGGGCGGTCAGGGTGAAAATCGCGGTGAAAATCGGGGAGGCAATCCTCCTCAACCGCAGGGCGAGTTGGTCATCATGGAAGGCTGGCTCGAGATGTCCGAAAAGGGCTTCGGATTCTTGCGTTCCTCGAAGGGGAATTATGCGCCAAAGCCCACCGACGTGTTCCTCACGCCCGATTCCATCAAGCGCATGGCTCTCCGCGAAGGCTGTCAGGTCAAGTGCTCGGTGAATCCGCCGCATCGGGGCAGCAGCCCTCAGATGCGCGAGGTGATCGAAGTCAATGGCAAGTCCTACCAGGACTATTTGCACGCCATGCGCTTTGAGAATCTCACCACCATCGATCCGATCGACAAGTTTCAGTTGGAGACCACGCCGGATAGCCTCGAGACTCGCATTATCGATCTCGTGACGCCCATCGGCAAAGGGACTCGCGGTTTGATCGTTGCGCCCCCGCGCACCGGCAAGACCACGATCCTCAAGCAGATTTGCAATGCCATCACCACCAACCATCCCGAGGTGTACTGCATGGTCCTGCTCATTGATGAGCGGCCCGAGGAAGTCACCGACTTCCAGCGCAGTGTGAAGGCCGAGGTGGTGGCGTCCAGCAACGACCAAGACCTAGAGACCCACGTGCGCCTGAGCCGGTTGATGATCGAGCGTTGCCGTCGCATGGTGGAGGCAGGCAAAGATGTCTTTGTCTTGCTCGATTCCATCACCCGCGTGGCCCGTGCCTACAATTCTGTCCATGGCGGCTCTGGCCGAACCATGACCGGTGGTGTTGATGCCCGTGCTCTGGAAATTCCGCGCAAGATGTTTGCTTCGGCCCGCAAGGTCGAGGAGGGGGGCTCGCTGACCATTCTAGCCACCGCGCTAGTGGATACCGGAAGCCGCATGGATGAGCTGATTTTTCAAGAGTTCAAGGGCACCGGTAACATGGAGCTCATTCTGGATCGGAAGCTCTCCGAGCGTCGCATCTATCCGGCCATCGACATTCCCAAGTCGGGAACCCGCAAGGAAGAGAAGCTCTTCGCGCCCAACCAGATCGATGCCATTCGCAAGCTGCGTCGCATGATGACCGATCTCCAGCCGGTGGAAGCCATGGAGACGCTCATCGCCGCCCTCAAGAAGCACAAGACCAACGCAGAACTCCTGGCCAAGTTGGGCTGATCTGGGACGACGATCCCTCAACACCGAATCCGGCTCAGGTCGGATCCGAACGAAAAACGCCCCAACCTTTTGGTTGGGGCGTTTTGCTGAAAGGGCCTGTGCAAGGCCTCACGGGGGGGATTAGGCCTGCGGCAGCAAGTCGGCCACCAAGGACTTCTCCTCCTTCAGTTCATTCTCTGTGGCCGTGATCTTGGAGCGGCTGAATTCGTTGATGGGAACACCTTGCACGATTTCCCAACGCTGGCCGTCGCTGCGGGTCGGATGGCTGAAGATGAGCCCCTTCTCGATCCCGTAGTCGCCCTGGGAACAGACGGCGACGCTGAAGCTGTCGTCGGGATGGGTCGGCGTGGTCAGGGCGCGCACTGTGTCGACCACAGCATTGGCGGCCGAGGCCGCAGAGCTCAGGCCGCGAGCCTCGATGATGGCTGCCCCACGCTTCTGGACTGTTGGGATGAACGAGTCTTTGAACCAAGTTTCGTCGTTGATGACGTCCGTCGCGGCTTTGCCGGCGATGCGTGCCTGATAGAAATCAGGATACATCGTCGAGCTGTGGTTGCCCCAAATGGCGATGTTGGACACCTGATCGACGCGCACCCCGGCCTTCTTGGCCAACTGTGTCTTGGCGCGGTTCTGGTCGAGCATGGTCATCGCGAACCAGCGGTCGGAAGCAATCTCCCGCGCCGCATTCATGGCGATGAGGCAGTTCGTATTGCAGGGGTTGCCGACGACCAACGTGCGGATGTCCGACGCGGCGTTGCGCTGGATAGCCTGTCCTTGGCCCGTAAAGATCTTTCCGTTAATGCCCAGGAGGTCTTTTCGCTCCATGCCTTGCTTGCGCGGCACGCTGCCCACGAGTAGGGCCCAGTTCACGCCGCGGAAGCCTTCGTCGAGGCTGGAGGTCGGAACCACGCCCTGGAGCAGCGGGAAGGCGCAGTCGTCGAGTTCCATCACTACGCCGCTGAGGGCCTTGAGTGCGGGTTCGATTTCAATCAGGTGGAGGATGACCGGTTGAGCGGGTCCGAACATCGCGCCAGAGGCGATGCGGAACAGGAGGGAGTAACCAATTTGACCGGCAGCGCCGGTGACAGCGACACGGATGGGAGCGTTCATTAATCGAACTGAAGATTGGACTGAATCGATCGCGAAGGCAAAATGCAAAGCATCGCACCGAGCGATAGCATCCTCGGGTCACTGTGAGGCGAGTGAAGTGACCTCGCCCAACGGAGCCATGAGCAGTGCGAGTCTGGGTCCAAGGAAGGACCCGACGAGGAAAGGACACGAGACACACCGCAGAACGGGAGATCCGCAGGCAGCGGGAAGGGGATGGCAGAAAGCCGATCCGGGAGGTGTATCAAAAGAAAGAATATTTCCGAAGTCATGGATCACCGGTGACGACGGCAATCCGGATTCCACGAAGCCCGGTCTCTACGTTTCCATTGTGAATCCCAGTCCCTTGCGCACCGGAAATAGATCGGCGACTGTTGGTTGTTAGCGTTCAAGATAATCTCGTGAAAACCCGTTCCGCCCTGAGCTGTCTGATGATGTCAGCCTTCGTTTTAGCGCTGTCCGTCCACGCCGCCGACACGTCGTTCAAGCCGCCAGGAGCCAAGACTTCCAAGCCGGATTTGCTGGGGCAGAAACGCACTGAGTTGCAGGATTCCCGCGGACAAAAGGTGGGCGAAGCCAGCACGACCAAGCCCAATCTCTTGGGCAATACGCACACGACGGTCCGTAATTCCTCGGGCCAGATTCTGGGTGAATCCGTCGCCCGTAAGCCGAATCTTCTGGGCCAGTCCAAGACCACCTTCAAGGACGTTCGCGGCGCGACAATCAGCGAGGGAGTGACCACCAAGCCCAATTTACTGAGGGAGACCAAGACTCGCTTCAAGGATCCCAGCGGCCGCTCTTTGGGTGAAGTTATGACCACGAAGCCCAATTTGCTGGGTGAGACTCGCACTTTAACCCGAGGCGGTACGACCTGGAGTCCGGGTACAATCTCCAGCAAATCCACTACAACGTTGCCTTCCACCAATAAGCGGTGAATATAGGCCTCTGCTTGGTGGTGCCTACGTTGTCAAAAAGCAACGGAGTGAATGCGGCGAAAAGCTAAGCAAATCAGCTCTTGCTCTCAGGATGGTCAAAATACCACTTGATCCGAGGGCTGTTACTCGTTATGTCTCCGCTCTTTCGTCCTATCGAAAAGGTCCAGTTTTATGCGTCGTCCGAAGGGAATCAAAACCAAGAAGTCCGTCTCTAAGCGGTTCAAAATCACCGCGAGCGGCAAGGTGCTCACTCAGCACGCCGGAAAGCGCCACCTGCTCTCCAGCAAGAACGCCAACCGGCGGCGTCGTCTGGGAACTGCGAAGCTTGTGCACAAGACCGACGTGTACAAGATCAAGGCATGTCTGCCGTTCTCTCACTGAACACCCCAACTTTCTAACAGCCTACTTCCATGCGCGTCACTAACGCTCCCGCTTCCCGCAAACGTCGTAAAAGGATGCTCAAGCTGGCGAAAGGCTTTCGCCTACGCCGCAGCAGCCATTACCGGTACGCCAGCGATGCCGTCGACCACGGCATGCAGTATTCGTACCGCGATCGCAAGACCAAGAAGCGGACCTTCCGCTACCTCTGGCAGATCCGTATTAATGCTGCTGCCCGTGCGGCCGGCCTGACCTACAGCCGCTTCATGGAAGGCCTCAAGGCCGCCGGATGCTCCCTCGACCGTAAGGTTCTGGCTGACCTCGCCGCCACCGATGCGAGCGCTTTTCTTAAGCTCGTCGAAGTGGCCCAGGCCGCCCTCAAGATCAAGCCCGGTGCGACAATTCAGGCCAGTGCGATGATTCAGGCCAGTGCGATGATTCAGGCCAGTGCGGCGATCAATGCCGGTGCGATGATCAACGCTGTAACCGCTTGAGCAACCGCTCTGCGTAACCAGAGATCCATTCCACTGGAAATCCCAAGGCGGGCGCCCTTTTGACAAAGGTCGCCCGTTTTTCTTTCATCGGCTTTTGTTTGGTAACTTCCCAGGGCACTCCTAGCCAATGGATCCCTTGGGAATCCCACCCCTAGCAAACAAGCTCCCCAGACCGTCCTCCTGCCATGTCCCTGCAAGAACGCCTTCCCGCCATCCTCGCCGCCGCGCAGCAAGAACTTCGGGCCGCGCCAGATCTCTCTGCCTTGGATCGGGTCAAGGGCCGCTTCCTCGGAGCCGACGGTGCATTCACGGCCCTGATGAAGGAATTGGGTTCGCTGCCCAAGGAAGAGCGCCCACTGGCGGGCAAGGCAATCAACGCCGCCAAGCAGGAGTTGGAGGCCGTGTTGACCGAGCTGCGCGGTGTTTTGGAACTCAAGGCGGCGCTGCCTAAAGAACCTGCCGATTTTACTCTTCCCGGACGCCGTCGTCCCCTGGGGCGACTCCATCCCTTGACTCAAGTCACGGACTCCATCGTGCGGGCCTTCCGCAAGCTGGGCTTCGCGGTGGCAGAGGGTCCCGAGATCGAGGACGAGGTTCATTGCTTCGATGCGCTCAATACGCCGAAGGATCATCCCGCACGCGATGCCCAAGACACCTTCTTCCTGGACACAGCCGAGCGCCCACTGCTGCGCACTCACACGAGTTCCGTTCAGATCCGGGTCATGGAAAAAACCCCGCCGCCGATCCGCATCGTCGTGCCAGGCCGTGTCTTCCGTCGCGACAATGCCGATGCCACGCACAACCCGACCTTCCACCAGATCGAGGGCCTTTACGTGGACCGCAATGTCACGGTGAGCGACCTCAAGGGCACCGTAGAGGCGGTGTTCAAGGAAGTGCTGGGCAATGACGTCAAACTGCGCTTCCGCCCACACTACTTCAGCTACACCGAGCCGAGCTTGGAGATCGATTTCACCAACGCCCTCGTCCGCAAGTTGGGCAAGGAGTGGTTGGAGATCGCCGGTTGCGGCATGGTGCATCCGCAAGTGTTCGAGAACGTGGGGTACGACCCCGAGGTGTGGAGCGGTTGGGCCTTTGGCTTCGGCATCGAGCGCATCGCCATGCTGTGCTACGGCATCACCGATATCCGCCTCCTGTACGAAAACGACGTCCGTTTCCTGAAGCAGTTCTGAAGTCTCCATCCAGCCCGAGTCGCCTCCGTCTCTATCTTTTTTGCCCATGAAAGTGACCCTCAACTGGCTCCGCAATTATGTGGACTTCAACGGGACCCCGGAAGAACTCACCGAGCGTCTCACGCTGTTGGGTCTCGAGGTCGAAGGCATTGTGCGCCTGACCGGCCAATTCGACGGCGTGGTTGTGGCCCAGGTCCTCTCCCGCGACAAACATCCCAATGCCGACAAGCTTTCGGTTTGTCGCGTGGCCGATGGCCAGGGCGAACGCCAGATCGTTTGCGGTGCGCAGAACTTCAAGGTGGGAGATAAGATTCCGCTCATTCTTCCTGGAGCCTCGCTGCCCTTGAAGGCCGGCGACACCCAACCCTTCACCATCAAGGTCGGCAAGATCCGCAGTGTCGAATCGCATGGCATGATGTGTTCCCACGAGGAATTAGGCATTGATCCGGAGGCCATCGGTCATCGCCGCGAAGAGGGTCTCCTCATCTTGCGCGAAGAGGCAACGGTGGGCCAACCCTTGGCCGCTTATCTGGGACTGTCAGGCAGTGATGTGGTGTTCGATCTCGAGGTCACCCCCAACCGTCCGGACCTCAACTCGCTGATCGGTATTGCTCGCGAAATCGCCGCCGTGACCGGCAATCCTCTGCGGTTGCCTCAGGTAACCTTTCCCGAGACCCAAGGGGCTTCGGCTTCCATACGACTCGAGGCCACCGAGTTGTGCCCGCGCTACACGGCTCGGGTGATTCGTGGATTGAAGGTTGGGCCTAGCCCGGCGTGGTTACGTTCGACCCTCGAAAAGGTGGGGCTGCGCAGCATCAACAACGTGGTCGATGTTTCGAACTACGTGATGTTGGAGACGGGGCAACCGTTGCACACCTTCGATCTTCGACGCATTCAGGCCAATGAGGCCGGCGTTGCGGAAGTGGTGATCCGCCGCGCCTCCGACGGTGAGAAGTTCACGACCCTCGATGGTCGCGAGCACACACTCAACCCAGACAATTTGCTCATCGCCGATGCCGCGGGCGGCGTTGCCTTGGCGGGCATCATGGGTGGGCTTCATTCGGGTATTCAGGACGATACGACCGATGTGCTGATCGAGTCGGCCTACTTCACTCCGACGGGCATTCGTCGGACCTCGAAGTCGCTCGCGCTGCGCACCGACGCGAGCTACCGCTTTGAGCGCGGAGCCGATGTCCAAGCAACCGAATCGGCCAGCCGTCGTTGCGTTCAGCTCTTGTTAGAAGTCGCGGGCGGCACCGTGTCCGGCGCGGCCGTCGACGCCTTCCCGAACCCGCCTCAAGTCAAAGAACTGACGCTGCGACACGATCGCGCACAGGTCGTTCTGGGCGTGGAGATTCCTTCCGAGACCCAAGCACAATTTCTTAGCGGGCTCGGCCTCGAAGAGGTGGGGCAGGGCAGTCGGAGCGGATCGGTGACCTCCGTGTGGCGCGTGCCGTCGTGGCGCGTGGATCTCAAACGCGAGGTGGATTTGGTCGAAGAAGTAGCCCGGCTTTTCGGGGTTGATCGCATCCCGTCCACAACGCCCCGGGGCGCAGTGGGAGCGCATCCCTTCGATGCCACCTATGACCGTTTTGCTGAGGTCCGGCGTATCCTAACAGGTCTGGGTCTCGACGAGGCTCAAGGTCAGACGCTCATTTCCGACACGGCCGCGCGGTGGGCCTCTCCAGACGTGGTCCTCTTGGCCAACCCCCTCAGCAGCGACATGAATGCCTTGCGACCCTCGTTGCTGCCAGGGCTTCTCGATTCGCTCAATCACAACCTCAGCCGTGGCAATGGCGATGTGCAGTTGTTCGAAATGGGCCGAGTTTTCAGCCTGCAGAACGGGGTGGCCCGTGAAGGGTGGCGCGTGGCCATTGCACTGACCGGTGCCCGAGATCCCCGCTTCTGGTCCGGAGCCGACCGCGATGCCAAGGCCGATGTCTTCGACCTCAAAGGATTGCTGGAAGAACTCATCGAACGGCTCGGTCTCCGCGGCGTGGTCTATGCGCGCCGCCCGGAGAGCACCGTCCTGATGTTGGAATCGGCCACGGTGACCCTCGGGGGCAAACTGCCCTTGGGACAATTGGGTCAACTGCTGCCGACATTGGCGAAACGGTACGACCTGCGGGATGCGGTCCTGTTGGCAGAACTCGACCTCGATATCCTTCTGGCCCGCGGAAACTCAGCCCGGAGCTTCAAGTCCTTGGCAGCGTTCCCTTCGATCCAGCGCGATGTGGCGATGATCGTGCCCGAGGCGATCACTCACGAAGCAGTCCTCTCGGCGGTCAAGCAAGCCAAGCCGAACAACCTCGAGGCGGTGGAACTCTTCGACGTTTTCCGTGGCAAACACGTGCCCGAGGGACACAAGAGCCTGGCTTATTCATTCACCTATCGGGCGGCCGACCGCACCTTGAAGGACGAAGAAGTCCAAGCAGCCCACGACCGCCTCGTCGGCGTGTTCCAATCGGCCCTCGGCGCCACCCTGCGCGCCTGAGTGCCCGGGACCGTCGGGTTACCCACCTTCTGAAGAAACGGGAAGAACAGGGTGGAATCGATGGGTTCCTGGAGTGAGTGAGGTGGGTGTTCGAGATTCACGGGCTGAAATTGATGCTGCGAGGACAGGGGCGTTCTGATTGGTTCTCGCCATGTCCAAGACTCCAGATGTCCGCTGGCGTCAGCGTTTCCAAAGCTTCGGCAAGGCCTTCTCTCAGTTGGCGGCGGCAGCCGAGTTGGCGAAGCAGAGGCGGCTGTCGGATTTGGAACAGCAGGGGTTGATCCAAGCCTTTGAGTTCACCCATGAACTGGCGTGGAACACGCTCAAGGATTTTCTGGAATCGCGCGGCAATGGCCCTCTTTACGGATCCAAAGACGCCACTCGCGAGGGTTTTGCCAAGGGATTGATCGTCGATGGTGACGAATGGATGGCGATGATTCAGGCCCGCAATCGCAGCAGTCACACTTACAACGAAAAGACCGCACAAGAAATTGCGGCTGCAATCCTGGGGAGTTTCGTTCCGAGGTTTGAGGAATTCCGTCGCCGGTTTTCCGAATTGGAGGCGTTGGAGCCATGACCTCGACGCACGGATTGACCGGAAGAACGATGGGCCTCATCGCGGAGGTCTTGGCGCGGTTTCCCGAGGTAGAAAAGGCGGTGCTCTTTGGATCCCGGGCCAAGGGCACCCACAAATCGGGTTCGGATATCGATCTCTCGCTCGAGGGTGAAGCGCTCGAGTGGCGATCTGTCGGGAGAATCTACGAAGCACTCGATGACCTGCTGCTGCCGTATCGCTTCAGCCTGATTCGATTCGACCGGAACCTCGACCTGGACGTGGCAGCCCATATTGAACGGGTGGGGGTTTGCCTCTTTCAACGCGGGGCTCTCCAGGAAGGTCCTGTTAACGCTTAATCCTTGGATCCTTCGCCTCGCCAGAGAGTCCGTTGTTTCGGTGAGGGGTGGAAGCCCTCCGCCGCAGGCGCAGGGCGTTGCCGATGACGATGAGGTCCGAGAGGCCCATGGTCAGGGCACACACCACGGGGCTCAGGTATCCTAGGGCCGCCAGCGGTACGGCCGCGGCGTTGTAGAAGAACGCCCAGAACAAGTTCTGGTGGATGGTTCGCAGGGTTCGATCGGCGAGGTCCAAGGCCTCGACCACCGCGGCTAAATCGGGTCGCAGCAGAACAATATCTGCCGCCTCGCGGGCCACGTCGGAGGCCTTGGCGACGGCGATGCCCAAGTTGGCTGCGGCCAGTGCTGGCGAATCGTTGATGCCGTCTCCCACGAAGGCCACATGAAGCCCGCGCGCTTGGATTTCGCCGAGAATCCGCACCTTGTCCTCAGGCCGGCATTCGGCACGGACCCGTTCCGGGGGGATGCCCACCGCTTTCGCCACGGCCTGACACGTGGGGGCGGTGTCACCCGAGATGAGCCACGTCTCCGTACCCTGCGCCTGCAGGCGTCGGACGACCTCGGGCGAGTCGGGGCGGACGGCATCACCGATGTGCAGAATTCCCAGCAGGACGCGGCCTTCGGCCAGCAACAGTGCGCTGTGTCCGGCCTCGGATGCTTGTTGCAGACAGGCTTCAGCTACGTCGCTCCACGGGATCCCCAACGACCGCATCCAACCCACCGACCCCAACCGCAGGGGAGAGCCTGGATCACCCCCGGCCGCAATGGCCTCGATGCCTTGACCGCGCAACTCCCGCCACGAGATCAGCGCCGGTAGGCTGGCCCCAGAGGTTGGGGATGGATTCCGCAAAGCCTTGTCCGCCGCGCTCACGGCCCGCGAGACCGGATGTTGGGATCGATCGGCCAGAAGCCCGGCCAGTGCGGGCAGTGGAATGGATCGTGAATTTTCCGGCCGCAGGTCTTCCCATCGAGTGATGGCCGGATGCCCGACCGTGAGAGTGCCGGTCTTGTCGAACGCCAAGGCTGAGATGCGGCCGGTTTTTTCGAGCGCCACCGCGTCCCGGATGAGGATGCCGCGTCGGGCGGCGGCATTGATACCAGCCATCAAAGCCACCGGTGTGGCCAGCCCCATGGCGCAGGGACAAGCCACGATGAGCACCGAACAGAAGGTCGAAACAGCATCGCTCATGGGGGACAGGCTGGCCTGAGGGTGCCAGAGCAGGGGACTTAAGATAGATTGCCAGTGGCGGAGTGTCTCGGGAGCCCAGGCCCAGGCTGCTGCGGACACGCAGGCGATCATCACCACCACGGGCACAAAGACCGAGCTGACCCGGTCGGCCAGGCGTTGGATAGAAGCCCGGCTGGACTGCGCCCGTTCCACCACTGCGGCGATGCGGGCCAAGGTGGTGTGTTCGCCGGTTGCGGTGACCCGCACAACGAGGCTTCCCTCCACGTTGGCTGAGCCGGCCAGCAACGCCGATCCGGAGGTTTTACTCACGGGCATGGGCTCTCCGGTCAGCAGGGATTCGTCGGCCGACGAGTCCCCTTCCAGCACGAGCGCATCGACCGGAATTTGGTCTCCGGGTTTGATGCGAAGGCGCTCCCCGGTGCGCAGTTGGGCGACGGGGGTTTCTACCTCGTGTCCTGCTGAGTCCAATCGTCGGGCCGTGGTTGGAGCCAACTCCATCAACGCTCTCAGAGCATTTCCGGCCTTGGAACTCATCCGAGCTTCCAGAGCATGGCCCACGCTGATGAGCGTGAGGATGCTTACCGACTCGGCGAAGAAGAGGTGAGCGTGGCTCTGGGTAAAAAACAGCCACAGGCTCCAAAGGTAGGCGCTCGATGAACCCAGTGACACGAGGGTGTCCATATTAGAGCGGCCGACTCGGGCCTGCCGCCAGGCCCCGCGATAGAATCGCCACCCCACACCCGCTTGGACCGCGCTCGCCAGCACCAACGACAAGGCCTGGAAGCCTCGTTGCATGCCCCAGCCGCCGATCCAATCGCCGGTCAGAAGTAACAGCGTGGCGGGAACTCCCAGCCAAACGGCCGTTGTCCAGGGATTGGGTGGTGTGTTTCCGGGGGGCGATCCGGCCGGGGAAGGGGATCCGGGGCTCTTGGCCAAGCAGGCCTGGTAACCCGCCCGTTTTACCGCCTCGATCAACCGTGCGGGTTCCGGAGCCTGTTCGGGCATCCAGTAAGTTCGCGCCATGGCACCGCGGAGGTCCACCACGGCCCGGGAAACTCCCGCAACGCCTTGGAGGGCTTCGGTGACCGATCGAACGCAATTTCCGCAATCCATACCCTCAATCCGTAACTCGGTGAGGGTGCCCAACGGAGGCGGCGGTGTGGAGCGGGGTCGAAAACTAATTCCCTCGGGACCCATACCCACAGCCTCGGTTGAGTTCTTCCGACAGAACAATGAGAAATAACAACCTGCCTTCAGTGAAAGTTACTGGATCGAACAACAGACGTGCGGCCGATGTCCGTATCGCATAGTTTTGTCTATCCACGGATGATTGACGCCCCGTCACCCCGAGCGACTGATGCGATGGGGGGTTGCTGGACCTTCCAAGCTAGACCATCCTCTGCGGTGTGACCCTCTGTTTTGCCATTGCGTGCCGCGCTCTTCAAATCCGTTGTCACGGTGTCGCTTGGGTGGTGTTGATGAGCCTTTGTTCCGTGGCCCTCCAAGCCGGAACCGCACCCACGTCGGAACCGCGCGTGGATTTCAACCGACAGATTCGTCCCATTTTCTCGGAACATTGCTTTGCCTGCCATGGCCCGGATGAGGGCAAACGCAAGGCCGGGTTACGCCTCGATCGTCAGGAAGACGCCTTTCAAACGCTCAAATCTGGCCAGCATGCCTTGGTCGCTGGTAATCCCGAAAAGAGCACCCTCGTCGAGCGGATCCTGACCAAGGATCCCGACGAGATCATGCCGCCACCCAAGCATGGTAAGCCCCTCTCGCCGGCCCAGATTGAACTCCTCCAGCAATGGGTGCGACAGGGAGCTGGCTGGCAACAGCACTGGTCATTCATCGTGCCCACGGCTCCGGAATTGCCTCGAGTTCAGGACGGCAAGTGGGCCCGCAATGCCATCGATACCTTCGTCATGGCTCGATTGGAGTCCGAAGGGCTCAAGCCTAATCCGGAGGCCGACTCGGTTAGCTTGCAGCGCCGTGTCACCCTCGACCTCACCGGTTTGCCTCCCACTGTGGATGAAGTCGACGCCTTCCTCGCCGATAAGCGTTCGGATGCGTATGAGCGCCTCGTCGATCGTCTGATGGATTCCCAGCATTACGGAGAGCGAGTCGGTCAAAACTGGCTTGATTTGGCGCGCTACGCCGACACGAGCGGATACCACTTCGATGGCGTCCGGTTCATGTGGTTATGGCGGGACTGGGTGATCGATGCCTTCAATGCCGACAAGCCCTTCGATCAATTCACCGTCGAGCAGTTGGCGGGCGATCTCTTGCCCAATCCTTCCGTCAGTCAGCGCGTGGCCACTGGCTTCGTGCGCAACAACATGACCAATGACGAAGGCGGCGCCGATCCGGACGAGTACCTCAACAAGTACGTGGTGGATCGGGTCAACACGGTGGGGGCCACCTTTATGGGGTTGACCGTGGGCTGCACCGAGTGCCACGACCACAAGTACGATCCCATTAGCACCAAGGAATTTTACCGGCTTTACGCGTTCTTCCACAACGTCCCGGAAAAGGGGCTCGATCGCATCCGCACCGACAACCCTCCACCGCGCCTGCCGGTGCCGACGTCGGATCAGGCTGCCCGGTTCGTGGAGGCCGATTTTGCCCTCAAGGACGCCGAGAAAACCCTCCAAGATCGGAGCAACGAATTGGGCGAGACTCAGGAGAAATGGGAGCGAGAACTGGGCGAGAAGCCTCCAGTGCTGGCGTCAACCCACGGCGTGGCGGTCCGGTGGAACTTCGACGGCGCTCTAGATCCGGCAGTCGCTTGGAAGGGAACCAACGCGCCCGAGTTTGCTGATGCTCGTTTGGGCAAAGCCCTGAAGCTCGATGGCAAGGCCCACGCCGAGGCCGTTTCGCGCTCGGACTTGGGGCGCACCAACGCCTTCGCGGTGTCTGCATGGGTTCGGATCCAAGGCGATGGTGCCGTCTTGAGCCAAATGGAAAAAGGCCCCGGATACCGCGGGGTGGACTTGCTGATTTCAGATCGACGCCTCCAGACTCACCTCATCCATGCTTGGCCCGAGGACGCCATCAAGGTCCGCACCAAAGAACAGTTGCCTCAGAACCAGTGGCTTCATGTCGCAATGAGTTACGATGGATCGGCCAAGGCCTCCGGCGTTCAACTCTTCGTCAACGGAGTGCGCAAGGATCTGGAGACTGAGAAGGACCAGCTCAAGGGGTCCTTTGCCACTCAAGAACCCCTTCGCATCGGCTCCCGCAATGGAGAATCTTTCTTTACCGGTCAGTTGGATGACTTGCGGATTTATTCTCGGACGCTCACCGCCACCGAGGCGGTATCACTGACCTTTGAGGGCTATGCGGCGATTGTGGCCAAGTCGCGAGGCAAGCGCTCTGACGAAGAACGCAACGAGGTGGCTCGATTCTACCGCGAGAACCATGCGGTCGACTTCCTGCGAGCCGAGAAGGCACTGGCCCAGGCGCGCCGCAACAAGGACGCCTTCTATTCCAAAATTCCGACCACTCTCATCATGGAGGAGCTGGATCCACCTCGGGAGACGTACGTGTTGGTTCGGGGCGACTTCCGCACGCGGGGGGAACGGGTGCAACCGGGGACTCCCTCCTTCCTGCCGTCACTGCCCGCAGGTCCCACCAACCGCCTGACGTTGGCCCGTTGGTTGGTTTCCAAGGAGCACCCGCTCACGGCCCGAGTAACGGTTAATCGCTACTGGTCGATGCTCTTCGGCTCCGGCTTGGTCAAGACGGCCAACGATTTTGGTTCACAAGGTGAGTGGCCTAGCCATCCGGAGTTGCTCGACTTTCTGGCGGTCCGTTTCCGCGACGGAGGTACTGGAGCTGCGACGACCCAGCGGCGCGGCCAGAAGACTCCCCATCTTAAGCCCTGGAGCGTGAAGGACCAACTGCGCCTAATGGTCACCAGCGCCACCTACCGACAAGCGGCGACGGCTACCCCGGAGAAGCTGACCCGGGACCCCTACAATCGACTCTTCACCCGCGGTCCGCGCCTGCGGTTGGACGCCGAATACATCCGCGACAACGCGCTGGCCGTCTCAGGCCTGCTCAATTCGAAGATTGGTGGCCCTAGCGTCAAACCCTACCAACCGCCGGGCATCTGGGACGGAACCGACTCGGTCTTCGTCCAAGATCATGGCCAAGATCTTTATCGCCGGGGCATGTACGTGTTCTGGAGGCGCTCTGCGCACTACCCGTCTTTTGCCACATTCGATGCGCCCAACCGCGAGGTTTGCACCTTCTTGCGCCAGCGGACGCAAACTCCGCTGCAATCTCTGGTGCTCATGAATGACCCCGCCTTCGTCGAAGCGGCCCGCGGCCTTGCGCAGCGGGTGCTGAAGGAGGAGCCGACCAACCTCGACCGTCGATTGATCCGCGCCTTTCGGCACACCTTGGGTCGCAAGCCCCAACCGGACGAGGTGGCCGTGCTGAGGCAAACTCACGAACAGCAGTTGGCCCGCTTCCAGGCCGACCCAGCGGCCGCCAAGGCCCTCATTGCCGTGGGCGAGTCCAAGGCCCCGGAATCCGCCGATCCCGTCGCGCTGGCAGCCATGACCGCAGTGGCCAACGTGCTCCTCAATCTTAACGAGACCATCACCAAGTGAACCCCTCCTACCTTCAGGGCGAAGCCGAGCGCATACTGACTCGGCGCACGTTCCTTACTCGCAGCTCTACTGGCCTCGGTGCCATGGCCTTGGCCTCGCTGTTGCCGGCGCACCTCCGGGGAGCATCGGGCAATCCAACCACACAGGCCGTCCCAGGTGCGCTGAAGGCGTTGCATTTACCGCCGAAGGCCAAGCGGGTCATCTACCTCTTCCAGTCGGGTGCGCCCTCGCACCTCGATCTTTTCGACCCCAAGCCCAAGCTCAAGGAGATGACCGGCCAGGAGTTGCCGCCGAGTGTCCGACGGGGCCAGCGCATCACCGGCATGACGGCCGGACAGTCGGTGCTCAAGTGCGTGGGATCTCCCTTTGAGTTCAAGAAGTACGGCAAGAGCGGGATGGAGATCACGTCGCTCATGCCCAACATCGGAGCAGTGGCCGATGATATTTCCCTGATTCGCACGATGCATGTCGATGCGATCAACCACGATCCAGCCGTGACCTTTTTTGGCACCGGCAACCAGCAGCCCGGACGCCCCACCATGGGTTCGTGGATCGCTTACGGGTTGGGATCAGAAAATGCGAATTTGCCGTCGTATGTCGTGCTCGTCAGCGGCAGTGGTGGGCAATCGCTTCAAGCCCGGTACTGGGGCAATGGGTTCCTCTCAGCCAACTACCAAGGCGTTCAATTGCGCAGCCAAGGAGACCCAGTTCTTTATGTCTCCAACCCGCCGGGCATGAGCGGCGACTCGCGCCGTCAACTGCTCGACGCGATGCAAACCCTCAACCGCAAGCGTCTGGGAATTCTGGGTGATCCGGACATTGCCTCGCATATTGAGAGCTACGAATTGGCCTTCCGCATGCAGACGAGCGTGCCGGAGTTGGTAGACTTGTCTACCGAACCCGAATCGGTGCTCAAGTTGTATGGGGCCCAGCCGGGTAAATCGTCCTTTGCCAACAACTGCCTCTTGGCGCGTCGCTTGGCCGAGCGCGGGGTTCGCTTCATCCAATTATGTCACCGCGACTGGGATCATCACGGTGGTTTGCCCGATGGCATTAAGGCCCAGACCCGCAACACCGATCAAGCCAGCGGCGCCCTCATCCAGGACCTTAAGCAGCGTGGGCTTCTTGACGACACGCTGGTCGTCTGGGGCGGTGAGTTTGGTCGCACCGCTTATTCGCAGGGCGACATTAGTGCCAACAGCTTTGGTCGCGACCATCATCCCCGGTGTTTTTCGCTGTGGATGGCCGGCGGTGGCGTCAAGCCCGGCCTGGTGTATGGGCGCACCGACGACTTCGGCTACAACATCGTGGAAGACCCGGTGAACGTGCACGACCTGCATGCCACGATGCTGCATCTCCTGGGCATTGAGCACACCCGCTTCACGCACCGCTTCGAAGGACGCGACTTCCGACTCACCGACATCGCCGGCGAAGTCATCAAGCCTTTGCTGGCGTAAGGCCCCGCTGGATCAGTCCTGCGCTCGCAGGGAAGCTCAGGCAAGGGGATGCTTTCGCGCTACGCGCGAGGGGCTGGGATGATCGCTTCCAGAGCTCGCTCCGGCCCGATCCCGCTGCTGTCGGTGTTGCCTGAGGCATCGAACCCTCTGCCGGTCATCGCGCCATCCTTGCCTCCCAACCCACCAAGATCCCGGGCATGGATGAAGGGATCCCACTGGCCGTATTTCCAAATTCGGAAATCGTTCCTTGACCCCTTCTCTGGGCAGTTGATCGGTTCATCAATTGCATACATTCTGTATGCGTGCGGATTATCAAAGAAGGCTTCATCAGGGACGCCGCCATGGCGTATCCGAAGGCTGCCAAGTACCTGACGATCTGGATTGCCACCGTGCGAGCGGCCCGCTGGCAGAATCTGTCCGATCTGCGGCGAGTTTATCCGAGCGCGGATCTGGTGGCGGTGGGAAGCGGGAAGTCGGTCATCGTGGTCAACGGTTGCGACAGCACCTACCGGCTGATCGCGGCCGTCCACTTCGACCACGGGATGGTGTACACGCTGCGCTTCTTCACGCACGCCGAGTACAGCAAGGACAAATGGAAAGACGAGTTATGAAGGCTAAGAATGGACTGCAGTTTCCGGCATTGCCGAAGGATTACGCGGGGCTTTGCCGGCTTCAGATGCCGCGCCCAGTCCACGACCGGGTGGAGTACGCCAACGTGGCGGAGGTCACCGACGCGATGGCCTTATGGCAGGAGGACTTCACCGCCGATCAACGGGATTACTTCGACCTGCTCTGCGGATTGCTCGAGGACTACGAACGGGCGCACCTGCGTTGGCCCAAGGTGGGGGTGCGGGCCCGGCTGAGACATCTGCTCGACGAATCCGGGATGTCGGCTGCCGATCTGTCGCGGCTCCTGGGTGGGAGCCGGAACCTCGGGGCCATGATTCTCAGGGGCGATCGAAATCTGACCGTGGCGCACATCCGCAAACTGGCAGACCACTTCCGCGTCAGCCCGGAACTCTTCATCTGAAGAATACTGCATAGGCGACGGGGCAGGGAACTGCGGCGAGGTCAGGGCACGGGCTCAGGAAACGGTTTCCGATTTTGGAAACGCGAGTGGTGGAACGCATTCATCACTGCCCGTGATCTTGGCGGGCTGCCTCTTGCGGAAATAGGCCCCGTCCGGTGGGGCCAATACGGTCCTAGGGAACTCCTTTCAAGGCGTCGTATCTCTGGAAACTTCATTCATCGGACTGTCACTCAGAGAGAATTGCGAGTCGCTTGAGCCTTACCCGGCGCTCAGGTCTCCCTCAAAGCGTGGCAAGTCCCATCACGACTGTAACCACAAAGATGCAGGTAACCATCCCTGAGGAGGTTCGCCGGATGTTCCCGGTGCAAGCAGGGTCTCGACTCTCGTGGTCGGTCGAAGGAGAGACGCTCGTGGCCCGGCGCGTTCGGGGCGTCAGTGAATTGCGCGGCTGCCTCCAGTCGGAGGTGGCGT
>SXGS01065456.1_pt1 | contig 26228 bp, 15 predicted proteins | sample 3174681 | NCBI WGS metagenome assembly SXGS01 (sample SAMN11356861, study PRJNA531348) | freshwater metagenome | isolation source: freshwater sample F1-80 | place: China: Fuxian Lake, Yuxi | collected 2017-12-25 | reverse complement strand
GCTTTCACTGCGATCCTCCTTTTACGGGCAGTTGGTGCGCGTAATTTGATACAACTGGTCGTAGGCCGGGCGCACAATCACCGGTTCGTTACGCGGAACCTTGACGACGGTCGCGCCCTTATCGTCCATGCCGTAAACGTCGTCGCCGTTCCGCTTCCAACGGGGCATCATCTTCTCGCTTGAACCGAACAGGCACAGCAGCGCGGCAAGGTCCGGGTCGTTCATCGCGTTCCGGTACGCCTTCACTGCCTCATCGGCTCCCGGGCCGAAGAGCTGACGCGAGAACGAAAGCGGCACGTGAATCGGCGGGATGTAGTATACGTTGGGCTCAAGACCGTACTGCGGAAAGAGCGGTAGAGCGATCTTCCTGATGTGCACCAGGTAGTCGATAGGGTTGTCCGGCTTGGCGTCCTGCTGCTTCGAGATCCAGCCCGCCATACGGATCTTCCCGATGCAGTTGGTGAAGCACTGAGGCTGGATACCCTCTTCAATCTTCGGATAGCACGCGATGCACTTCTCAGACGTACCGGTCATTGGATTGAAGAACACCTTCTTATAAGGACACCCCTTCACGCATTCCTGATAGCCGCGGCAGCGGCCCTGGTCGACCAGCACGATACCGTCTTCCGGGCGCTTATAGATGGACCCGCGCGGGCATGAAGCGAGACACGCCGGATACGTGCAGTGATTGCAAATCCGGGCCAGGTAGAAAAACCAGCTCATGTGGGGCAGCGCCATCATGGCGGCCCCTTGATCCACTTGCCCCGCGCAATCGTCTTCACCGCAGTTTGGATAGGCGTAGTCCTGTTGCTCAGGCCGCCATCCGAGGACTCGCTCGCCCGCCGGCGCCGATTCGAAAATCGTTTCCCCGTCGTAGACCTTGCCGGTCCACTTGCCCGAATTCAACATCTCGAGCACCTTCACATCGTAGGCGAGCGGGTAGCTGCCGTACGGCTTCGACTCGACGTTGTTCCAAAGCATGTACTCCTGGCCCTTGCCCGAAGTCCATGTCGTTTTGCAGGCGAGCGTGCACGTCTGACAGGCGATGCACTTGTTCGTGTCGAAGACCGCGGCGAACTGCCGCTTCGGGCGGCTCTCCGGATACCAGTAGGACATTTCCCGGCCGAGTTGCCAGTTGTATACGCGTGCCATTATGCTTTTCCCTTTCCTTCATTAAAGAAGCTGCCTGCGAGGTACTTCTTCATGGCTTCGGACTCGTTTTTCGGCCGGATGCCAAGAGTGACGGGCCGCCATGGGCTCTTTTGATCGATGCCGCCGGGTTCCGCCCGCGTAATTTTCACAATGGACTCGCGCGGCGCGCCCGTGGGGCAGTGAACATCTGGCAGGAAGCCTTTGCCGATAGTCTGTCCAAACAGTTCTTTGCGCACCAGGGAGTCCGTCATGAGCGTGGGCTTGAGCCATCCGCGCGTGGCCGATTGGTGCGACCCCGAACGGAACATCGCCTGGTAATTGGTGCCGGCATTCCTCGCCAATCCGTCAGCGCGTGTCTTGCTGCCCTTTACCGAACCCGGCGTCGCTCCGTACATGTTGAACCACATGCGTGTCACGCCTCTCGGCGTGCCGGGATAGTAACGCGCCCGGCAGAGCAGGCGCGCGAATTCGTAGTCGCGCTTGTTTTTCTGCCAGCCCCGGAAGGGGCGGTCCTCGGGATCGGAGTCGATCCAGACGTAGTCGCCGTCCTGAATGCCCAGGCCCACGGCATCGTCCGGATTCATGTCCACGTAGCCTTCGGCGACGAACGGGCTGCGCTTGTCTTGTCTGTAAAGATCGCCGAACGGGCCGAACAGCACCGCGATCATGTCGGTGTCGATGGGCATGGTGTGCGCGCCGTGCCGGTATTTCGGAGTGTGGAAGATGAACTTATATCCGTCCTTCGCAAGCGGGTGCGCCGTCTTCTTCGCCTCTTCCCAGGTGAGCACGACGTTGCGGCCGCAGCGGGTCTCGCAGGAGAGATCGGTACGCAACACGCCGTAGGATTCAGGGCTGGCCGGCCGCAGCGCCTCATGCTTCGCCGCGATGATGACGTTCGGCTCGTAGAAGGTGGAATCCACCGGTTCGCGATGCACCGGGAGATTCTCACCCGCCTCGATGAATTCATCTTCATCGCGATAAAACTCAAGCCGGCCGGTCTTCGTGTACCAGGGCCGCGAATCCGTTGCCTGCTCGTAGCCCCCGATCTTCGGCGACGTGCGGGTTTGCAGAATCGCCGGAATGCCTTCCTTCGCCTTGGCCTCGAGGTCGGCGAACTTGAAACCTTTCGTGTTTGAGGAATGATCGAGAATCCGTTGCAGGTAAACGTCCGTCTTGCCCTCGCGGACGAATTTCCAACAATCGTGGAACCTCTTGTCTCCCGTGATCTCGGTCATTTTCGATCCCACGAGCGCCAGCACTTCGATATCGCCGATCGTGTTGAGTATCCGCTTCATCGGCGTACGGGGGAAAACGGAGAGGAACGGATTGGTTACCGACGCGGTCATATCCGGATGCTTCAACTCGGCCCAGGAGTCCACGCCGAAAACCACGTCGGCCCATTCGCACGACGTGGACCACCACCATTCATTCACCGCGATCAGCTCGATCTTCGGCAGCATATTAACCACCGTGTTGTAGTGCCACTTCACGTTTCCGAGGATGGAATTGGCGTTCGAAAACCAGAGCGATTTGGTTGGACAGGGAATATGCGATTTCCCTGTTAACAGCTTTTTTCCCACGCGCAGCGGGTGATCCTCGTGGTTGTAATAGTGCGCCGATTCCGGCTTCCAGTATTGGCGCGGCCGCGCTGGTTTCGCGGGGTCGAGTTCCAGGTCGAACGGATTCTCGGTGATGTACTGCGGGGCGCCGTTGAACAGAGCCACACGGTAATTGCCCGCGAAGGAACCGACGTTGCCGCCAACCTTTCCAATGTTGCCCGTGAGCGCGGCCAGCAGAAACAGGTCCCTGTCCTTGTTGTCGTTGTTGAAAAACTGGTTCGGCCCCATTCCGACGGCAAACAGCGTCGTTCCAGGTTTCGCGGCGAAACCTCGTGCGAGCTCCTCGACGGCGGACGCGGGCGTCCACGTGATCTCTTCCGTCGTTTTCGGCGTGAAGTGGTCCACGTACTCCCGGACCAGGTCGAAGCTCGGGCGGCAGCGGACTTTCTTTCCGCCGGCGAGCGTCACCTCGACCGAGCCTTCAAGCAGGGCATCTCCGACGGTCGAGTACTTGCCCACCATGTCGCGCGTGAGCGGCTTGGGCGAATTGGAGGCGCGATCCCACCAAACGTAGTCCCCCCATTCGGCTCGAAGTTTCTCGGGTACGATTTGATCGGTGTGCGCCCCGGGCGGCGGCATTTTCTCGCTCCCGCCGAGCGTCCGCGAACGTTTCAACTCAGCCGCCTGGCCGCCAAAGACGTCCTGCGCCCGCAGATTCTTGAGCGTATCCATGCGCACCAGCAGGGGCAGGTCCGTCCACTGCCTGATGTAATTGGCGTCGTAGAGCTTCTCTTTGAGAATGACGTGGGATAAGCCGAGAGCCAGGGCGGACATCGTTCCCGGACGCACGACGATTGCCTGATCGGCTTTGCTTGACGTGGAGGAATATTCGCAAGCAATCACGACGATGCGGGTTCCCTTGAGACGCGCCTCGGTGAGCCAGTGAGAATCGGGCATCTTGGTCGTAATCCAGTTCATGCCCCATACCACCAGGGTCTTCGCGTACTCCACTGCCGAGAGATCGAACTCAACGGTTTGTTGGCCGGTCACCATTGGATGTCCCGGTGGCAGGTCGGTATGCCAGGAGTAATTGTCGAAGCCCTTCGCGCCCATCGCCTGATCCGGGCCTACCTTGCGGATGTGGGCATCGAGCAGCGCCATGGAATTCGCCATGCGGTACATCCCGAACACGCGCGTCATGCCCAGCAGCGGCATGCCGCCGCGGAACTTCATCACCTGCGTGCCAATGCCCTGAGTCGCTTCAATCACAGCCTCGTCATAATGCTGTTCCTGAAGCCGTCGCTTCCCTTCCGGGCCGGTATAGGTCTCGGCGATGTTCTTGAGCGCCTTGGCCACGATGGTTGCGGCCTCGTCATGGGTCACGCGAACCCATTCGTCGCGGGCGCGCTGGAAATATTCTTCGGGCGGTTTGCCGTCTTTGCCGCGAGGGAATCCCGCCTCCACCCACTTCTTGTACCCCGCCCGGATCATGCACTGATTGATCCGTCGATCGCCGTAAAAGCGCCGCGTAAGCGCCAGGCCCTTCTGACAGACGCGCGGATCCCAGCGGCTGGTTGTGTGGTTGTTCGAGAGATCAAACGCCTCTCCGTAACGCATGGTCGGCCCAATGCGCGTGATCACCCCTTGCCGCACGTACGCATTGAGCAGGCAGTTGTGCGTGTCGTTTGGCGCGCAGGTGAAGGCGAACTTTGAATCGTACTTCCACAAGTCGCGGTAAGTGCGCTCCCAGCCGCGATCCGGATACGATGCGAGCGGGTTCGATACGGCATCAAGTGCCCAGGCCTCTTTCGTAGACGCGAGAAAAGCGCCGAACCCTGCGCCTGCCACGCTGGCAAGAAAGTCGCGCCTTGAGTCTTTCGGATTCATTTCTTCTCCTTCTGCCAATCTCTGATGAAAGCTACGGTCGACTCCATTTCGCTCTTCGCGAGCGCCCGTCTCGTGGGCGATGGTTCCCGGTAACCGGCCATCGCGGTCCCGCGGCGGCCCCGGCTCACGGTCTCCATCAAGTACGTATCGGTGGCGATTTCCAAAAAGGCGCGGTTGTTAAGCGCCGGGCCTTTCCCGCCTTCTCCTTTTGCACCGTGACAGCCTGAACAGTTGGCGGCGTAAATGCCGCGGCCCGTTTCCGGCTTGCTCGAGGCCCTCCAATTGTCATCGGCCGGAGGCCCGGCTCCGCCGAGCTTTCGCAAATGCTCCACGATGCGGGCGATCTCCTCGTCACGCAAGCCTCCGTCTTTGGCCCAACCCGGCATGCGGCGTCCGGGACGTCCGCGCCGAATGGTCTCCGTGAGGAACTGGTCGTTGACCACTCCGAGAAAGTCCGGGTTGGCGATGGCTGGAAACGTAGCGCCTCCACTCGCGTGTTTTCCCGCGCCCTCCGGGCCGTGGCACCCGGCGCAGAAAGCGCCGAACAGGGTCGCTCCATCGGGTGCGAATTCGCGCTGCCCGAATCGGGTAACCTGCATCTGGTCTCGGGGCACGTAAGCGCCAGGCAACTCCCGCCTCCGCAGAGAAAGGACGTACAGAGTGAGCAGATCGATCTCTTTCTGCGAAGCCGCCACGGGTGGCATTTGAGACGTCGCCACTACGGCTACCGGGGAGCGAAAGTGCTCCGCGATCCAGCGGTCGAGCCCCGCGCCTTCGGCTACGTTTGTGAAATCGGCCTGGCCGGGGTCCTTTTCACCCGCGCGGCTAAGGTCGGGACCCTCATCGCCGCCGGCGCCGCTTACGCGGTGGCATCCGAGGCATCCGAAGCTGTGGAATGTTGCCTTCGCCTCGATCAACGCCGGAGCGGAAACGCGCGTCGCCAGGTAAATGCCGATGAACTCCAGATCTGCATCGTCGATCTTGCCGAAGGAAGTCTTCCACGGACCAGCCGATTCCTTAGCGGCATGCGCCTGATGCTTTTCGTACCAGCCCTTGTCGTAACCCGCGATGCCCACGTGCGAAAGATCGGGGCCCTCGGTCCGGCCGCCACCAGGCCGAATTGTGCCACCGCGGCCATCAATGCGATGGCAGGCGATACAGTCCAGCCTGTCTACCGTTTGGCGCGCCCGCTGGAAGAGTTCCCGATTGGGAACCTGAAGCGCCGTGTGACAGGTTCCGCATCCGGCCTCCGCGAAGCGAAGCGGGATCATCGGCTCGGGCCAGAAGTGGACCGCGCCGTGGGCGTCCGCCTTCTCGGTGGCGGACCCTTGTCCGCCGTGGCAGACGGTGCAGCCATACTCCGCGGGGTCGTGCACAACCGGCTTGTGCGCGGCGAGGATGGCCGCGCCAGTGACCGACTGCTCGCCGGGAGCCATGCTCACGTGGCACGACACGCAACGGTCTCCTACTCGCAGATTGGCATTCGTGATCTGGCGAAGCCGCACGGCAATCTCCCCGTCTTCGCCCCGCCCGCTGGCCTGTACCTGTCGCCATGGCTTCCGGAAGCTCTCTTGAGCCGCGACGATCAGCAGCAGAAGCACGCCGACGCTTGATCCGAGTAGAAGGTATTTGTTCTTCTCCATGGCTCTAATGCCTCGGCCAGTCCCCTGGCGACCAGTAGAAAACCCAGTTCGGCCCGCGGAAATAGGTGCCGATCACGGTGAGCACCAGGAACCCGCAGAGAAAGCAGGTAAACAATCCGAGCGCACCGGCGCGGGTAGACTTGTATCGCTTCACCAGCCAGACCGAATAAAACCCATATACCGCGGCGAGTATCGTTCCCGGATTCAGAACCGTCACCACGAACTGCGGGACGGCGAGATACCATTCGCGAATCCATCCGAATCGGATGGCGAACGATTCGATGGCGAGCGCCGCCGCAAAACCAACCACCAAAGCCTGGAAAACCACCTTGCGTCCGCCCGGACCGCCGAACCACTCGCCGGTGCCCGCTTCCTCCCGGTCGAGGTAGGGAATCAGGCCCAGGCCCGCGAGCACGAGCGTCGGAATGCCGATTCCACCCACGAACGCGGAGAAGGACACCAGTTCCTGAAGGCCAAGGAAGTACCAGGGCGCCTTGGCCGGATTCTCAGGAATGCTTGGGTTAGCCAGTTCCTTAAGCGGTGCGTCCGCGATCAATGCCAGCGCCAGGCAGACAAGCGTAGTCAACATGAATACGCCAAGTTCGGCGTAGAAAAGATGCGGCATCGAAGGTACCGTATTCTCTGGCCCGTTCCCAACCGCGGGCGTTCTGCCGCGCACGATGGCGGCGAGCGAATACGTCTTGAGCGGGGCTTGGGTGAACACCGGATAGACGGGGCCCGGAGCATTCCCCAGCCGCTGATCGGCGTCGGCTGGCCGCGCCAATCCGCCATCCTTGCGAATGCGCCAGAAATGCACCGACATAAGCGCCATCAGCGCGAGTGGCAGAATCATCACATGCAGGAGGTAGAAGCGGATGAGGGCCTCCGGACCCACGGTGTCGGAGCCGAGCAACAGAAATTTCTGCATCCCGCCCGGATCGAACCAGCCCGTAATTCCGATCGCATCGGTCACTTCGCGAGGCGATTGCGCGATGTTCGCGCCGATCGTAATCGCCCAGTAGGCCAGTTGATCCCACGGAAGCAGGTAGCCGGTGAACGAGAGCCCCAGCGTGACCGCCAGCAATCCCATGCCGATGAGCCAGTTGAACTCGCGGGGCCTTCTGTAGGACGCCGTGTAGAACGTTCGCGCCATGTGCAGGATCACCGTTACCACCATCACGTTCGCCGCCCAGCGGTGAATGTTGCGGATGAAGCGTCCGGTGGGCACCACGAAATGGATGTCCTTGATCGACTGATAGGCGGCATCCGGATATGGTTTGTAGTAGAACATCAGCAGGATGCCCGTAATAAGCGTAAGCAGGAACCCGGCCGTGGTGGCGATTCCAAGCCCCATCGATGTGCTCCATTTCAGCGTCCACCTGTGTACGCGCACCGAATGCAGGTGAAGGAACACGTTACTGAAGATAAAAGTGGAGCGCGTCCGGTCCGTGGAGGGGTTGCCGCTTCGGAACGCGGTTTCGAGGATGCGGCGAGGCGCGGCCCGCAAGTTGTCCTTGAATTCCTGCAAGGCCGGTGGCGGAGTGGCTGGAGCGCTCATGCCTTCACCCGCGTTCCCGCAGGTACCGTTGTGGCTTCGTCCACCTGAAATCCTCCGTTGACCGCCTTCACTTTCAGCCACTTCAGGGGAAGCGGCGAGGGACCCTTCGAAACCGTGCCGTCCGGCTTGAATCGCGAGCCGTGGCAGGGACACTCGAAGCCCTCGGCGTTCGATTTCACGACACAACCGAGGTGGGGACAGATGGTCGAGATTGCATAGATGCCTTCACTGTCCCTGAAGATCGCGACCGCTCTGTGTGCCGGGATGAAGGCTTCCCCGGCGGGAAGGGACTCCGGCAAGGTCTCGCCGAAGGATTTCGATGGCGCGGCGACGATTGCGGCATTCGGCAGACGCATCGCGCCCAGAGCCGCGAACAGCAGGGCTGAGGCCGCCGACCACAACGACGCGAGCCCGAGCAGGTCGCGCCGCGGGATTGGCTCCGGATCGAGCCGCGAGTTAGGACTTCCAGGCGTCACGGTCATTGCTGTCTCCAGAAGGTGTTCACTTCCACGCGCTCCATCCCAATCGCGTCGACGGGACAGCGCATGGCGCAAAGCGCGCATCGAATGCAGCGGTCTTCGTCCTTCACGATGGCGGAGTTCTCATCGGGATCGGCGCCGGCCCCGAGGAGGCCTTCGATGGCGGCATCGAGAAGCGCATCCTGTAACAGGCCGCTCAGCGGGACGATCTTCAGGCACTGTGTCGGGCAGACGTCCACGCAACCGCCGCACAACACGCAGCGATTGCCGTCGAACACGGGCGTCACCCCACAGTCCAGACAGCGCGAGGCTTCCCGCATCGCGCTATTGCGGTCATATCCGATTTCGACCAGCGTGTCCGGGTGCGCGAGACGCTGGCCTGGATGCAGCACCGGGATTTCCTGACGCCGGATGGACTCATAGCCGCGCTCGCGCCGATAGCGATCGAGCAACCGGTGCGCGGTGATAGCCTCCGCATGCAGCGTGTGCCCCGTGAGGAACTGATAGATGGACCGCGCGGCTGCCTTGCCGGAGGCCACGGCGTCGATGAGCAGACGCGTTCCGTGCGCCAGGTCGCCTGCCACGAATACGCCGCTGGCTGTGGTCGCGAGCGTCGCCACATCCACTTTGGGCCAGCCGGGCCTGGCTTGCTCGATGTCCGCGCCGCCGTCTTCGAGAAAGCCCAGCGAGGGCGCCTGGCCAACCGAGAGCAGCACCGTGTCGCAAGGCACGCTTCTGCGGACGGAGTCGTCGTAGAGCGGCGAGAATCGGCGGTTCTCGTCGTAAACGCGCAGGCACTTTCGGAACAGCACTGCGGTGGGGTTCCCGGACGCGTCCCGTTCGATTTCGAGCGGCCCCCAGCCATTAAATCGCTCAATGCCCTCTTCGTCGCCTTCCAGGATTTCGAGCGTGTCCGCCGGCATCTCCTCAAGTCCTTCGAGCGATACCAGCCGTACGCCGGATGTGCCGGGTAGCCGCGCCGCCGTTCGCGCCGTGTCGTACGCGATCTGCCGCACCACCGTCCGCGCCACATCAAAGGCAACATTGCCGCCGCCGATCACCACCACTTCTCGACCGATGTCCATATTCGCGCCGAGCGAAACGGCCCGAAGCATATCCACGCCGCCATAAACGCGCGGCCCGCGCTCACCCGGAAGCCCGAGACCGCGTGACGACTTCGCGCCCACCGCGATCAGAATGGCCGCGAAATCGCGCCGCAGATCTGAAAAGGAGACATCCCTGCCAACTGTCACGTTACAGCGGATCTCAACGCCAAGCGCTTGAATTACTGCCACTTCCCGCGCAATCACCTCGCGCGGCAGCCGGTAGGCCGGGACGCCGACGGCCAGCATCCCCGCGGGCACGGGCTCGGTTTCGAAGACCACTGGCAGAAAGCCGAGCAGCGCTAGATCGTGCGCGGCCGACAGGCCGGCTGGCCCCGCGCCGATGATGGCGATTCGCTCTCCGTTTCCTTTCCGGATGGCCCCGTCCATGTCGGCCCGCAGCAATGCCGCAAACTCTTCCGCATGCCCCACAACGGACCGGACGTTCGCCCGTAACTCGACCAGAACTTCCTCGGCCGGGCTCGACTCCGGTCCGGCAAACTCACAAGCGAAGCGCTTGAGCGCGCGAATGGCGATGGGCCGGTCCGTCGTCACGAAGTGTCCGTAATCGTCGATTCGAGGAACCTTGCCCCGCCGGCATGCCGCCTCGCATGGTGCGCCGCAGATACGGCCGCAGATCGAAGCGAACGGGTTCGGACCCCGCGCAATCAGGTACGCTTCCTCGAAGCGCCCATCCGCGATCGCCCGCACGTAGCCGCGTGCGTCCGTTCGCACCGGGCAGGCCGTCTGGCAGGAGATCAGTCCTGCGTGATAACTCTCGCCCGGAACCTCAACCTTCAGCGGCTGCATGGAATATTTGTCCTTCGGGGCCCCCAGATCTCCCGCAACGGGGAGAACTCCCGGAGTTTAATTCTGCCGGCGTTACTCAAAGCACTCCCCATTGCACTTTTGTTGCCGAGACGAAAAAAGGGAGGAAATACGGGGATTCGGGGTTCGGAAACTGTGTACATTCGGTATCGCGCGGGTAACAAGCCACTCGAAGTGAGTGAAAATACGGCACGTGGTGCATCCCACGCAAGTAGCCGTCTTTGCCACTCAGCCGGGCGGGCCGGCTTCGACGCGGTGGGGTGGTCTCCGAGGACCCCGTGGCGTTGCCTTCGAGCTACGGGACACAAGGGCAGGATAAACCGATCAGTTTCCCGCCGAACTTGTCAGAACCACGACCGGGCGCGCCACCAACGGCCCTCCGTCTTCCAACATGCATGGAATCCAGACGGTTCGAGGGGCATAGGCCCTCGATTACCACGGTAAACGCCGGCTGTTTCTGGGGGATTGCCAATCCCGGGTAATCAGCGCTTCTTCGAAGCCTTCGCCGCTGGAGCCTTCTTGATGGACTTCTTTTTCATTGCCGTCTTCGGCGACAACTTCCCGGACGGTTTAGGCGCGCTCTTACGTGCGGGTTTCCTTACGGCCGTTCTCTTCGCGGCAGTTTTAGCAGTCTCATTCGCGGCGGGCTTTCGGGCGGGCTTTCCGGCGGGCTTTCCGGAAGGCATCGGGGAAGGCTCTCGGCCCACCGGCTTCCGGCTGGGAAGACCGGCGCCGGGACTGACCGGCCTCGAACTGGCGATGGAAGAAACAACCGAAACGGCACTCACGGAGACGATCTCCAATTCGGATTCCTCGTCGTCTTCTTCGTCCTCGTCGTATGAATCCAGACGAAGGCCCAGGTCAGCGTGTTCGTCCTCGAAATCGTGAAAATCGTCAAACTCTTCATCTTTGAAAGGCGAGTTCTTCCAGTCGTAAATCCGCATCTTCCGGCCTCCCCGTTATGAATCGAATCAGAACCAGAATACAGCTTTTCGCGCTAAAGGCAAGGGGCTCGGGGAATCTGCCTGGCGCTGTCCCCCCACGGAGCCCCTGCCGCACGTCAAAACAGTTACAATAAACCCGTGGTATCCACTGCGGTTGCGCGTGACAGGCCCCTGGTATTGGAGTATCCGGCCGTCACCGACATCTCGAAGAAGTGCGCCTTTGCCGGTCTCTTCGTCGCCGGACTCCTGTTTGGCTTGCTTGGAGCCGTTCTGCTGGCGTGGCGGCACCACATCGACTACGGCTTCGTCGTGGTCGGTCACTACTTCCTCAGCCTGGGTGTGGGCGTGCTCGCGTCGGCGGAGATAGCACGCCGCCTCCTGCCGCAGAAAGGCGCATCGTACGTGCTGGGCGTTGCGTGCGCCACTGCGTGCGCCGGGCTCCTGATCCTGGCGCTGGCATCACCGCCCGCTCATTGGATTTGGCGGGCACTGGGACTGTTGATACTCGGATGCGGCGCCGGGACGCTACGGACCGCATCCTTCCAGGCGATTGCGCCGCTCTACCGCCAGGATCCGGCGGCTACCGTCAATCTTGCGGGCCTGGTTTTCGGATTCGGCAGTCTGCTCGTCACGTTTTTGATCTCGGGCACGTTCTACGCGTATTCCGTCTCAGCCGTCCTGGTCTTTCTTGCCGCCATTCCCGCTGGGTGGGCATGGATCTACGTCAGGCGAACCCATTCCCCTCCTGCCGCGCTCGACGACCAGCCGGATCTTCACGAGACGCTCCGCGACTTCCGCCGCACGGGTCCTGTACTCCTGGCGCTCCTTCTCTTTTTCCAACTCGGAAATGAATGGTCCGTCGCGGGATGGCTCCCCGTTTTTTTGGTCCGCCGTTTGGGCATAAGTCCAGAGACTTCTCTTCAGCTCCTCGGGCTCTTTTGGTTCGCGACGCTCGCCGGGCGCGTCGCTTCCGTGTGGGTGCTCCGGCGGATCTCGCACGCCAAGCTCCTCTTCTTCAGCGCTGCGTCGTCCTTATTTGGCTGCACCATGCTGTTGCTGACTGATAAGGTCTCCGGCGCGGCCATGGGCCTGTTGCTGGTAGGCCTTGGCTTTGCAGCCATTTATCCACTTGTCGCCGAGAAGATTGGCCGCCGCTTTCCCTACTACCGTCCCGGATTTTTCAATGGTATTTTTTCCGTGGCGATCACCGGCGCGATGATTGTGCCCTGCCTCATCGGGTACGCCGCGGCGGTTTGGGACTGTTCCGTCGCCATGGTCTGGCCGCTCATCGGCACTTGCCTGGTGTTTCTTCTTGTACCGCTCATCTGGCTCGAATCGAAACTCAACGGAATCTGACGCGTGCGCAAACTACTTTTACTTGCGCTTTCTTGTGTATTGTGGCGTGCCCAGGCCACTGCGGCCGGTCTCTCCACTCGCCTGCGGGAACTGCTTGAATCACCCACGGCGAGCCGCGCGTTTTTCGGCGTCTACGCCATCGACCTCAAGACCGGCGCAGCCCTCATCGACTACCAGTCCGGCCGCAACTTCGTCCCGGCGTCGAACACCAAGCTCTTCACGACCGCGCTAGGGCTGATGCGCCTGGGCCCCGAATACCGGTTCCACACGACGGCAGTCGCGGAGGAACCGCTCGACTCCGAAGGCCGATTGAATGGCGACTTGTCGCTCGTCGGCGGCGGCGATCCGAACCTTTCGCCCCGGCCCATCCCCTACAAGGCCGAATCCTATTCCGGAAACCCCCTCTCGGCAATCGAGGACCTGGCGAGCGAGCTGCAAAAGAAAGGACTGCGCCGCGTCAACGGCAATATCGCGGGTGACGACCGTCGCTACGTCTGGCAGCCCTACGCCGACGGCTGGGCGATCGGCGACGCCGTCTGGGAGTACGGCGCTCCCGTAAGCGCGATTGCCCTCAACGATAATACCTTCAGGCTTCTCGTACGGCCTGACGGCGTGCGCACCGATCCGCCCGTGTCTTTCTACCGCATCGCTAACCGCCTGCACGTCGAGCCGGGCGTCGCTCGCAAGGTCCACATCGAACGGCTGCCGGGATCTCGTGAATTGCGTGTCATGGGCACCCTTGCGCCGGGCGACGCAGGTGAGACTCACCTGCTCGCCATCGGCGAACCGGCGCTCTACGCGGCGCAGGCGCTTTCTTCGGCGCTCGTGCGGCGCGGCATTATCGTCACTGGGGAGGCAGTTGCGCGTCACGCATTGCCGGCCGAGTTTCGCGATCTCGAACGAAGTGAACAGCCCCCGCCCGTGCATGGCTCACGCGCGGTGGAGCTGGCCCGCCGCTCGTCCGCACCGTTGCTCGATAGCATTCGCGTGATCGACAAGGTCAGTCAAAATCTTCATGCCGAGATGCTCCTGCGGGAGGTCGGATGGGTACGCCGGAATATCGGCAGTCGCGAGGCGGGGCTGAAGGAACTCCGGGTATTCCTCGACGAAGCAGGTGTCGATTCCGCTGATTACTCATGGCATGACGGGTCCGGGCTTTCAAGGTTGAATCTGGTGACTCCCAGGGCTGTTGTGAAGCTGCTCCGATACATGTACGAATCGCCTCAGCGCGAAAACTGGATCAGCCTGCTCCCTATCGCGGGGGAAGACGGCACGCTGCGGAAGCGAATGAACGGAACGGCGGCCGCGAGCCGGATCCGTGCGAAAACGGGCACGCTTTCGCACGTGACGGCGCTCTCCGGATACGCCGAGCGGTCCGGAGGCGGAACGCTTGCGTTTTCGATCCTGGTCAACAACCACCCGGGAGAGAGCGCTGGCGCTCGCGAGATTGTTGATAAAATCTGTAGTTGGATGGTGGAATGAACTATGCCGATTTTTGAATATCGCTGTGAAGACTGCGGAACGAAGTTCGAGAAGCTGATGCGCCGTGCCGGCGAGGCCGCGCCAGGTTGCCCGTCGTGCGGTGGCGAACATGCCAATCAGCAGTTTTCAACGTTCTCCGCGCGAGCCAACGGCGCACCGGTAAGGGCGGAAGCTCCTGCCGCGTGCCCCAGCGGCCGGTGCGGGAACCCCGGCATGTGCGGCATGAACTAGCGCCCGGTGAAGGGCCTCGGCAGAAGCCCTGCGCTGTCATATTCAGGAGTTCCTCATCCAGTCGTCTCCTGGCGCGTGACCCAACGGCCGGTTCAGGATGTTCCAGAAAGCGTCCTGGTTAATTCCAATTACCGCTTGGTGAACGGGTAAGCCTTGCTGCCGGCTGATACGGCTGGATCATGGCAGCAGCCCGTACAGTAATCGCTCATCCGCTGGATGTACTTGCCCGTCGCAGCATAGGGTTTCGATGTCATGATACCGGCATCGGCAAACTTCGACAGGCCCATGGTGCTGCGTAACTCTACCCCTTCCACTGCGTAAGTGTCGGTTACGATCCCGATCGGGGGCAGACCGTCCGGACAGCTCCTAACCCGGCGAAGCCGGAACCAAACAGACCAAAACGCCGAAAGTTAGGGCCTCGAAAAGCACACCAATGGCCTATCAGCATTGGCTCCGGCGCATACGCGGAAGACTTCCCGCCAGAAACGTGCGGAATCCAGAGTCGCGCACAAACACCGCTTCTAAAGATGAAGTTTATGGTGGATGCGAATAAGCCTGAAATCCGAAGTTGGACACTTAAACCCATTATTTTCAGCGGCTTGCAGGCTGGAAAGCCAACTTCGCCGAAGTTGGCTTTCCACAGCGTAAACCATTCAAAATACGTCGGATAGTCTTTGAAATGATTGCAACTTCGGATTTCAGGATAAGAGCGAGTTGCACGGTTGCAACGTCACCAGTCCTCTGATAACATTCCCATCAATGGAGCCGCGATCTCTTGATTTGGCGGTCCTGGGGCGAGGAGTAAAAATGTCTAGAATCTATCGTGTCGGCGCGGTTGCTTTTTTTGTCGCCACTGTCGTGGTTTCCGGTCAAACGAACCGCGGCGCCATCCGCGGCACGATTACCGATCCTACCGGGGCGGCTGTGGCGAACGTCGAAGCAAAGGCCCGGAATCAAGGCACGTCCATCGTGACTGTTTCCACCACGGACCCGTTAGGCGCTTACGCGTTTCCAAGTCTTCTGCCCGGCAACTACGAGCTGACGTTCTCAAGCATGGGCTTCAAGAAATCCGTGATCGGTTCCGTGGCTCTCCACGTCGGCGAAACGTTGCGCGTGGATTCGACGCTCGTGCTCGGCGAATTGACCGAAAGCGTTTCGGTGTCCGGGGGGAATGTCGCTGTGACGCCTGATACCGTGCAGGTGGGAACGGTACTCACGTCGAAAGAGTATGACAATCTGCCGCTCGCCGCGGTTTCCCGCATCCGCGTGGCGACGGATTTTGCGCTCTTTACTCCCGGTGTGCTGGGAAGCCAACAGAGGCCAGGCGAGGCGAACACCGCCACCACGCAACTTTCGGTGGACGGAAGCAAGCCCGGATCCACGGACGTGACCGTCGATGGGATGTCCGCGGGACAGTTTCAGAATTTCGGATCCTTCACCGAGGTTGGCACGCCGGTAGACGGCATCGCGGAGTTCAACATCATCAAGGGCACAGTGTCGGCCGAGTATGGCCACATCCAGTCCGCGCTGATCAGTTTTAGTCTCAAGTCCGGCACGAACGAGTTCCACGCGAGCCTGTTTGAAAACTTCCGCAACACGCGGCTCAACGCGAGATCGTTTTTCGAAGCGGAAAAACTTCCCTTTCACCAGAACAATTTCGGAGGAACGGTCACGGGGCCGATCCGTAAGGACAAGACGTTTTTCATGACTTCGCTCGACCTTTCTTACTTCCGCGGTGCATCGCAAGTCGTTGTATACACTTCCCCAACAGCGGAATTCCTGAAAGGCGATTTTTCGCAGCTTCGGACCAGTGCCGGAGCTCTGCGGCCCATCTACGATCCTGCGACATCCGTACCCGACGGAAGGGGCGGCGTCACTCGCCAGCCATTCTCGGGTAACGTGATACCGGCAGCCCGGATCAGCCCGATTACCCGCCAGGTTGCTGACCTGTACCCGCTGCCTAACCGTTCCGGGATCGACAATAACTTCGTAGGCCGCGGCGGCGCGGCGGACCTTAATAACTATTACTGGGTAAGTAGACTCGATCACCGGTTCAACGACAGGCACAGCGTCTCCGGCTCCTACAACTTCACCTTCGTGCCGCGCGATACCTACGATAATCCCTACGAAGGTACAGTCCTCCTCAATGGATTAGTTCAGGACTTCCGCAGCCGGAACTTCCGCGTGACCTACGATTACACCATCCGGCCCACGATTCTAAACCATTTTCAGATCGGCTACAACCGCTTCCTGAATCCTGTGCGAACGTACAGTCACCAGTTCACTCCTGAAGTGAATTGGGTCCAGAAGCTGGGAATCAGGGGCGTCAGCAACGGCGACGGGAGCCTGCCGGTCTTCGCCTTCAGTTCGGACAGCTATCCCCAGGCGGGCAGCCCGCGATGGGACGCGGATGTCGAAGACAACTCGATGCTGACCAACACGACGACGTTAATCCGCGGCCGCCACACCGTCAAGATCGGTCTGGACGCCCGCATGCAGGAGTTCAACACGCGCAATCAGCGGAACCAAAACGGCACATTCGTTTTCGATTTCAAGGAAACCGCATTGAACGCAAGTACTTCAACCGGGAACTCGTTCGCGAGTTTCCTGTTGGGCCAGGTTGACGCGGCCAATTTGAATCTGCCGCTGAACGTTGGTTCGCGCCGTCCGTACTATGCGTTGTTCGTGCAGGACGACTTCAAGTTCTCTTCGCGGCTTACGTTTAACCTGGGCTTACGATACGATCTGGAACTTCCCCCTTATGAGCTGGCGGATCGCGCATCCATCTTCGATTTGAGCGCCGCTAACCCGGGCGCAGGCGGCCTTCCCGGCGCAATGGTGTTTGCGGGGAAGGGTCAGAACCGGATTGGCCGCCGCGCCTTCGAAGACAAGTCCTTTGGAGCAATCGGGCCCCGTCTGGGCGTCGCTTATAAAGTAGGGAATGGGACAGTTGTTCGCTCGAGCTACGGCATCATGTATTCGACCAACCGGCTGCTGAATTCGTACCTCGGCTACGGAGGTACGCAGAGCTTCATTAGCGCGGACAATGGCAATACGCCGGCGTTTCGAATTGAGCAAGGAATGCCTACGGATTTTCCGAGACCGCCTTTCATCAATCCCACCGTGGGCAACGGGAACAACGTGACTACGTCGGTGTTCAGCGAAGCGGCACGCATGCCGATGTCTCAGGTTTGGCGTTTTGACGTGCAACGGGAACTCACGGGCGGGGTCGTTGTTGAGGCCGCTTACGTGGGCACCAGGGCGACCCACCTCAACGATTCGAGCCTCCGGAATTTCAACCAGGTCGACTCCCGGCATCTTTCGCTGGGAAGTCTGTTGACGGCGGACATAAATTCCGCCGCGGCGCGCGCGGCCAACATCCCGATCCCTTTCCCCACTTTCAGAGGCACGGTGCGGCAGGCGCTTCGTGCCTACCCGCACGTACTCACCGTCAATTCCAACGAGGACAAGTTGGGATCTTCGACCTATCACGCTTTCGAGACGAAAGTGCAGAAGCGGTTCGCGAACGGTTTACAATATCTGGCCAGCTACACTTTTTCGAAGTCGATGACCGACGTGAATGACGCGCTCTCCGGAATAAATGAATCGGCGATTCAGGACGCGGGTAACCGGAGGGCCGAGCGCGCTATTTCCGCCTCCGACACGCCGCAGAATTTCTGGATCAGCACTATTTATGAGCCGCCCGTCGGACGCGGAAAACGGTTCCTCGCCCAAAGCGGTCCCTTGCAGAGCGTGCTCGGCGACTGGGCCATCTCGCTTGTCATGAACTACCAGAGTGGCGTTCCGTTGCGCATCTCGCAATCGAACCGTTTGTCGATCTTCAATGCGGGCCACCGCCCGGATCGCGTCAGCGGCGCGTCCGCGCGAAATCCGGTCGAGTACGGCGCATTCGACCCGGCCGTAGACCGGCTGTTCAATCCTGCCGCATTCGTTCAGGCGGGAACCGCCGCATTCGGCAATGCCGCCTCACGGCTGAGCGACGCGCGCGGGTTCGGCATTCTCAGGGAGGATGTTAACGTAAGCAAAAAGTTCAGCATCATGGAGCGCTTTCTGTTTGAGTTCAACGGGCAGATTTTTAACCTCCTTAATCGCAACCAATGGGGCCGCGCCGAAGACAACGTCAGTTCGTCGAACTTCGGCAAGGTAAATCGCGCGGGTCCAGGGCGGTTCGTCCAACTCGGACTCAAGCTGCGGTTTTGAAGTACAATGCGGCAATCATGAGTGCTGTTCAAAACTGCGAGGGAATTCTCGAGGCACGCTACGCGGGGCTTTGGACGCGGCCTGACCTCCGGCGTTCACTGCATAGGTTCAGTGAGGTTCTGATGTTTACAATACGCGCTCTTGTTTTTTCCGGTTTTGCGATTTCCCTCTCGGCCGCCGGGCTGAAGGTCCAGGCCAGGAATGTAGTCGTCTATCAGGAGGCGGGGCGCTTCGGCGGCTGGCCGGCAAATCAGGGCATCTGGTCATGGGGTAACGAAATCGTCGTCGGCCTGCGCTCGGCGGTCTTCAAAGTAAATCCAACCGGGCATGCGCGGGATAATTCCAAGCCGCAGGAAGAGTATCAGGCGCGGAGCCTCGACGGCGGTGAAACGTGGAGCATAGAGAAGCCGAGGGAGATTGTGAGGCCCGAGAACGGCGGTCCTCCGCCGGTAGATAGTCCCGGTGGATTCGATTTCACCAGCCCCGGTTTCGCGATGATGCTCCGTAGTGGCGATGAGCGCGCCTCACGATTTTACATCTCGATGGATCGCGCCAGGACGTGGAGTGGCCCCTATAAGCTGCCGCTTTTCGGGCAGCCCCGCATTATGGCCCGAACCGACTACCAGGTGTTCGGCAAGCGCGAACTTATGCTGTTCCTTACCGCCGGGAAGAAAAACGACAAGGAAGGTCACGTCTTTTGCGCCCGCACCACGGATGGCGGCAAGGCGTGGGAATTCGTTTCGTGGATTGGGCCCGAGCCCGATGGCTACTCGATCATGCCGAGTTCCGTGCGATTGTCCAGCCGCGAAATCCTCACCGCGATTCGCCGCAAGGAAGGCGACAAGCACTGGATCGAGAACTACCGCACTATGGACACGGGCAGGACGTGGCAGTTATTCAATCGCCCCGCGCCCTCAACCGGAGGCCACTCCGGTAATCCGCCAAGCATGATCAAGCTCAGGGACGGAAGGCTGGCAATCACATATGGAGTTCGCGCCGAACCATACGGCATCCGGGCCCGCCTGAGCAGTGACAACGGCGGAACGTGGGGCGCCGAAATTGTTCTGAGGGCAGACGGCGGTTGCTGGGACTTAGGATACCCGCGGAGCGTCGAACGGCCGGACGGAAAAGTAATGACTGCGTACTATTTCAACGATCACCAGGACAAGGAGCGCTACATCGGCGCGACCATCTGGGATCCAGGAGCAAAGTGATTCGATGAAGAACCCATTGATTGCGGTCGCGGCCCTGCTTGCCGTTGCAGCGCCGGGAGGCACCCTGAAGGCAGCGTCCTTCGAGAACGTCACCGTCTACAAAGAGCCGGGAAGATTCGGCGGCTGGCCCGCGAACAACGGGGTCTGGTCGTGGGGCGACGAGATCCTCGTCGGGTTTAGCCAGGGCTACTTCAAGAAGGTGGAATCGGGACACGCGATCGACGGATCGAAACCTAGCGTGCCTCGATTTGCGAGGAGCCTGGATGGCGGCCGCTCGTGGAAAATCGAGACCCCTTCGTTTCTAGACGCGAATGGCAAGGAGAAAGAGGCTACCGACCCTCCAGGCGGCGTCGATTTCACCAATCCGAATTTCGCCATGACGTTGCGAATGGTCTCGAGCCGGACTGGCTTTTCCCGGTTCTACTATTCCTATGACCGGGGTAAGGTCTGGCAGGGACCCTATTCCCTGCCCGCGTTCGGCCGCAAGGTGATATCGGCGCGCACAGACTACATCGTCAACGGAAAGCGCGATGCAATGGCGTTTATCACTTCGGGAAAAGAGAATGGCCGCGAGGGACGGGTGTTTTGCACTCGCACCACCGACGGCGGGAAGACGTGGAAGTTCGTTTCCTGGATCGGGCCGGAGCCCCCCGGCTTCTCGATCATGCCTTCGACCGTGCGGCTTTCGCCCAAGGTTCTGCTGACGACGCTTAGACAGAAGGAGGGTGAGAGCAGTTGGATTGATTCCTACATCAGCGAGGACAATGGCGGCAACTGGCGCTTCCTGAACAGGCCGGTGGAATCGACCGGCACGTTCGTGGGCAATCCGCCAAGCACGATTCGGCTCAAGGACGGGCGAATCGCGATGACATATGGTTACCGCTCCGCGCCTTTCGGCATTCGCGCCAAACTCAGCAACGACGGCGGCAAGACCTGGGGTAGCGAAATCATGTTGCGCGATGACGCCGGCTGCGGGGACCTGGGTTATCCCCGCACCGTCCAGCGGAGCGACGGCAAGATCGTGACGCTCTACTACTTCAACGACGCCAACGACGCGGAGCGCTATATCGCGGCCACTATCTGGGATCCCGGAACCTCCCCGGCCCGCTAGCGTGGCTTTTGGCCCCGCCGCACAGCATGGTGAAGCGTGATCGGGAAAGAGTTTTGCGTGGCTGAGAGGTCTTAAGTGCGACTGCGAATTCCGCTGGCGTTGGGTTTTCTACTGCTTGTCGTTTGGGGATTAACAGCCCAGCGCGGCCAGGTCGAGGCAGTCGAAATCGGCCGCGACAACGTCAACATGCTCCCGAAAGGAAAAGAGGCTGACGGTATCGCTGGAGATTTCGTGCTGCGCAATAACAAGATTCACGCGCTGATTTCTGGCGCGCAGCCGCTGCGGCGCGCAAACATGCGCACGGAAAACGCGTTCGTGACTCAGGGCTGCTTATACGATCTCGACTTGCGCGGGGAGAACAACGATCAGATCACCGCGTTTCGGCCTGGCGGCGCGGGCGGCGAAGTTTCCTGGGTGAAGGCAATGGACATTACGTCGCGAGGGGCCGCGGTCGTGGAAGCGGTCCGAACGGCCGCGAAGGGCGATGGACTCTTTTCCCGGCACGAGTACCGCCTGGAGCACGGCTGGCAGCACGTTCTCGTGACCTCCACGTACCGCAACGAGTCGAGCGCGCCCAGGAAGATCAAGCCTGCGCCCGTTTGGCGAGGCTTTGAGGACAGCAGGGAATGGCAGGTGGGCGCCATCCACGTCGCCGGCAGCACGGACCCGTTCGACAAGCGCGCCTACGCGTGGGGCGTCCCGCCCGGCGCCGCGGCGTTCGAGTCCGAAGTGATGCTCCAGCCACGGGAGGAAAAGGTTTTTCAGGTGGCGTTGACCGTTGCGGATTCGCCCCTGGCAGCGTACGGTCTGGTCGCGGCGCTGTCCGGTCAAACCGGAGAATTGACGGGTACGCTTCTTGACACCGCGGGAGCACCGGCCATTCACGCCGGCTTGATTGTGCCTGTCCAGGGAACGGAACTGCCGCATTATCCCGATGCCAAGGGACGCTTTTCATTACGGCTGCCCGCGGGCCAGTACGATCTGACCGTCGAGGACATCGGCCGCGATCGCCTCAAGCAGACGCTCGCGATTAAGGCGGCCTCAACAACCAGGCTGGATCTGGCCGTTGCGAAAGCCTCCGCTGTCACCGTAAACATCCGCAACGAGAAGGGCGAACGTTCCCCGGGAAAAGCGCACTTCATCGGCGTCGAGGGTACTGAGACTCCCAATTTCGGGACCGGCTATCGCGTGCATGGCGGCGATCATCAATATCAGACTCACGACGGGCAGTTCACGCAACAGATTCCGCCCGGAGAGTACCTGGTGCGCATCACTCGCGGGCCGGAATACGACATGGTGGAGCGGCGTATCCTGGTCGGAAAGGCGGAAACCGTTCAGGTTGAGGCTGTCATGAAGCGGACCGTCGATACGCGCGGCTGGATCAGCACGGACTTTCATTCGCACTCCACGCCGAGCGGCGACAACTACTGCGCCACGGACGACCGCATCACCAATCTGGTGGCCGAGCATATCGAGTTCGCACCGGCCACCGAGCACAATCGGATCTACGACTGGCAGCCGCACATCGAGCGGCTCGGGCTGAGCCGCCACTTGAAGACGATCGTCGGTCTCGAGCTGACGGGCAGCTTTCAACATCTGAACGCCTTCCCGCTCAAGCCCGATCCCCTGGCGCAGGATGGCGGAGCCCCCGTTTACACGTACGATCCGCGCATCAACGCCCTCGTGCTCCGCAACTGGGGGACGCCCAGCCTCGTCCCGGGCGCGTCGCGCCACGACACCTACCAGAATGCGCGCGTTGGCGTGCCGCCCTTCGGCGGAGGAGACGACCGCTGGGTCCAGGTGAATCATCCTTCGGTGGGCCGCGTGTTCTTCGACCGCGACGGGGACGGCGTTGAAGATGGCGGATTCGCGGGATTCGAGAAACTCCTCGACGCGGCGGAGGTGTGGAGCGCCGACATCTTGAAGGCGAGTCCCGTGATTGAGAGATCGGGGCGCGGCAGCACGGTGAAAATGCCCAACCGCACGTTCGGCTGGTTGCAGATGCTGAATCAGGGCCGGCATATCTGGTGCGTCGCCGTCAGCGACGCGCACCGCATTTTTGGCAACGGCGCGGGCGGCTGGCGTACATACGTGCCGAGCTCAACTGACGAGCCGGCGGAAATCGATCCATCGGAGATCATCAGGAATGCCAAGGCTGGGCGCATGATGATCACCAACGGCCCGTTCCTCGAGGTAAGCACCAGAGACGGACTTCCTATCGGTTCGACGGTCATCGCCGAAGGTGGTTTGAGCCTCAGGATCCGCGTGCAGGCGCCCGGCTGGATGGATGTCGACCGGGTCCAGGTACTGGTGAGCGGCCGTCAACCGGAGGAATACAACTTCACAAGCAGGAAGCATCCGGGCATGTTCAGGAAGGGTGTTGTACGGTTCGACGAAGTGGTTCGAGTCCGGTTGCAGCGGGATGAGCACTTGATTGTGGTCGCGGCCGGAGAGAACTCCGACCTCCGCAAGGGTTGGGGGCGCGACCCGAACGGACGCATGCCGCCGGTGGCATTTACGAATCCTATCTATGTGGACGTGGATCGGGACGGCTTCAAGGCAAACGGCGATACGCTGGGGCATCGTCTGATGACCTCCGCCCCGGGCGAATGACCGCATTCAGCGCCTATGCGCGCGGAGAGAGAGAGAGGTATCTTATATGGCTTTTACGTTTCTTCAGAAGACTGCATCCTGTTTAGTTACGCCGGTATTTATCTTGAGTTTGAATTGCGCGGGCCTTTCCGCGCAGCAGGCGAACCCCCCGGCCAGGGCCGCCATGAAGCCATCACTGGTTCGACTGGCGCCGGGGGCGCAGCAGCGCTTCAAGGTCGTCCTCGCGGCTCCCCGGCTTATGGCGGCCACCGTTCCGGAGAAAGTCGCCTGGTCGGTGAATGACATTCCCGGCGGCAACGCCGAGGTAGGAACCATTGATGCAAGCGGTCTCTATCGAGCGCCGGCAAAAACGCCGGTTCCATACGAAATTCACATCTGCGCGGAAGCTGAAGGCGTGGCCAACAGGCGGCTGTGGGGCACCGTGCTCATGGGCAATCCCGATCCCGCTTATAAGATGGTTTCAAGTTGGTCCGAATCCGCCGGGAAGGGAGGGCGCCTCAAGAAGCCGCACGGAATTAGCCTCGATGGGGGGAACCTCCTCATTGCCGACCAGGGGGCGCATCAAATTTTCCGGTACTCGAAGGCCGGCAAGTTCCTATCCGAGATTGGACGAGGCCAGGGCGCGGAGGCGGGGCAGTTCACCGAACCGCGTTACGCGGCAGTCGACGATTCCGGCAACATCTTCGTCACTGACGTCAAATCGGACCGCCCCCGGATGCAGGTGTTCGACTCGAACGGGAAGCTGCTCCGGATTTTCGCGGAGAAAGGACTCGCGCCAGGGCAGATGATGCGCGGTCACGGATTGGCCTTCGATAGAAAGCAGCGGTTGTTCGTCACCGATGTCGACACCATGCGCGTCTGCATCTTCGAGCGCTCTGGTAAATTCCAATCGTGTTGGGGTAAAGACGGGCCGAATCTCGGGGATTTCAACGCGCCTCACGGCCTTTTCATCGACGGCGCGGATGACGTCTTCGTGAACGGCTACTATGGTCCAACCCAGAAATTCACGCCCAATGGGGATTTCCTTCTCGCATTCGGATCCGGCGATCCGCCCGATGGCGCGGTCTATTTCCACAGCATCACGGGCGACCGCTGGGGCAACGTCTACGCTACCGTTCGAACCAAGGCGGGCTATTCCGGAGCGCTCGAAAGCCAGGCCGGAAAGAAAGTCAGCATCGCCAAGTACAACAACAGCGGCGATTTCATTTGCAACCTGAGCCTCTCCGTAAAGGAACACACCGAGAGTTGGGCCGCCGTGGACCACGATGGAACCGTCTATGCTCTGTTCACCGGAGCGGGCCAGGCCGGAGTCGAGGTCTTTGCGCAGCAGTAGCGCGCCTGCATCGAACGGAGCGAGCCGGTCGTGACTCTGCTGGGGGTGGGGTAGACGATCGCCTTTTGTCGTCTGCCAGCCGCGCGAAGCGTGGCCCGGCACTCGCCCTGTTTGGAATGCGCTTGACCATCGATAATCCTCCGCACGCTGAACCCCGAACATCTGGGCGGGCCGGATCAGCCGCCGGTCCCTTCATGGTGTAGACTGTGCTGCATGGCTGTGTTCTACTCACCAATACCTGCATAAGCCGATGGCGCCCAATCACCTGACCTCGAGCCTTGGGAAATGGAAGGGGCTCATCACCCTTGTCGCCATCTTGGCCGACGTCAGATCCGCATATGAATTGCTGAATACACCTTCGGCATGGACCTTTTGGGTGGTCGCGGCGGTGGGGTTGGCGATGACGGGTGTTTCCGCTTATTTGTGGCTGGCACGCCGTCCGGGCCAGATTGTGATGGCCAGCGGTGCCTCGCACGTAGTACCTCGGTTCCCTGCGCTTCGACGCTATGTAGTGCCCGTAGTGGCTGCCGGTGCCTTGGTGGGAGGAGGCCTCGGCTTTTGGCAATGGGATCGCGGCAAGCTCAAACCGGGTGTGTTCCGGGTGCTGGTCACGGATCTGGACCAGGATTGCAAGATCGAGCCGAAGGCGCCACTAAAGTACCGCATACGGAAGGAGCTTCAGGACCAGGCTTTGAAGGTGGGCGCTTACGTCGAAGTCGTTATGGTCCCGGAATCGTTACGCGCGGATGAGACCCGGCAGAAAGCCCTAACCGTGTTAAAGCGGGAGCGGGGGCACGTTCTGATTTGGGGAAACTATTCATGCACTCGGACGGATGTGGAGATGGACATTCGAGCGGAATGGACGCTCGATGGAGTAGACCTTGACATCGGCCGCGGAATACGACAGGCGAAGCTGACGGAGCTCGACAGTCTGGTGCTGCCGAACCTGGCGGCCAAGTCGATGTCGGGGGTGGTGTTTCTGCTTCTTGCGTTGAGTGAGCACCAGCGCCAATCGTTTGGGGCCATGGAGAAACTGAGTATCCAGGCGGCGCGCAGTCTTGAGGATGCTCTTGGAGCGAAGAGCGCGGTTCCAAGAGAATCCGAGCAACTGCTTGCGGCGGCGGCGTACTTCGCGGCGGGTGTCGCACGCTATTATTTGGCCAACTGGGACGGATCGGCACAGGCTTTTGGAGATGCGGTGCGCATCAAGCCGGACAAGCACGAAGCCTTCTACAACTGGGGCAATGCGCTGGACGAGTTGGCGAAGCGGAAGACGGGGCCGGAAGCGGAAGCGTTGTGGAAACAGGCCTTCGCCAGGTACGCCGAGGCCGTGCGCATCAAGCCGGACATGCACGAAGCCTTCAGCAACTGGGGCCTTGCGCTGCACGAGTTGGCGATGCGGAAGACGGGGCCGGAAGCGGAAGCGTTGTGGAAGCAGGCCTTCGCCAGGTACGCCGAGGCGGTGCGCATCAAGCCGGACACGCACGAAGCCTTCAACAACTGGGGCAATGCGC
>SXGS01417644.1_pt1 | contig 26234 bp, 27 predicted proteins | sample 3174681 | NCBI WGS metagenome assembly SXGS01 (sample SAMN11356861, study PRJNA531348) | freshwater metagenome | isolation source: freshwater sample F1-80 | place: China: Fuxian Lake, Yuxi | collected 2017-12-25 | reverse complement strand
GTCACCGGCCAGTGCACCGAGTTGCCCTCGGAGCCCGAGGAATCGGGCTTGCGCCAGCGCATCAGGCTCAAAGCCTACCCGTCGATCGAACGCGGGGGTGTGATCTGGGTGTATATGGGCCCGCCCGAGCTGCAGCCGGCCCCGCCGGCGCTGGAATGGGTCGAGGTGCCGGACGAGCGCCGCTACGTCTCCAAGCGCCTGCAGGAGTGCAATTACCTGCAGGCCATGGAGGGTGGCATCGATTCGAGCCACGTCTCCTTCCTGCACAGCGGCGCCCTGCACAAGGACCCGCTGTTCAAGGGAAGCCGCGGCAACGAGTACAATCTCAACGACCGCATGCCGCATTTCGAGGTCGCCGAGTACGAAGGTGGCCTGCTGATCGGTGCCCGCCGCAATGCCGGCGACGACCGCTACTACTGGCGCATCACCCCCTGGATCATGCCCTGGTACACGATCATCCCGCCGCGGGCCGGCCATCCGCTGGGTGCCAACGCCTGGGTGCCGATCGACGACGAGACCTGCTGGGCCTGGAGCATCAACTACCACCCCAAACGGGCTCTCACTGCCGCCGAGCGTCAGGCGATGGAAGACGGCAAGGGCATCCACGTCAAATACGTCCCGGGCACGTTCGTTCCCGAGGCCAACAAGCGCAACGACTACCTGATGGATCGTGCCGGGCAGAAGCGCGGCGAGACCTACAGCGGCATCGAAGGCATCGCCATGCAGGACGCCTCGTTACAGGAAAGCATGGGGGCGATCCAGGACCGGACGCGCGAGCATCTCTGCTCGACCGACAAGGGAATCGTCACGGCGCGGCGACTGCTGCTGCAGGCGGCCGAGGCGGTGCGCGCCGGCAAGGCGCCGCCGGCACTCGACCCCGAATCCCAGCGCGTGCGCTCGGTATCGATCGAACTGCCGAAAGCCGATGACTTCCGCACCGGCGCCCGGCATGGTCTGTTCGCTTCGCCGAATACCGACCCCGTCACCGTCTAACCGGAAAACCCCATGTCGCTACGCGTTACCCTGTCCTGCTGGAACTACGACCGCACGCGAGCGCTGGCCGATGGCCGGGTCAAGGCGGATGGCATCGACCTCAATTACATCAGCCTGCCGGTGGAGGAGACGTTCTTCCGCATGCTGCGCTACCGCGAGTTCGACGCCTGCGAGATGTCGCTGTCGTCCTACTCGGTGTCGCTGATGCGCGACGACCCGCCGTTCATCGCCATTCCCATCTTCCCGTCGCGCATGTTCCGCCATTCCGGCATCTACATCTCGACCAGGAGCGGGATCAGGGAGCCGAAGGATCTCGTCGGCAGGCGCGTCGGTAACCCCGAGTACCAGTTGACCGCGCAGGTATGGATCCGCGGCATCCTGTCGGACGAATACGGCGTGGACCATCGCAGCATGAACTACTTCACCGGCGGCGAGGACACACCCGGCCGCGAGGAGAAGGTGAAGCTGTCGCTGCCGCCCGATATCAAGATCCAGCCCATCGGCCCGACCCAGACCCTGTCGCAGATGCTGGCTGACGGCGAGATCGACGCCATGTTCGCGCCGCGCGCGCCCTCCACCCTGCGCACGCGCCCGAAGGACGTACAGCGTCTCTTCCCTGACTACATGCCGGTGGAGAAGGCCTACTACAGGAAGACCAGGATCTTCCCGATCATGCACACGCTGGTCATCCGGCGGGAGCTCTACAAGGCCAATCCGTGGATGGCGACTTCGCTCTACAAGGCCTTCGTCGAGGCCCAGAAACTCGTCTACGAGGATCTCGAGGAGGTCGCGGCACTCAAGACCATGCTGCCTTTCCAGGCCTACTGGGCGGAAGAAACGCGGCGGGAGATGGGCGACGAGTGGTGGCCCTACGGCTTCGCGCCCAACAAGGCCGTTCTGGAGACATTCCTGCGCTATCACCACACGCAGGGCCTGTCGAAGCGCCTGCTCAAGCCTGAAGAGCTGTTTGCGCCCGAGACTCTGGAAGCGTTCAAGATTTGAGGATGGGCAAGATCTGATGGTCCTGCCGCGCATCGCCATCGCGCTGGGTGATCCGTCGGGGATCGGACCGGAGATTGCCCTCAAGGCGGCTCTTGATCCGCAGGTCAACGCGGTGTGCCGGCCGCTCCTCGTCGGCGATCGTGAGGCACTGGAGGTTCATGCAAAAACGATCGGCCTGCCGACAAACTTCCTCGCCTGCGAGCGCGCCAGTGAGGCGGCCTGGCAGGGCGGCTCCGTGAGCCTGCTGGAGCGGCGCAACTACAAGCCGGGCGAGTTCGTCCTCGGCCAGGTCGGCGCCGCGCACGGCCGCGCCGCCCTGGACGCCGCACGTACCGCCATCGAAGCGGCGATGAGCGGCGCCGTCGAGGCGGTGGTCGCCGCCCCCCAGACCGAGAAATCGATCGCGCTCGCCGGCGTTCACTTCGACGGCTATCCGACCTTCGTGGCACGCTGCGCCGGCGTCGATCCGAACGATGCTTATCTGATGATCTGTTTCGGCGACACGCGCATCGTGCACACCACCCTGCATGTCAGCCTGCGCCGGGCGCTCGACCTGATCACCCGCGAGCGCGTGCGCCATGTCATCCAGTCGGCCGACACGGCCCTGCGGCGGCTCGGCGTCTCTGCCTCACCGCGGATCGCGGTTTCCGGCCTCAACCCGCATGCCGGCGAAGACCGGCTGTTCGGCGACGAGGATCAGGACATCATCGCCCCGGCGATCGCCGATGCCCGTGCCGCCGGCGTTACGGTCGAAGGCCCGTTCGGCTGCGACACGATGTTCGGCCGCAAGGGTTATGACGCCTACGTCGTCATGGTCCACGACCAGGGGCATATCGCGGCGAAGCTCCAGGCCCCCAACCGCACGGCCGGCCTGACCATCGGCACGCCGATCCTCTTCAGCTCCGTCGCCCATGGCAGCGCTCACGACATCGCCGGCCAGGGCAAGGCCGACCACCAGGCCATGGTCGAAGCGGTCCGGCGCCTGGCCGGTGTCGGTCGCGCCTAGCGTTTTATCGCCTGCCCGAAAACGATCCTGTGACCGTCGATGGTTGTGACAACGATCTCCCGCATACCATAAGGGCGGTCGACCGGATTCGTGCACAGGGCGCCATGCGCCGTGAATTCGGCATGCAGCTGGACGACATCGTCAACGTCGAGATAGCCAAACCAGTTATGCGACCCGATATCGGCGGCAGGCCGTTCCTTCGGGCAATGGCCCAGCATCACCCGTACACCGCCGCGCTCGACCAGTCGCCAGTCGGTCGCCTCCTCCCAGGAGACGCGGAAGCCGAGGACATCGCGGAAATAGGCAGCGCTCTTGTCCATGTCCGGAACAGCCAGCACGAACGCCCAGGGTCTGATCTCGTTTGGCATCTAGCTCCCCATATCCTGCCCGAAGCAGACCGTGTAGCCATCGGGATCTCGCACGTAGATTTCCTTCATGCCGTAGCCCTGCAAGGTCGGCGGCAGGGTGATCTCGGCACCCCTGTCCCTGAACTCGGCATGCAGGGTCTCGACGTCGTCGACCCGGATGTAGCAGTCGAGCGCGTCAGCGACGCGCTCCCGGTTGGAGCCCTTCTTTCCGTCGTAAGCCCGCCGCAGATGGATCTCCGCGCCGCCGCGATCGACCATGCCGAAGACCGGCGGCTCCTCGAAGAAATAACCGATGATGCGGAAACCCAGCCTGTCCCGGTAATACTCGGCCGCCCGGCGCACATCGGCGACCAGGAAATGCGGGCAGCTGACGAACATCCTGGGCAAGAAGAACTCCTCCATTTTGTGGTGTTGGCCAACGCGGCGCGGCGATACCGCACGGCACAGATCACTATCTCGATAGGTGCCGTGCGCTACCGGGGAATTTCACGCGAACCGTGATCGTTTATCCAGGATGATGCGACGTCTCGCCGCTCTTGCTCTCCTGGCTGCCGTCGGAGCCTGCACGCCGATGCGCTGGGAGCATCCCCAGTACGGGGCCGCCGGCACGGAAACAGACCTGACCGACTGCTCGCGCTCGGCCCGTGCCGAAGCCTGGCGAAACTCGTTCATGTACAGCGCCTGGGACTCCCCCGCCTACTATCGCGGGCGCGACGGCCGTCTCTATCGTGATCCCTTCCCGATGCGCCGGCATAACTCCACCTTCGACGAGTGGCAGCTCCGCGACTACTGCATGCGCAACAAGGGCTATCAGCTCGTCCCGGTTCCGGAGCAGCCTGCCGGCAGCTGACTACCCGCCGTCTCCGACCAGGCTGAAAGGCGCCCAGAAGATCGGATGGGCATAGGAGAACAGCGGCCGCCCGTCAGCGCCCTTGAGACCCGGTCCTTCGATCAGGGCGAGCATCGCCTGACGCATCGCCTCGGCCCGCGCCAGGCCGGCATTGTCGACCTGGCGGCGGAAGAGATCGGTGGTCAGCTCGCGCGCCGAGCTGCTTTCCACCGGCCAGTTCGAGACCAGCAGGGCTCGCGTGCCGGCATAGAAGAAAGCCCTGCCGAGGCCGGAGACGGCTTCCGCGCCGGCCCCCTGGGCCGCAGCGGTGTTACAGGCCGAGAGCACGACCCAATCGGCATTGAGCCGCAGCGCGAGGATATCCTCGACGGTCAGCAGCCCGTCGGCGGGATTGCCGGTGACGTCCGGCGCCGACAGGGCCAGAGCCGGCTGGCCGAGACCTGACAGGTCGCCCGGCACCAGGCCGTGCGTGGCAAACATGACGATCTTGCGGTTGCGCAGATCCATCTGCTTCACCGTCGTCGGGCTCGCCCTGGCGCCGAGGATCACGTCGCTGGCATCGGCGCGCAGCGCCGCCGCGATGGAACGCACCTCGTCGGCCGTGTCCGGCAGGCGCGGAAGCTGGCCGTATTCGGCTGAATAGTCCTGTTCTTGGGCGCACTGCGCAGCCGGATGGGGATGCCGCGCGTGGTCAGGCCGGCCGTCTGGACGACAGCGGTTTCGCGCGCCGCCTCGGCCGCCTGCTCCTTGTTGAACCAGGGATCGCCGAAACCGGCGAAGTTCTTCCGTTCGCCGCGCGGCGCCGGCACGGCGCGCAACGCCGCCAGCGAGCCGACGGAGGGCAGTTGCGCCACGGCGACGCGCTTGGCCAGAAACGGCACGGCGCGGTAGCGGCTGAACGGCACACCGTCGCCATCAGCCGCCGCGAGCGTGGTCGGCGCGGTGACCAGCAGCGCCAGGGGAAGCTGGCCGAGCGCGCCGTCCGGGATCACAAACAATGTCCTGGCGTCGCGCCATCCCGCCTCCACCGGCTGCAGCAGGGCGGCGTAGAGCCGGTGCGCCTCGGCGACGTCGAACGCCGGAATGTCGTCCAGGGTCTGGGCATTGGGATCCAGCGCCTTGCGGAGCGTGGTCACCACGCCGGCCAGCGCGTCACGGTTGAGCGGTGCGGCCGCCATCGTGGCCGCGCCGCTCTTCGGCACGGCCCAGGCGTAGGTGCGGCGCTGGCCGCTGAACACCGCCAGCATGGCCTCGCCGGCATTCAGCGTTTTCTGCACCTCGGCCACGGTCGCCGGGCCGGGATTCACCAGCTTGGCGTATTCCGGGAACTTTCGTTCGATCTCTGCCGTCAGGCGCCCGCGTTCATCGCGCAGGCTGTCGATATGGCGCCGCAGGCCGCGGATCGACTCCTCGTCCCGATCCTGGGCGCGGGCGCTGATCGCGTTCGCCAGCAGGCCGTTGAGCGCCGATACCTGCTTCTCCAGATCCTGCACCCGCCGGGCAATATCGGCCAGCGCCGGATTGCTGGCGGCGGCCCGGGCCGCCGACGCGGCAAGCGCCCGGACGACGCTGCGGCCCCGTGCCGCGTCCGCCAGGCGGAAGCTCTCGGCAACCGGGTCGAGGCCCGCCGGCGGGCTGTTCCGCAGGTCGGCAAGCGTATCGATGTAACCGTCGATGATCAGGCGCGTGCGCTGATCCGCGGCCGAGGCCGTACCCGTGTCGTCGACATCGCTGGCTTCACGCGAGCGGTTCAGCAGGATCTCGGTCGCCCCGCGATACTCGGCGACGGCACCATCACGATTGCCGGTGGCGGCCAGCGCCATGGCATAGAACCCGCGGGCCTCGGCGGCGACGAAATGGCGCTCGCCAAGCTCCTCGCGGGTGCGGTCATAGAAGGCCTTGAGATAGGTCAGGGCATCGTTCGGCCTGCCCACATAAAGCAGCGCCACGCCGGGGAACGGGTTACGACGCGTCATGTTGGCGAACTGCTCGGGCCGGTTGCGGGTCGCACGCCGGAGCGCCTCGAACTCCTGATGTGCGGCGCCCCACTTGCCCTGCTCCGCCAGGATGCCGGCGAGCGCCTGACGCGAGCCGAGGGTGTTTTGCCCCACCTGCTCCAGGATGGCGAGCGAACGGCGGGCCAGCCCCTCCGCCTCCGCGAAGCGGCCCTGCGCGGCCAGCACGTTCGCCAGATTCATCAGGCTGCGCGCCGTGCCGAGATTGGCCGTGCCACCGCCACGCTGGCTTTCCACCAGAACCGCTCGCGCTTCGTTCTCCGCCTCGGCCAGCCGGCCCTGCAGGCGCAGGTTGTTGGCCAGCGAGCCCTGCATGCTGTTAATGCGGCCCTGGAAACGTGCCGGGTCGCGCAGAGTGACAAACATCTGCCGCGCCTCGCGGTACCCGGCCTCGGCCTCGGTGAGCTGCCCCTTGCGTTCGAGCACGGCGGCCACGGCCGCCACCCCCTCGGCCAGTACGCGCTGCGCGCCCAGGTTCTGGCCGAAGCGCGGGTTGTTCTCGATCTCCCGTCGCAGAAGCCGAAGCTGCGCCACGGCGGCGTCAGCCCCGGGAATGTTGCCGGCATTCAGCTGAAAGCGAGCCAGATCGGCGTTATAGGTGACCAGCCGATTGCGGAAGTTTGGCGGGTTCTCTTTTATCGCTTCCTGGATAGCCTGCACCGCCGAGATCGCCCGGCCGCTCTGCGCTTCCGCATTCGCCAGCTGCGAGAAGACCTGCGACTTGTCGACATTCTGCGCCTTGCGCGTCTGCTCGGCGGAACGCCGGAGATCCTCGAGATACTGCGCCTGATTGCCGGCGATACGGGCCGACTGCCCCCGCACCGAATAGAAGCGGACCAACGTGTCGGCATCGGCACCAGCAGGGGGCTCCTCGGCGGCCTTCTGGCGGGCCGCCTCGATACGCGCCGGGTCCGTGACCAGGCTATCGTCAAGCAGGGTGTCGGCGTCGGCCTCGGTGGCCTGGCGCTGCATGGGTGCCGGACCACCGGCTCCGGGACCGCCCGCCCCGGGAGGCCCTCCCTGACCCGGGCCACGCCCCTGGCCCGGCCCGCGCTGCTGCTGGGGCTGCGCATCGGCCGGAAGCGTCGCCACCAGGAACAGGCCGGTGACGGCCATGACGAACAGATTCGTTAACAGGCGACCCGACAGCATGGCCGCACCTCGCGCTAGCGGAGGGAGAGTGAGCCGTCCTTCTCGCACGGATCTTCGCGCTTTTCTGTGACGGCCGCCACAGTCATGGGGGCCGGCCCGAAGAGGCTCGACCCCCCACTCGCCAGATCGAACGCCGTACTACCCAGTGCCAGAGTCTGCGTACGGCCGCTGCCGCCATCGCGGAAGGTAATCGCCAGGTCAGCCAGGGAGATCGGGGTGCCTGCAATGGGGCTGATCAGCCCCAGCCCGTCGAGGACACTCAACGTGCCGACAGCCCCTGACATCGTACCGCCGGCAGTCGAACTGAGCTCTCAGTTGCCGATGCCACCCGGCCCGGTTTCCAGGTACAGGTCGACACCCTCGAGCCGGATATCGGTCATGCCGCTGTCGCCGGCAATGGCCCGCAGCGGGTTGAGCCGCGCCTCCACGCGGCGGATCCGCGCCATGTCGGAGCGCGTGCCCCAGCGGGTGTTCCGGATGCGCACGTCGTTGAGCACGACCCGGGGCGGCAGGCTGAGATGCAGCTCGGCCGGCCCCTCGATCGAGACGGCACGGCCGGTGACGTCGACCAGGCGCTGGGTGACGATCCGCTTGTACTGCTCGGCGTCGAAGAGCGCGTACATCGTCCCCGCGCCGACCACGACAAGCGCCCCGACGAACAAGGTCGCCTTGACGGCGAACGCCATCATCCGCCCGACCAGCCGAAACACGAACATACCCGCTCTCCCGCGTCACCAGAGGCAATGACGCGGGATCATAGCGCCCGCTCCCGAGTCGGGGGCAGTCGCCTGCCGGGTTCAGGAGACTCCGGCGCTGCACAGCCGCCAGGCGCTGCCCTGGCGCGCGTAGAGCAGAACGTAGCGCCGGTCTCCGGCCCGGTTGACCAGGACCTGGAACCGTTCCCCGCTGCAGGACTCCGGCAAGGCCTGGCCCGGGGCGGGCAGCTTCTTCTCCGCCGCACACGCCGCGACGCTGGCCGGCAGGGTTCCCGCGGCGCCCGGCCGGTTGTTGTTCACCGTCACATAGTGGTTCTCGGCGCGCCCTCCGCGCACCACGCCCTTCACCACGATGCGGCCGAAGCGGGATTTATAGACGCCCGCGTCATGCTCACCGTCGGTCGCATCCGGCAACACGGGGCGGAAACTGATCGCCGCGCAGGCCGGCGGATCCTTGGCCTGAGACCATGCCGGACTTGCACCAAAGGCGACGAGCAGGCCGGAAACCGCCGCGACGGCCGGGGTAAGACGAAACAAGACAGACATGAATCCTCCGCAATGGATGGCCCCTGCGGCGAAAGTGTTCGCCAATCGCCAGAGCCGCGCAAGCATCCTTTGGGCTTATACGGCCACGCTGCCCGAACCAGGATCAGCTCCCGGAGCCGGCTGTCTCTCGCCGCCGGCGGGCCTCGCGATAGAACACATAGATGCCACTGGCCACCACGATACCGGCCCCGAGAATCGTCCAGCCGTCCGGGAAATCGCCGAAGACCACCAGACCGGCGATGGTGATCCAGACCAGCTGCAGATAGGTGAAGGGGGCAAGTGTCGAGGCAGGGGCCTGGTTGTAGGCAGAGGCCAGGAGATAGTGACCGACACCGCCGGCCAGTCCGATCAGCATATGCAGGATCCAGCCGATGAGATCCGGTGACTTCCAGACGAAGGGTGCGGCGAGCGTCAGCACGACCGCTCCGACGATGGCGGTATAGGACGCGGAGGTATGCGGAGAGTCATAGCGGCTGGCAACCCGCGTCAGGATCTGGAACACCGCGTTGCCAGCCGCCATCGCCAGCGTGACGAACACCGCCCAGTGCACAGTCGCGGTCGGCCGCACGATGATCAGCACGCCGCAGAAGCCGACGAAGACGGCGATCCAGCGCCGCGCCCCCACCGTCTCCCCCAGCACCAGCGCGCCCAACGCCGTGACGATGAGCGGCGTGGCAAAGCCGACCGCGGTGACGTCGGCCAGCGGCAGGTGCGATACGGCCAGAAAAAACATCAGCGTGACGCCGGCGAGAAGTCCGCCGCGCAGGATCTGCAGAGTCGGCCAGGCGGAGGCCAGCGGCCGGCGCCGGTAGGCCGGTGGCACCAGAGCCATCATGGTGATGACCGCGAAGGTGTACCGTGCCCAGGCGATCTGAACGATCGAGTAATCGCGAGTCAGATACTTCGCGATCGTATCGAGCCCGGTGAAGGTCAGCCCGGCTCCCAGGAAAAGAACGATGCCGGCGATCGTCGAAGCGGCGGCTCGGCCGGGCGGGGATGTGCTCATGAAGGATCGACGGTCCTGGCGTTGCCTCGGCCGAAGGCCGGACTACCTCATACCACTCCGCAGCGGGGTCGGTGTTATAGGTATTATATTACCACCTATAGACCCCTGTGACACCGCGCATAGCCTTCGCCTGCCACACGTTTTATTGCTACGGTGTAAACGGGCGGGAAAGCGCAGGAAGCGGGTGCCTGGCCCGTGAAACTAAAGAACACACCCCCATGCGCGACGGATCCGACGACGACTTGATGCGCCGCGCAGGACGCGGGGACCGGACCGCCTATACGCGTCTGGTCGAACGGCATCTGCCGCGAGGCGTCGCTCTGGCGACGCGTATCGCGGGAAACCGCGGCGATGCGGAGGAGATCGTGCAGGAAGCGTTTTTGCGCACCTGGCTGAAAGCCCCGGAATGGCGGGACGAGAGCCTGCCCGGCGGCGCGCGTTTCACGACCTGGTTCACGCGCGTCGTGGTCAATCTCTGCATCGATCGCCGGCGCAAGCCGGTCATGTCCTCGCTCGACCTCGCCGAGGAACTGCCCTCGCCGGACATCGGCGGCTTCGAAGCGGTGGCACAGGACGAGACGCGCACCCGCGTGCTCACGGCGCTCTCGACGCTGCCGGAACGTCAGCGCGCCGCGTTGACGCTCTGCCACTGGGACGGCATGAGCAACATCGAAGCCTCCGAGGTGCTCGGGATCAGCGTCGGGGCGCTCGAATCACTGCTCGTGCGCGCTCGCCGAACCCTGCGCGAAACCCTCGCTGACCTCGCTCCCGACACAGTCATCCCCCTTCCCAAAACGCGGACCATGCCATGATCACACTGACCCGCCTGGCGGAGATCCTCGACGCCTACGGCGCCGATCCCGATTGCTGGCCCCTGGAGGACCGCGTGGCTGCGCTCGAGCTCCTGGCGCAATCCGCCGAGGCGCGGGCCCTGGCGCACGGCGCCGCCAACCTCGATGCCCTGCTCGACACGGCCCCGCTGGCACCGCCGCCGCGGCCGGTGGCCGAGGCCCTGGTGTCACGGATCATTGCCCGGATCCCGGCGGCCGATATTCTGCTCCTGTCCCGCCCGGCCAGGGTGAATTGGGGCTGGCCGAACTGGACGGCGCTGGCCGCCGCCGCGGTGGCCGGGCTGATCGTCGGCTGGTCGGGGCTTAACATAGGCACGGGCTACGCGGCCGGATCGGATATTCCCGATCCGCTGTCGCCGACGACCGTGCTGGAGGACTCACTGTGGTGACATTCCAATCCCGCTCGGGAAAGTGGCTGGCGGCGGCCCTCACGGCCTCGCTCGCGGTCAACGTCTTTCTCGGTGGCCTGTTTGTCGGCCGCTGGATGGGCCCTTCGCCCGTCATGGCGGATCGCGGCCCGCCGCGTGGCGAACGGCCGGTTCAGGCGATGCTCGACCGCATGGCGGGCGCGCTTGATACCGCGGACCGGGCGACCTTCGAGAGAGTGATCGACCGTCATCGTCAGCGTCTTTCCGCCACCGGCACCGAGTTCCGCGAGGCTCGTCGCCGCACCGTCGAGCTGATGTCGGCCGAGCCGCTGGACCGGCCGAAGCTGGAGAAGGCCATGGCCGACCTGCGGGAGCGCAACCAGGAATTCCAGAGCACAATGCATGCAGCGCTGATCGACGTGGCGGCTGCCTTGCCTGCCGAAGCGCGTCACAGGATCGCGGCGGCCGGACGTCCGCGCGGCGAGCGTGAGCGCCCGCCAGGCAACTGATCCCCCGGCCCGCTCATGAGCAGCACCGCAGCCGCCATTGCCGTCAGCCGTTTTGGTCTGGGACCACGGCCCGGCGAGCTTTCGACCGCGGGGCGTGATCCGATCGGCTGGCTCAAACGCCAGGTCGCCGCTCCGGCACCCTCTCTCCCCGCTTTTTCCGGCCTGCCCTCCGGCGCCGAGCGTATGGGCGATTTCCTGCGCGCCCGTCAGCAGCGCGGAGACGCCGGCATCGCCGCCCTGATCCGCCAATCCTTTCGTGAGACATTCCGCGACGAGGCCTCGGCACGGCTGCGGACCCAGATCGAGAGCACGACACCCCTGCGGGAGCGGCTGGTCGCGTTCTGGGCCAACCATTTCACCGTCTCGGTGCAGCGGCCGCCGGTCTTCGGTCTCGCTGGAGCGTTCGAACGTGAAGCGATCCGGCCCCATGTTTTCGGCCGCTTTTCCGACATGCTGCTCGCCGTTGCCCGGCATCCGGCGATGCTGGTCTATCTCGACAACGGGCAATCGATCGGACCCAATTCCGTCGTCGGCCTGCGGCGCGGCCGCGGCCTCAACGAGACTCTCGCGCGCGAAATCCTCGAACTCCACACCCTCGGGGTCGAGGGCGGCTACAGCCAGACCGACGTCCGGGAATTCGCCAAGATCCTGACCGGCTGGACAATGGTTCGTGCCGAAGACCCGGGTGCGGGTGGCTTCCGTTTCGTCCCGGATATCCACGAGCCGGGCGGCAAGACGCTGCTCGGCCGACGCTTTGGTCATGGTGGCGAGAATGACGGTAGAGACGCTCTTCTCATGCTGGCCCGGCACCCGGCCACGGCGCGCCACCTGGCGACCAAGCTTGCCCGGCACTTCATTGCCGACCAGCCGCCGGAGGCGGCGATCGAGCGCCTGAGCCGCGTGTTCCGCGAGACGGACGGCAACCTCGCCGCCGTCACGGAAGCCATCATCGAGCAGCCTGAGACCTGGGCAGAGCCGCTGCCCAAGGTCCGCACACCTCACGAATTCGTTGTCGCCGCCCTGCGTGCCACCGAGTTCAACGGCGGCGGCGAGACCATCCTTGGAACGCTGCGAACCCTGGGCCAACCCTCCTTCGCGGCGCCGTCACCCTCCGGCTGGCCGGACACGGCCGACCGCTGGATCGGTCCCGAGGCCGTATTGCGGCGGGCCGAGTGGTCGATGGCGCTGGGGCTGCGTCTTGCGGCGATCCGCACGCCCCACGCGCTCTTCGCCGAGACGATCGAACCCGTGGCTGGCCGGATGACCGCATTGGCTGTGGCGCGTGCGCCCTCGGCGGGCGAAGCGATGGCGATCCTGTTCGCCAGCCCGGAATTTCAGCGGAGGTAGCCATGCTCACGCGACGCGCGATCCTGGGCGGCATGGGCTGTGGAGCGTTCCTCGGATCGTTGGGCCCGGCATTCGCAGTCGCCGGCGCCCCGACCGAGCGCCGGCTGGTGGTGGTCATCCTGCGCGGAGCGCTCGACGGTCTGGCCGCGGTGCCACCCTATACCGACGCCGAGTATCGCCATCTGCGCGGCGCCCTCGCCCTGCCGGAGAAGGACGGCCTCCTCGACCTCGACGGGCGCTTCGGTCTTCATCCTTCCCTTTCGCCGCTGCATGCGCTCTATCGCGCCGGCGAGATGACCGCCCTGCACGCCGTGGCGACACCCTACCGCTCGCGTTCCCATTTCGACGGCCAGGACATCCTCGAGAACGGCGTCACCGGCGCGCGTGACCTCAAGGACGGCTGGCTCAACCGGGCGCTGGGACTGATCGGCGGCGAGCGGATCGGACTCGCCGTCGGCCAGTCGGTGCCGCTGATCCTGCGCGGCGAGGTGCCCGTCGCGTCCTGGGCGCCGCCGGAGATGCCGGCTGCCGACAGCGATTTCCTGTCCCGCCTCTCGGTGCTCTACGCCAGCGATGCCGTCTTCGGGCCGGCCCTCCGGCAGGGCCTGCATGCCCAGGCGATGGCCGATAATGCGCTGGGCGATACGCGCGAGGGCCAGGGCCGCATGTCGGGCGAGCGCATGTATGGCCGCTTTCCGCGCCCGCAGCCGCTCAGCGCCACGGCCCAGGCTGTCGGCCGCCTGCTGGCCGCACAAGGCGGTGCCCGCGTCGCCGTGATCGAGCTCGGCGGCTGGGATACCCACGCCAACCAGGGTGTGCTCAACGGCCAGCTGGCCAACCGTCTGCGCGACCTCGGCGAGGGACTGGCCGCCCTCAAACCGGCTCTGGGCAGCGCCTGGCGCGAGACGGCCATCGCCGTGGTGACCGAGTTCGGCCGCACGGTCGCCGTCAACGGCACCCACGGCACCGATCACGGCACCGGTGCCGCGGCGTTCCTGCTCGGCGGCGCCGTGACCGGCGGCCGGGTCATCGCCCGCTGGCCGGGTCTCGGAACCAGCCAGCTCTACGAGGGACGCGACCTCGTGCCGACCCTCGATCTCCGCTCGCTGATGAAGGGGCTGCTCATCGACCATCTCGGCCTGCCGGCCGACGGGGTCGAGCGCGTGGTGTTCCCGGACAGCCGCAGCGCCCCGCCGCTGCGCGACACGCTGCGCGTCTAGCTGCCTCTATAAGTCGTGTAGCCGAAAGGCGAGACCAGCAGCGGCACGTGATAATGTGCCGCCGGGTCGGCGACCTGGAAGCGGATCGGTACCAGATCGAGGAAGGGCGGGCTGCTGGTGGCAACGCCGGCGGCCCGGAAATAAGGCCCGACTGCGAAGACCAGTTCGTAGGATCCCGTGACGAGATCGCCACCCTCGAGCAGAGGAGCGTCGCAGCGACCGTCCTTGTTGGTCACGGCCGCCGCTATCCGTCGCCGTTCACCACCCAGTGAGAAAAGCTCGATGGCAAGTCCCACGGCCGGCATGCCGCGTGCCGTATCGAGTACGTGAGTCGTCAACCGCCCCATCGGCTCAGCCTACCACGGCGTCAGCCAGCCGGAAGCCGCCGATGCGGCCCACCTGCTCCAGCGCCGTCCGCAGCTCGGTGGCGCGGTCGTTGCCGACGCGCGCCGCATAGGCCGCGAGGATGTCGTCCTTGGTCTTGCCTTTCACCGCGAAAATGAAGGGAAAGCCGAACTTCGTGGTGTAGGCGCTGTTGAGGGCGTGGAAGCGCTCGTACTCCTCGCGGCTCAGGCGATCGAGGCCGGCGCCCGCCTGCTCCTTCCTGGAATCCGCCGTCAGGTCGCCGGCGATGGCCGCCCGGCCGGCGAGATCGGGATGTCCCCGCAGCAGCGCCAGGCGCTCGGCCTCGCTGGCCTCGGCGATCACCGCCAGCATGGCGCGGTGCAGATCGTCCCGGCTGGCGAAGGGTCGCCGCGCGCCCGTGCGCTCTGCCACCCACGGCGCATGCTCGAACACATGGCCGAGGCGGGTGACAAAGGCCGGAACGTCGAGAGCGTTGATCTCGGCGAGCGTCAGCGGCATCCGCCCTTATTACGGATCGGCGGTGATCTTGCCAACCTCGATGACGGTCTTCCAGCGCGCCAGCTCGCCGGCCAGGAACTCGCCGAACTGGGCGCTGGTGTTGGCGACGACCTCGAAGCCGATATCCTCCAGCCGCTTCTTCACGTCCGGATCCCTGAGGGTCTGCGAGAGAGCCGTGTCGAGCTTCGCCTTGACGTCTGCCGGCAGTCCCTTCGGTGCCGCCACCGCCTGCCAGGAGTAGACGACGAGGTCGCGCACCCCGGCCTCGCCCATGGTCGGATAGTCCCAGCCCGGCTCACGCTTCTCCGCCGTAACGCCCAGCATCTTCATCTTGTCGGCGCGGACGTGGTTGGCCACGGTGCCGAGGTTCTGGAACGAGACATCGGCATGGCCGCCCATCAGGTCCTGCACGGCGGGGCCGCCGCCGCGATACGGCACATGCACGCCGATGGTGCCGGTCTTCTGCCAGAACAGGGCGGCGGTCAGATGATCGGAGGAACCGATGCCGGACGAGGCGAAGGAGACCTTGTCGGGGTTCTTCTTCAGGTAGTCGACCAGCTCGGCCACGTTCTTCGCCGGGAAGTTGGGGCGGGTCACCAGCACGTTGGGGGTGCGCACCGCGACGGTCAGCAGGTCGAAATCCTTCTGCGGGTGGTACTGCAGCTCCTTGTAAAGCACCGGATTGATCGAGAAGACGCCGATCGAGCCGACCAGGATGGTGTAACCGTCGGGCTTGGCGCGGGCCAGCATCCCGGCCCCGATCCCGCCATTGGCTCCCGCACGGTTGTCGATGACCACCGGCCCGCCCAGGTACTCGTTGAGCTTGGTCGACATGATTCGCGCCGTGTTGTCCGTGGCGCCGCCGGGCGGAAACGGCACGATGATGGTGACCGGCCGCTCCGGGTAGGCAGCGTAGGCCGGCGCAGCGGCGACGAGAGCCGCCAGGACCAGAAGAATTCGCTTCGTCGAGCTCATTGTTCCTCCGAAAAACCGTCGGTTGTAGCGGCGGAGATTATCGGTCGATCCGGTTTTGCCAAGAACAAGCAGGGTCTTTTTTTACCGCGTGCTGCATGCCCCATGGCCCGGAAGTTGCTTTGTTTTAGGGCATGTGCGCGGGCACTTATCCACAGCCTCGGCGCGGCCGGTTGACCCCCTCCGCCCAAGCCGGGATACTTTCGCAACGGCGCATTTTCCCGGAACGGAAGCGCCAGTGGGGTTTGGCCGCGGTCCCGCACCGGCGGCGTCTGTTCAACAGGGAGATGTTCATGTCAGTTCTGTCCAGGTTCTCGCTGGGCCTCGCGGCCGCGGCCACGCTGGTGCTTGCTGCGCCGGCCACGGCGCAAACCAACATCAAGTTTTCGCTCGATTTCGTGCTGCAGGGGCCGCAGGCACCGTTCTTCCTGGCGGACGACAAAGGCTACTACAAGGCCGAGGGTGTCAACCTGACGGCGCTCGACGCCGGCCGCGGCTCGGCCGACACGATCGGCCGCGTGGCCAGCGGCGTCTACGAGATCGGCTTCGGCGATCTCAACGCCCTCATCGAGTTCAATGCCAAGAACCCGGGCAAGGAAATCCCGGCGGTGATGATGGTCTACGACAAGGCGCCGTTCGCCATCCTGTCGCGCAAGAGCAAGAACATCAGCAAGCCCACGGACCTGATGGGCAAGAAGGCTGCCGCACCGTCCTTCGATGCCGGCTTCCGCCTGTTCAGCCTCTTCGCCAAGACCAACGGCATCGATCCCGCCAAGGTCGAATGGTCGAACGTCGCCCCGCAGCTGCGCGAGCCGATGCTGGCCCGCAACGAGACCGACGCGATCTCGGCCTTCAGCTTCACGGCCGTGATGGCGCTCAAGGGCCTCGGTGTGCCGGAGAACGACATCCAGGTCTTCATGTACAGCGACTACGGGCTCGATCTCTACTCGAACACCGTGATCGCCTCTCCGGATCTGGTGAAGAACAATCCCAAGGCGGTTGCCGGTTTCGTCAAGGCCTCGATCAAGGCCTGGCAGGACGCCGCCAAGGATCCGGCCTCGGCCATCGCCGCGCTCAAGAAGCGCGAGCCGCTGATCAACGAGGCGCTGGAGCTGGAGCGTCTGCAGCTGGCACTCAAGGGCTTCGTCATGACCCCCGATGTCATCAGGAACGGCATGGGCGGCGTCGACGCGGCCCGCCTGGCCAAGAACATCGACCTAGCGACGGAGGGCTTCGCCCTGCCGCGCAAGCTGGCGCCGGGCGATGTCTTCAACGCCAGCTTCCTGCCGCCGGCGGCCGAGCGGAAGCTCTAGAACAACCCGCCTTCGCGGTTCGAGAGGCGGCCGAAGGGCCGCCTCTTTTTTTGCCTTTATCCCCTCCGGGGGGTGGCGTACACCGGTGCGATGTCGCTGGTCATCCGGCCCGAGCACTTCTCCCGTTCGCTCTCCGCGGACGCGGCGCGGCAGCTGTTCAAGAACTCGATCACCCAGGTGGAGATCGAGGCCTTCACCTACTGCAACCGCACCTGCTGGTTCTGCCCGAACTCCTATATCGACCGGCGCGGCACCAACAAGTACATGGATGAGGGACTCTATCTCCGCATTCTCGCCGACCTCGCGAGCATCGACTACAGCGGCGTCATCACCTACAGCCGCTACAACGAGCCGCTGGCCGACCGCATCATCCTGACGCGCATCCGCCAGGCTCGCGAGCATCTTCCCAAGGCTACCCTGTCGACGCACACCAACGGCGACTATCTCGACCAGGACTACCTCAAGGACCTCAAGGAGGCCGGTCTGGACCGCCTCAAGGTCCAAGTCTATCTCGGCAACGACGAGCATTTCGAGGACGAGGCCATGCGCAAGCGCCTCTCCCGCCGGATCAACGATCTCGGCCTGCCTCACCGGACAAAGATCGCCGAAGCGAATGTCCGCTACCTGGTGGAGATCCAGTATCCCGGCATGGAGGTGACGTTCGATGCGCGGAATTTCGACGCGATCGGTGTCGATCGCGGGCAGACCATTGCCCTGCCGGAGGTCTACGAGCGCACGGCGCCCTGCTTCATTGTCTTCCGTCACCTCTACATCGACTATGACGGCTCCGTCGTGCCGTGCTGCAACATCCGCTCCGACGAGCCGCGCCACCAGCCTTATGTCGTCGACCGGCTGGCCAGCGGCCGCTCGCTCTTCGACGCCTATGCCAACTCTCCGCTGGCGGACTGGCGCCGCGGCCTCGTGACCTTCGGCAAGAAGGAGAAGCCCTGCGACACCTGCGCCTACGAGGTGCCGCCCGATACGCCGGAGCTCCGCGCCATGACCGAAACCGTGATGCGCGACCAGGGCCTGAGCTGATCCCGATCAGCGACCTGCGCCACCGAGCCGGGACGTGTTAGCATCGGCTTGGGCAGGAGATTACGATTGCAGGTTCTCGACTACTCCCGCGAACCGCCGCAACCGACGGACCCGTCGGCCTGGCATTCCACCCTGCGGGACTACTACGCCTATTTCTGCAGCATCGCGCCGCAAGGTCTGCTGCCCGGACGCCAGCATTTCGATCCCTTTGCCATCCCCGTCGCCCTTCCGAGGCTGATCCTTCTGGATGTGCAGCGTGTGCCGCTGCGCTACCGCTACCGGCTGGTCGGCACCAAGGAGGCGGAGCTCTACGGCCATGATCCCACGGGCCGCTGGTACGACGAGGTGCGGCCGCGTACGCCGCAGACCGAGCTTGGCTATACCCGTCTGCAGCATGCCACCGAACGTGGTGTGCTGAGCTATCGCAAGGGGCCGGTCCTGGCGATCCGCCACCGCGAACATCAAACGGCCGAGAACCTGGTCTGTCCGTTCGCCAGCGACGGCCGCACGGTCGACATGATCACCGTCTGCGGCGTGCTCTTCCGTCGCGACGGGACAGAACCCTGACTTCTAGCGGCTGGCCAGCGTGGTCAGCGCCTCGGCCAGCACCCGACATCCTGCGGCGAGATCGGACGGCGTGGCGTTCTCGGCCTCGTTGTGGCTGATGCCGCGCTCGCAGGGTACGAAGATCATCCCGGCCGGACAGAGCGTGGCGATATGCATGGCGTCGTGCCCCGCCCCCGACGGCATGTCCATGTGCGGCAGGCCCAGCCTCGCCGTGCAGTCGCGCACCAGATCGACAACCGGCGCCGCGAAGATCGTCGGCGGCACATCGGTGAGCGGGCCGACGCTCACCGCGCAGCCGCGCGCATGAGCAGCGGCCACGGCGGCGATGCGGCCGCCGCGCTCGTCAAGCACGGCGAGATCGGGATGGCGGAAGTCAATGGTGAAATAGACCCGCCCCGGCACCGTGTTGGGCGAGCCGGGAAAGACCTCGAAGCGGCCGACCGTGAAGCGCACGGTGTCGGTCGGGTCCTCCATCAGCTTCTCCAGGGCCGAGACGATGGCCACCGCCGCCGACAGCGCATCCGTGCGCGCGGCGCGCGGCGTCGTGCCGGCATGCGCCTCTTCGCCGGTCACCTCGACCGCGTAGCGCCGCGAGCCCTGGATGCCGGTGACCACGCCGATCGTCTTGCGGCCGGCCTCGAGGCGCGGCCCCTGCTCGATATGGGTCTCGAGATAGGCGGCGACCGGGCCACCGAGCCCGTCGCGCCGGGGTACGGGAGCCGCCGCCAGCGTCTCCGCGAGGGCCGCGGCCACCGTCACACCTTTGGGATCGCGGACCGCCAGCGCCTTGTCGAGCGCCAGTCGCCCGGCGAACACCGCCGAACCCATGGCGCCGACGGGAAAGCGGCTGCCCTCTTCGTTCATCCAGGCCACGACCTCGACCGGCCGGCGCGTGCGGATGCCGGCATCCTCCAGGGCCTCGAGCACCTCGAAACCGGCCAGCACACCGTAGATCCCGTCGCAGCGGCCGCCCGTCGGCTGGCTGTCCATCTGCGAGCCGGTCATCACGGGCGCTGCGTCGTTCTGCTCGCCGGCGCGGCGGACGAACAGGTTGCCGATGGCGTCCGTCGACACGGAGAAGCCGCGCGACGTGGCCCACGAGGCCAGCAGCTTGCGGGCGGCGATATCCTCGGCCGAGAGCGCCTGCCGGTTGACCCCGCCCTTCGCCGTGGCGCCGAGTTTCGCCATCTCGCAATGGCGCTGCCACAGCCTGGCCTCGCTGACCGCCACCGATGCGTCTTTGTCCGGGGATGTCGCCATAAAAAAAGCGCGGGACGCCTAGGCGCCCGCGCTCCTTTTGAGTTGAAGTCCTAGCGCCCGCCCGACACGACCTGCAGGTCGGGCTTGGCTTCCTCGGACTTCGCCGCGACTTCCCGGGCCTGCTTGGCCGCGTCGCGGGCTTCCGCCTCGGCGAGGATCTCGGACGCCGTCAGGCGCCGGACATGGCCGTTGAGGAAAACACCGTTCTCGACGATCAGCGCCTCGTGCAGGATGTCGCCGGTGACGTGACCCGAGCCGGCAAGCTCGACGCTCTTGGCGCGGATCGTGCCGGTGATCTTGCCCTGCACGCGCACCGATTCAGCGTTGACGTCGCCGTGCACCGTGCCGCTGGGACCCACCGTCAGCCGCAGGCTCTTGATGTTTCCCTCGACCGTGCCTTCGAGCTGGATATCGCCCTCGCACGAGATGTCGCCTTTGACGCGGAAATCCGCGCCGATGATCGTCGGCATGCTGCCCTGCCTCCCCGCACCGTCGGTATGGTCGCGCGAGCTATTGGCTTTTCGAAACATATCTCGCTGCCTCCAGGAACTTCGCCGGATTGAGGTTCTTGCCGTCCACCAGAACCTCGTAATGGACGTGTGGCCCGGTGCTGCGCCCCGTCGTACCGACGAGCCCAACCGCGTGATGCGAGGCCACCCGCTGCCCGACTTTAACATGGATACGCGACAGATGTCCGTAGCGAGTGATCAGGCCGTAGCCATGATCGATCTCGACCAAATTCCCAAACTCGCCGTTCCAGCCGGCGGTCAGTACCGTGCCGCCTGCGGTAGCCTGGACCGGCGTACGCGCCGGCGCCGACAGGTCGAGGCCGCTATGCATCGCCAGCTGGCCGGTGAAGGGGTCGCGGCGCACGCCGAACGGGCTCATCATGTTGTAGTTCTCAAGCGGAGCGCCGACCGGCAGGGAGCGCAGCAGCTTGCGCATCTCCTCCAGCCGCCCGATCTGGGAACCCAGTCCGACCAGGTTGGCCTGGACCTTGTCGCCCCCGGTGGCAGCGACGAAGGGACCGCCCTGCCCGCCCGACAGATGCGTGGCCAGGATGCGATCGGCATCGACACCCGTGCGGCCGATCAGCCGCTTCAACCCTTCGATGCCGACCTGGGTCTTCTCGGCAAGCTGGGCCACGGTCTGCTCGTGTGTCGTGGTCAGCGTACCCTGGCGCCGCTCGAGCTCCTGGATCTCGGCCTTGAGCGCATTGCGCTCGCGCGCCAGCCGGTCACGCTCGACCGCCAGCCGGCCGCGCTCGCCCATGGCATCGGTCAGATGCTGCTCGAGCGTAGTGACGACCGCGCCCAGCTCGACGTTCTTCGAGGCGACGGAGCGGACCTGGCGATCCAGCAACTGCAAACGGTCGATCAGCTGCTCATGCACCGACGAGGCGCGCTCACGCTCGGTCTCGGCCGCCGCCAGCCGCTTCTCCACCTCGCCCAGATGACGCTGCAGGCTTTCGTTCTGCGCGACCAACGAGAGGATGGCCGATGCGCCCTCGGCACGGCCCGCCTCGGTGGCCCCATCGACCGCAGCGCCGAGACTGTCGATGGCGAGGCGGTACGCCTCCTCCACGCGGGTAACTTCGCCATTCTTGATATCGACCAGGCGCCACGCCTGATGGTGGCCGGCCAGGGTCCACGCCGCACCAACCAGCGCCAGAAGAGTGGCCGCGGCAAGACCACGCTGCACACCGGGCGACAGCGGCACATACCGCACGCCGACGTTGGAGCGGAGAATGATCTCACGTTCGCGGAAGACCCGCCCGACGAGATGGCCGATACGCTGCAATAAACCCCCCAACCCCAGACCCTGACGGCATGACAGCGCGGCTTTTTGTTTTTCTTCCCGCACCGGCGCGCGGAGAATCCTCAGCGAGCCACACCCGCGAACCCTTCTGACCCCAGAATTTCGCAGGCGCACACGGATGATGCCGATTCGTTTGAAGGCGGGTCAAGGCACGAAAAATGGGGATGGGATGAGGTTCCCGATTCAGGATGATTCATCCTAGAGTCCGGTATAATTGCTTGAATCAAAGGCTGATAAGCATGATTCGCCACGCACTCACGCCCGTTAACTATGTGGATATGTGGATAGAATCTGGGACAATTGCATTCTGATCCGTTGCAATCGCTGGCGATGCGCGCCGGGCAAGGAACGAATCGCCGGTCGCCGACTCCTTTCCTCGGTTCATGGTAAATGCAGCGTCCATGCGCTCTCGCTCGCGACCTCGGAACCCGATACGCTCCCCACAGAACCATGAGTGATTTCCGCGCGATACCCGACCGCTTGCTGATCGCGATCGGTGGCAACGCCATCCATCCCGAGACGATCAAAGGGACGCCGGAAGAGCAGATCGACATCGCGCTGGCCATGGGCCGCGCGCTGGTACCGCTGATGACGCTGGGCAACGAGCTGATCATCACCCACGGCAACGGTCCGGTGGTCGGCACGATCCATCTCCGTCAGGCGCTCTCCCGTCATCGCGTCGAGCCCATGTCGCTCGATATCTGCGTCGCCAACAGCCAGGGCGGTATCGCCTACATCCTGATGCAGGCGCTGGAGAACGCGTTGCGCGAGATCGGCAACAAGCGTCACGTCGTCTGCCTGCTGACCCAGGTCGAGGTCGACCCCGACGATCCCGCTTTCAAGAACCCGACCAAGCCGATCGGCATGTTCTACGACGAGGCGGAGGCCAAGGCGGTCGCCGCCGAGCTCGGCTGGGAGATGCGCGAGGAGAAAGGCCGCGGCTGGCGCCATGTGGTGCCCTCGCCGCGGCCCAAGCACATCGTCGATATCTCCCTGATCCGCGCCCTGGCCAAGCACGGCGCGGTGGTGATCGCCGGCGGCGGCGGCGGCATCCCGGTGGTCCGCCGGGCCAACGGCATGCGTTACGGAATCGAGGCGGTGATCGACAAGGACCAGACCTCGGCCCCTATGGCGCGCGTGCTCGACATCGACACGCTGATGATCCTCAGCGCCGTCTCGAAGGTCGCGGTCGATTACGGCACGAAGCAGCAGCGCGATCTCAATGTCGTGACGGTCTCCGAGATGAAGGCGCTGCACGCCCAGGGCCAGTTCCCGCCCGGCAGCATGGGCCCCAAAGTCGACGCGGCGATCCGCTTCATCGAGATGGGCGGCAAGCGCTGCATCATCGGCCATCTCAACGAGGCGCTGCCGGCCCTGCGCGGCGAGACCGGGACGCATATCGTCGCCGATCACGCCTGACGGCGATGCGCCTCGCCATCACGATTGCGGGCCGCCAGGCGCAGCGCCTGATCGACGCGGCTGAGGAGGCCACGGTGATCGCCGTGTTCGCCCGAAGCCTCTACTTGCGCGATGCGGCCGGTCGCATCGCCTGCTTCGGCGGCCCGGGCCTGGGCGAAGGGCCGCTTAATGCGCTCTGCGCGTCATGGCCTGAGGCAGCCGCCGTCGCAGCCAACACCGCGGCAAGCTGGCATTCGGGCCTGCTGAGGATTGGCCCTGTCGAGCTCGACCCGACGCAGGCGCGACTCTGGCAACCCGCACCATCGGTTTCGTTGAATGCTCCGCGGCTGAAACGCAGCCTCGTGCGCCTCGCGGCGATCCCCGCGCGCGGGTTAGGCCGGATGATTCCGGCGTTGGTCGGAGGAACCCTCTCCGCCCGCTTGCGGGGGGAGAGGGTGCGAGCGCAGCGAGCGGATGAGGTGGGTCATGACGAACATCGAAACCAGGACCACCTCACCCTTCCCGCCGCTAGCGCGTCGGGCCCCTTCCCTCTCCCCCGCTTTGCGGCGGAGAGGGACAAGGGCAATCACGCTGACAGCCGTCTCTCCGACCGGTTCGAGCGTAGCCTGGACGATGGTCTTCTGATCCTCGCCAGCTGGCTACGCGATCCGGCCGGCGATCCGCCGGCAGCGATCGCAATGCTGCTCGGCCTGGGCCCCGGTCTCACGCCGGCAGGCGATGACGCGCTGGGCGGCGCGCTCATCGCCCTGCGCGGATTCGGGCGAGAAGACGTCGCTGACCGGCTGGCGGGCTGGCTGCTGCCCAGTGCCCGCACGGCCACCAGCAACATCTCCTTCGCTCATCTCGCAGCCGCCGCCGAAGGCGAAGGGGCGGCAGCGCTTCACGACACGCTCGCCTCACTCGCTGGCGATGACGCGACGCTGGCCGAGGGCGTCGCGCGGCTCGACCGCATCGGTCACAGCTCCGGCTGGGACGCGCTGGCCGGCGCGGTCGCGGCGCTGTCTAGCGCGGGTGGCAGATAGCCAGGGCGAACGCCGCCGCTTCGGCGTTCGACGAGGCGACCAGCACCCCGGCTTCCTCGAGCGTGCGCAGCTGCGCTGCCCGCCCTTGCGGATCGGCATCGGTGCCGGTGACCGAGGCGACGAGCGCCGGTCGCACCCGCGAGCCGGCAGCCTTGATGACACGTGCGACGGCCCCGGCCGGGTCGGCATGCGCCCCGTGACCGATGACGCAGTCGAACAGCACCGCAGCCACATCCTCCTCCGCGAGAGCAGCCGCCAGCGCCTGGTCGCGCAGCGCCGGATCGATCATCGGGTGCGGCCGGCCGCGTGTGTATTCATCGGCGCCGTAGTCGACGAGGCGATGCGCGATGGCGGATTGCTGAGTCAGCGCGCCGGGAATGGGGGCGTTCGACCAGTAAGGCTCGCCCGCCTCACGCAACACGATCTGTGCCTCGCCGCACAGTGTGCCGCCCGTATAGACGCCGCGGATCCAGCGGCGCTGGCGGTCGAAATCGCGTCGCGCATGCGTCGCGACGGCGTGGATGTCGAGCGCCCCGGCAATGGGCCTGCCGCCCAGCGCCGCCTGCGCCGCCGCGGCCAGCGTGGGGGCGAGCGTCGCATTGGCTGGCAGGGCCAGGTCCTTCGCCCCCAGGAAACAGATGACGAAGGGCTTCTTGCTCCTCGCCACGCGGGCCAGCACCGCTTCGGCCACCTTGGCCGCCGGCGGCTTGGAGATCAGGACGATGAGCCGCGTGCCGGTATCGGCATCGAGCGCGTCGATGGCCGCCAGGGTGGTGAGCGCACCGATCTTCTCGGAGAGATCGCGACCGCCGGTACCGATGCCGTGCGATACGCCACCGCCGCCGCGTGCGATCAGGGTCGAGACTTCCTGCAATCCCGTGCCCGAGGCGGCGACGATGCCGATATCCCCGACAGTGACTTCGTTGGCGAAAGCGATGGGCACGCCGCCGATCAGCGCCGTGCCGCAATCGGGCCCCATCACCAGAAGGCCGCGCCTGCGCGCTTCTTCCTTGAGGGCGCGCTCCTCCTCGTAGGGCACGTTGTCGCTGAAGATGAGGACGTGCAGGCCCAGCCCCAGCGCCCGCTGCGCCTCGGCGGCCGCGAACTCGCCCGGCACCGAGACGAGAGCCAGGCTGCCGCCCCCGAGATCGGTCAGCGCGGCGCTGATGGAGCGCGGCTTGCGCGTTCCGCCGGATAGGGCGGCGCCCTGCGGCTGATCGAGCAGCTCCTCGGCCCGCTTCATCGCGGCCTGCAGCTGGTCGGCGGTCGCAGCCTGCACGGCGATGATCAGATCGTTGGCGCCGGCAGCACAGTCCGGCGTCAGCAATCCCGCCTCCTGCAGGATGCCGCGGTTCGAGGCGCTGCCGATCATCAACGCGGCCGTGGTCACGCCGGGCAGCCCTGAGACGGTCTGCGACAGACGCATCAGGGCCACTGAGTCGAGATAGAAGCCCTTGCGAACGCGATTGGCGGCCGCCACTACGCGACCCCCAGCTTCGCCGCCACCGCGACCAGCGCCTGTTCGAAACAGGCAAGCGGCGCCTTTACCGTGCCGGCGCCGACCTGCCCGATGCCCGGCTGCCGATGGGCGATGCCGGTGTTGATGGTGGGAGCCAGGCCCGTCTCCACCACCTTGCGCACGTCGATGCCCGTCGGCACACCGGCGAAGTCGAGGGCCGGCATCGTCCAGTCGGTATTGCGCCCGACCGTGATGTCGTACATGGCGCGGGTGTAGTTGAGCGCATCGGCCGCCGAGCCGGCGCCGACGAAACCCGCCACCGCCGGCGAGGCCGCCATGGCGAAACCACCCAGGCCGATGGTCTCCACGATCGCCGAATCGCCGATATCGGGGTTGGCGTCCTTTTCCGTGTAGCCCGGAAAATAGAGTCCCTTCGGCTGCTCGACCGGGGCGGTGAACCAGCGGTCGCCGGTGCCCGCGAGACGGATGCCGAACTCGGTGCCGTTGCGACACATCGCGACGACCATGGAGGAGCCGGCGACGTTGCGCACGG
>SXGS01369103.1_pt1 | contig 26243 bp, 10 predicted proteins | sample 3174681 | NCBI WGS metagenome assembly SXGS01 (sample SAMN11356861, study PRJNA531348) | freshwater metagenome | isolation source: freshwater sample F1-80 | place: China: Fuxian Lake, Yuxi | collected 2017-12-25 | reverse complement strand
TGTGGTTGGGTTCATTTGCCACGCTACATCGATAAGATTCGATTGTTCTTAGCGGGCAAATTGCACGCCGACTACTTGAACAATCTGGGCAAGGGATTCGACGCCGCCTGGCTCCGGGCCGCGGGATTGGCTCACGAACCATTTGTGGAAATCGTCAAGGCGACCGTGACCGATGGCGAAGTGGCGGATTGGGTGCTGCACAACGTGAAGAAAAGCGACTCGGAGAAGGCTGCGCATAGGGAGGGCATGTTCAACTATCCGAAAGCCGATGACGCGCCGATGTGGGAACGTCTGCGCGGTCGGAAGGAGCAAGCGGGGCTGGGGCATCGGGAAGATATTAGGAGTTTTGTCGATTTCATCGACGCCGATGAAAAGCGGTTGGGTTGATTGCCGGCCTGAATGGCGTCAATCGGTGAGGGGGCGGCGGGGCGATGTGTTCTCGATGATCACGAACCACCCGGACCGCCGCGCTGTCGATCTCCAACACCCTCCCGTCAGCAATCGCGGTGATTCGGGACGCCTGACGAGTGAGAGGGACCCTCGAGCTGGCACCGGGCGGCCATGAGGTCAAGGGAGAAGGAAATCGATCTGTGTCTTTTTACCTTAAAACGGCAGTTGCCCCAGTTGAATCTTCGCAGGATCCCGGCGATAAAGTTTTTCCGAATCACTCACCAGACCGACAAGGGATATGCCTCCCTCTTCGTCAAGCCTTTCTCATCCAGGCTTCTGCAAATCTCCACGAGGTTCAACTGCCGTTCAGCAGTCTCATTTTGATCGGAGCGCGACTGTGTCCACAGGACCAGTCGCAGGGTTTGAGACGGGTGAACGCGCTGCGGCTGATGCTTCGCACACAGCCTCGATCCATAATGAGAATTGCTCACTGCCGTTTTGCGGTTCAATTCGAAAAATTCAGCAAAGTTTTTCCATCCATGCAGCAAAGACCGCCAGCTCACTGACGATTTTGCTACTTTGGGATTGTTGTGCCTTGAAATTAGTTGTATTTTAGGACAGTCACAATCCAACACGCAGCCGGGATTCAACTAATAATTAATTCTGGGTATGCACTTTATTCCCCTAACCCCCATCTGTTGTGGTTTGGGCCGTCGGAATCGGTCGGGAACCAGTCGCGCAATGCAACCGCCGTTCGTGGGTAATCGGACGTCCCGACAAAACACTACCGGTTGCGGTAAGGGGAATAAAGTGCATACCCAGAAAACTAAATTGGTTATCGATTGCGACGGCAGTTGCCGCGTTGCAAACTCCACTCGCCCCTCGACTTGATGCTGGCCTTTTCAAGATCGATTTTGGGCGGACTGAAAACCTGCGCGAAATTGTGGATGCCGAGGGCAACGCAACCGGAACCTTCCCCGACCCATTGACGGATTGGGATATCATTGGCACATGGACGTTCGCCGATCCCTCGATGGAGGAAGGAAAGGGAATCGCGAATGTCGACGGCACGGCGGTGACGTGGAAACTCAAAGATTTCTCGAAGGACGCCGACAACGACGTGACTTTAACCATCATGGACAACAAAAGTCTCGCGGAGCAGCTCAATCCCGAAGTGCCTCCTTACGCGCTGGGCATGACGGCCAACAATCCGACCAAGGAAGGTTTGAAGGCGGTTTATGACGGCGTGGTTGTTCCATCCGTTGTCAAGGACGACTACCTTTACCGCAATCCTGACACGGCCGGGTCGGAGATGCTTTTCCGATTCGCCAACTTGAACCCTGGGACCTACAATGTCACGGTTTTCGAAGGCCGCACCACCGACAGCAACGGCCGCTTTGGCAAAGTGTGGGTGGATGATATCAAAGGCTTAAAGGCGCCGGCGACGCAGAACACCGGCAACTATTCAGGAGTGAACTTGGATGTCGGCGGCGTGGCAACTCCGGTCGGACAGCCCAGAACGGTCACCGTGACGTTGAAAGCTGGGGAGTATCTTTGGTTTGCTGAAATGGAAGACAACTCCGGCGGTATCAGCGGGATGATCATCCGCGGTGTTGGCGCGGCCACGCCTTCCGTAGGCGTGCTGGCCTCCGCCGCTGTCACGGGGCCTTACACGGCGGCCACGGATGCGCAAGTGGATGCCGCCGCGAAGACCATCAAGGTCTCGGCGACGGGGAGCTCGCGGTTTTTCCGCGTGCAAGGCAGCCCCAAGATCATGAGCACATCGCTCGCCGCCGGGGTCGTCACCATCAAATACGAGTAATTCAAGGGAGAAGGCCTCGAGCCTTCTCTCTGCGGCGCATTTCAATTCAAGGCGGGCTCCAAGTGGAGCCCGCTTTTTTTTTGTACGCCTTCAGTCTCCTCAGCTTTGATAGCCGAGCAACCGTCGTTCTTTGATGATGGCAGCGACCTGCGGCGGAACCGTGCTTTCCCAAGAAGAATCGCCACTTTTGATTTTGGAGAGCGTCTCGCGCGAGAATATGGGGAGGTAATCCGGATTATAGTCCCGCAAATTCTGGATGAATAGGTTCTCGACCAGGTAAGAATAAAGGTGCCTCAAATTGGGGGCGACTCGGAGGTTGCCCGCAGTGATGATCGAGCCTGTGCCCGCGTCTCGAAGCGGGTAGACATAGAGCTTTAAATCGTTTTTGAAGAGCCGGCCGAACGACTCCAAAATGCCTCCCTCCAAATCAGAATAGTATTTCGGATCGAAGATCTCCCTCAAGCTAGGCACGCCCATCGCGATGCCGATCATCTTTTTCGTGTGGCGGAAGAGAAATGCGGCGAGGCGATGGTATTCGCCGTAATTGGAAATCAGCACGGTCTTGCCAAGAGTGCCCAGGATGTCGACCCGATCCAAGAAATCGAGGTGATCGATCTCTCCATCGTCGATGAGGTTTTTCAGTGTCATCTCCAGCAAAACCACGACTTCCTCACCCTGCACGCTGGGCTCCTGGATAAACTGGGCCTGGGCGCAATTCAGCATGTCCAGCGTCACCTTGGTGGCAGGGCGGAAGCTGCCTCGCTCGACCAGAATCGCCTTCTTGTACAACACTTCGGAGGCTTGGACCACTTCCCCATTGGCCGTGAACATGGCGGCGTTTGTCAGGCCGTGCTGCACCAGGTGAAGACTCGAGAGCCGATTGTCCACGGATTCGAAAGCCGGGCCGGAGAACTTGATCATGTCCACTTCCGTGCGATTGGACGTCAGATCGTCCAGAAGCGATTTGATGAGAGTGTCAGGGCTTTTGTGATGCTGCAGCGCTCCGTAAATGAGATTCACCCCCATGACTCCCAATGCCTCTTGCTGCTGCAAATTCTCGCTGTCGAGCATGCGGACATGGATGATGATTTGCGAGGGTTCCTCCCCCGGACTGGCTTGAAAGCGGATCCCCATCCAACCGTGGCAATCTTCGCGATGGGCATAACTCTTCGCGGCGACCGTGTCGGCAAAAACAAAGAACCTCGTGGTGGCCCCCCGATCATCGAAAAGCCGCTCCAGGAGGAGTTCATACTCATGGTCGAGCATGGTTTTGAGCCGTTGCCGGCCGACGTAGCGCTCGCATCGCCCATAGATGGCGTCGCTAATGACCATATCGTAGGCGGAAATTGTTTTGGCGATGGTGCCAGAGGCGCCACCCACGCGGAAAAACCAGCGCGCGACTTCCTGCCCCGCCCCGATCTCGGCAAAAGTGCCATAGACAGCCTTGTCCAAGTTGATGCGCAGAGCCTTCTGATGAGTGCCGATGCTATCCGATGTCGGTGTCATGAGGCCGGGATCCTAGCGAAACTCCGTTGGATCGCGAGTGCAAAGAAACTGCTGCCTCGGCGTGCCGCCCAGCCACAATCCAACCCGGCAGAAGTTTTCTCCATGAACCGGAGGAGCACCTCCTCTTCCCGTCCCTCTCCTCCGCTTTGGATCGGAGGAGAGGGTGCCCGAAGGGCGGGAGAGGCCTTGTACCTGGGAGCGCTGGCGTCTCGGCGGCAAGATTGAACAGGGGCCGGATACGCCGGCGAGGACGCCGGCGCTCCCAGTCCGGTTCATGGAGAGAATTGCTGGCTAATCCGGAAAGCAGCATTGCGGAAATTAGACCCAAGGAGCACTCTTTGATGCCGACAACCTGTCGCGCATGCCTCTCGAAACTTCAGACGTTGTGATCGTCGGTGCCGGCGCTTGCGGCTGTCTCATGGCGAAAGAGCTGTCGGAGCGTGGATTTGATGTCACCGTTCTCGAGGCGGGGCGCCGGTTGGATGCCGCCCGGGACTTGAAGAACTCGGAGTCGAACGCCTCCAAGATCCTTTGGTTAGGTCCTCGAGTCTTTGTGGGGCGCGATGGAGTGGCGCCCAAGATGGGGACCGGAGTTGGTGGGGGCACTCTTTCCTGGCTCGGTGTGATGCCCCGATTTCAACCGGACGATTTTCGGACTTATTCGACCGAAGGCGTTGGCCACGACTGGCCTATTGGGTATGAGGACCTAAGGGGCCATTACGCAAAAGTCGAACGTGAGTTCGGCGTCGCGGGTGACTGCGGGCCGTTCGCGGCGGAACAGTACAAACTCCCGATGCCCGCGCATCGAATGAACTGGCATGCGCAACTTTTGTCGCGAGGGGCGCGCAGGCTTGGGGCGCATCCGTTTGCTCCGCCGATCGCCATCAATTCAACGCCCTACAGGGAACGTCCCGCATGTGTCTACTGTGGGTGGTGCGCCTCGGGGTGCCCCACGGGGGCGAAGGCGACGGGGAGCCAGGTTTATCTGGCGAAGGCGGAGGAGCGCGGCGCGCGCGTGGTGAGCGGCGCGGTTGTGTTTCGGGTGAACTATGACTCCCGTCATGGCCGGATAAGCGGGGTGAGCTACTTCAACTCCGCGGGGCACGAGCGCGAGTTGCGGGCGCGTTTGGTCATCTTAGCGGCGCACGCGGTCGAAACCCCGCGCCTGCTTCTGTTATCCGCGAACTCCACGTTTCCAAACGGCCTCGCCAACGGCAGCGGCCAGGTGGGGCTTGGCCTCATGAGCCATCCCACCTGGCAAGTGTTTGGCACTTTTGCCGAGCCGGTGAATGGCTACAAAGGCATGCAAATGGGCCATGTGATGGTTCAGGATTATCAGAAACCGGATCCCAGGCGAGGCTGCGCGCGCGGCTTCGTTTTGTTGTCTTACATGATGACACCGGTGACTTACGCGAATTTGAGCGGTTCTTTTGTCGGACCGGAGTACAAGGAGTTCCTGGACAACTACGCTTACACCGCCGCCTGGTGGGCGCACTCCGAGGGAACGCCTGATGACAACAACGCCGTGACTCTTGATCCGGAAACGCGCGATGTCCGCGGCCTGCCCGTGGCTCGAGTGACCTACGAATGGACTGCCAACGATCGAGCCTTGTCCGCCTCGGCGCGAGACAAGGCAATGGCAATGATGGAAGCTTCCGGGGCGCGCAAAGTGCGCGTCGGGCTGGATTACGGCGCCCACGCCATGGGCGGTTGCCGCATGGGCCTTGATGGGCGTGAATCCGTGGTCAATTCTTTTGGGCAAACGCATGACATCAGAAACCTGTTCATTGCCGACACGAGTGTTTTCGTGACGAGCTCGGGTGTGAATCCCACACTGACGTCCATGGCGATCACGAGCCGTGCCGCGGAATACATCCAGGAAGCGGCGCGACGCGGAGAATTATGAGCTTTCATCCCGAACTCCTCGCGCTCGTCAACGGGGTGATTCCTTGGGAAGGATGGGAGAAGTCGAACATTGCCGCGAGGGCTCCGGACCTCACGGCCGCCTCGTCGTTGTCGCGCTGCCGATTTGGCCGGGGGATAAGTGAATTGCAGGCAGCCGAAATTCAGGAATTGTTACGCCTTCTAAAGATTCAGGCCCCTGCGTTGTTCAAGCAATTGCGAATGGAAGCCAGCGCCCTGTATCTCTCGGATCAAGGGGTGCGGGCCCGAATCGGGTTTCCAGGCCCATCCACGGCTCAGGGCGGATATCTCGATTTCGATCAACCTCAAACTCAGGTCCACACATCGGAGAATATCATCATGAACCAGCACATGCCGTGTTCAGCCGTCCAAGAATTCCTTACGCCCCTCCGCAAAATGTTGATTGGCGGCCGCTGGGTTGGGGCCTTTTCCGGCGACTCTCTGGAAACGCCTGATCCCGCGACTGGCCAGACGATTGGCCGATTCGCTTCAGGGAACGCTCGGGATGTGGATGCGGCCGTCGGGGCCGCCCGCCGCGCGTTCGAGGGTTCCTGGCGGAAGCTCACGCCGTATGAGCGTGGTCGATTGCTGCAAAAGGCCGCATCACTCATAGAACGGGACGCGGATGAGTTCGCCCAACTCATTACCCTGGACAATGGCAAACCGCTGTGGGAGGCGAAGAAGGAGGTGGGCACGGCCGTCAGTTGGACCGAGTATTACGCTGGTTGGGCCACCAAGCTGACGGGTGAAACCATCCCCCTCTCTGCTCCCGGCAGTTTTCTCAATTATACGGTGCGCGAGCCGGTGGGGGTGGTGGCGGGCATCACGCCGCCGAATTACCCCCTGACGATGCCCCTGTACAAGATCGCTCCCGCCCTTGCCGCAGGTTGCGTGATCGTTTTGAAGCCCGCCGAGCAAACCTCGCTGGTGGCGCTAAGGCTTGGCGAAACTTTTCAGGAAGCGGGATTCCCGGATGGTGTTGTCAACATAGTCACGGGACTGGGTGAAACGGCGGGCGCCGCGCTGGCTGAGCATCCGGGTGTGGACAAAATCACGTTCACCGGCTCGTCGGAGGTGGGGCGGTCCATCTTGCGAGCGGCTTCCGGAAACCTGAAGAAAGTGTCGCTTGAGCTTGGCGGGAAGTCGCCCAACATCGTTTTTGCGGACGCGGACATCGAGGCCGCGTTAAAGGGGGCGTTCATGGGGATTTTCTTTTGCCAAGGGGAGATTTGTTCCGCGGGTTCGAGGCTCTTCATCGAGGAAGGCATCTTTGAGATGTTCACCTCGCGACTGGCGGAGATGGCGAAGTCTGTTCGCCTGGGGCACGGCCTCGATCCCGAGACGAAGATGGGACCGCTTGTTTCGAAGGAACAGCAGTCCCGAGTGCTCGAGCGGATCACCACCGGCGTGGGGGAGGGGGCCAGGCTGCTGGTCGGCGGGCGGGCTCCCGAGGGGGGCTTGGGCGCGGGATGCTTCGTCGAGCCGACCATCCTCACCAGCGTCAAGAACTCCATGAGCGTGGCAAAGGAAGATATCTTTGGGCCCGTCGTCTGCGCGCTCCCTTTCCAGGATCTCCCCGACGCGGTCGCCCAAGGGAATGACTCGCCCTATGGCTTGGCGGCGGGCGTGTGGACGCGAGACTTGCGCAAGGCGCATCAAACCGCCGCGGCCCTGCGAGCGGGCACGGTTTGGGTTAATTGTTACAACACATTTGACAACGCATCCCCATGGGGCGGATTCCGGCAGAGCGGATGGGGCCGGGAAAAGGGCCCCTATGGTTTGGATCTTTTCACGGAACTGAAGTCGGTCATCGTCAATTATTCGTGACCCGCCGCGGAGGCCCTTGGACTTGAGCCGCGAACTTCACCCATGATGGGTCAAGTCTCTTGGTGGCGGGCCAGAAACTGCGTCAAGCCGCGGGCAAGGGCTTCCACTTGTTTGCTTTTTCCCTCGTTAATCAGCCTGCCCGTGTTGTCGAACGCTTCGTGCGCGGATGGAATTGTCACTTGGTCCGGAAGAACGATCACGCCGATGTTGCCGAGTATGGATCGCAAATGGACCAACCCTCGCAGGCCTCCAAGCCCCCCCGGGGAGGCGCTGAGCAACGCGGCGATTTTCCCTCGAAACGCGACCAATGGAGGTTCACCGTCTGATTCTGCCCGCGACGCCCAGTCGATGGCGTTCTTGAGCGCCGCCGTGATGGAGCTGTTGTATTCGGGCGAGGCAATGAGCATGCCCCCATGGGTGCGGAGGAGGGACTTGAGCTCCTTCGCACCCCGGGGCAAGCCTTGCGCCGCCTCCAAGTCCTCGTCAAAAAGAGGCAATTGGAGCTCTCGCAGATCCACGATCGTGACAATTGCCCCGTGTGCTCGCGCCGATTCGGCCGCGACTTGCAGGATTTTTTGGTTATACGATCCGGCGCGCGAGCTGCCGGCAAATGCCAGGATTTTTGGAGTGCCCATGTTGTTGTGGTGGACGGTTATTCCGCGAGTTTTTAGGGGGGGTGCTCGGTCGTGATTGAATGGCTGAAGATCCTATCAAGGCCTGCCGAACGTCGGTCACGAGTGGATCAGATTTGCTGGATCAAGCGAAGATATCGCGTGCGACGTGACCCGCGACGTCCGTGAGGCGAAAATCACGTCCCGCGTGGCGGTAGGTGAGTTTCTCGTGATCCAGCCCCAGCAAGGCGAGGAGTGTGGCGTGCAAATCGTGGATGTGTAATTTGTTTTCCGCCGCAAACCATCCATAGTCGTCCGTGGCTCCGTAGGCAAATCCAGGCTTCACTCCGCCCCCAGCCAGCCACATGGTGAATCCTTCTGGGTTATGATCGCGGCCATCCCGCCCGCCCTGAGCCGCGGGCGTACGCCCAAACTCTCCGCCCCACAGGACGAGAGTGTCCTGAAGCAGGCCCCGGGATTTCAAATCCTTGAGCAAACCCGCGATGGGCCGGTCTACTTCGGCTGCATTTTTCGTGTGCCCCTTCCTCAGATCCCCGTGCTGATCCCACTGCACATCCGGGTCGCTGTGGGTCACTTGGATAAAGCGCACTCCGCGTTCGGCGAAGCGCCTGGCCAAGAGGCACTGTTTTCCAAAGTTTTCGGTGACTTTATCATTGATTCCGTAAAGGGAACGAGTGGCCTCGCTTTCCCGTGAAAGCTCCAGCGCCTCCGGCATGGCCCGTTGCATGCGAAATGCCAGCTCAAACGAATTGATGCGCCCTTCGAGCGCCGCATCGTGCCCGGCTTGCAGGAGGTGATCTCGATTCATTTGACCCAGCAAATCGAGTTGAGTTCTCTGTTGCGCCGGCGTCAGGCGGGAGTTTTGGATGTGCCGGACCGTGGCGTCGCCGGCGGGAACGGTTGCATTTCCAAGGGGAGTGCCCTGGTAGGCCGCGGGCAAAAAGGCCGAGCCCCAATTGTTCACGCCCCCGTGGGCGAAGGTGGGACAGATCGTGATGAATCCGGGCAGGTTCTCGTTTTCGCTGCCCAGGCCGTAAGTCACCCATGCGCCCATGCTGGGTCTCACGAAGTTGTCGCTGCCCGTATGGAGCTTCAGCAACGCCCCGCCATGGGCCGCATTCGTGCCATGCACCGAACGAAGCACGCAAAGATCGTCGGCGCATTGCGCCACGTGCGGAAAAAGTTCGCTCACGGGGAGGCCGCTCCGGCAGTGATTCTTGAACTTCCATGGCGACTTCAAAAGTTTCGCCGTGGGAGCGAACTGGACGCGCGGCTTTTCTCCAGGAAACGGTTTGTCGTCATCGCGGTCGAGCAAGGGTTTCGGATCAAACGTATCCACATGCGACGGCCCGCCCTTCATGAAAAGGAAGATCACGCGCTTCGCGCGCGCTGGAAATACCGGGTTCCGTGGCGCGAGAGGACGAGCAGGATCGGCCGCTGCCCGGGATCCCGTGGACAACGGATCTGACATCAACGCAGCCGCGGCCAGCCAGCCAAAGCCCGCTCCACTACGCTCCAACATGCTGCGGCGCGACATCAGTTTGCCAGGACGGAATGGATTCATTGCAGATAGATGAATTCGTTGGCGGCAAGAAAAGTTTGGCAGAGTGCACCCCACGCCTGGGCTCGTTCGCCGCCTGGTTCCGTCTTGGCCTTTGAATTCGTGTCTTGGAGTTGACGCAGAAAGGCAAGGGCTCTCTCCAGCTCCTTTTGGGCAGGCGGGCGGCCATAAGCAATCAGACTGATCTGCTCCACGCGTTCCGCGTCGGTCAGTCGGGCTTGTTTCAGAAGTCGTGCCGCCAGTTGCGAGGAAACCTGCTCCACCAGTTCGCTGTTCATCATCAGCAGCGCCTGGGGCGCGATGACGGTCGCTCCGCGATTCCCGGTGGGCACCGCCGGGTCGGGATAATCAAACTGCTCGAAGAAATCATACAAATGGTTGCGGATGATGGGCAAATAGAGCGCGCGTCTCGTGCTTTCATAAGTCGTCGCGTCCCTCGACGTGTGGTTGAAGACAAACTCGCGGTTTTTTACGGGGATGGTCTTCCCGCCCATGGTCAAATCAAGCGATTCCGCGACCGAGAGGAGGGCGTCACGAATCTCTTCGGCTTCCAGCCTGCGGATAGGGAAGTGCGAAAGAAGCCTGTTGTCGGGATCACGGAGGGCGGCCACGGGATCTTTGCTGGCGGCCATTTGGTAAGTGCTCGACCGCATGATCAAGCGGTGCATGGCTTTCATGCTCCAGTCTTCCTTGATGAAATGGCGAGCGAGCCAATCAAGCAGATCCGGATGCGACGGGAGATCGCCCAGCGCGCCGAAATTATCCGTGCTGTCGACCAAGCCTCGGCCAAAGTGCCAGCTCCAGATTCGATTGACGATGACGCGCGCGGTCAGCGGGTGTTCGCGGCTCGCCAGCCACCTAGCCAACTCGAGCCGTCCGCTCTGGTGGTCCCCAAAGGCCGGAGCCGCCGGGCCCGTCATCACCCGAGGAACGCCTCGCGGCACTGGCTTTCCGAGGGTCAGATGACTGCCCCGAATATGGACTGGAAACGTCTTCAGGATGTTGGTCCCATCCTTCACCCCCATGGCACTTGAAAGCTCCGGAGCTTCGGCCTCCAGCTTCTTCAGCTGCTCCTTGAGAGTCTTGAGCTCGGAGAGGGTGTTTGTCGGATAGCGGCTCTCGGGATTGGCAGGCAGGGAATTGGTTTTCAACTCCTCCAGCAACCGCTTGTTCGCGGTGGCGATCAGGTTCGTGACCGCGAATTTCGTCTTATCCAAAAGCTGGTCAAAGGCCGCTTTCGTTTCCAGTTCTTTCGGGAGCGCGATTTCCGGTTCATGCCACCGGGCCACGGTTCTCAGGTCGTCCATCGTGTGGGTGCTCTTGAAGATGGCGGCTAAGGCGTAATAATCCTCGGTCGGCACCGGGTCGAACTTGTGGTCGTGGCAGCGGGCGCACCCAAGGGTCACGCCCAGGAACGCCCGCCCAATGGTCTCGATTTGCTCGTCGATAAAGTCCATTTCAAGCTTCACCTTGTCCGTCTCCGCGAGGAGCTTCGGGCCTAGGCTGAGGAAGCCCAGAGCGGTAAGCCGTTCGTGCTTCACGGCGATGCTGCCGGTTGGCGGCAGGAGGTCACCCGCGAGCTGCTCTATCAGGAATTGATCAAACGGCTTGTCCTGGTTGAACGCGCGCACCACGTAATCCCGGTAGCGCCAGGCGTTGCCGAAAGCGACGTTCTCGTCGAGGCCATTGGAATCAGCGTAGCGCGCGACATCCATCCAGTGCCGGCCCCAACGTTCGCCGTAACGCGGCGATTCCAAGAGCCGGTCGACGACTTTGGCAAACGCGTCCGGAGACGAATCGGAGAGAAACGAAGCCATCTCGTTGGGTTTCGGGGGCAGACCCGTCAGATCGAACGTGGCGCGTCTCAGGAGAGCGCGCCGGTCTGCGCCCCGCGCGGGCTTGATCTGTTCCTTCTCTAATTTGGCGAGGATGAAGGCGTCGATGGGTGACCGAATCCATTCCTGGCTTTCCACCTGTGGCAGGGGAGGATCATTGATTGGTTGAAAGGCCCAAAATTTCTTGCCCTCCTCTAAATCAACGGGCCGGGTGCGGGGTCCAAGGGCTGCCGTTGGGGTCGAGTCACGAGGATCTGGAGCGCCCATCTGAACCCACTTTTCCAAGTCTCGAACTTGATCCGGACGCAGCGGACTCTTCGGTGGCATCTGGAAATCGAGATTCTTGTACCTTACCGCCTCGATCAACCGGCTTTTATCCGGAAAACCTGGATGGATGACAGGGCCGGAGTCACCGCCTTTGAGAACTCCCTCGCGCGTATCCAGCGTCAGGCCACCTTTGAACTTCTCTTTCGAGCTGTGGCACTTGTAACAGTGGTCGACAAATATCGGCCGGATTCTCGCCTCAAAAAACTCGATGCCTTGGGACGTGGGAAATTCGGCGCCCGCCGCCGCTGTCAGTCGGGCGAACAACAGGCCGGCTCCAGCCAAGGTCAGGAGGCAGAGGGGCGCCACTTGGACTTTCAAGACCATCGATGTCATCGAAGCATAGACTTCATTCGCCCAGCAGGGAGTATTGCAGCCAGCGCGATCTGGTGGTCTCGAAATCAAGCCGACTCTCCCTAAGTCCCTTCCGCGAGCCAGGATTCCGTCCACCTAAGCCTGAATTAGATCTTGCGCCAGATCTCTACGACTCTCCCTGATTCAACGTCATCCTGAGAGGCACTTCAACCATTTTCATTCAGACCGAGGTTCAGAGGCCAGGCCGAAACATAAACTTTAAAACCGCCGTCGAACTTCGTGGAGATGTGCGAAAGCCTGGATGGCAGAGCGGGGTGGGTCATTTCGCGGTCTCTCGTTTTACTTGCGACCCAGTGGCGATTGGAAACAAGGTGATTCTTCAATTTGCTCAACTCAATCAAGGATGCGCGGCAGCACAGCCCTACCGAGTATTGCATAGTCACGGCTTGGACTCAGCAGTGCCTACAGGCCCAGCCAGCTTCTTGATCCCGGATGCTCGATAATGCCGCGCTATTTCCTTCGCCGTCAGGGCTCGATCGTAGACCGCAGTTTCGTCAATCTTTCCTTCGAAGCCATGGTGACCGTCGAAATGCCCGCCTATGAACAGGAGGGATCCGCTTTCGCGGCCGTGCGAAGGCAGAGCTCCCTGCAATTCTGGCTCGGTGCGCCCGTCGAGGTGAAGGCGCACGTTGTTCCCATCCCGGACCAAGACGACGTGGTGCCAGGCGTGCAGGCCTAAAACGGAGCGACCGACGAGTCGGAGCGCGTTCGGCTTCGTGTCGACAGCGAGGAAAAGTTTCCCGGCTTCGTTCGGGTTGGCAGAACCCGCAATGCCCAGGTGCTCCCCTCCCACTGAGCCGTTGGTGGCCGGTCGGTGGGACAGCAAGTAGCCGGTAACGCCTCGGGCATCGATGGGAAGACCATTCCAAAACCACATTTCGATCGTGTAACGTTTTGGGAGGCTAATGTTTGCCTTTACACGACCTCCCGCCAGATGGATCGAGCGATTGATGTTCGAGGCCGAGAACGCGTTCGGGTAGGGCGGAGCAGGCGACTGGTGACCGACACGGTCATCCACGCCGGGGAGATAGACCGCGACTCCGGGCTCCAGCGTGGCGTGATTATCCCCCGCCGAATCCTGCGCCACGGGCGTGACCATTTCTTCGAAACGCCAATAACCACGCGGCCGGCTGCTGAGCACAGACCGTGCATAGGGCCCATGGCTAACGCCTTTTGTCCTCGGCTTTTGTCCAGCGAGGTCTTGAAGGAGCTCGATGGCCATTCGTACGATTTGAGGTTCGGCGTTGGTTTCCAACCCCGCGGTGCGCGCAGGCCAGGTGGTGTAACCACCGAGGTGATGCTGTTCTGGCGGCGGAATGTAACCTTCGGCGCCGTTGGCCAGCTCGATGTTGAAGGTCGCCTTAAATGGGCTGCCGGCCTTGATCTTCAAGCCAGTCAAGGCGAACACTTCGTTCGGCAGCGCGGCGATTCCCAGATCGCCGATTGACACCGCTTGAAGCTTGAGTTCGGCGCGAGGTTTGTCATGAAGAAAAAGGGCTTCGAGCGCGTAGACTTCGGGGAGTGTCTTGGGCAGATTTCCTTTCAATCCATTGGCGATCTGCCGAGCCCAAGCCAGCCGTTCTTGGCCTGGGGTTCGGTAGGCCAGATCAAGCTTTCGTTCCGTCATTCGAACAGGGGCTTTGGCGCTCCAGCGCATCCCTCGAACTAGGCCCGCGACATGGCTGGCTATTTCTTGAGCGTAAGCGTCGTAGCCGATTTGACGGCGGGGTGAGCCGTAATCCATCCACATCAAATCGCCGCTGGTTCCTTGGGTCATGATGGCCACGAAAGCTGGGTCGGCTTCCAGCATCGTCGATACGTGCCGGGCGAAGCGGCCGAAGTAGTCCGACGAGAGCAACGGGGATTCATAATAGTGCATCGAATAATTGGCGAGGAGCGCCAGGGGCGTCCCGTCTAGCCGTTGGAAGGCAAGGACCGACAACTCCGGGTCCACCGGGCCGCTTGGTCCCACTGCATCGGGACTTTGGTGGCCCGGGTGCATATGCGCGCGCACCGTCCGTTGCCCGAACGGATCCACGAGCATTTTGTCGGGGCGCCTGATCCAACGCCGGTTGAACGTGTGGTGCCAGTCGTCCATCTGTCCCCATCCCACCTTTGCCGGCGCCAGCCGCTCCACTGCGCCGGCGATGGCCGCCGCGATTCGTCCGGGCAGGAAAGCGGCATAATCGGGATCGATCCGGCTGCCAAGACAGCCCATGGCGGAGGGCGCCGAGTGCGTGTGCGTGGCGGACACCAGAAGGCGATTCGCGGGCACTCCGGTCCTCTTGGCCGCCTCCTCTTTGGCGGCATCAATCAGATCGCGCGCCATCATGCAGGTGTCCACCACGCAGAACACCAACCGGACGGATCCGTCATCCACAGCCAAAGCTTTCGCGAACAGAGGATCAACGATTTTATCGGCCGATCTTTCCGTGAACATGGCATTCACGCGGACCGGAAAATTGGTTGGGTTAATGTCCACGGCAAAGGCGCCTGCTTGAAAGGCATTCGCCGCCCCGGCCGAGATTTCACAACAGGCGCGCGCGAGGACTGCCAGAGGCAGGAAACGGGAGTAAAACATCGGCCAATTGGACTCGAAAATAACGGGCAAAGCAAGCGGTTCGATGTCAATGAAAATGTTGTTCAAGAATGCCCTTGTCGCACCGGTTCCCGCCGTGCTATCAACACGACTCGCAACAGCCCGTGGGTCTATCGACTCGTTAATGCGCCCAAGAAGCGACACGTCGACGTTCCGGTTGGAAGCGCTTGAGCAGCGATTGCTGCTCTCGGCTGACGACTCCTTGCTTCGGCCCTCCTCGGCCGCGCCGGACAGTTTGGAGCCGTTGTTCCGCGCGGACCACGAACACCACGAAGAGTTGTTGGAGGAGCCATCCGCGGACTTCGGATCAGGGTTGTTTGGCGATCTCTTTGGGGGCTCCGATCTTCAGCCTTTGGGCTCGGATCCGGCCCCTGAAACGGCTGCCTTGGACCCGGGACAAGCCGGCGATTCTCCAGCGGGCGATCCGCCAGTGGAGGCGCCTTCTGGACCGGTTGTTTTGGAGCGATCCGAGGCTTCGGTTCGATTGATTTCTTCAGCCCAATTCACAGGGGACACGCTGGCCCCTTCGCTGGAGGGGCGGCTCATTCCGGCCACCCCTATTTTGCCCCATCCGTCGGCGGAGATCGCGGGAGCCGAGCATGGGCCTCCAGTTGAGGACGCAACGACACCGGAGCCAAGTCTTTCGTGGCCGATCACACCAGTGCCTCCCGTGCCGGCTGTCGGAGATGTTCAACAATACATTCAGCTCAAGCTTGCTGATTACGTCAGCGGCCTCTTCACGGGGGAACAAACCTTCGCGCCCGGGGATTTGAATTTGGGCGGCTTTCTTGCCCTCCAAAGCCCCACTATTAGCTTCCAAAACATCCAAATCTCGGCAGGCGCCGCGACTTCGGGACTTGTGAAGTTCAGCGCAGGAGGGGCTAAATTCTTTGATGGATCCAGTTTTTCCGCGGGCATTTCCGATGGAGTGGACGCCGATTCACTGGCAGTGGAGGGGACTTATGATGTGGCGACGAAGGTTTACTCGCTGAACCTGGATCAATTTGAATTACGGGTCGGGGAGGCCATCCGGGTGAAAGCGGCGAGTCTCTCGGCGCTTTTTGACGCGACCAACAACGCCCCGAATCAGACCTTGGCGGTGGTCGGTTCGGCGACCGTCGGTTCAGCGCTTTTTGACGGCGTACCCTTCGTTAATCTTTCCAATTTCGTCCTTCGAAAAAATGGATTTCATGTGGGTGACGCGACGTTCTCCCTTGCGGCTGGGGGGACGGCGCGCGTCGGCGGTTTTCTGACGTTGAGCGGGTTGGCCATTTCCGTCGATGACCTGGACGTGGCGTATGGCGCGACGACGACCGTGACGGGGTCGGTGACCGCCTCAGCGGACGGGCTGACCTTATTCGCGGATACGCCATTCATCACCACCTCAGCCACAGGCCTTGTGGCTAGCTTTGATCTTGGGTCCGGTGCTTCTCCGAGCGGCTCGATCACTCTGAGCGCCGGCTCGATCAATTTGGGCGTCGGAGGCGCGGTTCTTTTCAATGGCGCGAACGTGGTGATGAGACCAGGTTCCATGGTGCGTCAGGGGAGTTCGGACGTGGCCCTCAGTCTCGTGGGGAACATGACCGTGCTGGGCCAGTTGATTGAAGGGAGTTTTCAGCTCAACCGAACCAACGGAGTGCTGACTTTGTCCGCCGGCATCACACGGCTGCAGTTGTCGGCGGGAACAAGCCGAATCGTGGAGCTTTCGGGCACGGGGGACTTTCTGGTTAACGCCGGGGGAGTCGCCGGCGTCCTGTCGCTGAATTTGGTCCAAGGACCGTCGGTGGTTGGTCTTGGTCTGGCGGGAGCCTTCCAACTGAGGGTGAACACGCTCAACGCGCAGGTTGTTTTTGGCACCACGACGATTGCGCCGGGGCCTTACGTTCGCGTCGCCGTGCGAAGCGCCACAGTCACGGTCCTTGGGAACGGGATCACCGCTGACTTGTTCCTGATGGAGAGACGCGGGACAGGCGCCGGCAGCTACATTGAGGCGACTGCCTCCGGCGTCGGCTTGAGGCTTATTGCAGGCACGGCCTCCTTGACGGTGAGCGAAGGCGCTGGCGCTTTCCTAATCACCAGCGCCGGCATCGCCGGGCGAGCCCAAGTCGGGACCGCTGTTCTCTCGGGGGTGCCTGGCGTCGCGCTCGCCGCTGCGGGACTCTCGATTGAGACCAACTCCACTGGAGGGGACGTAGGCCCGGTAGAAGTGATCGCTTCGGGGTCTCCAGTCAAAATCAATTACCAAGGAGCGGCGAACCACAACTTTGTGCGGATTAGCGGACAGGCGAGTCTGGATTTGGACGGGTTCTTGAAGCTCTCCGGCAGTTTCGTCTTTGACCGGTCAACTCTTTCCGGAGGAGGCATGGCATTGAGAGGTTCGGTGTCCAACCTTCAAGGCGTGTTGGGAGCGGTTGGCGGGGATGGCAAGGAGCGAGGGCTCGCGGTGTCAGAAATCAATGGCGCTTTGTTGATGGTGCCGCAAGGCATTGCGCTGGCGGCCTCGGGCAAGGCTTCGCTGACAGGTTTCTCAGGAGTTCAGACCTCGGCGACTATCGCGGTCCGGGTCAATACGACCGCAGGGCCGGTGAATGAAACGGTGGGCGGCACCCCCGTGTTTTTTGCTTCCGGCGCCGAAACCGAGGAGATCACCGGTTTGATTTCGTTGGAGTTCGCGGGTTATGCCACTTTTTCGGGTGATTACACGTTCGAACGGAGTTTTGACGGGGTCAACACGCGATTGCGGGTGGGCGCGACGGGTGTCACTGCCCTCATGGGGGCTGGAGGCAAGGGAGTCCAACTAGCCGGTGGGAATTTGGGGCTGATCCTCTTTCCTGAGATGGGAGCCTACGCGCTCAGTATTTCTGGAGCCGCTTCTTTGGTTGGGTTTGCAGGAGGCACTTTGTCAGGGATTCTGTCCGCCAAAGCCAATACGACGGGAATGGCTCTGAACGAAATCCTTAACACCAATGGAGGTTCCGTGGTGTTAGGCTTTGCCGATGGCGCCTTGTTGAACGTCATCGAGGGTGCCGCTGAACTGGAAATTACCGGTTTTTCGAAATTCAGCGGGAATTACACATTTCGTCAGGACGGCACCGGCTCCGCCACCAAGATATTGGCCGCCGTGACCGGGGTGGAGACCTTTTTAGGGGCGGCGGGCGTTGGAGTGAGGATCCAGAACGCCCAGATGGCGCTGGCGCTTTATCCGGGAACAGGAAAATACGCCATCAACGCGAACGGCACGGCCAGCTTGGAAGGTGTTTCCGGAGTCGCTCTGAGCGGATCTCTCTCAGCGGCTGTGAACAACACCGGAGGGGCGGTTTTCGAATCCATCGCCATCCCTGGAGGAGCATTGCAGGTTCAATTCAATGATAGGCAGGGCAACCTTTTCAGATTTCAAGGAGCTGGCCTCCAGGTTCAGCTTGGCGCCGCGGTGAGCATAGGAGGCAGTTTCGCCTTTGAAAGGGCGGAGATCGGTGGAGAAACGATCTTGAAGATTGGCGCGTCTGGTGTTCAAGCGCTGATGCACGTCGGCGGCAAGGGGATTGCCGTGACGGGAGGCACTCTGGGTATGCTGGTCCGGCCCGATGGCACTTACGGGTTGCAAGCAACCGGGTCCGCGTCGGTGATCGGGATTCCGGACGTCGAAGCCAGTGGTGCTTTGACCCTGCGTTTTAATAATACGGGCCAGGTTCGGGGGGAGACGATCGACACCGGGGCACTGACACCGGCGCCTTCAAGCCTGCCTGTTGTGGTCACTCTCAATCTGGCGGCCTCTGTCGGTCTGCAATTCTCTGGAACTCAAGTCGGACTTCGCATCGCGGGCAACGAGTTGAAAGTCGGGTCGCCGATCTCCCCTGGCCAGATAACCCTGACCCAAACCGGGTCGCAAATCGAAGCGAGCGGCCAGAACGTCTCGTTCACCCTGGCGGCGGGCGGCAAACGGATCGTGGGGATGGAAGGCGCCAGTTTTGGGTTTCTATTCCGACCTCAAGGGGTGGCGGGCTTGGTTCTTGGGGGGACCGTTAATGGGCCTGATTTCGGTGGAAACATCGACCTTCAAGGCGTCTTCAGTTTGATGTTAAACACCACCCCGGATGCCGCGACCATCACGGCCCCTGGACAACCCTCCGTCTCGCTTCCCGGGGCGCCGGCTGGAGGGAGTTACGTGAAGGTGCAAGTGACTACTCCTTCACTGGTTGTTTATGGAAACACCCTGTCGGCCGACCTCTTCGTCTTGGAGCGGGAAGAGTCGGCAGTGCGCCTGACGGGTGTGAACTTGGATTTCGAGCTCCGAGCGGGTTCAAAGCGAGTGGCGGGAATCCAGGACGCCAGCTTCGCTTTTCGATTCACCCAGAACGGTTTGGCGGGCTTGGCTCGCGGCGGCTCGTTGCTTGGACCGGATTTTGCCAACCTCAGCTTGACCGGCGGCTTGAGCCTTGAGGTGAACACCACCGCTCAATCGCAAGTGTTGCAGCTCCCCACCGGAGCGGTGGAAGTGGCTGCGGCGGAAACTGGCGCCTTCTTCGTGAGAGCTTCCGTGACGGGCGGGCAGCTAACTGTTTTCGGAAACCAATTGATGGCCGAAGAATTCATTTTCGAAAAGAGCGGCGCGAATGTTTCCGTCGGGGGGCGGAATTTGGATTTTTCGATGAACACTTCCGGAAAGCGGGTTTTGGATATTGAAGATGCGAGTTTTGCTTTCTCATTTAGCCAGGATGGAATCGCAGGCGCCGCCTTGGGCGGTCAATTCCGGGGACCCGACTATGATGGAGTCGAGGTGAACGGAACGGTCAATCTGCTGCTCAATACGACCTCGGCAGCGAGGACCCTGCGCGTCCAGGGGACTGACGTCCTTGTGCCTGCTGCGGCAGGAGCGGGTCATTTCGTCCGCGTCGAAATCCAGAACGGAATGCTTTCGGTTCTCGGGAACGGCTTTAGCGCTGAGAAGTTCGTCTTTGAATCCAGTGGCGCTGGGATTGCCGTCAGTGGCGGCAAGCTCGGATTCAACCTGGCGGCTGGCACGAACCGCATCGTTGGAATTAGGGACGCGGATTTTGGACTCACTTTTTTCGCGAATGGCGTCGCCGGAGCCGTCGTGAATGCATCCTTGCTCCCGCCCGAATTGACCCATGACCTCTCGCTGAGTGGAACGGCGAGGGTATTGTTCAACACAACAGGCGTGAGTCAAACGGTGGGCGTGGGCGGAATCGGCGGGTTGGTCGTTCCTTCAGGAGCTCCGGTTGGAGGTGGCCCCGCCTCGGGCTTTGTCCGAGTCGAAGTTTCAGGAGGACAAATTGGGATCTTGGGTCAACAGTTGTCCGGAGATTTCACATTCGAGCAGGCCACGGTCGCCGGGGAAGCAATGGTTCGAATCTCGGCGGCCAGTGTCCGCCTCAAGCTTGGAGATGGGTCTTCCGAGCTTCTCGTCGTGGATGGCGCCGGGATCAACCTTGAGGTGAGCACCCAGGGGGTTCTTGGTAACTTCGCCGGAACGGTGACCTCGCGAGTGCCTGGAGTGAGCTTTGGCGGGGGCTTCAGCGTGATGGTCAACACGCGCAACCCAGCCAACCGTTACGTGAGAGTCGTTGGAACCTCGGTCAGCATCGTCGTTTCGGGTCAAACCTTGACCGGTGACTTCATGGTGGAACAGACTCAAACGGCGAACGGACAACAGGTGGTCGGGATCGCCGTCGACAAACTGGCCTTGACCCTCGGCGACGGCACGAATACTTACGCCGCCGCGAGCGATGGGGAAGGTTACTTTCTGCTCAGCCCGATCGGCGTAGCGGCGAGTGCCACGGCATCTGTCGTTGTAACAATACCAGGGGTTACCTTCACCGGAGGGGGCGCCAAGCTCGATATTAACACCAGCAGCCTCCCAGTCAGCGCCAATTTCCTGATAGGAGATAATCCTCCCAGCAACCTTGCCGTCGAGGCCGGCCCGTTTGTCCGCGTTGTCGTCACGGGAGCGAAAATGGCGATTGCCGCCGGAGGAGCGGAATTGAACGGGGACTTTTTCTTCGAACAATCGACTCGCCCCGACCTGAGCAAAGTCGTGAAGTTTGGAGTGGCGAATCTGTCCGTCGAATTCGGAGGGCAAGGGGTGAAAAATGGATCTGGCGCTTTCGTTGTCCTGCCGGCCGATTCCGGCGTGGCGGGATCCGGTGGGATCGCCGGCAGCCTCTCTGGAGAAGCCTCTATCGCGGTCGGCGGCCTGGCCGTGGGGGGCAGCTTTGGGCTTCGAGTCAATAAGTCCCTCCTCGCGGTGAACGAGTCGCTGACCTTCGCGGGAAAATCATTCGACATCGCGTTCGCCGATGGAAGTGATGTGTTCGAGTTCTTTGGCGCCAACTTGACGCTGGCGTTGGGTGACTTCGTGACCATCGAAGGCTCCGCGATCAGTTTCCCGGGCGGGGTGTTTTCGGGCACTGGTGTTCGTGTTTTCCTCGGTCGCGGCCCCGCGCTGCTGCCGAACGGCGACATCAATCCTGCCGCAGTGGGCGTCCTGCTGCAGAACGCCGATATTGGGATGCGGGATTTGGGCGTCGACGGCCACGCTTTGTTTGCCAGCGGTTCGATCCGGGTGCTCGGCGTCCCGGGAGTCAGCGTCAGCGGTACGGCGACCATACGCGTGAATCCCTCCTCGGCGCAGCAAACCGTGACTCTTCCAGGTGGGGGAGGAAGCCAGACCCTCGACGCCGGTATTCGCCGTTTCGAGTCGGCCAATATGAGTCTTCAGCTTCTCGGCCAGGTGGTGACCGGCGACTTTGCTTTCTCCAAGCCCGCGGCAGGCGCGGTGAATCAGTCGGTCGTGATCTCCGGCGCGAACCTGGAGGTGCGGTTGGGGGCGGCCGCAAGCCCGCTGGTGTCCGTCACAGCCGGCAGTGGCCTTTTCGTTCTGTCCGAGGACGGCATAGCGGGTCGAGCCGCCGCCTCGGTTGCCGTGAGCGGGGGCACGGGCATCTCCTTGACTGGCTCCTATTCACTGGCGATCAACACGATGGCTCGAAAAGTGGAGGAGGTAGCCACATTTGGAACATCCACGCAGACCTTGTCGCTCCCATTTGGCCCCTACCTGCGAGTCCAGGGGATCGGCGCGGGGTTGAGCGTCGCCGGGCAGTCGCTGAATGGAGATTTTGAGTTTCAACAACGTGTCAGCGGCGGCTTGGATGGCAACCTGGCTACAACCGGCGATAACAAAACGGTCGTGTCCGTGGCTTTCGCCAACGCTTCCCTCTCACTCGCTGGGGGCGTGGTGTCCGCGACCAAAGGGTCCGGACTATTCGTTTTGACCCCCGCTGGGTTGGCGGGACGGGCGGCTGTGCAGTTATCCGTCGCCGCGAGTGCCGGAGCATCCGCGGCCGGCAGTTTCGCACTCACCATTAACCGCACCGGACTCCTGGTCAGTGAAACCCTCGAGGTCGACGGCCTCCCTGCCACAGTCCAAATCCCCGCCGGCACCTTCACGAAGATCTCAGGCGCCAACGTCAGTTTGATCGTCGCCGGGCAAGCCATGTCCGGCAATTTCGATTTCTCGAGCGACGCTGCGGGCGTCAGCGTGAAGGCGAGCCAGGTTTCCATGAATTTGGGTTCAGGACTGGTGAACGTCAGCCTTGGGTCGGGCGCCTTCCTGATCACGGCCTCTGGATTTGCTGGGACGTTTGCAGCCAATCTGGCTTTGGCGCCGTCGGCGAACGCGTCGTTCTCAGGGGCGGTGAAAGTGGCGGTCAACAACACGGGCAATGCCGTAAGCCAAACTTTGAACATTGACGGTTCCGCAGTCACGTTGGATTTGGAGGCGGGACCTTATCTGCGGGTGGACATCGGCTCTTCGGCAACCCCGGCTGCTCTCACAGTTGCCGGTCAGAGTTTGACCGGACAATTCGCCATTGAAACTCGATCCCGGGTTTCGGACACCGGTGGGACTGATGTGACGATCGCCTTCAAGAATGTCAGCGTCCAACTGGGGGACGGCGCCACGACGTTGCTGACGGTGAGCGGGGGAAATGGGCTCTTCGTCTTGAGTGCAAGCGGACTCGCAGGACAAGCACAAGGGAGTCTCCTCATCAATCCAGCAACCGGGGTTGGTTTCACGGGCGCCGTCGGATTGGCTATCAACAACACGGCGGCACCCATCAGTCGTGTCTTCCAGGTTGGTTCCCAGCGCGTCACACTCGAATTGCCAGCGGGTCCATACCTCCGAGTCACGGGCCTTGGAGCACAGTTGTCTTTCGCTTCCTCCGTGACTTTGACAGGCGATTTCAGCTTTGAGCAAACAACCACCTTGGATAGTGAACAAGTGGTCAAAGTGGCGGCATCCAAGGTCTCGGCAAGTTTGGTTGCTGGTTCTGCCAAGGTTGAGCTGGGAGCGGCCCAAGGACTGTTCGTCCTCAAGGCCGCAGGCATCGCCGGACGAGCTTCCGGAAAAGTCTCGCTGAGCGGTATTCCAGGGTTGTCGCTGGATGCGTCCATGAATTTGGAGTTCAACAAAACCGGGGCCCTTTTCAACGAAACCATCGGCGGTGAAACACTGCTCTTCGGTGAGTCGAATTTCTTGAGAATCACGGGATCTGGGAAATTAGCGGTTGTGGGATCCATTGAAGTCCAGGGATCGTTCTCCTTCGAATCAGGCCTCTCGATGCTCGGGTCCGCCATAGTGAAAGTGGCGGCGACGGATGTGCGGGCAACTCTGGGAGTCCCTGGTTCTTTCGGGGTGCAGCTTTCGGGTGGACGCCTCGGGATGGTTCTGGTTGGCAGCGGCGCCTATGCTTTGGACGCGAGTGGAGTGGTGTCTTTGGTGGGTTACCCGTCCCTGAGCTTGGGGGGCGCCGTGGTGTTGCGGGTGAATAAAACTCTCGCGCCCGTCAATGAGTCGTTCTCCGTCGGAGCCGAAGCGGTCTCCCTCAATTTCGGACCCGGTGAGACCAACAGCGTGCGATTCGAAGCGCGGAATGCGAGATTGTCGACTCCTCTGGCGGTGATTCAGGGCACTTTTGGGTTCGAGAAAAGCGGAGATACCAACGATCTCTTCGCCATTGGCACTGGTTTGAGCCTGTTTGCTGGGGACGACCGCGGCACCCCGACACCGAACGATGACGTGGGGGTTCGCGTTACCAATGCCTCGTTGAAGGGGTTGTTGCTCCCCACTGGTGCCTTTGCCCTCGAGGCCACCGGGCTGGCTGAAGTTGCCAACGTAATCGATCTGGAGTTCACAGGCAGTTTTGGCGTGCAGTTCAACAGCACCGGTCAATCCATCAGTCGCTCGATCCAAGTCAATGGAGTTACCAATTCTTTGGTTCTCGGCCCGGATGTCAGGAGGTTCGGGGGCGATCACATTACTCTGAAGACTCCCGTGGCTTCGCTGATCGGCAGTTTCGTCGTTGAATCGGGCAAAACCGCTGGCGTGGATGGAGTCTCGGGGACTTCCGACGACGAGGATCAAATCGCCATTGCCGCCACGGGCGTGAATTTGTTCGTTGGCGATGACAAGGGGACTGGTTCGGAATCCGATGATTTGGGAGTGCGAGTGTCTGGCGCCGAATTGGTGGTTCTGCTCTCAAATATCGGCTACGCGCTTCAGGCCAGTGGGGGCGCGTCAGTCGTCGGGGTCACCGGTGTCGCGCTGCAAGGGAATGTGGGAGTGCAGGAGAACGCTCTGGGCTCGGCGCTGAATCGCCGGATAGAGGTCGGCGGGGTGACGCAGGTTTTGAACCTCGCGGCAGGAGTCTCCCGGTTTGGCGGCAGCGACGTGGTGCTCGAAGTGGCGGGGCAGAAGTTGAAGGGGGATTTTAGCATTGAACGAGTCACGGCCGGTCCCTCGACGACCGTGAAGTTGACGCTGGCAAAGGTGTTTGTTGGCTTGGGCGATGGAGGCACGGACTTCGTCACGGTCAGCAATGGGGCCGGGGTGCTCACACTGTCGTCGACAGGACTAGCTGGCAGCTTCAGTGCCTCCGTCGGTTCCGCGATCCCTTCTTTGAAACTCGGCGGCGCGTTCACTGTGGCGGTTCAAACCGACAACTTGAACTCCTTAAATAATTTTGTGCGGGTGACCTCGACCGGGGCTAGTGTTGAGGTGCTTGGGCAGACTCTCGCCACGGATCTGGCAATCGAGCAAATCACTACGGTCTCAGGGGCGAAACTCGTGCGCATGGGAGTCTCAGGCCTCTTCGCGTCCCTTGGCGACGGCGGCAACACTTTTGTGTCGATCAGCAATGGAACCGGATTACTGCTGATCTCGGCTGGCGGCGTCGCGGCGGACTTTCAAGTCAACCCGCTCTTTTCTATTCCCGGCGTGGTTTTGAGCGGTGGCGCCAGTCGGTTGCGAATTAACACCGCCGGCAGCGGGGTTAACGAGAGCCTGATGGTGGCGGGAGCGGCGTTGAGCGTGAATGTGCCCGCCGGGCCGTATGTTCGAGTGGAGGTTTCGGGGGCGGTGCTGCGGATTGGGGCGGCCGGGGGTCCAGAGCTGAGCGGGGATTTTGCGTTTGAACAGGTGACCAAGGCCGGTGGAGGCAAGTTGACGCGGGTTGGGGTGAGCCGGTTGAGCGTGGGTTTCGATGGTCAGGGGCTGAGCAATGGTGATGGTGGCTTCATCATCAAATCCACCGGCATCGCCGGTGTCTTTTCAGGAGACATATCCATCGCTGGCGGCGGAGTCCAGGGATACGGAAGGATGGGGCTCCGTGTCAATAAAACGGGCGGGGCCTTGGATGAGACTATCTCTGTTTCTGGCCGATCCATCGCGATCAAGTTTGGGGAGGCCGAAGGAGATCTGTTCTCGTTCTCCGCCCAAGACTTGTCATTCAAGGTTGGGGATTTTGTCGTGATCGAGGGCAGTGTGAGTTTTAGCAGCCGCCCGGATCGTGAAGTTTTCGCGGGATCCAACCTCTTGATTTTTCTGGGCCAAGGCCCGCTCAAACAGGCCAATGGCCAACTGAATCCAGCGGCATCAGGAGTGCTGCTTAGGAACGCGACCGTGGGTCTGGTCCAATTCGCCAACGGCACCCTTGCTTTGCAGGCCACAGGTTCCATGGAAGCGATCGGTCTCGGCGGTGTCGTTTTGGCTGGCGATGGGTCCGTTCGGTTCAACAACACCGGCCAAATCATCAGCGAGTCAATCGCTTTTCCGGCTTCCGGACAAAACGTGATGGTGAATTTCGGCGCCGCTGGATTCGTCGCGGAGTTTGGAGGACAGAACGTGACGCTGTCGGTTCTGGGGCAGTCGCTGACAGGGAGCATAGGATTTTCGAAGGTGTTGAGCGGGCCCAGCGCGGGGTCGCTGAAGGTGGCGGCGAGCAACATTGGGGTGAGTTTGGGCGGGGGATTGCTGTCTGTGACGCAGGGGAGCGGGACGATGTTGTTGAGCCCGTCCGGGCTGGCCGGGGATTTTGGCGCGAGCGTGGCGGTGAACGTGCCCGGGGTGAGCGCTGGCGGGACGTTCCGGGTG
>SXGS01692757.1_pt1 | contig 26254 bp, 23 predicted proteins | sample 3174681 | NCBI WGS metagenome assembly SXGS01 (sample SAMN11356861, study PRJNA531348) | freshwater metagenome | isolation source: freshwater sample F1-80 | place: China: Fuxian Lake, Yuxi | collected 2017-12-25 | reverse complement strand
TCATGGCCGAGCACGGCTGGAAACGGATAAGGCGCAGCGCCGGAACTGAAGACCAGATCCGTGTGACAGAGACCGACCCCCAGAACACGCACGAGAATTTCGTCAGCGCGGGGCGCTTCGATCTCGACCGTTTCATATTTAAAGCCGGGTTGACCGGAATAGATGACCGCTGCCTGAGTTTGCATTGAACCGTTCCTGAAAGATGACGCGCCGACGCTAGTATTCGGGTGGATACGCGTCAATCATTCTATCGAAGCATATTACCGTAAACGGATTAACTCTGCTTTGGCAGACTGGGCCCTTACCTTCCGGCAACGGCGACGGCAGATTTCCGTTGCGGAGCCGTCTCCTGGCCTGTTCCGTAAGCGGATCTGATCATCAGGTGGAGCTCCTTGCGGGCCCGCTTCAGATTAAAGGCGGGCTCGATCAGGTATTGAGAAGAAATGCCAATCAACTGGGTGCCGATGAGCTGGGCGGCCATGTCGACTGTCACGTCCTTGCGGATGGAGCCATCTTCGCGGCCGAGGCGAATAAGGCGCATCAGCTCTGTCGCGGAACGCTTATGCGACGCGACGAATTGTTCGCGCATCTCCGACATGTCGGCGATGGCCTCGCTCATCAGGATGAAATAGGCTTTCATATCTGCAGATTTGTCGAGCGCTGCGATGTGGACATCGCAGTAGAGCAGCAGGCCTTCCAGGCCTGTCAGCGAGTCGAGATCCTGCTTTTTCCGGCGATCCGACATAAATTCATGAAGATGGTTGATCACGGCCGCAAGAAGACCGCCTTTCGAACCGAATTTCTGAAACGCAAGGTTGCGGCTGTAGCCCGCTCGAAGGCCTATGTTATCAAAGGTCAAGGCCGACACGCCCTGTTCGGACGCCAGCTCCAGATAGGCATTTATTAGCTTGTCCGTCGACTGTTTGCGACGCTCGTGCTGTTTCATGATCTCCCCCGAGATTCAGGGTCAACGCTGAACGCTGCCCCGCTTTTTTTGTATGCATCAGGATGAATGATGCTTGTTTGCCACAGTCTGTCAATTGACGGATCGGGCGGGCGGAAAATGCGGCGCTGCACAAACCGTGCAGCGCGCGCGAGTTCGGGGAGGAAACCGGGCGCCTCTTTGTGCGCCTGCGTAATGAAAGAGCCGTGGCGGAAAGCATGCTTCCGCCACGGCCGGAGGGATGAGACTTAGAACGTCTTGCGGACGGAGACACCGAAGGTTCTGGGCGCAGCGACATAGCCGTTGCGATCATCGCCCTGCAGCGGCGTGTTGAAATGCTGCGAAACGTAACGCTCGTCTGTTGCATTGCGGATGAAGGCAGAGACCGACAGGCCAGAGTCAAACTTCACACCGAGATTGGCATTCACAAGCGTGACCGCATCCTCCTGAAGATTGGAAGCGGTGTTGGTGAAACGCTCGCCCGAATACTGAACCTGGAGGAGGCCTGTGAGGGCCTTGCCGCCGGAGAGTTCATAGTCAAGGTTCAACGCGGTGTTGGCCGAAATTTCCGGTGCGTTCGGGAAGCGGCGGCCGGAGAGAACGCCGATGGCGGCATCTTCGCCATAGCCTGCTTCGGGAAGCCAGGTGGCCGAGGCGTTCCAGACGAGATAGTCGGTCAGGGCCTGGGTATGCTCGAACTCTGCACCATAGGATTCAGCTTCCGGCGAGTTCAGGATGGTGAAGATCAGGCCGAGGAACTGGGCGACCTGAAGATCCTTGATGTCGTTGTAGAAGACGGCAACGTTGGTACGTGCTGCGCCATCCTGCCAGTCGATCTTGGCACCGAGCTCGAAGGCATCAATGGTTTCCGGTGCGAAGACCGGGTCGGCCGTTGAGCCTGTATCGAGCGGGTTGAGCGAGCTGCCTGGTACGCCAGCGCCGCTGGCATCCACGTTGACACCGCCTGCCTTGTAGCCGCGATTGTAGCTGGCATAATACATAAGGTCCGCATTCGGACGATATTGCAGGCTGAGGGTACCGGAAACGGCTTCATCAGAGAAGCTGCGGGCGTATTGCGGCCCCGGACCGGACCCGGCAATCGCCAGTGGATCGAAGATGGGATCGCGGAAGAAGTCGTAGGTGAACGAGCCGGTCTTGTCGTCTTCGGAATAGCGAAGGCCGGTGATCAGGTTGAACTGATCGTTGAGGGCAAAGTCCCAGTGCGTGAAGAGCGCAAGGGATTCGGCGGTTCCGACGAGAACCTCCTGGGCCCAGTTACCCGGCGCCGCATTGGAGAGACCGGCCGGAACGCCCTGCGCGCCAAGGACGACATCCCAGAAGGGCTGCGCCTGCGCGCCCCAATCAAGGTTTCGGCCCATGTCGAGCTCTTCATCGGAATAGAATGCGCCGAAGAGATAGTTGGCGTTCACCGGGCCGGTGAGCTCGCCGCCATAGGTGAATTCCTGCGAGAAGAAGCTGGAATTGAAGAGCTCTTCGATGACCAGGATATCAGCGCCGGTGAAATCGGCGTCGGCATTCTGGACCGTGTCGTATTCGCGCTGGGCGGTGACCGATTTCAGTGTACCTGGGCCAATATCCCAATCAACGAGAAGGGCGATACCCTTGTCTTCGACCTTGTTGGAGGTTGGCGTGCTCAGGCTGGTTTGGTAGTCTTCGATATTGCGCGAAGGGACACCGCGGCCATTGGCCAGCGTGAGCCCGTCGATGAGGGGCTGGAGCGGGCCATCCACCGCGTCGACCGTGGCGTAGCCGACTTCGTCGTCTTCGTTGGAATAGTCTGCGATCAGCTTGAAGGACAGGGTGTCGGTCGGTTCCCAGAGGGCGCTGACCTTGAACGAGTCCATGCTCTGGTCGTTTTCGCTGCCGCCTTCAGGGTTTTCAAGGAAGCCGTCCTGTTCCGAATGGCTGCCCGCGATGCGCAGGGCGAAGGTGTCGGAGATCGGAATGTTGACGGCGCCGGAGATGTCAAAGGCATTGTAGTTGCCGTAGCTGGCAGTGACATAGCCGTTGACCTCGTCGAGGTTTGGCGCGGTCGAGTTCAGGAGGAGCGCGCCGGCAGAGGTGTTCTTGCCGAAGAGGGTGCCCTGCGGGCCGCGAAGCACCTGAAGGCCGTCAATGTCCAGGAAGCTGGAGAGCGCCTGGCCCGAACGGGTGCGGTAGACGCCGTCGATGAACACGCCGACAGCGCCCTCAAAGACACGTGACTGACCGGTCGTGCCGATGCCGCGAATCTGAATGTTGGATGAGGCGGCCGGGGCGTTGGTCTTGCTGAAGGTGATGCTGGGCGAGACGAGGCTGATGTTTTCGATGTTCTCGACGCGCAGCTCTGCCAGCTGGTCGCCGGTCACGGCGGTGACGGCGAGGGGGACATCCTGAACGCTTTCTTCGCGGCGCTGGGCAGTGACCGTTACCGTGGACAGGCGGCGATCGCTTTCCGCGGCGGCAGGGGCGGAAACTTCAGTTTCTGCGGGGACAGTTGCGTCCTGTGCGAGAGCGATCTCCGCGGCTGCGCACCAGACGATGGCCGTGCCGGCCATAAGCCGCACGTTTCTTTTGAATGACATGTATCCTCCCAGGATATGTTCTTGTATCGCCTCTTGGGCCATATGTTTGTTGTTGGACATCTATCTATTTTTTATGTCAAGAGCGACGCAGCGTCATGCGTCCGGGCGGGCGGCGACGCCTTTGCCATTGGGAATGGAGCGGGATCTGGCTGCGGTTAGGGCCGTTGGCCGACGCGGACGCCCGAATCTGGAGCCTCCCTTCCCTGCCCCGTTTCCGGCCGCACCCGAGTGGCAGTGAACCGGGATCGAGGCCGCTCGTGATCATGATCCAAGCCTCCGACCGCTCGTTCAATGAACTTCAATTTATATACATGTTCCGTGTCATGACTTTTGTGTCATTTTTTGCTGGTTACCATATTGGTAACCACGCATACGGATTTAATGATCAGCCTTATCCACAGGCCAGGGCAACAAGCTGGGGATAAAGAAGGTAAACGCGCGCGCCTGCGATAGTCCCGCCACCCTCACCTGCCTACACCCTTCTGGCGGAGGGGCCTTTCTAGAGGTTTGGTGATGATGTGGATTGTCAGTCTTGTGATGTTCTGGGTAGGCGGAAGCATCGGCTTCATACTTGGTGCGTGGTGGGTGGCGGCGCACACGCGGGAACGTCAAATGGATGCCTGCTGCGATACCGGTACCGAGACGGAAACGGGCACCTGATCTCTGGTTAGAACGCGAACCCTGGCAGCCAGACCGACAGGTATTTCGATTTATTCTGCAGATCGTCATACGCTTCGTCTACGGAGCGCCGAAGGAAGGTAATGCGGTCCCCCGGGGCGATCTGGCCAAGAATGTGCCGGTCAGCACGGATGACCTGAAGAACATGCGGGTAGCCGCCTGTTGTCTGGGCATCCGGCAGGAGGACAAACATGTTGCCCGAGGGTGTTAGCTGCACAGCGCCGGGAAACAGCGCTGCGCTGGGCCGCTGGGCGCCGCCTTCGGGGACGGGCCAGTGGCCGGAAAGTTCGATTCCGGTGCGGTCCATCCGGTTGGTCGCCCGCGAGGGGTGAGCCCAGATGGCATCCGGGAGCATTGCGGCGTCCGGGCCCGGCACGGCGCGGAGCGCGTGGGCGCGGACCATGGCCGGGCGCAAGGCGGGAGGCGTGACGCGCCATTCAGGATCTGGCGCATGGGAGGTGGCATCGAGCGTATCAGCGCTGCGCAGCGCCCTGCCCGCATGGCCGCCGAATGCGGCCGGCAGGAAGGTGGACGCGCTGGCAAACGCCATATCAGCCGCGAACCCGCCGGGAATGGCAAGGTATGTGCGCACACCTGCAGGGGGATGCGCGAAGGCTAGCGTGTCACCGGCCTCTGCCTGAAGGGTTTCATGCGAGGGTACGGGCAGGCCGGAGCGGGTCGCCGCGGCGCAGGCGCCAGCGAATGAAAATGCCGTAGTCTGAGTAAACGCGAATTCGGCACCACCGAGAGTGATTTCGATGGCGGTAGCTTCTGGCACATTGCCGCAGAGGCGATTGGCCAGCGCCATGGAAAGGGGGTCAGCGGGACCACTGGCAGGTATCCCCTGATGGCGCAGACCTTGCCGCGCGCGGCCCTGCAGCATGGCGAGCGGGCCGGGTCTGATTACGGTGAGCACCATGACCCTAGCCCTCGATCCGGAAGGATATCTGCATGCCTGCCTCAAGCGCGAAAGGCGTTGTGCTTTGGGCATCGAACAGGGGCTCAGCAATGCGCCCGATGATTGGCCAGCCCGCTGGGCCGGCGAGCGCGTAAAGACCCAGCTGGCCGCTGATCAGGCCGACCGAGCCAGCGGGCACCCTCTGGCGGGGCACATCCAGACGGGCTGCCGACAGGGCAGGATCAAGGCCGGTGACGTAGGCGAAGCCAGCGGTGAAACCCATCATGTCCACGATGAACGGCGAGGACAGGACACGTTGAAGGAAAGCGCTCTGCGACAGGCCGTTTTCCGCGGATAGGCGGGCAAGGTCCGGGGCGGAGGCCTCGTCCGTTTGCATGGACAGGGTGATGCTGCGGCCAGTATTTGCCTCACCAGCGGGAATGGATTGGCACTGCTCTGTCAGGCGCTCGAACGCCGCGCCGGGCGGGACCTCCAGCGGATTGAACTGGACGGTGACTTCCCGCTTTCCGGGCACGACATCGCGCCAGACGCCGGAGGCGCGCAAGGCCGCCGCGAGCGCGTTGCGAACAGCCGGATCGCTGGTCTTTGCCGCGAGCGCGTCATCTCCGATGAAGACGATTTCAGGAGCCGTCATGGGCGGATCGCGACGCCCTGCTCTTCCAGCGCAGCGCGGAGGCGCGCGGCATTTTCAGCGGCGCCGGGCGTATCGCCGTGAAGGCAGATGGTCTGGACACGGATGGGGAGGATTTCTCCCGTGCGCGCCGTCACCTGATGCTGGAGTGCCATCGACAGCGCCTGCGCGCGTTGAGCTTCGTGGTCCTCCAACACGGCGCCGGAAAGTGTGCGCGGCGTAAGGCTGAGATCTGCCTCGTAGGCGCGGTCTGCAAAGCCTTCGATGATGTAGGAGAGGCCAGCGGCTTGAGCCGCGCGCTCCATCGCGCTGGCGGGCGGGCCCAGCAGAACGCGGATACCGGCCTCCTCGCAAAGTCTAGCAACAAGGCTCGCCAGTTCGCCGTCGCGGGCGGCATCATTGTACAGCGCGCCGTGGGGTTTGATGTGGCTGGCGGGCACGCCGGCGATGGCGGCGAGGCGCTGAAGGGCTGACACCTGGTCCCTGAGGGAGACCGCGAGCTCAGCAAGTGAAACATTGTTCCGGGAACGGCCAAATCCCTCGCGGTCCGGATAGGAGGGATGGGCGCCCGCCAGTACACCAAGCTCGCTCGCCATGCGAAGCGTCTGGGACATGGACTCTTCGTCTCCGGCATGGCCGCCGCAGGCGATGCTGCACCGTGAGACGACCTTGAGGATTGCCCGGTCAAGCGCCCTGCCCGCTTCGCCCGGAAGCTCGCCGATATCGGCATTGAGGCAGATGCTGCGGGTCATGGCCAGATGCCCAGCGCGCGAAGAATGAGGCGGAGGCCGAGGAAGGCGGCGATCAGCACCACGAGAAGACCGAGCGCGTTGCGAAGCGGGCCATTGGTGTAGTCGCCGAGGACCGATTTCCGGTTCATGGTGATCAGCAGGAAGGTGGCCACCACCGGTAGCAGCAAGCCATTGGCAACCTGCGCCACAAGGATGAGCTCTACCGGGCGGATGCCGAGCAAGGCGACACCGAGACCGATGGCGACGATCGTGAGAGCGATGCCTTTGAACAGCCAGCCGGTTTTCGGGCGGCCGGTCACTTCGCATATGGCGTAGGCGGTTGCGAGGGGCGCAGTGATTGCGGAGGAGAGCCCCGCCGCACATAGGCCCGCGCCCACGAGGATGCGCGCGGCAGGGCCATAAGCGGGCTCCAGTGCGATGGCCAGGTCCGCGCCGCTACTGATGACGATGCCCGCGCCGAAGAGGCTGGCGGCGGCCGTGCTCAGCACAAGGATGGAGATGAGGCCCCCGAGGCCAACTGAAACGCGGGTATCCGCACTGGCGGCCGAAAGGCCTGCTGCGGTATTTTCCTTCCAGCGCTCGCGCACGGCGGCCGCATGGAGGAAGAGATTATAGGGGACGATGGTCGTGCCGATGAGCGCCATGGCGGTCAGAAGGCTGCCGTCCGGAAGGGTTGGCCGCAAGCCACCGAGCATGGCGCCGATGTCTGGCCGGACCAGAACGAGGCTGGCGGCGAATGCGAGGCTCATCAGGATGACGAGACCAATGAGGAAGCGTTCGAGCATCTTGTAGCGGCCAACCGCCAGGACGATTGCCGCAAGAAGCCCCGTCACCAGGGCTGCGGTGCGCTGGACGCCTTCCCCTTCGCCAAGGATCGCCCGGAGACCGAGCGCGCCGCCGGTGATGTTGCCCGCTTCATACGCGGCATTGCCGAGCGCAAGCGCGGCCAGAACCAGAAGGATGGCGCCCCATTTCAGGATCACCGGTGTTCCGGGCGCAACGAGCGCTTCGCCGAGGCCGGACCCGCCGAGGATGCCCAGACGGACAGTCATTTCCTGAAGGATAATTGTTGCCACCGTCGCAAAGACGAGCGCCCAGACCAGCGCAAAGCCGAAATTTGCGCCAGCAAGGGTGCAGGCCGTAACCGTGCCGGGACCAATAAAGGCTGCGGCGACGAGCGCCCCGGGACCGAAAGAAAGCTTTCGCTTCATGGAGCAGGAAGGCCCCGGCCGGTTTCCAGATAGGTGGCAAAGCTCGCGAGCCAGTGGCTGCCGGCATAATGCTCTTCACTGACCGAAGCGACGCCGCTTTCCTTGTGGATGAGAGCCGATGCGAGCAGCGCGGGGCGGCGGGGGTCGGCCTCCGGCAAAGCGGAGGCAATACCTTCCAGGGCCCACGCGCGGGAAAGGTTCAGGCCATCGAGATGGACAAGCTTTCCGTCGGAGGGGTCCAGCACGACGCCGGGCGCGAGCCAATCGCCCTGCCCGTCCTGCGGGATAAGCGGCAGGAAGGCGGTGAGCCAGGCGACAAAGTCTTCCTGGCTCATGACACGGCGCATGAGGTCTGCCTCCATCAGGCAGGGCGAGAGAAAATCTTCGCCCGAGGGCTCATAGCTTAGCGGACAGGACACATCCCTGGCGTAGAACTCCAGCGACTTGGCGGCGATCTGTTGCCGGAAGGCTGTGTTGCCAGTGGCGTCTGCCCAGTCGATCATCAGGCCGAAGGCAAAGGCAGTCTGGTTGTGCGTGCCTGCGCGGATCGGATAGACGAGTTTGGGGAGCCAGGCGCTGGTATAATCCACGATGAGGGATTCCAGCGGGGCAAGGGTTTCTGCCCATTTGGCCGCTTCCGGGAAGTCTGCCTGGCGAAGCTCTGTCATAAGCTGGAGGAACCACGCCGTTCCATAGGGACGCTCGAAGGAGGCACGCTCCGGCGCCTGGAAATAGGCAACCTCACCGGCGATGTTTTCCGGGGTGAAGCTTTTTGCGAGGGCTGACTTGATGACGTCTGTGTAGGGCGTTTCCGGGTCCGTGTTCAGGATACGGACGAGAAGCCAGTGGCCATGCACCGAGGAGTGCCAGTCAAAGCAGCCGTAGAAGGCGGGGTAAAGCTGGCGCGGGGTGGCAGCGTCGGCGTCGGAGTTCAGCACATGGCTGATCTTGTTGGGGTAGTCCTTGTGGACACAGGAGAGGGCGAGGCGCGCGAAGCGGTCAGTCGCGACGCCTTCCCGGGGCGGAGGCAAGGTGGTCTCTTCCGTTTCCATGGCGATCTCCTCTGCCGGCGCTGGCTGAGCAGGTTCCGGCGCGCAGGCCGCCATAGCCATCGCGCCCAGGCCAGCGGCCACAATCCATCGCTTCATGTCCTGCTCTCCCGCATTGCCCTGCCCGAGGGGTAACAGGCGGAGGCCAGCCGAGGCAAGCGGCGGGCGTTGAGACACCTGACGTAAGGGAGCCTCAAGATAACACTATGCAAATAGATTAATCGATTTTATCCTGCCGAAAATCATCACGGCCGACGCCGGCCCAGAAAAAGATGATCGGGAGGAATTTAAAGATGAAACAACCATCCTTGTGGGCGGCCGCCAGCGCGCTTGCCATTGTTGCCACGGGTCAGGCGATTGCCCAGGAACAAGACGAAGCCGTTGAGGTGCGCCGTCTTGAACAGGTGACGGTGACCGCCGTCAAGCGCGAACAGAGCCTCAATGACGTGCCTGTTTCGGTGACGGCGTTTACAGAAGACATGCGACAGGATCTGGCCCTCGACAGCCTGTCGGATTTTGCCCGGTTTACCCCCAGCCTTGCCTTCTCCTCCGGCGACGACCGGGTGTTCATCCGCGGCATTGGCCGCCAGACGAACACGAACGGGTCTGATCCGGGCGTGGCAACCTATGCCGACGGCATCTATGATTCCTCCACAAGCGCCGTCAGCAAGAGCGACTTTTTTGTCGAGCGCGTGGAAGTCCTGCGCGGGCCGCAGGGCACGCTTTACGGGCGCAACTCCATCGGCGGCGCCATCAATGTCATCTCCAAGCGTCCGACAGAAACCTTCAGCGGCGAAGCACGCGTGGGCATTGCCAACTACCAGACCTCTGAAGTCGAGGCAGCCATCTCTGGCCCGATTGCCGACAACATTCGCGCCAAGCTGGGTGGCTCGTTCCGGAATCAGGAAGACGGCTTTTACGAGAACGTCGCCGGCGGCCCGAGCGAGGGCGGCGCCAACGAAACGACATACGCAGAATTCCAGCTCGACATGGATCCGGCGGAGAATTTCAACGTCTGGCTCAAGGCGGATTATCTGGACGCCGACTTGCGCAATCGCAGCACAAACCTTGCCGCCCCCTACGATACCTTCCCCTTCCCGCCAGGCTACCTCACCCCCGGCAACGCATTCGGTTACCTGATCCCGGGCGTTACGCAGGCGGGAACGGCGACCAGCAATCCGGGCGCAACGGACATCCGCAAGTTCAACGCAAACACGCCGACAGAATCCACCGTAGACGGAAATTACGGCTTTGCCGCGATTGCGACCTGGAGCCTGCCATCGGTCGACATCAAATATAGCGGCGGTTACCGGATATTCGACTATGTTTCCGATCGCGACGACGACAATACAGACGTCATTTCCTATGCCTATCCGCTTGATCCAGCCAATATCGCAGCGGGCGAAGTGTTCACCGGCGGGCCGAACTGCGCCTGGCTGATCGAAAATATCGGCCCTGTCTGCGCTGCTGCGACCATCAACCCTTCCCGCACCTTCGGATATGTCGAGGACCGGTCGTATTCGAGCCATGAGCTGACTGTTCAATCCACGACCGATTCTGATCTGTGGTGGATTGCCGGCGCGTATGCCTATTTTGAAGACGCACATCAGGAATCGCATTTCGGCAATGCGGCCCAGCCGCAAATGCTGGCCCCGGTTGGCGGACCCGCCAACCCGAGCGGCGACTATGTGACGGCGATTTCAGACTTGAACACCAAATCCTATGCCCTCTTCGGACAGGCGGACTATGCGCTGAGCGATACCGTCACCCTGACGGGCGGATTGCGCTATTCCAAGGATGAGAAATATGGCTCGGAGCAGCTTCGCGTGCTCGGATACGGCATTGTGCCAGGCTTCACGCTGGGTGGCTCGGGCAACCTTGCGCCTGTACTCGACCTGACGGCGGCCACAGTCTCCTATACAGCCACGCCCGGTGTCGACAGCGCTGTGGAGATTGATCCGGATACGGGGCTTGCCCGCCGCCGCCTTGCTCATGACTGGAGCGCGCTTTCGGGCGTGGCCGGTATCCAGTGGCAGCCGACCGCCGACACGAACTATTTCTTCCGCTACAGCCGAGGCTACAAATCCGGCGGCTTCAATGCTGGCGGCATCAGCCAGTTCCCGCTGACGGACAAGGAACTGCTCGACGCGTTTGAAGTGGGCGCAAAGAAATCCTTCGGCGACCAGCTCCAGCTCAATGCCTCCTACTTCCTCTATTCCTATGACGGGCTGCAGGTTCCTCTGGATGTGGTCGAGAACGGCGTCCGGCTCACCAGGTTCTTCAATATCGAGGATTCGCGGGCCCAGGGCGTGGAACTGGAAGCCCTGTGGACGCCTACGGATGATCTGCGCATCATGGCGAGCTATGCGTACAATGACTCCGAAGTACGCAGCGCCTGCTGCTTCATTGACGTTGTTGACCCGCTCGGCCTGCAACCTGATGCCCAGCCAGTTGGTCCGATTGATGCCAACGGCAATCAGCCTCAGGACCTGAAAGGCCAGACCCTGCCCCGTACCGTGCCCAATAAGTTCGGTCTCAATGTCAGCTATGACATTCCGCTCGGCGCGAATGGAGACCTCACGGTTTCGGGCAACTATTCCTGGCAGGACGCGACCTATCATGGCGTCTTCAACCGGCCGTACACGGAGACACCCGCCTTTGACCAGGTGGATGCCATCGGTGTCTGGAAAAGCCCTCAGGATCGCTACCGCGTCATCGGCTATGTCAAGAACATCTTCGACGAGCAGGGTTATGACGGCGCCACAGGCACCCTTACGGCAGTGCCTGCAGGCGGCTCGGCCACGACGCTATATCTGACGCCCCCACGCACTTACGGCGTGCAGCTTCAGATGCGCTTCTGATACCGCCGGGCATGGCACCAACGGCACCCCGCCTGGAAGGAAAGCTCCCCTGGGGAACCAAGCTCATTTATGGGGTTGGAACCATTGCGTTCGGCATCAAGGACCATGGTTTCAACGCCCTCCTGATGATCTACTATAATCAGGTATTGGGATTGCCCGCCGCCTGGGTCGGGACCGCGATCATGCTGGCCATGGTCGCGGACGCCATTCTGGACCCGATCGTCGGGCAATGGTCTGACGGGATCCGGAGCAAATGGGGCCGCAGGCATCCTTTCATGTATGCCTCGGTGTTGCCGGTAGCGGTGTTCTACTTCCTGCTCTGGTTTCCTCCAGCCGAAGCGTCACACACAGTTCTGTTTGCCTATCTGCTGATTATGACCACCATTACGCGGACGTTCATCGGGGTCTATGAAATTCCGTCTACGGCGCTCCTGGCAGAGTTCACCCAGAACTATCATGAACGCACGGAACTTGTTTCGTACCGCTATTTCTTTGGTGTTGCAGGCGGGATCCTGATGGGAATATTCGTGTTCACATCAATCTTTTCTGATGATGCCGCATCGGCCGGGGGCCTGCTCGACCAGAGCGGCTATCACACATATGCGTGGATCGCGGCGCCGTTGATGGCCACGGCCATCTTTGCCTCATCAATCGGAACGCACAACAGGATCACCAGCCTTGTCCAGTTGCCGGCACCGGAACGCAAACCTTTTCTCCGGACCCTGAAGGAAATGTTTGCCACCCTCTTCCACAGGGTAAATGCCCCGATTTTCATCGGCAGCATTTTCGGATCAATGGCAGGGGGCCTGAACGCCGCGCTGACCATCTACATGCAGACCTATTTCTGGGAACTTGGCGGTGACCAGATTGCCCTTCTGACATCAGCCGGCCTGCTGGGCGTTATCCTTGCCCTGGTTATCGCCCTGCCCTTGTCAAAAGCCTTCGGCAAGAAATGGACAACGCTCGCACTTTTCTCCGTGACCCTGGCCGGAATTGTGATCCCCGTTTTGTTGCGCCTTGGCGGAATGTTTCCAGCCAATGGCAATCCCGCGCTCGTCCCCACACTGTTTGCCTTTCAGGCGGTGGTCGGCATGTCGGTCGTCGCGGCCGCAATTCTTACCGCCTCGATGATTGCCGATGCGACCGACCAGATCCAGTTGACGACCGGCCGCCAATCAGAGGGGCTGCTCTTCTCCGCAGCGACCTTCATTGGCAAGACAGTCTCAGGGATGGGGGTTCTGGTGTCGGGACTTTTGCTGGCATTTGTCGGCTTTCCAGACGACGCAAAACCGGGCGCTGTGCCGCTGGCAACGGTCAATGAACTGGCACTTTCCCTGACATTGGCCACATTTGTTTTTACTACCGCCGCGCTCATCTTCATGAGCTTCTATCCTATATCCAGGCGCGATCACGAATCAGCCGTCGAAGCATTGGCGCAGAAAAGGGCCAAACAGCTTTGACGCCGGTACGTTCCCACCTAGAATACGGGCAAGACCACAAAACCCGGGCAAGAGACTTTTAATGGCCAAAACCCCGAAACCGGAAAAGCCTGCACCTGCCCGAGATGCAGACACTGACGCGTCTGCGGAAACCAGGTATCCCCGCAGAACCGAGCGGCGGCGGCGCACACGGATGAAGATTCAGGAAGTTGCCGCAGAGCAGTTCAGCAAGGCCGGGTTTGCGGCAACGACTATGCAGGCCATCGCCGACGAAGCCGACATACACGTCACCACGCTCTTCATGCATTTCAATTCCAAGAATGATCTTGCAACGAGCCTTGTCGCCTCGGCGATAGACGCACTGCGCGAACGAGCACTTTCGGCGCGCGAGACGACACCTTTCTTTGATTTCTTCAAGGATGAAGCCCTCTCCTTTGCCCGGCCAGGAAGGGACCTTACCCAGCCCGCCGCGTCCCTCTGGAGCGTGCTGCGCAATGACCGGGAACTTGCGTTTGCGTGGTCCGACTACGAACAGGGACAGAAAGATGTTTATGCGGAATATATTGCTGCAGAATACAGCATGAACCGGGAGAGCGATTTCCTGCCAGACCTTGTCGCTTCCCTGCTGGTTGCCAGCACGATCCTTCCCCACCGGAAATGGCTGGAGGCCCCCGGAAAGCGCACGCTGGAGGACGAGATTTCAGAGGCGATAACCCTCAGCCAGAACGCCGCCCGGCACATGCTGAAATCAAGCGGCCGAAAATCCTGAGCTTCTTCACGGCCGAAGCAACCGAAGTGTCTGCGCATGGATTAAACGACACTTGCCGGGCCCGTTCACATATGAAACTATACGTCGATGACCGGGGGGCAAATTGACATGACGGAAGCACCTTACAAGGCACCTGCGCTCGAGAAGGGCCTGGACATTCTTGAGTGCCTCGCCAGCCTGCGCACGCCGCAATCCATTTCCGACATTGCACGGAACATCGGCCGCTCCCGGAGTGAGATTTACCGGATGGTCGTGGTGCTGGAAATGCGCGGCTATGTCGAGCGGACCGAAGACCCGGAAAAGCTGCAGCTTTCCAACCGCCTGTTTGAAGTCGGCATGCGCTCACCGCCCAAAATGGACCTGCACGAAGCGGCGCTGCCGGAAATGTCGGCCCTTGCGTCCCGCATGATGCAATCGATCCAGCTCGCGGTGGTGAGCTCTGACCAGATCGTTGTCATTGCACGGACTGAAAGCCCTGATGATGTTGGCTTCAGCGTCCGGCTTGGCCACCGCCGCTCGATCATGAAGTCAGCGTCAGGCCTCGTCCTCTTTGCTTTTGCTTCGCCGATGCAGGAAGCCAAGATGGTGGAGGACCTAAAAGCTGCAGGCGCCACGGCCCCTGAACTGGAAGCCCTCTACCAGCAGACCCGGGAGGTGCGCCAGGCGGGCTTTGTCTGCATGCCGTCCCGAATGGTCGACGGAGTGACCGACATCGGCGCACCGATTTTTGATTCTGCCAGCAGCGGCGCCATTGCAAGCCTGACGGTGCCGTTCGTGGTCACGCGCCGCGCCAAAGTCTCCGTTGATGAGGCGCCACATCTGGTGGCGGAGGCTGCCGGGCGCATTTCCTCAACGCTCGGACACACGCCCCAGACTTTGCGCTAGTCGTGGCGAAAGACCTCTTCCATCGGGGCCCACCACTCTCCCGAAGCTGCTGAGTCCAGCGGCGTCTGGCAAGGGTCGGTCAGCGCCCACCACTTCTTCGTTTCCGGATCGTCAGCCATGGCCTTCATGTCGGCGTCATAATCCGTGCCATGATATTCAAACATTCCGACCAGGAGATTCTCAGGCTCCCTGAGGAAAATGCTGTAATTGCGGATATTGCTTGCGGAAATCTGGCGCAGGATTGAGGGCCAGGCGCTGGCATGCAGGCGTTTGTACTCTTCAGCCTTTTCCGGCTTGAGTTTGATGATCATGGCCTTGCGCTGCATCTGCATTCCCTCTGCTTCATTGCCAGGCGGGCCGAGCCCTCCCCGTATGTTTCCCGGCGAGGCCCGCACTGTCCAGCCACCTGCTGGCCGGCTGACGCCGGGTCAATATACGTTCATATACAAACATATTGCTTGCATATAAAACACCCATTCCGTAACTAAGACGGCGTGAGGCGCCCGGCAAGAGGCCGCCCCGAACGGAGGAACAGATGCCTGACATCGCGAGTCTGCCGACGCTTTCCGCGGTTACGGTTCGGGCACACTGGCCACCTTGCGCAGGCATGACGGTTCGGACTTCGCTCTGCAGTTCGGCGGGCAAAGCAATTAAAACCAACAGACTGGAGATAGCGGCATGATCCACAGCATCGAGGCGCGCGACATCCGCTTCCCGACATCCCGGGACAGCCACGGGTCTGATGCCATGAACCCGGACCCGGACTATTCCTGCGCTTATGCAACCCTGAAGATGCGGGGCGGCGATCCAGACGGCAATGGCCTCACCTTCACCATCGGCCGGGGAAATGATCTCTGCGTTGCTGCGATCAATGGCCTTGGAAAGCATTTGATTGGCCGCAGCCTGGACGAGTTTGAAGCCGATCTGGGACTCGCTTCCCGCTTGTTGCTCAATGACAGCCAGTATCGCTGGCTCGGGCCGGAAAAGGGCGTTGTTCATCTCGCCGCGGCTGCACTAATCAATGCCGTCTGGGACGCGCTGGCCAAACGCGCCGGAAAGCCGCTCTGGCGGTATGTGGCAGACATGGCGCCAGAGCGGATCGTCTCCGCGATCGATTTCCGCCACATCAGCGATTTTCTGAGCCAGGACGAAGCGCTGGATCGTCTTCGCCAGCAGGAAGCGGGAAAGGCGGGGCGCATCAGGCATCTGCTTCAGGAAGGCTATCCGGCTTACACGACATCTGCCGGCTGGATCGGCTACACCGACGCGCAGATCGTGCAGCTTCTGAAAGCGGCGTATGCGGAAGGCTGGCGACATTTCAAGATCAAGGTCGGCGGCGATCTGGCAGGGGATGTCCGGCGCTGCGCCCTCTTCCGGGAAACGCTGGGAAACGATGTCAAACTCAGTGTTGATGCCAACCAGGTCTGGGGCGTTGATCAGGCCGTAGCGGCAATCAAAGCCATCGCGCCCTATGACATCTATTGGGTGGAAGAACCCACCAGCCCGGATGATGTTCTTGGCCACAAGGAAATCGCCCGTCAGGTTGCACCGATCCAGCTGGCAACCGGAGAGCACGCGCACAACAAGGTTATGTTCAAACAGTTCCTGCAGGCCAAGGCCATCGGGTTCTGCCAGATAGACTCTTGCCGCCTCGCGGGCGTGAATGAGGTTATCGCGGTCATGCTTATGGCGGACAAGGCAGGCATACCGGTGTGTCCGCATGCCGGCGGTGTGGGCCTGTGCGAATATGTGCAGCATCTTTCAATGATCGATTATGTCTGCATTTCCGGCACGATGGAAAACCGCGTGATTGAGCACGCTGCGCACCTTCACCAGCATTTCCGGAACCCGATCGAAATCCGGAACGGCCGGTATCTTGCCCCCAGCGCGCCGGGCTATTCTGTCGACCTTTGGCCGCAGAGCATGGCCGAACATGAATTCCCGCACGGAAAAGTCTGGGCGGAGGAAGCTGCTGTTTCATGACTGCTGCAAGCCAAGACCTGACACTGCCGGAATTCGGCCTCGGCGCGGCGGGGCTTGGAAATCTGTATACGGCAATTTCGGACCAGGATGCGCAGGAAACCCTTGAGGCTGCCCTCGCGGCAAACTTCAACTATATAGACACTGCCCCCTTCTATGGTCATGGCCTGAGCGAACAACGCGTGGGCGCCCATATCTGGGCTTCAGGTGCAACCCCATACATTTCGACGAAAGTCGGCCGTTGCCTTGAGCCGGCAGGTAACCGGCCCATCCCGGATAATGGCTTTGCAGCCCCCGCCCCCTACATCCCGGTGTTCGACTATTCGGCTGGCGGCATCCGCGCCTCGTTTGAGGACAGCCGCAGCCGGCTGAGGGTCCAGCGCGTGGACGCCTTGCTCCTGCATGACATCGGCGAGAGGACGCATGGCGCGGCCCATCCGAAGATCCTTGCCCAGGCGCTGGAAGAGTCCCTGCCGGAGATGGCATCGATAAAGTGGGAAGGCGGAACGAAGTGGATCGGACTGGGGGTCAATGAACTCGATGTCTGCCGGGACGTTCTGGAACATATTGACCTTGATGTTCTTCTGATAGCAGGCCGCTACACGCTGCTGGAGCATGCCTCCTCACTCAGCTTCCTGGATGAATGTCACCGTGCGGGCGTCAAGGTAATCATTGGGGGTGCGTTCAATTCCGGACTCCTGAGCGCGGACCCGGGCGAACCTCAGCACTATGATTATGCTGTGGCGCCAGATTGGGCTGTAAAACGCGCAACCGAACTGCGGCAGGTTTGCGAAGCATTCGGTACTTCCTTGCCCGCGGCTGCATTGAAATTTTGCAAGGCCCATCCGGCCGTTGTCTCCGTCATTCCAGGTGCCCGTTCAGCACACCAGGTCCACCAGATCGAGGCTTGGATTTCCGGCGACATTGATCCTGATCTCTGGTCCGCGCTCAAGGACAGAGACCTTATTTCACCTGATGCGCCGGTGCCGTAGTGGAAAAGATCGACGCCCACATGCATGTCTGGCGGCTTGCCCGAGGGGACTATGACTGGATGACGCCCAATCTTGGCGCCATCTATCGCGACTATCAGATAGACGACGTGTGGGATGAAGCCCGGGCCGCCGGCGTTTCCCGGACAATTCTGGTTCAAGCTGCTGCCACGGCAGCTGAAACAGACCATCTGCTTTCGATTGCAGCAACCGACCCCAGAGTAGCCGGTGTCGTTGGCTGGGTAGATTTCGAGGCGCGCGGGGCCGTTGACGAGATCATCCGGCGCGCAGGCGATCCGCGGATCTTAGGGCTCCGGCCGATGATCGCCGATATTCCGGATCCGGAATGGGTTCTTGACCGCGCTTTTTCGCCAGCCCTTGAGGCAATGGCTGCCCATGGTCTTGTATTTGACGGGCACGCACGCGCCGACCTTGTTCCGGTCATGGCACAACTGGCCGGCCGGCATCCAGATCTCGACATCGTTCTGAACCATGGCGGCAAACCCAGGATCGCAGCCAATGATCTGGCGGATTGGCAGGATGATCTCCGCGCGCTCTCCCGCTACACCAACGTTACCTGCAAGCTCTCCGGCCTGCTCACAGAGGCAGGGTCACGGACAGACGACGCCGCCCTCAGCGAGATCGTCGGTCACATGCAACACTGCTTTGGGTCTGAACGCATGATCTGGGGCAGCGATTGGCCGGTCCTCAATCTGGCCGGGACCTATGCAGGATGGGCGAGCCAGAGCCAGCGCCTGATTGATCGTTTCTTCCCGGATGAACAATCCGCGGTCTGGTCCGCAAATGCGCGGCGCATCTATCTGAAGGGATGAGGAGCAAGTCATGAACCGCCTGGCAGGAAAGAAAGCTCTGATCACAGCGGCAGGGGCGGGCATTGGCCGAGCTTCGGCCGAAGCTTTCGCCCGTGAAGGCGCCCATGTGATTGCCACGGATATAAGTCCCGAAGCTCTTGCGAACCTCGATGGCATTCCGGGAATTGAAACGCGGTGCCTGGATGTAACCGATCCAAACGCCATTGCAGAAATTTGCGCGGCGCATCCCGGCCTCGACATCCTTTTCAATGTTGCAGGCTGGGTCCATCACGGCACCATCGAAACTTGCAGCCGGGAGGATTGGGACCGCTCCCTGCTCCTGAACCTCACATCGATGTATGAAACCTGCCGCAGCGTGCTGCCAAACATGCTGGCAAAAGGTGGCGGCGTCATCCTGAACATGAGTTCTGTCGCTTCAAGCGTCGTCGGCGCGCCCAACCGCTTTGCCTACGGCGCCACCAAGGCCGGCGTGATCGGCCTGACAAAGGCGATCGCAGCAGATTATGCCGGCCGTAACATCCGGTGCAATGCGATCTGTCCGGGAACGGTCGATACGCCTTCCCTGCAGGGCCGCATGTCGGCGCAAGGGGACTATGAGACTGCGCGGCAGATGTTCATTGCGCGCCAGCCCATGGGGCGCCTCGGCACCGCCGGGGAAATCGCACATTTGGCGGTTTACCTCGCTTCGGATGAAGCCGCCTTCACGACCGGAGCCATTCACGTCGTCGATGGCGGCTGGACCAATTAGGAGTCGAAGAGATGAAGCTTTTGAGAGTCGGCCCCCCCGGATACGAAAAGCCTGCGGTCCTGGATTCCAGCGGCGACATGCGCGATGTTAGCAGCCTTGTGGACGATTGGGACGGGCTGGCCTTGTCGGATGCTGTCATTGCGCAATTGCGCAAAATGGATCTCGGGACCCTGCCCGCACTGCCTCGCGGGAGCCGCATCGGGCCATGTGTGGCGAGCGTCGGGAAATTCATCTGTATCGGGCTGAATTATGCCGATCACGCGGCTGAAACAGGTGCAGAAGTGCCGGCGGAGCCCGTCGTGTTCTTCAAGGCGACGAGCGCCATCTGCGGGCCGAATGACCAGTTGGAGATACCGCGCAAGTCCGAAAAAACCGACTGGGAAGTTGAGCTGGGCATCGTGATCGGAAAGGCCGCAAAGTACATTTCGGAAGAGGATGCGCTGGATCATATTGCCGGGTATTGCGTAGTTCATGACGTGTCGGAGCGGGCGTTCCAGCTGGAAGGCACGGGACAATGGGTGAAGGGCAAAAGCGCGGATACGTTCGGTCCGCTGGGGCCCTGGCTGGTGACGCGCGATGAGGTGAGCGACCCGCAGAACCTGGAGATGTGGCTGGATGTGAACGGCGAAGCGATGCAGCGGGGCTCTACTTCCACAATGATTTTCAGGGTGGCGCATATTGTCAGCTACCTCTCCCAATTCATGAGTTTGCAGCCGGGGGATGTGATTTCCACAGGGACGCCGCCGGGGGTGGGGTTGTCGCGGTCGCCGCAGCGGTTTTTGCGGGCGGGAGACGTCGTTTCCCTTGGGATTCAAGGACTTGGCGACCAGAGGCAGGTGTGCATCAACGCGTGACAGGACCGGCCAAACGCGGCCAATGCCTGCCAATACGATGCCAAATCCGGCCATTTCGGGCCACTTGCGGACATTCCGGGACACTTCCGGCACCTGAAATACGGGAACCATTCTCCTCCATGGGGCGTTGCTGAGCCAGTTCACCCCCCAAAGAGCCAGCGCAGGCCGGCTTAGTTCTGGAGCCGATCATGAAAGTCCTGAAGCCCCTCTCCGCCATCAACAGCCGCACCGCGATTGCGGGAATTTTTGTAGCGGCCGCCTTCCTCTCTCCGACGGCTACGGCATCGACGGGCGGTTCGCCCGAGGCGGTAGTGAACACCGCTGTGGAGCGCACGCTGGCGGCGCTTGAGGATGCGAAGATCAGCGATCAGGAGGCGGATGGCATCCTGGAACTCATCGATGTGGACCGGGTGGCGCCCTTCACAATGGGACGTCACTGGCGCACCATGGATGAGGCTACGCAGGCACGCTTTGTGACCGCTTTCCGCCAGTTTGCGAGGGGCCAGCTGCGCGAGCACCTTTCCGGTTTTTCGCAGGCGGATGTGGAAATCCTCCGTACTGTGGAGCGCAAGCCCGGCGATGCGATCGTGACCACGAAGGTCAGCAATGGCGATGCTGAGGAGCATGTTGTCAGCTGGCGGGTGACCGACAATGATGGCTGGAAAGTTACCGACATTGAGGCCATGGGCCTGTGGTTCGCAATCGAGCAGCGGGCGCAATTCCAGGCGATGCTGGACCAGAATGGCGGGAATGTCAGTGAACTGATTTCAGAGATCGCTTCGACGCGCTGATTTCAGAGTCCGCCTGCCACTGCCAGCTCGGCAAACGCCCAATAGAGGCCCATCTCCTGATACTGGGCGCTGAGGCCGCCGCCAGACTGGTGGCCGGCATCAGCGTCCAGCAGGAGTATGGCCGGGGCGTCCCCGGTTGATGTGTGCCGGACTTCGGCAACCAGCTTGGCCGCCTCCCAATAGCCAACGCGGTCATCCTTGAGACCAGACGTGCACAGCAGCGGCGGATAGGGCCTCGCTTGAACATTTTCATAGGGCGAGATCGACGCCATGTAGTCATAGGCTTCGGGATCGGCCAGGGGATCGCCCCAGTCGGGCCGGAAGAGTGGCACAAGGGGATGATCGGCGTCGCTCATCGTGTTCAGCATATCGACGAACGGGACCTGCGCGATGACGCCTGCCCACAGGTCAGGCGCCGTGTTCATCGCGCCTGCCACGAGCAGACCACCTGCAGAGAGGCCGTAGGCGACGACGGCGCCCCGGCGGGCCACGCCCAAATCGGTGAGCGTATTGGCGCAGGCGACAAAGTCCGTGAAGCTGTTGCGCTTTTTGAACCGGCGGCCATCCAGAAACCACTGCCGCCCCCGCTCTGACCCACCCCGGACATGGGCGATGGCATATGTCCAGCCACGGTCCACCAGCGCAAGGGCAGGAACGGAAAACTCAGGATCGCTGGATACTCCGTATGCACCATACCCATAGAGCAGACAGGGCATGGAGCCGTCGCGCGGGGCATCTTGACGGCTGAGGAGTGTGATAGGGACCTGCGCGCCGTCTGGCGCTTTCGCAAAGAGGCGCTCAACCTTGTATGCATCCCTGTCAAAGCCACCCTCGCCCGATGCCTGCAAGACCGCGACAGTGCCGGTTTCGAGATTAATATCCATCCACTGCAAGGGCTGGCGAGGAGACTGGAACGTAATCCGGCAAGCGCCTGACTGGTAGGACTGGCCTTCCGGAACGGTGATCGTGTAGGCCGCCTCATGAAAGGCGATGAGTTTTTCCTCGCCGCCCGGAGACAGCAGGATCAGCTGGTGGAGTCCATCCTGTCGCTCAAGCCGGACCAGGGCCTTCCCGAATGGAAAGACTTCCAGGATCTGGTTGCCTGCCCGATGCGCGACAAGGGTTTCGGCCGGCGCCAATGCGGCAGGCGGCACGGCAAGGACCGTGTTGTCCAGCGCGCCGCCGGCATCTGTCAGCACCACAAGGCGGCCAGCCCATTCATTGATTTCGTAACGGACCTTGTCCTGACGCGGAAAAACGACCGCAGGCGGAGCGGTTTCGGCGTGAGCCGGAATCAGCCAGACCTCGGATGTGTCCGGGCCAGACAGCGTTATCGTAATAAATCCGTCTGCGGCCGTTCTCCTGACCTGCATGAAGAGCGCCGGATCGGTCTCTTCATAGACGAGCACAGTTTCGGCCCCGTCCACCGAGGTGCGGTAAAGCCGCGTCGGGCGGTTCCTGGCGTCGCGCCAGATCCAGAACAGGAATTGCGATGAGGGACTGAACACCAAACCGCCATAGCCATAAGCGTCGGCAGGAACCAGGACGGAAACCATGCCAGTTGCTGTATCCTTGATGCAGATGCGGTGGCGATCATCGCCGATGACATCTTCTGCCCAGGCGAAATAGCGATGATCCGGGCTCGGTTGATGGCCCGTTGTGCGGTAGTAGGCGGCTCCTTCTGCCCGCTGCGCCTCCTCCAGCAATACCTGCCGCGCCGAAAGGTCAGCGGCTGGCGCACGGACATGCACGGCATGGTCACTGCTTTCCGGGTAATAGCTGGAATAGGCCCATGCGCCTGTGATGAGCGCTGGGGGCTCAACTTCGGCCGGGGTCAGGGCGTGCATCTGCGCCGATATCTCTGCCTGCTTTCCGCGCGCAGGCGCGAGCACGGCAAACGCATAGACAGCTTCCGATTCAAGATGAGTACGGATCATTTCCGGCAGGGTGGACATCTCGCGCGAGCCGGTTTCGGGGATATACTTCATCCAGCGATAGGGATCGTCTCGGACGCGGCCGAGTTGCTCGATCCGGAACGGGATGCGCGGCGCGACGGGCGGGGTGATGCCTCCTATGGCAGGCGCCGGAGGGCTCACCGGGACTGAGGCGCAGCCGGCGAGGGCTCCGAGGGCAATGGTCTGCAAGAGTGTCCGGCGCGAAAAACCTGATGTCTGGCTCATAGCGGCGACTCCCCGTTTGCCTGTCTGACAGAGCGCCCAACCGGGCAAGCCAGCATCACCCTAAAGGCGCCCTGCCCGGCAGGACATCCTCGAACTGGTCCATTCTTCCCTCTTTCGGGCCAATCACGATCAGCAAGTGACGGATTATCTGCATCTGCAGCCGGCAACCGGTGCCCATCACAATCCCTTGGCCATACTCCGAACTGTTGCGTAAGAAGTTCGTTTCCGAGTTCAAAAGGATACCGGGTGTCCGAAACTGCGCCGAAGTCTGAAGGGCCGATCAAGCGGGCGATACGGAATGCCGGCTGGTTATTGGCAGGCAAAGGGGCCGGCGGCGTTCTCAGCCTGTTTTACCTGGCGCTGACAGCGCGGAGCCTTGGCGCCGAGCAGTTCGGCATTTTCGCGCTGATCCTGTCTTACGGACAGGCAGTGACCAATCTGGCGCAGTTCCAGTCCTGGCAGACGGTTGTGCGTTACGGCGCGCTGCACGAGGCAGCGCAGGCGCCGGACAAATTGCTGCGGGTGATCATTTTTGCCGCGCTGCTTGATTTCGGCGCCGCCGCTGCAGGCACTGCGCTGGCGATCGCGGGGGTCTACCTGATCGGCGGCCAGTTTGGATGGACCGGGGAAGAGCAGAACATTGCGGCGCTGTTCTGCCTGTCCCTGCTGTTTGGCTTACGTGGCGCACCAACGGGCGTGCTGCGCCTGTTCGACCGGTTTGACCTCGCCGCCTATGCAGAGACCGTGCTGCCGGCCATGCGGATGGCCGGGGCGCTGGTCGCCTGGGCTAGCGGGGCCTCGATCGCCGGATACCTTGCTGCCTGGGCCGTAGCTGAACTAGTGACCACGGCGGCGATCTGGTGGGCGGGCCTGCGGGAAATGCGCCGGCGGTTCAAGTCGCCCACTACTGGTTCGCGTGTGCGGGGAGTTTCAAAGGAGAATGAAGGACTTTGGGCGTTTGCCTGGACGACCAACATCAATTCTTCCCTGAACCTTGTGTGGAAGCAGTTTCCCGTGCTTGCCGTGGGCTGGGCCGTCGACGCGGTGGCGGCCGGCGGTTTCCGGATCGCGACACAGCTGGTGGGCGCCCTCAACAAGCCGACCATTGCCCTGGCGCGGGCCATCTATCCGGAATTTGCCAAGCTGGTGGTGACCGACAAGGCGGTCATCCGCAGGACTGTGGCGCGGACCTGCCTGATGGGAGCTGTTGCCGGAGGGGCCGTGCTGATCATTGTGCTGCTGGCCGGGAAACCCGCTTTGGAACTGGTCGGGGGCGAGGACTATCTCTTTGTTTTCCCGGTTCTTTTCATATTGGCCGTGGCGGCGGTGTTTGACTTGAGCGGGGTGGCCATCGAGCCGGCGCTCGTCGCGTTGGGGCGCCCGGGAACCGTGTTGCGGGTGCGGGGTATCGTCACGATCCTCTATGCTGGCGTCCTGGCCGGAGCGGTCTTGCTGTATGGTAGCTTAGGAGCGGCGGTGGCGACGGCGGGTGCGTCACTTGTGCTGCTGGTGCTGATCTACGGTGCTTTTCTCAGATACGGCACCTGACAAAAACCTTGAATTGATACGTATATGACACGGGCAGACAACCTACAGCGTATCGGCTCTGATCGGTCTATTTTTGCTGGATACGCAGCAGATTGACACAAAAGATGCCCATTGATCTTGACGATAAATGACAGACGCGTGAATTCATACCTGAACCTGCGCCGATTTCCGGTGGCAGTTGTCGGCGAAAGCAGACGTTCAGGGGTCTTCAAATTGAAACCAACTGCGACAGAGGCGGGGATTCCCGCGCATCGAGGAAGCTTCGGGTCGACTTGCGAGGCACTGGACTATGCCGCAGGCGGGCAAAGCGGGGTCAATTTCTACAGCTCTGACGGTCAGCTGACCGCGAGCCTGACCTATCGGGAGCTGAGAAGCCGGGCATTGGCCATGGCAGGCCGGATGGCCGCCATGTTTGATCGCGGCGCCCGGATCGGGGTGATCGCGGAGACGTCGCCTGATTTTGTCGTGACGTTCATGGCGTGCCAGTATTCCGGGATGGTGCCGGCGCCGTTGAGCCTGCCGGCGGCTTTTGGCGGGCGCCAGACCTATGAATGGCAGATCAGCAACATGGCGCGCAGCGCCGGGCTGTCGGCGATTTTTGCCCCCCTCGCCCTGCACGAGATGCTGGGGCCGGCGGCGGCGGAACATGACATCCGGCTGTTTGACCTTTCCGGAAATGACCTGCCGGCGGAGACGGCTGAGGCCGTGGCCCATACGCCGGGTGATCTTTCCTACATCCAGTTTTCCTCCGGGAGCACGAGCGAGCCCAAGGGCATCGTGTCGACGCAGGCGAGCCTCTCTGCCAACTGCAAGGCGATCATCCAGGAAGGCCTTAGGGTTCGCGATGGGGACCGGGCCGTTTCGTGGCTGCCGCTCTATCATGACATGGGACTGGTCGGGTTTTTCATCGCGCCGATGTATGCCCAGCTGTCGATCGACTTCCTGTCGCCGACAGACTTTGCGCGCCGGCCGGGCACCTGGCTGAAACTGATTAGCGCGAACCGCGGCACGCTCTCCTACAGCCCGAGCTTTGGATATGAGCTGTGCGTTCGCCGGTATCGCGGCGAGGCACTGGACCTGTCGTGCTGGCGGGCGGCCGGGATTGGCGGGGACATGGTGCGGGCCGATGCGCTGGACCAGTTCAGCGAGACGTTTGCTGGCGCCGGGTTCCGGAAGACGGCCTTTGTGGCGAGCTATGGGCTGGCCGAGTCCACGCTGGCGGTCAGCTTTGCGCCGCTCGATACCGGCCTCAACACCGACCGGGTTGATGTGGCGCGGATGCAGGCCTCGGACCGCGCGGTGCCGGCGTCAGACCTGACGCGCGAGGGCGCGGACCGGGCGTTTGTGAGCTGTGGCCAGCCGCTGCCGTCGACCAAGATGAAGATCGTGGATGCCTCGGGCAACGAACTCGGCCACCGTCAACTGGGCAGGATTCTCATTCGCAGCGCGTCGCTGGCGGCGGGGTATTTCCGTGTGGGCCAGGACCTGCAGCCGCTGACGGATGCAGACGGCTGGCTGGATACCGGCGACCTCGGCTACTGGCGGGGTGAGGAGCTGGTTGTGACCGGGCGCTCCAAGGACATGATCCTGTCCAATGGCCGCAACATCT
>SXGS01057975.1_pt1 | contig 26257 bp, 27 predicted proteins | sample 3174681 | NCBI WGS metagenome assembly SXGS01 (sample SAMN11356861, study PRJNA531348) | freshwater metagenome | isolation source: freshwater sample F1-80 | place: China: Fuxian Lake, Yuxi | collected 2017-12-25 | reverse complement strand
TCCGGTGAAGAATCAACTCCGCCCTGACAGACCACTAGCCCCCAGACAGCCGCACCATCACCCGGGCCTGCTGGCCGGCGCGCAAGACCACCGGAACCCGGCCGTCGCCCTTACCCGCGCTCCCCGCGTAGACGAATGTCTCCATCACCGGGAGTTCCATGCGGACGCGAACGGTCGCCGTGCCGGAGCGGTCGGCGATGCCGCGGCCCGCGCCTCCGCTCGGCCCCACCTGCACTATGGCATGGGCAGCATTGCCTCCACGGCGGCCCAGCACCTTTACCAGCACGGTCGCTTCAGGGGCGGACTCCTGCTGTGGCCTACGGCGCTGCGCTTGCGCCGCCGTGCAGACTGAGACGCCGAACCCCAACAGCACCAAAGCAAACAATCGTCGATGGCGCATGGGTTGATCTCCTTTGATCACAAGACTCCCTCGATGAATTCGGCCGCGAGAGCCGAGTCAAAAAGACTGACGTTTGATCTTCAGAGAAAGTTGCATCGCTGTGGCAGAGCAATTGCGCCTCGATGGACGAGTCTGGCGGTAGTTGTCGCACGCCGGCAAAAGCAAAAAGGGGAACGGCGGTCAAGGACCACCGTTCCCCAGAGAGTCGATTCGGGATGGAGTCCTACTGCGGGGCGCGGGCGGCCGGCCAGCCCGTTGCCGGGATGGTGGTCCACTTCTTGCCGTAGGTAAGCGTCTTCACATGGCCGTCCATGTAAAGAGCATTGTAGCCTCGGGAGTGATTGAATTTGGTGTTCGGGGGAAGCGCATCCGGTCCGTCCCAGCCGAAGGCGCCACGCTCAATGAAGAGCATCCGTTCGGAAACCCGGTCCGACCGGCCGCTTGGCGGATCATCGTTCAGGTTTACGTAGCCGCTGGGGTAACGCACACACGGGAACGGACCGGAAGCTCCGGCTGAGCTACCCGGGCACCACGTGTTAAACACCCAGTTCGGGAACCACTGGAGTGACTGGAGCCCGTTTGAGATGTTGCTCGGACTCGCGGCGCGAGCCTTGTCGGACGGGCAATAGAACACCTGCTTGTTCTTGATGTAGGGCCCGAGCTGCACATGCATGATCGTCCTGTAGAACTCGCGTCCGTAGGAGCAACCCCCAAAGTTTGGCCCGCCATCGCCGGGATTGAACCCGGCCCAACCGCCCCGAATCGTTCCGGATACCAGATTGCAGTCCGGCCCGTTGGCATCTGGGTTCACTTCCCAGTTTCGGCGACCTGGATAGGTCCCCATGGGATACTCGTCGTCGTAGTCCTGCAGATACATCATCAGCGCGGTGCCGATCTGTTTCTGGTTGCTGATGCAGGCGGTCGAGCGAGCGGACTCGCGCGCCTGAGCGAAGACCGGGAACAGGATGGATGCCAGGATGGCGATGATCGCAATGACCACGAGCAGTTCGATAAGCGTAAAGCCTCGACGCTTCATGTTGGTTTGACCTCACAGTCGACTCGGCGAAATCAGGCAGACGATGCGCTGAGGTCGCCGTTTGCACTCTAGTCCGCCCCCCGCGGCGATCTCCGTCCGGCGGAGTGGTCCGCTGAGGCAGACCGTCGGACCAGAAACGACGCAACGACACGAACCATCGCACAGTTTCGCAGTACGGCTGGAGCATCCTCCACTCTTCCGATGGTTTTTTGCAGACCAGTGGTCAACTGAGCGGAGCTGGAATGCAGACCAGTGGTTCGTGTCGAACCTGAGGCGGGTCGCGGAGAGTCAGAGATGCTGGAACCCATGGCCGGGTGTGGGCGTCTAACGCGAGGCCGTGATTCGTTGTCCATGGAGTTCCGATGGAACACCGGCTTTACAAACAGGTGAAAGCCCATATCACCCGTGATTGGGTGGATACGGGCGAGGGGAATGAACCCCGCAGGCTGCCCGGCGAGCGAGAGCTCCGGGACACCTATGGCGTCAGCCGGCAGACGATCCGAAAAGCCCTCGCGGAGCTTGCCGCTGAGGGTCGCCTGCTGCGCACGCCGGGCTCGAGCAGCCTCGTTCTCCCGAACCATCGCGGGGGTGTGTCAACTCGCACCGGCGACTTCGGGCGGCTGCTCGGATACGTGGCGCCCATCCCAGCGCACCCGGTCACTCAACGAACGCTTCGTGGGGTGGAGGCGGCCGCAGGTGGAAGGGGCTACCGTGTGCTTTTCGCGACCGCCGGAGCGACGGTGGCCGAAGAGGGCCGCGCCGTGCGTGACTCGATTCAGGTCGGAGCCGTCGGCGTGATCGTCTCGCCGATCTGCCGTCGGACCGAGGATCTCGAAGCCGACTACCTGACGGCACTCGATCTCGGGGCGCCGGCCGTGCTGGTCGACACCGCACTGCCCGAGCACCCCCATCCCAAAGTGCAATTCGATAACTATCGCGCCAGCCGGGATCTGGTCTCAGAGCTGCACCGGCGAGGGCATCACTGTATCGCCTGCTGCACCTACTCGGAGCGGTATCGCCATCCTGCGTTGGCCGAACGAGTGCGTGGGTACGAGGTCGCCGTACGAACCCTCGAACTCGCCGCCCATCCCAATCTGATTCACCGATTTGAACCGCCGATCGAGGCCCAGGAGCTCGATCACGCCGTCCGAACCTGGGGCAAACTCCCGTGCCGCCCCACCGCCGTGCTGGCAGCGGAGGACCTGACCGCCATCGCGTTGATCGAAGCCTTCGAGCGCGCGGGACTCCGGGCGCCGGAAGATGTCACGGTGGTGGGATGGGACAATCTGGATGGGGCCGCACACTTCCGGCCCCGATTCCCAACGACGAATCCCGACTTTGAGCGACTCGGTGAAATCGCGTGCGAGCATCTACTCGCGCGCCTCGAAGGGAAGACCAACTTTCCGGGCCTGTACCAGCTTGCCGTGGAACTCTGTCTCGACACTCACGACCGGGCGAGAGAGCGGGCAAAGGACCGCATGGCTCAAGGCCAGTGGCTCGCCTCGTCGTGAGTGCCGACCCCCGATTTCGCGATGGGGTCGGCTTCCACGTCGTCAGGCAGCAGTACGCCGATGCGCGGGCCGGCCTACTTCGCCGGGAGGTGGTCGTCGAACCACTGGGCGAGGATGTGGATGTCGTCAACCAGATTCGGCCAGCCGTGCGCCTTGCCTTCGCGCACGATCAGCTTGTTCTCCACACCCAGCTCCTTGAGCCGTGCGAGGTACGCCTCGGCCTGCTGGATCGGAACCAGGAGATCCTTGTCGCCATGGATGATCAGGGTCGGCGGCGTGTTCTTGTCGGCGTAGGTGATCGGAGAAATCTCTTTGCCCAGCGTAGCCGCCTGCTCGGGAGTCGGGTTGAGCAGACCCCAGGCCGGCCGAAAGTTCTTCAGGGTATCGCTTAGCAAAGCGTTTTCACCGGACTTACCGTAGTTGAGGAAGTCTGTGGGCGGATAGAAGCAGGCCACCGCCTGAACGCGGCCGCTGACTCGATCGATCGGATCCTTGGCTTCCGGGTTGGCCGCCGGACCGCGAGCGCCGAGCATCAGGCTGAGGTGACCCCCCGCGCTGCCGCCGGACACCCCGAGCCGATTGGGATCGACGCCGTAGGTCGCGGCGTTGTACCGCACGAACCGAGCTGCGCGCTCAATGTCCTGCCAGATCTCGGGGATGATGTACTTCGGCTGGCTTCCGTGCACCACCATGAAGACCGTCTGCCCGCGCTTCAGGAACGGCTCGCAAAACCCGGCGTTGATGGCCTCGTGGCTGCTGAACCACCCTCCGCTCACCATGAACAGAACGCCGATTCCGCTCTGTTTCTCCGGTTTGAAGACATCCATCGTCAACGCGACCCCGCCCTTCTTGCGGTAGATGACGTCGCGGATGCGTTCGTATTTCGGCGCCTGAGCGCAAGCCGGCAGCAGCGCCGACGTTGAGAAGCCGACGGTCGCGGCGAGGGGAGCGAGGGACAGGAAGCGTCGACGATTCATGACTGTTGTTCTCCAGACCATGCTTCGGCGACAACCCCCGTGAAAACCTCTCGCCTGACCCCTACTCGGCGGGAGCGATGTTGAGGGTGCGCTCCCGTTCATAGCGCACCATTCCGGGCGCGCTGCCCCGCGGCTTCCTCACATGACGCTTGAGCGTATAGTCCACCGAAACCACCGAGGAGTGCCTGGCTTCACTGTGGGCGGCGGCGATCTCGGCGGCCCGCTGCAGCACCGCCTGCGGCAGGCGGTCCAGCCCGCCGGGCCCGCGCACCACCACGTGGGCTCCGCGAACGGCCCGGGCGTGGAGCCAGATATCATTCGCCACGGCCCAGCGGGTGGTGAGGTAGTCGTTGGAAGTCGCGTTCTCTCCCCAGTAGATTTCCCATCCCTCGAACTCCACGCGGCGAAGGCGGACCCCGGCGGGCAGCGGGTGCTTCCGTACCGGAGAGTTGGATCGCTCGATGACCGGAACCACTTGGTTCTCTCGGATCTGGGCCCGCAGCCAGGTTTCATCCCGCAGCGGGATCGCCAGGAGATCGCCCTCGAGTTCCTCGGCCCGATGGTGAAGTTCAGGGAGCCGGACGAGCGCCGCTTCGGCTGAAGCCGTTCGTCGCCGGTACCGGTGGAACAGGCGCTCCACGTTCTCCTTCTGACTCAGGTCGGGCTCCAGCGGTATCCGGAGGGGCCGTTGTTCGGAGTCATACCAATTTGGGAGCCAGACCTCGCTCGCTCCCGACTCCTGCGGCGGAGCGGCAGCGAGCAGCTCCCCCTGGATTCGAAGCTGCTCTGTTTCATCCAATCCTTCGAGGGCGGCCTCGGCGTCTCGAATGCGCTCCCGCAGGGTATGAAGGGTCCGGCTCAGGTGGGAGGCCGCTTGCTTTCGAAGGCCGTCCAGCAGCGAGACCTGCTCCCATTCGCTGTAGAAGCCGTCCAGCGCCTCGGACATCGACGCCTGGGGTTCACCGTCGGACCAGCCCTCCTGTACGCTCTCGAACGCCCACACGCCGGCGGGCGATCCCTCCCGTCGGAATAGGGTCGGTGTCCACGCGTGGGATCGGACGCGCTCCATCAGAAGGGCGGCGCCCGCCGCCGGCGTTGCTCCCAGCCGGAGGGCTTCGCGGGCCGGGAACGTGCCGAAGCCGCTCAAGCGGCGGGTGAGGTCATCGGCGCCCGCCGCGTCGGCCAGCAGAATCTCGAGCTCTGGGGCCGAAAGGTCTCGCGGGTCGGGGCGGCCGTTTGGCGGATTGACGTACGGCAATCCGGCGGCGACGGGACGTACCCGCGTCATGCCCGCATCCACTGTCTTTAAGGCCCCGAGGATCTGACCCGCTTCGTCCAGAAGGATTGCGTTGCTGTGCTTCCCCATGAACTCAACGATGAGCAGGCAGCTCGAATCGCCCCGTTGGAACTGAAGTCTAAGAATTCGGTCGAAGCCGGGTTGTTCCACCTCCCGAAGTCGGGAACCGCTGAGATGTTTTCGGAGCTGAGCGCAGAACGACGGGGGTGTTGGCGGATTCTCTCGGCGGCGAACGGTTCGGTGGAATCGCGGCCAACGGGCATCGATGGAGATCAACCAGTGCTGCTTGGGTCCGCGGCCCGTCAACTCCAGAACGAGTTCGGCGGGACCGGGACCATGCACCTGATCCACAAACGTTCCAAGCGATCCGGCTTCCAGTTCGTCCACCACCGCGGAGAGACAGAACGAGTCGAAACGCACCGCCTATTGCCCCGCAGCGGCGCCGGACTCGGCCAGCGCTGCTGCAATCTGATCTTCGACTCGCTTCGCCGAGACGGCGCCGATGTGGTGGTTAATGAGGATGGAAAACACAAGCCGCTCCCCCGACTGATTGGTGACGTACCCGCCGAGAGCACTCACATTCGCGAGCGTGCCGGTCTTCGCACGAACATTTGAAGCGGCCCGGGTCCCCGCCATCCTCAGTCGCAGCGTTCCATCGACCGCCGCGATGGGGAGCGAGTTCACGAACGGTGCATTCCATGGCTGCTTCAGGTTCGCCCGGAGCAGCTCGGAGATGAGCCTCGGGGTTACGTAGTCATGGCGAGAGAGCCCCGAGCCGTCGGTCACACGAACGCCTCGGGTGGGGAGTCCGATCTCCCCAAGCCACTTCAGGAGCGCACGACCGCCGGCCGCGGAGGATCCCTCTTTTTCGGAGGCCACGCCTAACTCCTTGAGGAGCATCTCCCCAATCAGGTTGTCGCTGGGTTTGTTGAAGAGGGCGGCAATCTCCGACAGGGGAGGGGATTGTCGGGCCGCGACCGGGTGGGTCGACTCGGGAGCCTTCCCCGGGACCACGCTCCCTCGCAGTTCAACGCCTCGCGCCTTCAACAACGAGCGGAACACCTCCCCGGCGTAGATTGCCGGCTCCTCCACGGTCTGGACCACGCGCGACGGAGCCGCATCGGACGGGATGGTCCCGGAGACGACGATCTCATTTCTCCCCCGTGCCCGAAGCACCGAGAGTTCCGGCAGGCTCCCTACAGCGCCCGTCAGCGCCGTGTTCCTCACGGTGATGCCGGCGGAAGTCGGCTCCACGCGAACGCGGGGTGGCTGACCTGACGACGTGGGTTCCACGAATACTCGGAGGCAGCCCCGATCGAGCGAGAGAGCGCTGATCTGGGCGGCATAGTAGTAGGGCTCGTCATCCCACTCCCAGCCGGTCCCGAGGCGCACTGAATCGTAGCGGTTGTCATCGGCGACCAGATTGCCCGTGACCACTCGAACCCCCGCCGCCCGTACGGCGTCCGCAAGGGCCTCCAGGTCCTTCAACTCCAGCACCGGGTCGCCGCCGCCAACCAGAAACAGGTCCCCACGGACCTTTCCTTTCCGGTCGGGCTCGCGGCCGGACCGGACCGACGTGGTATACCGGTAGTCGGGACCCAGCTTTGCAAGCGCGGCGGAAGACGTGAGCAGTTTCATATTCGAAGCGGGGTTCAGGGAAAGGTCGGGGTTTCGTTCATACAGAACCTCTCCCGACGAACTCGCCAGAACCCGCACTCCGTGGATGGTGCTGGGACCCAGCCGAAGCAAGGCGGCGTCGATTCGGGCAGCGAGTGCCGGATCTTCGGCGGCTCGGCCGGGGTTTGCGGCCAGCGCGGCGATCAACGTGCACCCGATCCCGAGTTTTCGGATCACTCGCCGCGAGTGTTCCCGTTTGAGAGAAGGATCCGTTACAGCCATGCCGCGTCTCCTGGAGCTTCGTGCCGAGCCGAGAAACATCGCGATGAAGAGCCCGTTCGAGAGCGCGCGCCGGCGCTCCACGGTCGCTGAAAACGTCCTCATCACCGCCGTCCTGGAAGATGGTACGACAGGATACGGAGAAGCGTCACCTGCGGGATATGTGACCGGGGAGTCGCCGGCCGATGTGCTTCGGGCCGCAGCCACCGTGGACCGTCACCTGAGGTCGGTTGAGGTGGAAGAGACGGCGAACTGGTCCCGCACCCTGAACGACGTTCCGGGCGCAGGGCACACCCTGATCAGCGCGGTCGAGATGGCGCTTCTTGATGCGCTGACCCAGTGCTGGCGCATACCTCTGTGCGTCTACTTTGGCGGGGGCGGTCGCTCTGTTCGCTCGGATCTGACGGTTCCCATCTCGACCGCGGAGCGCGCGGGGGAGCTCGCCGCCGGCGCCGCCGCGTCCGGCTTTCGCTCCTTGAAAATCAAAGTGGGTGGTGCGGACCGGGAAGCGGACTTCCAGCGGGCCCTGGCGGTGCAGCGTGCTGCTCCAACGGCAGCGGTGAGATTGGACGCCAATCAGGGATTTGCCGCCGAGGAGGCGTTGCAGTTCCTGGATCGCTGTCTGCAGGCAGGCATCCGGGTGGAGATGATGGAGCAGCCCGTGCCTCGGGAGGACCTCGCCGCTCTGGAGCATGTGACGGCCCGGAGCCCGGTCCCGGTGCTCGCGGATGAGGCCGTGGTCACGCCGCGCGACGCCGTGACGATCGCCGCGCAGGGGGCCGCCCACGGAATCAACATCAAAGTGGCCAAGGCCGGGCTGATTGGCGCGCTGCAGATCATTGCAATCGCACGGGCCGCCGGGCTGAAGTTGATGCTCGGCTGTATGCTGGAGTCGACCCTGGGAATTGGCGCCTCGCTCCACCTGGCGGCCGGAACCGGCGCCTTTGAGTTTCTGGATCTGGATTCCCATCTGTTGATTGGTGAGAAACCGGATGGAAACCCGTTTCATCAGGCGGGAGACGTTCTCACGGTCGCCGAAAACCGGATGGGATTGGGTTGGCGACCGTGAGTTTACGATCGGGCTCCGCGACGCTAGGATGGAAGGGAGTGTGCTGGTGCTGCGGTTTCGACCCGTACGGCCGTCGGCTCCTCTCCCTACACGACGACGGGCCGCCGGACCCGCTCGACGTAAAGAACGATCTGCTTGTCGCAGCCTCTCCACCGGAAACCGAACCAGGTTTGGATCGGCGGACCCTCCCGCCGATCCGGCCTCAGGCCATGCCTGAATCCTCGTCAGCCAGCCGGTGCGAGACCTCCGACGCCGGTCACCTCCATGAGGCGCCCCCCCGCAACCGCGGAACGATTGGCGGCGAGGACGGCATCCAGAGAATTCAATGACGATGGGTAGGGACTTCGGCAGAGGGTGGGATCGCCTTCTCGAATTGCTCGTGCAAACGCCGCAGCCTGGAGAGCGAAGGCGTTTTCCGGGACCTCCGTCGACCAGACGACCTGTCCATTTTCAAGGACTTGCTGCGCCGACCATTCGAAATGTGCGTTCTCGCAGACGATGCTGACATCTCGTCGCTGGTGTCGAACGTCGCTCAAGCAGCGCGATGTGGTGAAGTTCGCTGCTTTCAGGCCCTCCAAGAGGTAGTTGACGAGATAGGCGTGGGGCAAATTCATGGGGCCGCGCTCGGGATCCCCCTCGCTTCGCGGCACATAGAATGCCGAGGCGTGGGTGATGTCGCCGAGAAACCACCGGATGAGATCCACCATGTGAATGGTGTTCTCGACGAACGAGCCTCCCGAAAGCTCCATCCTGCTGGTCCAGTATCGGATCGGGTTGCCGCTGTAGAAAAGCTGGACGTTCGCGTGGCGCACGAGGCAGTCGCCAAGTCGGGTCTTCAAGTACTCGGCGGATGGATAGTAGCGGCTCTGGAATCCTACCTGGCTAATGATGCCGGCCCGCTCAATCTCCTGGCTGAACGCTGTGGCCTGTCCGACATCGAGACTCACGGGCTTTTCGACAAAAAGATGGATGCCTTGATTTGCTGCCAGGCGTTCGGCATCGGTGTGCGCGGTGGGGGGGAGCAGCACATAGAGCGCGTCCAACCGTTCGCGCTCCAGCATCTCGTGATGATCCGTGTAGCGTCTCCCGGCCCCGAGTTCGACCGCAGCGAAGTCCAGCGCCTCGGGATCTCGTTCACAAACGGCGGCGATGCAAACCTCGCCGCGCTCCAGGAGCGGTTTGAGCGCCGGGAAGTGAGCCGTACGGGCGATGTAGCCGGCGCCGATAATCCCATACCGAAGCGGTGTCACAGAGGTACGCCTTTCCCAGATCGCGAGAGTGAGAGGATACGCGCCCGGAGTTCGGCATCGAGGGGGCATGCTTCACTCGTCGCGCAACTCCGTTCGAGCTCGGGGATGTCCCGCACTCCAGTCAGCACGGTTCCAACCCCCGGATCATCCAGCAAGAAGCGCAATCCCACTTCCTCGATCGGTGAGGGGTGATCGGCCAGCATCGACTCCAGCGCATCCAGACGCTCGTACAGATCGGCGAATCTCCCGGCTCGAATCCAATCGTCACGCTTACTCCCGAGCAGTCCGGCGTGGAGCGGCGACGCCAGAATCAGGGCCACGTCGTGTTCGGCGGCGGCAGGGGCGAGCTGATCCAGCGCATCGGTCACCAGCATGTCGTATCGCAGGTAGGTGATCACCGATGCGAAGGCGCCGGTGGCGACGGCACGCGCCATCAGATCAAGGTCGGCGCCGGTGATGCCGATGTGAGTGGTGAGGCCCTGGGCCTGGATCTCCTCCAGCGCCAGCAACGTCATGCCGGGACCGAAGATCCGATCCCACCCGGCGATTTCCGATTCGTGGATCTGCAGCAGATCCACTCGATCTCTCCCCAATCGCTTCAAGCTGGCTTCGAAGCCGCGCCACACGGTGTCCCGGGTGTAATCGAACGGCTCCGGGTAGTAACCGACCTTGGTGGCCAGGAAGTGGGGCTGATCGACGTCGCGAAGCGCCAGCCCCATGATCTCTTCACTGCGGCCCCGGCCGTAGAGCGGGGCGGTGTCGAAGTAGTTGACGCCGAGTTCGAGCGCCCGGTGCACCACCCCGATCCCGTGGTCGGGCGGGAGGGCGCCCTCTTCTGGTCGGCCGTAGAACCAGGCTCCACCGAGGCCGATCTCACTGACCTGCCACTCCGTCTTCCCGAATCGGCGATACTTCACTTCCACCCTCCGCGGTCGGTTTCTGAGACCCTCCCGGGATTTGCACCCCCGGTCTCTTGAGACCTTCTGCGGTCTCCGATGAGCCGGAGCCGCGAAGGTTCGGTCTGGGAGGTCGGCCAACCGTTAGACCGGTGTCCGGAGGAGAGCTTCCGGGATGGAGAAGGGTCGAGGACGAGATGAGCAAACCCCGAGTCGCGCTAACGCGATGTGCCGCCGCATCCACCGATGCGGAGATCACGGCGAGAACCGAGGAGACGATCTCGATGGCCGGCGACCTCGCGCCTCGATTCGCCGGGAAACGGAAGATCGTCCTGAAGCCGAACATCGGGATCGATCGGGTGCGGCTTACCGGCGGCCGCCAGACCGAGTTGACCGAACCTGCCGTCACGGAAGGCGTCATTCGCGCGCTCCGCAGGGTTACCGATGCGGAGATCGTGATCGGCGACGCGCCCACCGACGACACGGCGGATCTGCTGTACGCCAAGCTCGGGTACGTGGAAATGTGCTCCCGTTACCCCGGCGTTCGGATGGTGGATTTCGGCCAGGGACCCTTCGTAGAGGTGGACGTGCCGGGACGAAGCGTTCAGTTCTCGAAGTACTGGCTGCACCAGGACCTCGCCGACGCCGACGCCTGCGTCTCGGTCGCCAAGATGAAGGCGCATCGATCCCTGGGATGCACACTGTGCATCAAGAACCTGTTCGGGCTCACACCGTGGCGCGTGTACGGTCAGCCCCGCGTCTACCTGCACGATCGGCAGGTGAGGCTGCCTCGAGTGCAGGTGGACCTCCTCGCCTACTTCCGCCCTTCACTCTGCGTGGTGGACGGAATCATGACGGCGAACCACGGGGAGTGGCACGGGACGCCGATCGAGACCGGAGTGCTGCTGGCGGGCGACAATTGCGTTTCGGTCGACAGCGTGGGGATGCAGGTGATGGGCTTCAACCCGATGGGGGATTACCCGGACCACCCACACTGGTATCGCCGAAACAGCATCCCCATCGCCCACGAGGAAGGGCTGGGTGTCGCGGATCCCACCGGAATCGAAGTGGTGGGGCTGGAACCCGCCCAGGTTGCGCAGAAGTTTGAAGTTCAACCCTACGGCGAAGGGAGCGCTGCGCGTGTGGACGAGCTCTCCGCGGGTCTCCGGTGCGTCACTGCGTATCAGGAGGCGCGCGACACGCTCTTCGAACGGCACCCCTACCGCTTTCTCACCTATCGCAACGGGGTTTTGCTCTGGGACGCGCCCGACATGGCGACCACACAGCGCCTGGAGAAAGAGCGCACCACCGACTGGCGGGACGCGCCGCACTTCACGATCCAGGCGCGACCCCGGAACGAAGAGATCGAGCGACTGGATGTCTACGCGTCCGGTGGTTGAATCTCTCCGCCGGCTTCGTTAATCTAAGGGTGGGGAAACCACCATGAAACGACGACTGCTGGGATTGACCGCGATCTGCGTGCTCGGCGGCCTTCTGCAACTCAACTCCGAGACTTGCTGCCGGCCGGTGGAGTTTGATTCCACGGAGCGCATCGCCTTCAATCGCACCAAGCCCCCGAGCCCACCCAAGCCGGACGGCGACAAGAAGAAACCGAAGTTCGCTCCGCAGCTTCCCGGCTAGATGGCCGCGGCCGACCGGGCTCGGTGGTCACCCGGCGTCCCCGTCGGGCTGGTGTTGGGAGGACTGTTTGGGGCGGCGGCGCTGACCGATCGCGCCACGGGTTGGGCCGGTCACCCGCAGTTGCTCCTCACCCTCACCTATGCGGCTCTCGCGATTGCCGTGCTGATGGCGCTCGCCGGCATCCGTTCCGCAAGAGCAGTGTCCCCCCATCGGGTACTACCGCTCTTGCTGGTGCTGGCCGCTCTGACGGCCGGGTATGTGCGGGCCGTCCGGGCCGGCGCCGACGTCACACCGTGGGTATTGCAGGGAGCTCTGGATCGCGGCGACGCCTTGATGCATGCCGGCCGCACCGATGAGGCCCATCTGGTTTACCGCGAGGCGCATCAGCGGTTTCCGCGGGCCTTTCCGGTGCTGATGCGGTTGGGATCCCTCAATTACGTGCTCACCGACTTCGACCGGGCCCGCCGATACTACGAGCAGGGGCTGGAGGTGTCGCCGCCGGAGAGCCGGTGGCGGGCCCTGAACGATCTTGCCCAGACGTACTGGAAGTTGCTTCGCCCGGAAGACGCCATTCGCCGCTATTGGGAGGCCGACGAAGCTGGAATACCCCCGTCGGATCGGATCGACTGGCACTACCGTCTTGCGTGGGCCTACTTCGACGCCGGGGACTACGACGCCGCGATGGAGCACTACGATGTGGTGGCACGGTCGGGTGGGAGATACGCCGCATCCAGTCACTACAATATTGCCTGTGCGCTCGCTCAGAAGATGAAGCGTGCACCGGACCAGACCGTACGGCTCGAACTCGCGGAGAGTGCAGTCGATCACCTTCGGTCGGCCTGGCGAGAGGAAACCGACCCGACGGAGCGTGAAGCGCTGAGAACGGGAGTGACAGGACCAATCGGGGATCGCGACCCGGAACTCTTTCCCCTGCGCTCCACAGCCGTCTTCCGAGCGCTTCTCACGGAGATTCGATGACCGGACCCACGTTCAACACTGCGGGCTACCACGGCCTTGCGCCCCACGGGTATCGGTACTGTCCGCGCTGCGGCGGAGCGTTAAGCGATCGAGTCATCAAGCCCGGCGAGGGGCCGAGACTCGTCTGCGGGTCGTGTGGATTTGTGTTCTACCTCGATCCCAAGTTGGCCGCAGGGGTTGTCGTGGAGCATGACGGTCTCGTCGTGCTGCTTCGAAGGGCGATCGAGCCGGCTTACGGTCGATGGGTCTTCCCCGGCGGATTCGTGGACCGCGGGGAGCACCCGGAGGAAGCGGCGGTGAGGGAGGCGCGGGAAGAAGCAGGGGTGGAGGTTGCGCTGGACGGGATGCTGGGGATTTACAGCCACCCGACGGGGAGCGCGGTGATAGTGGTGGCGTACCATGGCCGAGTCGTCTCGGGAACTCCCAGGGCGCTCGACGAGAGCCTGGACATCGGCTTCTTTCAACCGCACGAGATTCCCTGGATGGAGCTTGCGTTTGCCACGACACGGCAAGCGCTGGCCGCGTTCGCCGAGTTGAAGGGAGCTAGTGCTCCCCAGGACGGCGCTCCCGACGTGCCCTGGGGAGTTTCTCAAACCGCGAGCAGAGCGTCCCGGGCGGAACCGCTTTTGACAGAGTCGAGCAGTCGCCAGGACCTCCGGGCTCCCTGGGTGAAGTGAACCGAGTTCGTACGCAGAGTCACCCGTACGGCGGCCGCGCAGAGGTTCCCATGTCGAGCACCATTCAAAAGATTCAGGACAACCTCGAGTCGGTCATTCGCGGCAAGACCGAGAGCGTGCGGCTGGTTCTCACCTCGCTGCTCGCCGGGGGCCACCTCTTGCTGGAGGATGCGCCGGGTACCGGAAAAACGACGCTGGCCAAGGCGCTCGCGCAGTCGATCGACGGCAAGTTCAAACGCATTCAGTTCACGCCGGACCTGCTGCCCGCCGATATTTTGGGGGGGTCCATCTACAGCCAGAGCGAAGGCCGCTTCGACTTTCGACCAGGCCCCGTGTTCGCGAATGTGCTGCTCGCGGACGAAATCAACCGTACCTCACCGCGAACGCAGTCGGCGCTGCTCGAGGTGATGAGCGAGGGGCAGGTCACGATCGAAGGAGAGCGTCGCGATCTGCCGAAGCCGTTCTTCGCGATTGCGACTCAGAACCCGATTGAGTTCCACGGAACCTATCCGCTGCCCGAGGCTCAGCTTGACCGGTTTGCAATGCGGATCACGCTCGGATACCCCGGCTTTGAGGATGAGGTGGATGTCCTGTTCGCGCAAAGTCAGCGACACCCATTAGACACGATGGTCTCCGTGGTCTCGCGTGAAGAGATCCTCGTGGCGCAGCAGCAGGTGAGAGCGATCCGTGTCGATCGATCCGTCGCGGAGTACATGGTCCGGCTCGTCGAGAAAACGCGGAAAGATCCGCGCCTCCGGCTCCCAATTTCGACCCGAGGCGCCCTCGCACTCTTCCGTTTGAGCCAGGCCCGCGCCCTGATTGACCAGCGCGAGTTTGTGACGCCAGACGACGTTCGCGCACTTGCCCTCCCCGTGCTGGCTCACCGGATTGTGCTCGATGCGAAGACCCGGTTCTCCGGTCTTGGGCCGGGAGATCTGGTGCTGGAACTGCTGGAGAGCGTTCCGGTCCCACGGTAACTCACGGTGTCAACTCCAACCGCATCACAGAGTTGGAGTGAGGCGGTCCACTGTAGTTCTCCCGACCTCCGCCAATGACTCAGTCATCGAGAGTTTGACGGCCCGCCTGCCGGCGCCGACGACCCCGGATGAAGAGACACAGATCAGGAAGCGGAAGACACGACCATGGGACGCACGACACGACAGCAGAACACCGCCAACGGCTGGAACCCCGATTGGATCAGCCTGACCGAGATCCGGCAGGATGACGTCGATGCTCGATACGGCCGCGCACTCGTTGGCACGATGCCGGATATGAACTCCCTCGACACTTTGGGCCTGTACCACACGTTCACCGGCACTGGAACCTCGGTCGCCGACGGTCACAGGGATGCCGAGGATCGTATTCTGGCGCCCGATGCGCGGTGGGCCGGCGGGATCGGAAAGCTCCCCCTGATTTCCCTGATCGCCGCCTGACCCATAGAGGCGTCTGGAGACTCGGGAAGCGTTGAACCCGAACTGCTGGTCGGACGTCTCGTGTTTGACACGAGATGGGTCGCCGGCGCAGGAGTTCGTGGTGATGGTGACGCACCGAGTCATGGCGTAGGGACTCTGGAGGTGGGTTATGGATCGACGAGAACTGCTGACTGCGGCGGCTGTCGCGGCTTTGGGGATTCGCGCGGTGGACGCCGCCCCGCTACGGCGCTCCCAGATTGAAGAGAGCCTGGTATTCGTCTGGTCCATGCATCAGGAGGACGGCGGCTTCCGGCCCGCGCCGGCTGCTGGGCTTTCCACACTCGGTAGTGTGGTGGCGGGCACCCGCGCTACGCGCTACTTCAAGGGCGCCCTGAAGTCGAGAGAGACCCTCGCGAAATTTGTTCAATCCTGCCATGCCGAAGCCGGCGGCTTTGCCGACCGGCCCGGATTGCCGCCGGATCTGCGCTCCACCGCGATGGGTCTGATGGCGCTCAAGGAGCTGGACACGCCTCTGGCGGAGATCGGCAAGCACTTCGCCGCCTACTTCGAACGCGAGGCGAAGACCGCCCCTGAGATCTACATCGCTGCAGCCGCGTTGCATGCCGCCGAGATTCCGCCCGCCAATCCGGCGCGGTGGCTGGAAGTCTATCGGGCCACTCGGACGGGCGAGGGCACGTACGGTCCGACGGCCGGCGACTCCGCACGAGCGGCCGTCACCTTTCTGAGACTCGGCGCCGAGCTGCCCGAGCGCGATGCGCTGATCGCGAACATCAAGCGCGCACAAACGTCCGAGGGTGGCTTCCGCGGCGCAGCGGGCCCGGATCTTGTCGCCAGCTACCCGTGCATGCGTGCGATGAGTCTGTTGAAGGTACGACCGGACGTGGATGCCATGCGCCGTTTCGTCGCTGCCTGCCGCGGCGCGGATCACGGATACGGATCGGCCCCCGGCCAGCCTTCGGCCCTGTCACCCACCTACTACGCCGCTATCATCTCCCACTGGCTCGATGAGTTCGAAGCCTGACATTCATCTGCCGCGCGTGGGAGACTGCCTCCACCTGCTGCACCCCGTTCGCTGCGCCGTGTGCTCCCGGGTGGGCGCCTGCTTCTGTGGGAGTTGTCGGGCCACCGTGCTGCCAGCTCCCGGCCGGGCGTGTCCTTCGGCTCTTCAGTCCGTCACGTCGGCCGGGCTCCACCACGGTTCTTTGAGGGAAGCCGTACTCGCGCTCAAGTACGCTCGCCGAGTTGATCTGGCCGGCGAATTCGCCGAGATGGCCTGGATCGCGATGGGCGCTTCGGCAACCGGGTGGGCGCACCTGGTGTGCCCGGTTCCGCTCCACTGGTCCCGCCGAATAAGTCGCGGCTACAACCAGGCCGGCCTCCTCGCCGAGAGCATCGGCCGGCTGCTTGGGGCGCCATCGGTCTCAGATCTGGTTCGCAAGCGCGCGACGCCTCGGCAGGTCGGATTGTCCGCCCTGGCACGCCGCGACAATGTTCGCGGGGCGTTTGCGGCGCCAAACACAACTCGCCTGCGGGGGGCACGAGTCCTATTGGTGGATGACGTCTGGACCACGGGCGCCACGCTCTCCGAGTGCGCCGAGGCACTCCTCCGTTCCGGGGCAGCCGAGGTGCGAGCTGTCACCGTGAGCTGTGCGCCAGAACCCCGATGAACCTGGAACGGCCGGACAGCCCGGGAAAGCGCGACACGCGCAGCGATTGGTGGAGAGACGCGGAAGGCGACTCAGAGCGTCGGCGCCTGGTAGAACTGGATCTCTGGGAACTTCACTCCGTCATCCCGGCAGCGGCCACCCGAGCGGCGCCGCTTGAAGAATGGATCGAGCTGCTGAGGAGTCCCCATGCCGCCTATCGCTGGTGGGGATTGGAAGGGCTTTCCCGAGCTGACCGTGCCGGCGAAGCGCTCTCGGATGTCGCAGCGCTCGTCCACGATGTAAACCTGGATGTTCGACATCGTGCCGGGCTGCTGTTGGAGCGCGTGGCGCCGGGTCTGGCTCGAGCCGCCATCGCTCCATGGCTCGCCCACTCTGATCCCCGGACGCTGACTCATGCGCTGACCGTGCTCGGCAAACTGCGCGCCGGGGAGAGTCTGGTTCCGATCCGGCGCTTGAGCCACGACTCGCGGCCCGAAGTGCGAGCGGCGGCCCTTCGAGCGCTCGGACAGCTCGGTGATCGCGAGTCCGTTCCGTACCTTACGCACTGCCTCCAGGACGCTCATCCCGCTGTGCAGTGCGCCGCGCTCCTCGCGCTGGTCGAGCTGAACCCCGCCGCCGGCCTGGGTCCCGAGTTGTTCGCTCGGGTGCTCGGGCTCGCGGAGCCGGCGATCTCGGAGCTCATTCGCGGCCTCACGTCGCTGGGTGATCCCGGAGTCGGCCTGCTGGCGCAGTTACTGCTTGTCGGTCATCGACCTATCCGAGACAGCATCGTTCTGGAGCTCCAACGGACGCCGGATGCCGCGATCGGAGTGACTCATCGGCAACTGATCTCTCCACTGCTCGATCCGGATGGCCCCTGGCTCCGGGATCGGATGCTGGTGACGCCGGCCTGTCGCCGACTGGCGGACCGAATTGGTCGGCTCACCGAGTCGAGAGCGAGCGTGCCGATCCCGTCCGGCTCGAGGGGGTTCGAGACCGCAAACTTGCCCGGCGCCGGGCAGGACGCCCCCTGAGCGGCGAGGAAAGAGCGACGCGTGGGACGAGCCGGGGGAAGACGGACGGCGCACGAAAGAGGTCGAGATGCTGGGATGTTCGGGATGGGCGGCATCCGGTTCGGATCAGATTTGCTACGTACAGACCGGCGACGGACCGGATGTGATCTTGATCCCCGGGCTCGGCGCCTCGCGGCACAGTTGGTGGGCCGTCGTGCAATCGCTCGCCGCCAGCTTCCGCCTGACCGCGCTGGATCCCCGGGCCCACCATGAGTCTTCGGGCCCCGAGGAACCCTTCACGGTGGGAGACATGGCCTCCGATGCGCTCGCGGTGATGGATTCGGCGGACGTGACACGGGCGGTCGTCGTCGGGAGTTCGATGTCGGGCGCGGTGGCCCTCAATCTGGCGGCGCTGCACCCGGACCGTGTCTCGGGCGTGGTCTCCGTCGGCGGCTTTCACCAGTTGCCGCCCGCCGGCGCTGCCCGAATGCGAGAGCGAGCGGCGATCGCCCGGGAGCAAGGGATGACGCCCCTGGTGGACATGGTCGCCGCCGGCGCCCTGAGCCCACACACCCACGCCCTTCAGCCGGCTCTGGTGGGCTTCTTTCGCCAGATGCTCCACGGAATGCGGTCCGAGGGGTATGCCCGTGCCGCCGAGGCGGTGGCCGACACCAATGTAGCGGGACTCCTGAGTGACGTGAAGTGTCCGGTGCTGCTGCTCAACGGGGCTGAAGAAAGGGTGGCTCCTATTCAGACCACGTCCGCCCTGTTGTAGCGGCTCCCCAATGCGACGATGAAGCTGATTCCGCAGGCCGGCCATCTCCCGCACATCGAGCAGCCGGGATTGTTCTGTGCTGCGCTGGCGGAGTGGCTCGCGGTCATCGACTTTGAGTGATGGTCCGGGACTGGCGGCGGCCCCGACGGGTTCAACCGGTCGGGTGGCCGCCGCCCAGGGGCTGCGCATCCGGCTGTGGGTCCCGGTTCCAGTCCCAGAACCAGTAGACCAGAGCCCTCCACTCCCCGAAAGGCTCGAACGCTGCGAGGATCTCTCGATCTGAAACCTCTTCACCCGCGAACCAGCCTTCGCGCACTACTTTCCGGACCCAGGAGTCGAGTGCGATCTGATCGTACCGTCCGAGCAGCATCAGCAGATTCGCAGTCGCGTACGGACCCATCCCCGCCAGCGCCCGAACCTGTTCGCGGAGCTGCCGGGTTGGAAGCGTTGAGGCCTTCCATTCTTCCAGGGCGTCGTCCGCGGCTGCCATGGCTGCCGAGTGCACATACCGGGCCCGATATCCCAGACCCATATCCCGCAGCCCCTCCACGCCTGCGACCGCGAGCGCCTCCGGCGTCGGAAACGTACGGATGCCGTCGACTCCCGCGGATACCCCGTACCGGCTGCAGAGACCGCGCACCATCGAGCGGGTTCGGGCCCAGGTCGTACACAGCGTGCAGAGCGTCTTCACAACGTCCTCGAACACGGTTGGACTTCGGAGCAGACGTCCATCGCGATGCTGCAGGGCCCGGTGGAGCCCGGAGTGCTGCTCGCAGATTCCATGAAACTCTGCAATCCGTTCATCGAGTCGGTGCGTGTGACGGAGAGTTTGTACGAGCCACTGTGGGTCGACGTTGGCGGGGGTATCCACCTCGACCCGCAATCTGGTGGGACATCCGGGCTGAGAGGATCGCCAGATTACCGCTGCACCCGACGGGGTCGCCAGGGCGTGCCGGAGCACTCCGGCCTCGGCGTCCCAGTGGAAGGGCTCCAGCGCATGCCACCCGTGCCCCTCGACCAGACGGGCCAGGCTGAACGGTTCGACGGCCTCGAGTTCTAGTATCATAGGTCGGACTGGCGCCGGGCTCGTAAGACCGGGCGGTGTGCGGACGGAAGCGGGGAAGGATCGAAGCCAATGACATCCACGTTGAGCGAGAAGAATCCCGCCTCTGGCGGGCCTCGCCGCGACCTGGGATTCTGGTGTCTGGATGTGGCTCCGGCGCTCTTCTACATGGCCATCATCTTCTCCCTGGGCACAGATCGCGCCTCCGCGGGAGAGACCCACACGTTGCTGGAGCGCATTCTCGGCTTCCTGGCTCCGGGTTTGCTCCGCAGTTGGGGATATGAAGAGCTCGAGATCGCGAACAACATCTTCCGAAAGCTGTGTCACTTCGGCGGCTACGGGCTGCTGGGTTTCCTTTATGCTCGGATTGCCCACACGCTCCGGGCCGGCGTCTGGCGGCCGGGAGATGTCTATCGGATCTGGCTCTGCGCGGCGGTCTGGGCCGCCGTGGATGAGTATCACCAGTCCTTTTCGCCGTCTCGGGGCGGATCGGCTTACGATGTCGCGCTCGACTCCGCCGGGGCCGGCGCCGTTATCCTCTTGTTCATCTGGAGCACTCACCGATGGCAAACCCGACGAAGCTTGTCCAATCAGATCTGACCTGCATGCTTCGGACCCCAGGCGAGTTCACGGCCGAGCAGGTGTCGCAGGCGATTCTGGGAACGACGGTCGAGTTGCTTCAGCAGCGGGACGGATGGGCCGAAGTTCAGACGCCCGATGGCTATCGCGGTTGGGTGGACGGCCGGGACCTGGTGGATGCCCCCGAGGGTTGGAACGGGCCGTGGGTCGAGTCGGACGAGCTGATGGTGAATCTGCGGCTTCGTCCGAGTTACCTGACGCCTTCGGTGGCTCGGGCGCCGCTTTCGGCACGCCTGCCCAGAGTCGGCGCGACGGATGGATTCATCGAGGTGCTGCACCCGGATGGGCGCCGTCTCTTTACTGAGGCTCACCGATTCAGGAACGGCCGGAGTGAGGGGCCTGCGAGTTCCGGCGACCTGGTGGCTGCGGCGCGCCGGCTGTTGGGGGCGCCCTACCTGTGGGGCGGCTGCACTCCAATGGGACTGGATTGCTCGGGGTTCGTCCAACTTGTGTATAAGCTCCATGGAATCACGCTGCTGAGGGATGCTCACCAGCAGGCGGGAATGGGGCAGCATGCGGAACAACCGGGTGAGGGCGATCTGGTGTTCTTCCACGCGCCGGAGAATCCAGGGCGCATTACCCACGTCGGGCTGGCTCTGAATGGCGAGACGATGATCCATGCAAGGGGGAGTTCGCACGTGAGGATCGATCCGTTCCGGGGTGAGCGTTACGGTCCGATCTACTGGGGCGCACGCAGACTTCTGGGGAGTCCCAGTGCGGCATCGAGGAAAGTGAATGGCGAACGCAGCGACGCGACGTGAAATACTGGCGGGTCTGGCCGCAGCGGGATTGGCGCGTCGTGCGACGGGCGACGGTCCCTGGGCCGTGCCGGCGACAGAGACCGGTCGGACCGTGTTGCTGCGCGATACGCCGTTGGCGCGGTTCTCCGCCGGCGAGAGCGGTATCCACCGTCCGTTTCTGAGCCACGTGCAGACCACCGATCGCCGCCAGGTCACGCGAACCCACCCGCCTGCCGCCGGTGTGGATGCCGTCGACCACGCGGATATGCATCCAGGGATCTGGATGGCCTTCGGCGACCTCTCCGGTTCCGACTTCTGGCGCAATAAGTCTCGCATCCGCGTCAGTGAACTGCAGTCATCGGCAGACGAGAGGGGAGTCCGGTTGGCCTATACCGGCGCGTATCTCGATCCAGCAGGCAACGCGGTGTGCAGCGAGAGGGCAGCGCTTGAGTTTCGGGAAGCCGAAGCCGGCTGGCGGGTGGATTTCACCTCCCGCTTCACAGCCCCCAACGACTTCTGGTTTGGAGATCAGGAGGAGATGGGGCTCGGGGTGCGCCTGGCGACCCCGTTGACCGGTAAGAACGGCGGCATAATCTTGAACAGCGCCGGTGGACGGGGCGAGACGGGGACCTGGGGAAAGACCGCCGACTGGTGCGCCTATGCGGGCGCCCTACAGGGTCGCCGCATCGGAGCGGTGATCATCCCGCACTCGTTCAACTTCCGGCCCTCGTGGTTTCACACGCGGGAGTACGGGCTGATGGTGGCGAATCCATTCGGTCGCGCAGCATTCACGAAGGGGCAGCCCAGCCGCCTCGAAGTCGCCGCGGGGGCCGTCTTCGAACTCCGGTATCGGCTGCACGTTTTCTCCCTGGTAGGGGACGACGACGCCATCAAGCGACTGGCAGTGAAGTCCCGAATGGCCTACCTGGATGAATGAGTTGACCTCAGATAGCAGCGGCTCAACGGCTGTTACCGAGCCGGGCCTGGCAGTTCGCCAACTCACCGACTCGGCGCCGGATGTGACTCGCGCTGAGTTGATCCGGCAGCGCGCGGAGTCCGACGGGTACCTCTTCGTTTCCGGCCTGGTCGACGTCGAGTGTCTGAACACCGTCCGTGCGGACATTCTAGCGATTTGCCGCGCTCACCACTTTGTGGAGCCGGATGACGACGTCCTGGTGGGAACGGCCGTGTCCGGGGTTCGCTGGCGTGAAGGAGACCGCGAGTACTTCGCCGCCTACGATGAAATCCAACGGCTGGAGTCGTTTCACCGACTGGCGCACTCGCCGCGACTGGTTGCCTTGTTGGAGGCGCTCTTTGGCTCGTCGGTGCTGGTGCACCCTCGAAACATCGCCCGCGTGATGTTCCCCAACAACAACCAGTTCACCACCCCCGCCCACCAGGACTACGTCCACATCCAGGGTACTCCCCACACATGGACGGCCTGGTTCCCACTGGGAGATTGTCCCCGTTCACTGGGATCGCTCGAAGTGCTTCCCGGCTCCCATCGCGCCGGACCACTCCCAGTGCGGAGCGCTTACGGCGCCGGAGGGCTGGGCGTGCAAACAGACCATCTCGGACTGCAGTGGGTGGGAGGCGACTTCAAGGCGGGAGACGTGCTCTTGTTTCACAGTCTCACTGTCCATCGCGGAACGCCGAATCAGACGCCGGACCGGGTGAGACTGTCGGTCGACTTTCGCTATCAGAGCGTGTTGGAGCCGGTCACTCAAGCGAGCCTGCTGCCCCACTTCAACCGGCTATTATGGGATGAGATCTACCAGGGCTGGTCGCCCGACGCTCCTCGTTACTACTGGCGGGAACTGCCGCTGACACTGGTCGACTTCTCCCGGCGGTTTCACGACGCGGCTGCTCGGGGCGCGGGATCGTAGCAGGCCTCGATCAGGCCGTTCACAAAAAGAGAGGTTCGGGCTCCCGTGGGAGTCCGAACCTCTCTTCATTGCTCGGGAGCGCACTGGCCGGTCAACGCCTACTGGCCGTTGTCCCCGCCGGGTCGCTGAGGGAAGCCGCCGGACTGCCCCGGGAAGCCCTGTCCGCCCGGTCGCATCTCCGGACGAGGGAGTTCCGCCTGAGCGCGCAGTTTCAGGGTTCGCGAGTCGAAGGCGTAGAGGCTGTTCCCCCGCAGAACGTAGACCGAGTCAGGAGTCGCCGTCACCGAGGCGCCGCCACCGCCGCCGCCCATCATCATTCCGGGGCCCCCGAAGCCGGGTCCGCCGAACCCGCCCGGGCCACCGGGTCCGCCTGGGCCGCCGAAGCCACCGAAACCGCCCTGCTGGCCCTGCTGAGCCTGGGGCAGGCCGGGCCGCTGCTGTTGCTGCTGCTGAGCCAATCGAGTGCTGCTGTCCTGGGCCATCGCCTGGACGCTGATCGCGAGGGTACCGCCGGCGAGCATCGCGGCTCCGAGAGTGAGACCGGCGACGCCGGCAACGGGTCGAAACTTCATGGGGTGACTCCTGTGGGATCCGGCTGGCTGCCGTAGCTTGAACTTCGTATCCGCGTGAACGGGGGATCTATCCCCATTGACGCAGCAACACGAACGCGGTTTGGCCGATCCGAAACTATTATTTCGGGAACAGCATCTGGAGGGTCGCCGCGGGGTTGGGAACCGCGTCTCTGGATCCGCCCTGGAAGCGCACAAGATCTTCAATGGTTGGGATTACGACCGGTTCGAGAATGATGATGCTGCTTTGATAGACGCCTCGCTCTCGCTTGGTTTCGCGAAGCGGCCCGAGCGGGAGATCCTTTGCGATGTCGCGAAGGATCGGGGTCTTGCGAATGATCGGGATCCCACCGGTCTTCTCGTAATAGCTGATGTTGCTGGCGAGAGTGGACAACACCATCGGCTCGTATGAGAGTGCCGTGATGGTGGCGTTGTTGATCGTGTGGTTGGTTACGCGGTCGGTCACCTTGTCGCTGCCCGGCTGCAGAGTCTGGTTGGCAGTCAGCAGAAGCGACACGGTGCTGGCGTCCGGTCCGATCGTCGGAGTCGCCGTGAGGTTGACGCCGCTCTGAACAGGAACGGCCTGGCCGCCGGCGAGGAGTGACTTGACGATCGACTCGCCGTCGATCCCAAAGGTCTTGCTCAAGGCGTTAACGGCGCCGAGCGCTTGCTGCGCCTGCTGCAGCCGATCCATGACGCTGGTCTTGGCCGGAAGCGAGGCCTGCACCTGGGCGGAAACGGAGTTGGTCGCTTCCGGAGCGAACTGAAGCGACACACTGTTCGAAACAAAGACGTTCACGCCGGAGTCCGCGAGGAGGATGTCGCGCGCCACGTCCGGCACGTCATCCAGGGTGGCGTCCGACAGAATGTTTCGACTGCTCCCTCGCCCCAGTTCCTTGTTGGCGAGCAGTCGCAGCTCATTGGCGTAGCGTCGGTAGAAGTGCTGTTCCAGGGCCCGGGCCATGGCTTCGGCGGAACGTCGCAGCCACAGGTTCAGGCTGACTTCAAGCGCCTGCAACTGCCCAAAGTTGACCTCGCCGACCCCGTTCTGATTTGCAGCGCCCAGCAATCCATCCAGCTTCTGCCGCTCTTTCGAGTAGAGCTTCATCATCTCAATCAACTGCTCGCCCCGGGGCGCGGAGTTGTCGGCCGCGACCGCAACCGACTCGAACACCGCCAGAGGCGCGGGGATGAGGTCTTCAGAGAGCGTCTTCAGCGCCAGGAGGTTTCGAGCAGCGCGAGTGGACGGCGTGACGGTGGGAGGGGCGGGCTTCCCGGCTGCGGCCGGCCTCGCCGGCATCGGGGGAACCTCGTCGCCCTTCGACATGGCGAGCTCAATCTTTGCCACGGTCTCCAGGGCAGCATCGAAGCGCCGCTGGACCTCCCGAAGGCAGTCTTCGGTGTGCTTGCGCACCAGGCTGGGATAGAGGCGGGTGGTGAGCTCGAGGGAACGAACCATTCTGCGGGCGAGCCATTGGGGCACCGGCTGCTGCGGCTGCTCAAGCGCGGAGCGGAACAGATCGATGCCGTGCCCGTCCTTGTTCTTATCCACCTCGTTGGCGTAATTCTGGCACCAGTCCCGAGCTGCGGTCACGGCCTGCTTCCATGTCGCAAGGTCCGGCCCGATCCCCTTGATCAGGGCCACCTCGTCCGCCTTGGGGTCCGAGAGCGCGAGTTGAAGTTTGCGGGGCAGCCTGAGCAGGGCATCCTCGGCTTCCGCCGCGGCATCGATCGCCGCGACCCCACCGGGGGAGTTGGATGCCGTGGGCGCCGGGGAGGCTCGATCCAGCATCAAGACGAGGAGGGTCTCGGGCACGGTCAGCGGTCGCAAGCCGGATGCGAGGTCGGGGAACAGGGAACGCGCGGACTCGAACACCCTGGCGGAGTCACCGGTTCGCTGCTTCAATCGGGTCAGGAGGTAATCTTCCAACTCCGAGAACGTGCGCACCACTTCGTCCCGCTGCGTGTCCACCATCGCTCTAACGGTGTCCGCGAGCTGGATGACGGATTGGCTGGCCGGCCCGGTGAGCTGCACGACGCGAAGGTTGAGCTGCAGATGGGCTCGGGGTCGCTCAAAGAGGTAGCCCATAATCCGGACAGTTTCCAGATTGGCGTCCACCCAATCCCGACTGCCGGCCATGAGGAGGTAGTTGCCACTTGTTAGGAAGGTAATGTCGATGACGATGGGCTTCTTGGGATCCGGGCCGGGGATGGTATCCCGGAACAGACCGCTGCCCTTCATTTGCTCCATCTTCTGTCTGAACATCTCGGCGATCTGGGCGTCTTTCATGATGATGCGACGCACGATGGTTCCGCTGGGAACCTTGGCTGCCGGCGCCGGCGCCTGTGCCCGTACGGAAGGAAGCGGCGCCAATGCGACGCCGATCATTCCCAGCAGCAGCCCGATTTTTCCGATTTGTTTGATTGACACGATTTTGGTGCGACTTTGAAGCCGGGTGATTGGACCCGCTTCGGATGGGATCGCTTCGGGAGGAGTTCCTACATCTCTGTTGAGTTCTGTCGCCAAGCAGCTATTGCAGGCTGCAGAGCTTCTTTGGGTCACCGACACAGCCGTGCAGTGCCCCCCGAGACGATGCTTAACGATCCTTCTGCAATCCGGCAGGGATGGGATATCACCCACATTTCTTGATTCGCCGGCTTTGACACGGATTGCCCCGGTGCGAAGGAACTGAAGTCCGTGGGTAGCGAACTCGGCCCCGGGAGATCCAGATCATGGCAGTTCACGAGTTCGAGCCCGACCACTATCACGTTGTAATCGGCGCCGCGCCGCCCGTCCTCACCCTGCAAAGCGGTGACATCCTTCGCACCAGCACCGTCGATGCCCGCGGCCACGACCGAACGGGG